>ENA-UOWO01002079-UOWO01002079.1-activated-sludge-metagenome-genome-assembly--contig:-NODE-2079-length-25392-cov-6.461302_pt1 | contig 25392 bp, 30 predicted proteins | sample MGYA00238148_ERZ761564 | MGnify/ENA primary metagenome ERZ761564 (study PRJEB28885, sample SAMN05720194) | activated sludge metagenome | isolation source: Anaerobic digester | place: USA... | reverse complement strand
CGCCTTCTCGGCGTGCGCACCGGTGAGCGAACGCACCTCCATCTCGGCCCACTTGGCCTTGTTGAACTCCTTGCTGGTGACCGCGCCGATGAAGGCGAACAGGAAGCCCAGCGGGATGGAGACCAGGCCCGGGTTGTTCAGCGGGAACCAGTGGAAGTCGATCGACGGGTCGCTGAACAGGCTGGCCGCCTTGCCGGTGGCCTGGCTGACCGCACCGCCGGACACGTTCGGCGAGAAGATCAGCAGCACCAGGGCAGAGATCAAACCGCCATAGATGCCCCAGGTGGCGCCGCGGGTGTTGAACCGCTTCCAGAACAGCGAGAACAGGATGACCGGCAGGTTGGCTGAGGCCGCGATGGCGAAGGCGATCGCCACCAGGAAGGCCACGTTCAGCGACTGCGCCGGAATGGCCAGCGCGATGGACACCGCACCGATGCAGACCGCCGCGATCCGGCCGACCCGCACCTCCTGCTTGTCGGTGGTCGGCTTGCCCCGCCGGATCACGTTGGCGTACAGGTCGTGCGCCAACGACGAGGACGAGGCCAGGGTCAGCCCGGCGACCACGGCCAGGATGGTGGCGAAGGCGACCGCGGCGATCACCGCGAGCATCACCGCACCCAGCCCGGTGCCGACCCCGCCGAGCGCCTCGGCCAGCTGCGGCGCCGCCGAGTTGCCGCCCGCGCTCTGCGCGGTGATCGCCTCGTGCCCGACCAGGGCCGCCGCGCCGAAGCCCAGCGCCAGCGTCATCAGGTAGAAGGTGCCGATCAGGGCGATGGCCCAGAGCACCGACTTGCGGGCCGCCTTGGAGCTGGGGACCGTGTAGAAGCGGATCAGGATGTGCGGCAGGCCGGCGGTGCCCAGCACCAGGGCCATGGCCAGGGAGATGAAGTCCAGCTTGGACAGCAGCGTCTTGGTCGCGTCGGCCGATTCCACGCCGTAGCGCAGCCCCGGCTCCAGGAACGCCTCGCCCTTGCCGGAGGCGTCCGCGGCCGCCCCGAGCAGGGCCGAGGGGTTGAAGCCGAACTTGGCCAGCACCCAGAACGTCATGATCGCGGCGCCGGTCATCAGCAGCACCGCCTTGATGATCTGCACCCAGGTGGTGCCCTTCATCCCGCCGAACACGACGTAGACGATCATCAGCAGGCCGACGCCGGCGATGACGATGTTCTTGGCCGTCTGCGAGCTGATGCCCAGCAGCAGCGAGACCAGCTCGCCCGCGCCGACCATCTGCGCCAGCAGGTAGAAGATCGACACGACGACGGTGGAGATGGACGCCGCGGTGCGCACCGGACGCTGCCGCATCCGGAAGCTGAGCACGTCGGCCATGGTGAACTTGCCGGTGTTGCGCATCAGCTCGGCGACCAGCAGCAGGGCGACCAGCCAGGCCACCAGGAAGCCGATCGAGTACAGGAACCCGTCGTAGCCGTACAGCGCGATGAGCCCGGCGATGCCCAGGAACGACGCGGCCGACATGTAGTCGCCGCCGATGGCGAAGCCGTTCTGCATGCCGGTGAACGAGCGGCCGCCGGCGTAGAAGTCCGCAGCCGTGCGGTTCTGCCGGCTGGCCCAGATGGTGATGCCCAGGGTGATCGCGACGAACGTCGCGAACAGCGAGATCGTCAGCACCTGGTGCCCGGAGTCGGTGTCGGCCGCGGCGGCCAGGTCGGTGGTGGCAAGGGACACGAACACTCAGACCACTCCCTCGATCTCGTCGCGGAGCTGGTCGGCTTCCGGGTCGAACTTGCTGTTCATGTGCCGGGCGTAGAGCAGGGCGATCAGGAAGGTGGTGACGAACTGCAGCAGGCCGAACAGCAACCCGATGTTGATGTTGCCGAACACCTTGGTGTCCATGAAGTCTCGCGCGAACGCGGCGCACAGCACGTAGCTGAAGTACCACACCAGAAACGCGACGGTGACGGGAAAGACGAAGGAGCGCAACGCATGCCGAAGTTTGCGGAAATCCGGCGAATCCTGGACGGCTTCCCAGTTCACCGTGCTCGCGCTCGAGACGGCGGTGGTGGGGGGTGGTTCGGCCATGAGACCTCCTTGTCTTGGGCACTGCATCACCTGGGCACTGCATCACCGGAACACTGCGTCCGGCCGGACCTGGAAAACGTAAGGACCGGGGCCCGAGAGGGGTACCCGCCCGTCGGCAGGACACTCGCCGCTGCGCCGAACGGTCGATCGGTGCCGATGAGCGGCAGAGCCGCGGTGCCGATGAGCGGCAGAGCCGCGGTGCCGATGAGCGGCAGAGCCGCGGTGCCGATGAGCGGCCGAGCCCATCCGCACCACCCCCCGCCCGACATGCAGTAGGGTGCAAGTAAGGCAACCCTAAGAAAGAGGATCCGTGTGACCGCTTCACCGACCCCCACCGCCGTTCGCCGGCCCATGCCCGCGCCGGCCACCGTGGTGCGCACCGAGCGGTTGAGCCCGACGATGGTGCGGGTCACGTTCGGCGGGCTCACCGCATTCGTGCCCAGCGAGTTCACCGACGGCTACGTCAAGTTGATCTTCCCGCGGTCCGAGTACCCCCAGCCGCTGGACCTGGAGCAGATCAAGCGCGAGCGGCCGGTCGAGCAGTGGCCGGTGGTCCGCACCTATTCGGTCCGCGCCTTCGACCCGGTCGCGCACGAGCTGACCGTCGACTTCGTGGTGCACGGCACCGCCGGCGTCGCGGGACCCTGGGCGCAGGCCGCTCGACCGGGCGACACGCTGTTCGTGCGCGGCCCCGGCGGCGCCTACCGGCCCGATCCGGCGGCCGACTGGCACCTGCTGGTCGGCGACGAGAGTGCCCTGCCGGCCATCGCGGCCAGCATCGAGGCCCTGCCCGACCACGCCCGCGGCCATGTGGTGCTCGAGGTCCCGGGACCGGAGTCCCGGCTGGCCATCGACCTACCCGAGGGCGTGCGCCTGACCTGGCTGCACACCGGGTACGGGGTCCTCGGCGGCCAGCTGGTGGAGACGGTGCGCGGCATCGAGCTGCCGCTGACCGACGTGCAGGCCTTCGTGCACGGCGAGGCCGGCTGGGTCGCCCAGATCCGCCGGCTGCTGCGGGTGGACCGGCAGCTGCCGGCCCAGCGGCTGTCGATCTCGGGGTACTGGCGTCTGGGCGCCGACGAGGAGGGCTGGCGGGCCGGAAAGGCCCAGTGGAATGCCGAGGCCGAGGCCGTCGAACGCCGCGCCGGGGTCGCCTGACGGGCCCGCACACGGCAGGATCCGAGCATGGACGAGACGGATCTTCGGCACCTGCGGCGCTGTGTCGAACTGGCCGAGCAGGCCCTGGACAGCGGCGACGAACCGTTCGGCTCGGTGCTGGTCACCGGCGACGGCACGGTGCTCGCCGAGGACCACAACCGGGTGGCCGGCGGTGACCGGACCCGCCACCCCGAGTTCGAACTCGCCCGCTGGGCGGCCGCCAACCTCTCCCCGCACGAGCGGCGGGCGGCCACCGTCTACACCTCCGGCGAGCACTGCCCGATGTGCGCGGCCGCCCATGCCTGGGTCGGCCTCGGCCGGATCGTCTACGCCACTTCGACCGCCCAGCTGACCGCCTGGCTCGGCGAGTGGGGCGTGCCGGCCGGCCCGGTCGCCCCGCTGCCGATCGGTCAGGTCGCCCCCGGCGTCCCCGTCGAGGGTCCCTCGGTGGAGCTGGAGGTTCAGGTCAAGCAGCTGTACCGGCGGGCCTTCGGTCGTCCCCCTGGTGAGTCCGTCAGGTGATCTGGCGCCCGTCGGGCCCGAAAGAACCAGCGGCACGATCCGCTGGACGATCGCTGCGCAGACCGGGCTTGGGTTGCCCAATGCCGGTTCACGGGAGAACGATCACTCGCTAAGCACCCCGAACGAATCGAGGGCCGCATGAACGGTGTGATCGGCGACGTCCTGCCGCTGGCCATCGCCATCGCGATCTCGCCCATCGCGATCGTCGCCGCCATCCTCATGCTGTTCTCGACCCAGGCCGGCAGCACCAGCCTCGGGCTGCTGATCGGCTGGGTGGTCGGCATCGTTGCCGCGGTCACGGTGTTCACCGTGATCACCGGCGGCGTCGACGCGGGCCAGTCGCAGGCCGGGGTCAGCTGGGTCAAGGTCGGCCTGGGCGCGGTGCTGATGTCCGCCGGACTGCGGCAATGGCATGCCCGCGACCGGCACCGGAGCGCGCCGAAGTGGATGGCCGCGATCGACCGGATGGGGTTCGTCCAGGCGTTGGGTCTGGGCCTGGCCCTGGCGGCGATCAACCCGAAGAACCTCCTGATGGCTGCGGCCGCGGGCATCGCGATCGGGGCCGCCGAGCTGAGCGTCGCGGACACCGTCGTCGTCGTGGCGATCTACACGGTGATCGCCGCCAGCACGGTGGCGATTCCGGTCGTTGCCTACGCGGTGGCCCGAGACCGGATGCGCGCACCGCTGGACCGGGCCAAGTCCTGGTTGGAAGCCAACAACGCCGCGGTGATGTCCGTGCTGTTCCTGGTCATCGGGGCGGTGCTGGTCGGCAAGGGCATCGGCGGCTTCTGAGTGTGAGCGACTCCGGGCGCCGGTCACCCGATCGGGTCCTTGCGATCGCTGCCCGGCGGCGGACGGCCGTGGGATCCTGAAGACGATCCGAAGACCGGGATCGGGAGCCTGCGGGGGTGGTGGCGGTGTCGGGGTTGGTCGTCGTCGGCGTCGGGATCGTGTTGTGTTTCTTCGGTATCGGCTCGGTCCACGTCGCGATCCTGGCGTCCGGGTTCGGGCTGGGCTGGCTGCTGGCCGACCTGTTCGCCGCCTCGACCTGGACGGCCTTGCTGATCGCCGCCGGGTCCGCCCTGATCACCGAGATCCTGGTCGCCCTGGTGTTCAAGGTCGCCCGGTTCGTAGTCGGGTTGGTCGCCGGCTCGCTGATCGGAGCCAAGCTGTACGCGGTGACTGCCGCCGGTGACCGCAACGTGCTGCTGGCCGTCGTCGTGGTGGTCGCGACGGCGCTGGTGTTCGGGTTCCTGGCCGACAAGTTCCGCGAACGCGTCCTGCTCTGGGCCACCGCCCTGGGCGGCGCCGGGCTGATCCTGAGCGGGCTGGGGCTGGTCTGGCCGGACTCGCTGGGCTTCCTGCGGCACCCGCAGCCGGGCAGCGAGCAGGCGTTGAGCACGGTGCTCTGGGTGGCGCTGGCGGCCGCGGGTTGGCTGACCCAGCGGCGGCTGTTCCCGCGGGCGTTGAACCTGCGCGGCGCCCGCGAGGACGACGACCGCCGGGCCCGGGTCCAGGACGCCTGAGCACCGGACGGCCGCTCAGGCGCCGACCCGCCGCGCCGCCGACGGCAGGTGCAGCTGGGCCAGCACGGCGTCGGCCCGTGGTGTCACCGACGAGCGGGTGACCAGCGAGACCACCACCATCGTGGCGAACGAGGCGGGCACCGAATAGACCGCCGGCTGGCCCAGCAACGATTCGAGCGAGCCGGTCTGCACGGCCGGGAACACCACCCAGGTGACCAGCGAGCCCAACGAGGCGACGCCGCCGACCAGCAGGCCGGCGACGGCGCCGGCGGTGGTCAGCCCGCGCCACCAGATGCCCAGCACCAGCAACGGGCAGAACGTCGAGGCGGCGACCGCGAAGGCCATGCCGACCACCCGGGAGATGTCGACGCTGGTCGTCGGCAGGGCGATGGCCAGCGGCACCAGCCCGGCGACCACAGCCGCGGCCCGGAAGTCGCGGACCCGGCCGCGCAGCACATCGGTGGACAGCACCCCGGCCGCGGCCACCACCAGCCCGGACGAGGTGGACAGGAACGCGGCGATCGCCCCGGCCGCGACCAGCGCGGCCAGCACCGCGCCGAGCACCCCACCAACCACCTGGGCCGGCAGGCCCAGCAGCAGGGTGTCGGCCTGCCCGGGCGCGGGCGGCGGCATCAGCTGGTGCATCAGCACCCCGGCCAGCGTCGGGAACGCGTAGAACACCCCGAGCAGGGCGATCACCCGGACGGTGGTGGCCCGGGCCGACCCGCCGTCGACGTTGGTGTAGAAGCGCACCAGCACGTGCGGCAACCCCATCGTGCCCAGGAAGGTCGCCAGCATCAGCGAGTAGATCTCCGGGGCGGACTCCCCCGCGCCCAGCCCGGTGCCGGCGTTGGCCCACTCCCCGGTGAACAGCTGCGCCACCCCGGGCCGGGTCAGCGCGTAGGCCACCAGCACCGGCAGCGCGATGGCCACCAGCTTGAACCAGTACTGAAACGCCTGGACCAGGGTGATCGAGCGCATGCCGCCGGCGACCACGTTGATGGTCACCACCACCGCGACCACGGTGACCCCAACCCACCGCGGCAGGCCGGTGACCTCCTGCAGCACCAGACCGGCGCCGTGCAGCAGCGGCACCATATACAGCCAGGCGATGGCCAGCACCAGCGCGGTCGCCAGCGCCCGTAAACGCCTTGACCCCCAGCGAATCTCGGCGAAGTCCGGCACCGTGTAGGCGCCCGAGCGGCGCAGCGGGGCGGCCACGAAAAGCTGCAGGGCCAGGTAGCCGGCGGTGAACCCGACCGGGTACCACAAGGCGTCCGGCCCGTACACGGCGATCAGGCCGGCGACACCCAGGAACGAGGCGGCCGACAGGTACTCACCGGAGATCGCGGCCGCGTTCCAGGCCGGCCGCACCGTCCGCGAGGCGACCAGGAAGTCGTTGGTGGTGCGGGCGAACCGCACCCCGTAGGCGCCGACCATCCCGGTGAGCACCACCACCAGGGTGATCGCGACCAGCGACAGGGTGGAGCCGTCGGGGGTCATGGCCCGGTCCGGGGCGGGTCGGGCCGGTCGTCCTGGTCGCGGCCGAGCAGGTCGGTGAAGTCGCGCTCGATCCGTTCGGCCTGCCGCCGGTGCCCGCGGGCCAGCAGGTACAGCGTGGGGTAGGCCAGCACCCCGAGCAGCCACCAGGCGACCGGGATGCCCAGCACCCGGGCCTGCCCGAATGCGGGCACCAGCGCGAACAGCGCCGGCAGGGGCGCGAACAGGGCCAGGGCGAGCACGGCGATCCGGATCGAGGCGACCAGCTGGGCGCGGACCAGCCCGCGCACCAGCTCGCGGCCCAGTTCGGTCTGTTCGGCCACCTCCGCGCCGCGCAGCACCGGCCGGCGCGACGGCCGGCGGTCGGCCAGCACCACCCGCACCCGCCGGGGCGGATGACGCTCGGTCACCGGCCCGGCCGGCGCCCGGCCAGCAGCTGTTGCTTGAGGGTGCGCAGGTGACGTCGGCTCACCGGTAGATCGGCCGGCGTCGGCTGGCCGGAGACCACCACCCGGTAGCCGCCGTCCACCGAGCGCAACTCGACGATGCGGCCCAGTGCGACCAGATACCCGCGGTGCACCCGGACGAAGCCGGCCGGTGCCCACTCCTCCTGCAGCACGGCCAGCGGGGTGCGGATCAGGTGGCTGCCGCCGCCGGCGACGTGCAGCCGGGCGTAGTCGCCCTGCGCCTCGGCCCAGCAGACCGACGACCGCGGGACGAACCGGGTACTGCCGGCCAGGTCCACCGCGATCATCACGTCCGCCGGCCCGGACCGCCCGGACGGGGCGGCCGGGGCCGCGGCCCGGGCCGGTTCGGCCGGGTGCCCGGCCCGCCGCCGGTCCAGTTCCATCGCGGCGTCCCGGGCCGCGCAGAACCGGGTGACCGCCTCAGCCAGCCGGGCCGCCCGCACCGGTTTGAGCAGGTAGTCGACCGCGCCGATCTCGTACGCCTCGACGGCGCGGTTGTCGTGCGCGGACAGGAACGCCACGGCCGGCGGCCGGGGCAGCCCGGACAGCACCCGGGCCAGGTCGACGCCGTCCCACCCCGGCATGGCGATGTCGAGCAGGACCGCGTCGGGTTCGGGCCCCTGGCCGGGCGACCCGGTGAGCAGGGCCAACGCCTGCGCGGCGTTGCCCGCGGTCAGGATGGTGCCGACCCGCGGGTCGCCGCGCAACAGGTAGGCCACCTCGTCCAGGGCCGGGGCCTCGTCGTCGACGGCCAGCACCGTCAGACCGGCCGGGCGCGCCGGGTCCGCCCGTTCGGCGGCCGGCCGGGCCGGGTCCGCATCCCCTGGACGCACCTGCACCTGCCCTCCGCTCCTCGGTTGCTCGCTGCCTGCATCCTGTCGGCTGGGCGCGGGCCGGACAACCCGCCAACGGGGTAGGTACCGGGCAGGACCGTGGGCAGGACGCTGGCCGGGCCGCGACCCGGAACCGGCCCGGCACCGGCCCGGGCGCCGATCTCACCGGCCGGCAGTGACCCCCGGCGCGAACTTGGGCAGGCGCACGATCACCTTGGTCCCGGCGTCCGGCGCGGTCTCCACGACCAGCCCGTAGTCCTCGCCGAACGCCGCCCGCAGCCGGTCGTCGACGTTGCCCAGACCCACGTGGTCGGCGTCGTCGTGGGCGTGCACCCCGACCGAATCCGGGTCCATGCCCACCCCGTCGTCCTCGACGCTGATCACGCAGTCCGGCCCGTTGTCCGAGGCGGTGACCACGACGGTGCCGCCGCCCGGCCGGCCGGCCAGCCCGTGCCGGACGGCGTTTTCCACCAGCGGCTGGATGGACAGGAACGGCACCACGACGCCGAGCACCTCCGGCGCGATCGTCCACCGGATGCGCAACCGATCGCCGAACCGGGCCCGCTCCAGGATCAGGTACTTCTCGATGTTGCCCAGCTCGTCGGCCAGCGTGGTGAACTCCCCGGCCTGCCGGAAGGAGTACCGGGTGAAGTCGGCGAACTCCAGCAGCAGCTCCCGGGCCCGGTCCGGGTCGCTGCGCACGAAGGCGGCGATGGTGGTGAGCGCGTTGTAGATGAAGTGCGGGGAGATCTGCGCGCGCAGCGCCCGCACCTCGGCCCGGGCCAGGTCGGCCCGCGAGGAGTCCAGGTCCGAGAGCTCCAGCTGGGTGGTGATGAATCGGGACGTCTCGTCGGCCGCCCGGATCAGGTACGGGCCGACGGCCGACCCGGTGAGCACCACCAGCGCGCCGGCCGGCTCCCCCGACGCGACCAGCGGCACGAGGACCGCGCGGGTCACCGGGCAGCCGGGCCGCGCGCACGGCGCGAAAGTGGCCAGCTGCCGGCGATCGGCCTGCAGGGCGGCGCGCACGGTCGGCGCCAGTTCCGCCAGGTGATGCCCGCCCCGGCCCTGCACGCCCAGGGATCGACCCTGGGGGTCGCACAGCGCCACTCCGGGGGTCTCCAGCAGCGCCAACAGGTACGGCAGAGCCTGGGCCACCGACTCGGCGGTCAGCCCGTGACGCAGCGGCGGCGCGGCCAGTCCGGCCGTGCGCAGGGCCTGGGCAGCGGCCCGCACCCCGGGCGGATCGAGCATCCGGCGGCGCACCCACCGCCCCCCGAGCAGAGCCGCGGCGATCAGCGCGACCAGCAGCGCCGCGACCGCCAGCACAGTGATTGTCGTTGTCACACAGGGCATCCCGTCAACGGTGAGGGTCCCGGGCCGGGCCGGCCGGCGGGTTTGTGGTGCTCGCGCCACTTACTTTATGAACAAACCAGTGACCTGGCGTCCGGTTGACGGGATGGTCTTCACAGCACCCCGCCACCGCGGCCCACGAGGAGATGTCAATGACGACCAGCAACACCCCGCCGACAAGCACTGGTGTTCCCGTTCCCGACAAGCCCAAGAAGAAGATCAGCACCCACTGGCTCTACATCGCGGTCATCGTCGCGGTAGTCGCCGGTGTCGCGGTCGGTCTGATCTTCGGCAAGAGCGCCGCCGGCCTGTCGATCATCGGCACCGCGTTCGTCAACCTGATCAAGATGATGATCGCGCCGATCATCTTCTGCACGATCGTGCTGGGCATCGGCTCGGTCCGCAAGGCGTCCCAGGTCGGCAAGGTCGGCGGCCTGGCCCTGCTCTACTTCATCGTCATGTCGACGTTCGCCCTCGGGCTGGGCCTGCTGGTGGGCAACCTGGTCCACCCCGGCGACAGCCTGCAGGCCGCCGCGGCGACCGCGACCTACACCGTGCCGGCCGCGGCCGAGAGCTCGGGCAACTTCATCATCGACATCATCCCGCACTCCCTGCTGGGCGGGCTGACCGAGGGCAACGTGCTGCAGGCCCTGTTCGTGGCCCTGCTGGTCGGCTTCGCGGTGCAGGCCCTGGGCAGCAAGGGTGAGCCGATCATCGGCGCCATCACCGTCCTGCAGCGTCTGGTCTTCAAGATCCTGGCCGGCATCATGTGGCTGGCCCCGATCGGTGCCTTCGGTGCCATCGCCGGCGTCGTCGGCAACGCCGGCTGGGCCGCCATCGGCGCGCTGTCACTGTTCGTCGCCGTCTTCTACGCCACCTGCGTCGCCTTCATCGTGGTCATCCTGGGCGGCCTGCTCAAGGTCACCACCGGCCTGTCGATCTTCAGCCTGCTCAAGTACCTGCGCCAGGAGTACCTGCTGATCGTGGCCACCAGCTCCTCCGAGACCGCCCTGCCCCGCCTCATCGCCAAGATGGAGCACCTGGGTGTGTCCAAGCCCGTCGTCGGCATCGTGGTGCCGACCGGCTACTCGTTCAACCTGGACGGCACCGCCATGTACCTGACCATGGCCTCGCTGTTCATCGGCAACGCCATGGGCACCCCGCTGACCTGGAGCGAGCAGCTGTCCCTGCTGCTGTTCATGATCATCGCTTCCAAGGGCGCCGCCGGGGTCACCGGCGCCGGCCTGGCCACTCTGGGTGGCGGCCTCGCCTCGCACCGCCCCGACCTGGTCCCCGGCGTCGGCCTGATCGTCGCCGTCGACCGGTTCATGTCCGAGGCCCGCGCCCTGACCAACTTCTCCGGCAACGCCGTCGCCACCCTGGTCATCGCCCACTGGACCAAGGAGGTCGACTACAGCCAGACCAAGCGGGTCTTCACCGGTGAGGATCCCTTCGACGACGCCGACATGCTCGACGAGCACTCGGCCGCCGAGCACCGGGCGGACGTCGAGTCCTACAAGACCAAGGAACTGGCCCACTGACCCGATCCTGATCTGCACCACCGCAGCGGCGGCGAGGACATCCTCGCCGCCGCTTCGGCATGTCCGGGTCACTCGGCCAACTCCCCATCGGCCAACTCCACACCGGCCAACTGCACTCCACGAAAGTGCTCCCCACTCCAGGTCGACGCGGAGCTCAGAACCCCTTGGCGGAGTCAAGTGCGGCTGCGGGACCGTCGGGGCGGGGCGAGGCCGGCCGAGGCGGGGGCGTTGCCGGCACCTCGACCACTGCCGCGCGGGAGAACACGATGAACAACGCGATCAGCAGGGCGATCCGGCCCCACACCCCGATCAGCACGGCCTGCGGGGAGAAGGCGTCCCAGGTGGTGTCCGGCAGCCGGCTGTTGATCAGGTACTGCCAGCGGAAGAAGCCGATGCCGATGGCCGCGTCGGCCAAGAAGTAGGCCAGGATCCACCCGGCCCGCACCCGCAGCAGCACGAAGAACGGCAGCAACCAGAGCACGAACTGCGGCGAGTGCACCTTGTTCAGCAGCAGGTAGGCGGCCAGCATCGCGGCGCATACCGGCAGCCACGGGTAGACCCGGTCCCGCCGGTACCGCAGCCACCCCACGCCGACGGCCAGCAGCAGCCCGAGCAGGGTGGCGATCGTGGCGGCCAGGGCCAACCGGTCCTGGACGACCTCGTTGCCCGAGTTGCTGTACGGCCGGAAGAGCCAGAACCACAGCGTGTTGGTGGTCATGTCGATCGGCCGGCTCCACTGGAACTGGAACGAGGCCCACCAGCCACGCCAGCCGGCGACCAGGAACGGCAGGTTGATCAGGGCGAAGACGGCGCCGGTGCCGAGCAGGAAGCCGGCGCCGGCCACCACTCGCCGACCGCGGCCGACGTCGGCCCGACCGGGCCGCCAGGCCCCGGCCGCGAGCCAGCAGGCGACCGGCAGCGCGAACATCGCCGGATACAACTTGAAGCCGGCGCCCAGGCCCAGGGCCAGCGCCGCGACGATCAGCGGCCGCACCCGGTCGATGCCCCCGGTCTGCCGGGCGGCCCGCAGCAGGATCCAGCAGGCCCACACCGAACAGGCGACCGCGAACAGGTCCCAGTTGTGGAAGGCGTAGAGCACCAGCGGCGGAGCCAGGGCGAACCACCAGGACCGCAACCCGGCCAACCAGGCCAACATCGCCGCCGACAGCAGCCCGGCGATCGACAGCAACACGGCCGAGATCGTCAGGAACTCCCCGTCGGTGTCCGACGGCAGCGCGGCCACCCAGATGGCCAGCCCGGTCAGCACCGGGTATTCGACGGCCCCGCCGTACAGCTCACCCCGCGCGGCGTCGTACCCGCCGTGCACGTAGGGAAAGACGTGCTCGTTGACGTCCCGGCCGAGCCAGAGGAACTGGATGTCGGTGTAACAGACGTCCCGGGTGATCCGGACGCCGTAGTCGGGGGTGCTGCGGCCCTGGGCGTCGTACTCGGGGCCGATGCACCGGGCCTTGTTGGCGTATCCGAGGGCCAGGGTCAGACCGCACAGCAGCGTGGTGACGACGACGAAGATCGGGGCGCGCCGGGCAGCCGCCGACGCCACGCGGGACAGGAACGGCAAGGCGCCGACCCTAGTCCAGATTGATCGGGGTGACGCCGAACGGGAGCAGACCCGCCGCGCCCCCGTCGGCGGCGGTCAGCACGCAGATCCCGTCCTCGCTGATCCCGATGGAGTGCTCCCAGTGCGCGGCGCGGGCGCCGTCCTTGGTGACCACGGTCCAGTTGTCGCTCAGCACCCGGGTGCCCGGCCGGCCCAGGGTGAGCATCGGCTCGATGGCCAGCGCGGTGCCCGGAGCGAGCCGGGGGCCCTTGCCTCGCTTGCCCTGGTTGGCCACGAAGGGCGCCATGTGCATGGCAGTGCCTATCCCGTGGCCGCCGTACCCGGAGACCGAGCCGTAGCGGCGGCCGTCGGCCCGGGACGACCAGGCGACCGACTGCTCGATGGCGGCGGAGATGTCGCCGAGCCGGCCGTGCGCCCGGGCCGCGGCGATGCCCACCCACATGGCCCGCTCGCAGGCGTTGATCAGGTCGACCTCGGCTGCGCCCTGATCCCCCTCGATCGGCTCGCCGACGTGCACCGAGACGGCGCTGTCGGCGTGCCAGCCGTCCACGATGCAGCCGGCGTCGATGGACAGCAGGTCCCCTTCGTGAAGGATCCGGTCCCCGGCCGGGATGCCGTGGACCACCTCGTCGTTGACCGACGCGCAGATCGTGGCCGGGAACCCCGGGTCCGAGCCCTGGGCGCCGTAGTGCAGGAAGTTGCTGGTCCCCCCGCCGTCGGCGATCACCGACGCGATGACGTCGTTGATCTGCAGGGTGCTGCAACCCGGCGTCACCGCCGCGCGACCGGCCGCGATGGCGTCGGCCAGCAGGCGACCCGCGGCGCGCATGGCCTGCAGTTCACCGCGGGTCTTGAGCTGTATCGCCTCGACCATCCCAGCGAAGTCCGTTCCGGTCTCAGTGGCCCAGGGCCGTGCGGATCCGCTGCTGGACCTCGTCGATCTCGCCCACGCCGTCGATCTCGACCAGCTTGCCGGCGTAGAAGTCCAGCAGGGGCTTGGTCTCCGTGTGGTACAGCTCCAGCCGCCGGCTGATCGCCTCGGCCGTGTCGTCGGCCCGGCCGCGCGCGAGCATCCGCTCGAGCAGGATCTCGTCGGGCACCTCGAGCAGGATCACCTTGTCGACGTCCTCGCCGCGCTCGATCAGGATCTCGCCCAGCTTGTCGGCCTGCGGCACCGTGCGCGGGAAGCCGTCGAGCAGGAAGCCCCGGCCCGCGTCGGGCTCGTCGAACCGGGCCGCGACCATCGCCACGGTGACCTCGTCGGGCACCAGTTCGCCGGCGTCCATGTAGGTCTTGGCCAGCACGCCCAGCTCGGTGCCCGCGCCGACGTTGGCCCGGAAGATGTCCCCGGTGGAGATGTGCGGGATGCCGAGGTGCTCGGCGAGCAGGCTGGCCTGAGTGCCCTTACCGGCACCCTGGGGACCGACGATCAGAAGTCTCATCAGCGGAGGAACCCTTCATAATTGCGCTGCATCAGCTGGGTCTCGATCTGCTTGACGGTGTCCAGCCCAACACCGACCATGATCAAGACTGCCGTGCCACCGAACGGGAAGTTCTGATTGTTGCCTTCGCCGGTCAGTTCCAGGAAGAGGTTCGGGAGAATGGCCACAATTCCCAGGTAGATCGCCCCGGGCAGGGTGATCCGGGACAGCACGAACTGCAGGTACTCCGCGGTGGGTCGGCCCGGCCGGATGCCCGGGATGAAGCCGCCGTACTTCTTGAGCTCGTCGGCCCGCTCGGTCGGGTTGAAGGTGATCCCGACGTAGAAGTAGGTGAAGAAGATGATCAGCGCGAAGTACAGCAGGATGTGCACCCAGCTGCCCTGGTTGATCACGTACAGCTGCAGGAACTGAGCCCAGCCGCTGACCTCCTGGGTGCCGTCGGCGTTGACCGTGGTCGGCGCGACCAGCTGGACCAGCAGCAACGGCAGGTACAGCAGCGAGGTGGCGAAGATGACCGGGATGACGCCGGCCTGGTTGACCTTGAGCGGCAGGTAGGTCGAGGTGCCGCCGTACATCTTGCGGCCGATCATCCGCTTGGCGTACTGCACGGGCAGCCGGCGCTGACCCTGCTCGACGAAGACGACCGCGGCGATGATCATCAGCGCCAGCACGATGATGACTGCGAAGACCACGCCACCCTGGTTGTTCAGGATGTTCATGCCCTCGGCCGGGATCCGCGCGGCGATCGAGGTGAAGATCAGGATCGACATGCCGTTGCCGATGCCCCGGTCGGTGATCAGCTCGCCCATCCACATGATCGCGGCGGTGCCGGCGGTCATCGTCAGGACCAGCGTGATCAGGGCGAAGGCGCTCTGGTCGGGGATGATCTGGTCGCCGACCGAGCAGCCGGGGAACATCTGCCCGTTGATGGCCAGGGCCAGGAACGCGGTCGACTGCAGGATGCCCAGGCCGATGGTCAGGTACCGGGTGTACTGGGTGAGCTTGGCCTGACCGGCCTGCCCCTGCTTCTTGAGCTGCTCGAAGCGCGGGATGACCACACCCAGCAGCTGAATGATGATCGACGAGGTGATGTAGGGCATGATGCCCAGCGCGAAAACGCTGAGCCGCAGGAGCGCGCCACCGGAGAACAGGTTGAGCACCGTGAACAGGTCGTTGCCAGTTCCGGCCTCGTCGATACAGGTCTGGATGGCCCCGTAGGAGACGCCGGGCGACGGGACGGTGGCGCCCAGACGGTAGACGGCGACCATGGCGAGCGTGAAGAGGATCTTCTTGCGCAGATCTGGTGTCTTCAGCGCCGAGGCGAAGGCGGCGAGCAATGATCCTCCTGGGTTCACCGGGCCCGTCCGCAGTCAGGCCCGATCGGAGCAACAGCCGGTGGCCGAAACTCCGTCGTTGCGTGGTGGCCCGTGAGCCGAATGTCGTGTCACACCCCGACCCGGACAGCCGAAGGCTGCCGCGTACGGGCGCAGCACTCGACTCTAACCTACCCACCGCCGGTGGGGGGACGGCGCGAACCCGGGCCCGGCGCGGCGGCCCGCTGCGCCGACCGCGCGGCACCCCGACAATGGGCCCATGTCGGCTCCCACCCCCGGTTCGTTCGGTGCCGGCCCGTTCGGGGTCGGCGCATTCGGCACCGCGCCCCCGATCGCCGGAGCGTCCGCGTTCCTGCAGCGGATGAGTGACGGCACCCTCAAACAGATCAATCCCTTTACCGGAACCCAGGTGTGGACCGTGCCCGGCCGGGCCCGCCGCCCGCTGCGCACCTCGGAGCCGGCCACCACCGCCCCACTGACCGACGAGCTGCGCACCGGGGCCTGCGCGTTCTGCCCCGAGCACTACCGGCAGACCCCGCCGGAGAAGGCCCGGCTGGTCACCGGGACGCAGGGCGAGCGGATGATCCGGCACCTGCGGGCCGACCAGCTCTTCGACACCGTGGCCGACTTCCGCCGGATCCCGAACCTGTTCGAGATCGTCTCCTTCGACTACTGGCAGCTCAACTACGGCCACCAGCTCGCGCCGGCCCAACGGGAGGCGATGGCCGACTACCTGTCCACCGACGCCGGCCGGGCCCACGTCGCCGCGCTGGTCGAGCGACGCACCCAGCAGCCCTGGGCGCACATGAGCCAGGCCGACCGGGAGGCGCACGTGGAGGACTTCTTCGGCGGCGGCCACGACGTGATCGTGGCCCGGCGGCACTACCCCGACGACGCGGAGAACGACGGCCAGCTGGCCTCGTCGGGCACGCTGACCCCGGACGAGCACGACTCCTACCTGCGCTTCACCATCGACGCCCAGCGCGACCTCTATGCCACCAACCCGTACGTCCGCTACGTCGCGGTGTTCCAGAACTGGCTGCGCCCGGCCGGGGCGTCCTTCGACCATCTGCACAAGCAGCTGGTGGCCATCGACGAACGCGGGATGCAGGCCGAGCTGGAGATTCAGCGGGCCCGGGCCAACCCGAACGTCTACAACGAGTTCGCCGTCGACTACGCGGCGCAGCACAACCTGACGGTCGCCGAGAACGACCATGCGGTGGCCTTCGCCGGCTTCGGCCACCGCTACCCCACCCTGGAGATCTTCTCCCGCAGCGAGCGGCCGCAACCCTGGCTGCACTCCACCACCGAGCTGCGCGGCATGTCCGACCTGATCCACGCCCTGCACGCGGCGTCGGGACCAGGGGTGCCGTGCAACGAGGAATGGCACCACAAGCCGCCGGACGGTGACGTGCCGATGCCCTGGCGGGTGCTGATCAAGTGGCGGCTGTCCACCATCGCCGGGTTCGAGGGCGGCACCAAGATCTACCTGAACACCATCGACCCGCAGACCCTGCGCGACATCGTCACCGCCGACCTGCTGCGGTTGCGCGAGCAGGGCGCCATCGCCGACACCCTGCGAATCGGCCCCGAATGCGCCCGGGTGCCCAACAGCCTGCGCTACAACCCGGCGGTGCGGCGTACCCCGCGCCCGGATGCGGCCTTCCCCTCGCTCTACGGCCCCGGCTGACCGGCCCCCGCCCCGGCCCCCGCCCTCGCCGACTTGCCAAAGACGCACCTTCCGCGGCGCGTGGGAGGTGCGTTTGTGGCAAGTCGACCGCGGGACGAGAGGGGCCCGGGACGAGAGGGCGTCGGGCGGGGCTCAGTCGAGCGGGCGGACCACGACGACCGGGGCGTCGGCGTGCGCGATCAGGGCCTGCCCGGTGGAACCGAGCACGGAGCCCTTGAAGCCACCCCGCCCGCGGCTGCCCACGATCACCATGGCGGCGTCCGCGCTGAGCTCGAGCAGCTCGGTGATCGGGTCGCCCTTGCGGACGACCGGGCGGACCACCACGTCCGGATAGGTCTGTGCGTAGCCGGCGAGTTCCTCGGAGACCAGCGCCTGTTCGATCTGCCGCAGGCTGGCCTCGTCGATGTCCGCGCCGATCAGCCCCCGCTCGTCGACCTCGACGGTCAGGTCGTCGTGCCAGGCGTGCAGGGCGACCAGTTCGGCCCCGCGGAGCGAGGCCTCCTGGTAGGCCAGCGCGACCGCCGGCTGGCTGGCGGCCGATCCGTCGACGCCCACCACGATCGGCCCGGACCGGGGCTGCGCCGCACCCGGACGGATCACCGCCAGCGGTACCGGCGAGTGCCCGGCCAGGCCGATGGCCACCGAACCGCCGATCAGCCGCCGGAACCGGCCGCGCTCCCGGGTGGACACGACCAGCAGGGCGGCGCCGGCCGAGCGGCCGAGCAGCACGTCCACCGGATGCCCGGTCTCGACCGCGCTGGTGATGGGCAGCTCGGGGTGCCGCTCCAGCAGTCCGGAGGCGATCCGCCGGTGCAGGTCCTGCTGCTGCGTGCGCAGCACCCCGGCATAGTCCTCGGACATCACGTCGTAGGCCAGCAGGCCGCGGTGCGGCACCGAGTAGGCCGAGACCAGCATCAGGCCGGTCCGCCGCCGGCTCGCCTCGTCCGCCGCCCAGGCGGCGGCCTCGGCGGATTCGGTGGAATCGTCGACCCCGACGACGACCTGGCCGCGGGCGTCGTGCAGCGGTTGTTCGCTCATCAGTTCTCCCGGACCGGACGGTCGTCCTCAGGGTCGATCAGTGGGGTCGGTCAGTGGGGTCGTCTAGACCGGTGCACTCAGTGGAACTGCGGGACGATCAGGTACAGCCCGTACAGGACGAGCAGCCCCGACACCCCCAGACACAGGTAACCGCCGATCCGGGCGGTGGCGCTCGGCGTGGCCGCTCCGCTGGCGGTGCGGCCGCCGGAGGTCAGCGCCGACACCCCCAGCGAGAAGATGCCGACGATGGCGATGGCGGCCACCACGGTGGTCACCGCGACCAGCCCCAGGGATGCCCAGTCGATCTTCATGTCGTCGTTCCTGTCTCAGGTCGGGTCGGGCGAGCAGAGAGTGCCGGCATCAGACGTCGGCCGGCTGCTTGACCGGGTTGATCGTCACTTCGGCGGAGTCGTTGACGTTGGCGCTGTCCACCGGGGACCGCTTGGAGATCGCGTAGATGGTGCCGGCCCCGACCAGCAGGGCGAGGAACACCAGCAGCAGGCCGATGGTTCCGGTCAGCGCGATGGCCGCGGCGACGCCGCCGACCAGGGCGGCCGCCGGCAGGGTCAGCAGCCAGCCGTAGAGGATCTTGCGCGCGGTGCCCCAGCGCACCTCGGCCAGCTTCTTGCCCACGCCCGAGCCCATGATCGAGCCGGAGCAGACCTGGGTGGTGGACAGTCCGAAGCCCATGTGCGAGGAGGCCAGGATCGCCGCGGCCGAAGTCGTCTCGGCCGCGAAGCCCTGCGGGGACTTGACGTCGACGATGCCCTTGCCCATCGTCCGCATGATCCGCCAGCCACCGGAGTAGGTACCGATGCCGATGGCCAGACCGGCCGCCGCGACCACCCAGAACTGCGGGCCGGTGCCCGCCTCCTGGTATCCGGCGGTGATCAGCACCAGGGTGATGACGCCCATGGTCTTCTGCCCGTCGCTGGTGCCGTGGGACAGAGCGACCAGGGAGGCGGACACGGACTGGGCGTGCCGGAACCAGCCGGCGGCCGGCTCGGCGTCGGCCCGCTTGATCAGCTTGTAGAGCAGGAAGGTGGCCAGGCCGGCGGCCAGACCGGCGACCAGCGGAGCCATCACCGCGGGCAGCAGGATCTTGGAGACGACCACCGAGAAGTTGACCCCGGACGCGCCGGCACCGATCAGCACGGCGCCGATCAGGCCGCCGAACAGGGCGTGCGAGGAGCTGGACGGCAGACCGAACAGCCAGGTCATGAGGTTCCACAGGATGGCCCCGACCAACCCGGCAAAGATCATTGTCGGGGTGACCACGGCGTCGTTGACGATGCCGCCGGAGATCGTCTTGGCCACCTCGGTGGACAGGAACGCGCCCGCGACGTTCAGGATGGCCGCGATCAACACGGCAACCTTGGGCTTGAGGGCGCCGGTGGCCACCGAGGTGGCCATCGCGTTGGCGCTGTCGTGGAAGCCGTTGGTGAAATCGAAGAACAGTGCGGTGATGATGACTACCGTCACCAGGAACAGGGTTGTCGACATCGGTCCTCGATCTGTTCGCCCCCCGAGTCACGGTGGGGCGGGTCCACTGAAGCGGAAACCGACAGTGGGAAAGCTCGACCTCGGCGTCGACCCATCGGCTTGCCGGACGGTAGGAGTCGATGGTGAACGGATGGTGAACCAACGGCGACACTTGGCCGCAACCGCTCGGAAATGCTCCGAATCGGATGAGGCGGACATACCCCAGGCTCGGGGACGGCCCGGAAAAGCGAGCGGAACAGGGCCGGAACGGAGCACCAACAGGACCCGAACAGAACCCGGAAACGGATCGGAAAGGGATCGGAAAAGCCGAACGCCACCCGACCCCAGTGACGGGGGCGGGTGGCGCTGGGCTACTGCGAGTGGAACAGATCAGGACGTGGTGACGCTGCCGCCGGCCGCGGAGATCTTCTCCTTGGCCGAGCCGGACGCGGCATCCACGGTGAGCTGCAGGACGACGCCGTTCAGGTCGCCGTCGCCGAGCACCTTGACCTTGTGACCCTTGCGGACGGCACCGGCGGCGACCAGCTCGGCCACCCCGACGGTCCCGCCCTGCGGGAACAGCTCGGCCAGCTGGCCGACGTTGACCACCTGGAAGGTGACCTTGAAGCGGTTCTTGAAGCCCTTGAGCTTGGGCAGCCGCATGTGCAGCGGCAGCTGTCCACCCTCGAAACGGGGCGAGACGTTCTTGCGCGCGCCGGTGCCCTTGGTGCCCCGACCCGCCGTCTTGCCCTTGGAGCCCTCACCACGGCCGACGCGGACCTTGGCCCGCTTGGCGCCTTTGGCCGGCCGCAGATCGTGCAGCTTGATCGTCATGACGCGTCACTCCCCTGCACGACCTCGACCGTGAGCAGGTGGGACGCGCGATTGATGTAGCCGCGGTTGACCGCGTTGTCGTCGACCACGACGCTCTGGTGAATCTTGCGCAGGCCGAGCGAGCGGACCGACTCGCGGGCCCCCCGCTTGTTCCCGATGGTCGACTTGACCTGGGTGACCTTGACCTTCTGATCGCTCATGTCAGACTCCCTGACCGGCACGCGCCCGGAGCATCGCCGCCGGGGCGACGTCCTCGATCGGCAGCCCACGACGGGCGGCCACGGCCTCGGGCTGCTGCAGCCGCTTGAGGGCGTCGATCGTGGCGTGCACGATGTTGATCGGATTGTCCGAGCCGAGCGACTTGCTCAGCACGTCGTGGATGCCGGCGCACTCGAGCACGGCGCGCACCGGTCCACCGGCGATGACACCGGTACCGGGGGACGCCGGGCGCAGCAGCACGACGCCGGCGGCCGCCTCACCCTGCACGGGGTGCGGGATGGTGGCGGCGATCCGGGGCACCCGGAACATGTACTTCTTGGCTTCCTCGACGCCCTTGGCGATGGCGGCCGGGATTTCCTTGGCCTTGCCGTAACCGACGCCGACCTGCCCGTCGCCGTCACCGACGACGACCAGAGCGGTGAACGAGAACCGCCGACCACCCTTGACGACCTTGGCGACCCGGTTGGTCACCACGATCCGCTCGAGCAACGGGTTCTTCTCCGCGGGGGCATCGCGACGGCCACCGTCGCGACCGCCCCGGCGATCCCGCCGGTCTCCGCGATCGTTGCTCCGGTCGCCGCCGCCGCCGAAGCCGCCGCGCTGTTGTCCGGGCATCAGATATCCCTCTCGATCATGTTGTGAATCATCAGAACTCCAGGCCGGCGCTACGGGCGCCATCCGCGAGGGCCGCGATCCGGCCGTGGTAGGCGTCGCCGCCGCGGTCGAAGACCACCGTGGTGACACCCAGCTCCACCGCACGCCGGCCGACGAGCTCGCCGACCTTGCGGGCCTTGGCGGTCTTGTCGCCCTCGGTGGCCCGCAGGTCCGCCTCGAGGGTGGACGCCGAGACCAGGGTGCGGCCAACGGTGTCGTCGACCAGCTGGACGGCGATGTGCCGCGCCGACCGGTTGACGACCAGCCGCGGACGGCTCGGGGTACCCGAGACGCGCTTGCGCAGCCGGAAGTGGCGACGGGCCCGGGAAACCCGCCGGGCGTGGGAAACAGATGCTGCCATCGTCACTTACCTGTCTTTCCGACCTTGCGCCGCACGACCTCGCCCGCGTAGCGGACGCCCTTGCCCTTGTACGGGTCGGGCTTGCGCAGCTTGCGGATCTTGGCGGCGACCTCGCCGACCTGCTGCTTGTCGATGCCCTCGACGCGGAACTTGATCGGGGACTCGACGACGAAACTGATGCCCTCGGGAGCCGGAACCGGCACCGGGTGCGAGTAGCCCAGGGCGAACTCGAGGTCCTTGCCCTTGGCGGTGACGCGGTAACCGACGCCCACGATCTCCATGGACTTGCTGTAGCCCTGGGTGACCCCCACGACCATGTTGTTCAGCAGGGTCCGGGTCAGGCCGTGACGGGCCCGCGAGTCGCGGTCGTCGTCGGGCCGGGTGACCTTGAGCTCGGTGCCCTCCTGGGCCACCGCGATCGGTTCGACCACGGCGTGGGTGAGCGAGCCCTTGGGGCCCTTCACCGTGACCGAGGAACCGTCGATCTTGACGTCGACGCCCGCGGGAACGGGGATCGGCAGTCGTCCGATTCGAGACATGTCCCTACCCCCTTACCAGACGTAGGCGAGGACTTCCCCGCCCACCTTCTTCTTCGCGGCCTGACGATCGGTCAGCAGCCCGTTGGACGTGGAGATGATCGCGATGCCCAGGCCACCGAGGACCTTGGGCAGCTCGGTCGAGCGGGCGTAGACCCGCAGGCCCGGCTTGGAGACGCGCCGGATGCCGGCGATCGAACGCTCGCGGTTGGGGCCGTACTTGAGCTTGACGACAAGCGACTTGCCGACGGTGGCGTCGGCGGTGGTCCAGGAGGCGATGTAGCCCTCCTTGACCAGGATGTCGGAGATGCTGCCCTTCAACTTGGAGAAGGGCATGACGACCTCGTCGTGGTACGCCGAGCTGGCGTTGCGGATCCTGGTGAGGAAATCCGCGATCGGGTCGGTCATGGACATGTGGGTCGTGCCTTTCTCGGCCGGTTCATCCGGGCTGATCGCCCGGATGCCTGGTCCGATGTCGTGGTTTCACCGACGAAGCTTGCTTGGCCGGGTGGCGCGCAGGGCCAGGGTCTACCAGGAGGACTTGGTCACGCCGGGCAGCTCGCCCGCGTGCGCCATCTCCCGCAGGCAGATCCGGCACAGGCCGAACTTGCGGTAGACCGAGTGCGGCCGGCCGCAGCGGTTGCACCGGGTGTACCCGCGCACCGCGAACTTCGGCTTGCGCTTGGACTTCATGATCAGAGCGGTCTTGGCCATGCGATCAGTTCTCCTTGAACGGGAAGCCCAGCTGCCGCAGCAGCGCGCGCCCCTGGTCGTCCGTCGTCGCCGTCGTGACGACCGTGATGTCCATGCCTCGCGGCCGATCGATCCGGTCGATGTTGATCTCGTGGAACATCGACTGCTCGTTCAGGCCGAACGTGTAGTTGCCGTGGCCGTCGAACTGGGTGGCCGACAGGCCGCGGAAGTCGCGGATACGGGGCAGCGCGATGGTCAGCAACCGGTCCAGGAACTCCCACATCCGGTCGTTGCGCAGGGTGACCTTCGCGCCGATCGGCATGCCCTCGCGCAGCTTGAACTGGGCGATGGACTTGGTGGCCTTGCGGATCACCGGCTTCTGCCCGGTGATGGTGGCCAGATCGCGCACGGCGCCTTCGATCAGCTTCGCGTCACGGGCCGCCTCGCCGACGCCCATGTTGACGACGACCTTGGTCACGCCGGGAATCTGCATCACGTTCGCGATGCCGAATTCCTTCTGCAGCGCGTCCTTGATCTCGCTCTGGTAGCGCAGCTTGAGCCGCGGCTTGGGAGCTGCTTCGGTAGCGGTGTCGGTCACGGTCATCACAGGTCCTTACCGGTACGACGGGAGAAACGAACCCGACGGCCGTTCTCGTCCTCGCGCTTGCCCACGCGGGTCGGCTTGTTGTCCGCGTCGACCACCTGCACGTTGGACACGTGGATGGGCGCTTCCTGGGTGACGATGCCGCCGGTCTTGGCACCACGCTGGGTCGTCGAGACCTTGGTGTGCTTCTTGATCCGGTTCACACCCTCGACCAGGACGCGGTCGGTGTCCGGGTAGGCCTGAATGACCTTGCCCCGCGCACCCTTGTCCTTGCCGGCGATCACCAGAACGGTGTCGCCCTTACGCACCTTCAGCCCCATCACAGCACCTCCGGCGCCAACGAAATGATCTTCATGTACCGCTTGTCGCGCAGCTCGCGGCCCACCGGGCCGAAGATGCGGGTGCCTCGGGGGTCACCGTCGTTCTTGAGCAGAACCGCGGCGTTCTCGTCGAACTTGATGTAGCTGCCGTCGGGACGGCGCCGCTCCTTGACGGTGCGAACGACGACGGCCTTGACCACGTCGCCCTTCTTCACCCCGGCACCTGGGATGGCGTCCTTCACGGTTGCCACGATGATGTCGCCGATGCCTGCGTACCGGCGGGACGAACCCCCGAGTACGCGAATGCACAGGATCTCCTTGGCGCCGGTGTTGTCGGCGACTCGGAGACGGGACTCCTGCTGAATCACTGCAGTCCGCCTTCTCCTAGCGACCCGGGATCGCCGGGTCGCGATTTTCTGGTTCCGGCCGCCCTCTGCGAGCGTCCTGGCGCCGACATGCGAAAAGACAAGAGGAAGTACGAGCGAGAAGTTCGCTCGCCTTTTCACTCTTGCCTGTGGCACGAGGCCGCACGGACCCGCGTCCGCCGCCCGGCCGGAGCCGTTCGACATGGCGTGTCACGCAGGAAGGTGACGGAGCCCTGGCAAGATTTCCGACCTTGCCAGGCCAGATCGGCTAATCACCGGGCCGCTTTACGCAGCCCTACTGACGCCAATGTTCAACCTTACGCGAAGATCCCCCGGAAGGCCAATCGGCCCAGGTCAGCCCTAGGACCGGGCACCGGCCAACGACGAAAGGCCCTGCCCCGAGCGCACGCTCGGGGCAGGGCCCATCCGATCCCGGGGCGGCAGGATTACTGCGCGCGCTCCAGGACCTTCACCAGACGCCAGCGCTTGGTCGCGGACAGCGGCCGGGTCTCGGCCAGCAGCACGCGATCGCCGATGCCGGCGGTCTCGTTCTCGTCGTGCGCCTTGACCTTGGTGGTGCGGCGGATGACCTTGGAGTACCGCGGGTGCTTCACCCGGTCCTCCAGGGCCACGACGATCGTCTTGTTCATCTTGTCCGAGACGACCAGGCCCTCACGGGTCTTGCGCTCGCCACGGACCTTGGCCTCCGGCGTACCGGCGGCCGCGTCGACGGTGTCGTCGGCGGTGGTGTTCTCCGGCTGCTCGCTCACGCAGCACCTCCTTGTTTGGCCAGCTCGTCCGGACCGACGGACAGGCCGAGCTCGCGCTCGCGCATGACCGTGTAGATCCGGGCGATGTCGTGCTTGATGGTGCGCAGCCGACGGTTGTTGTCCATCTGCCCGGTGGCCATCTGAAAGCGCAGGTTGAACAGCTCTTCCTTGGCCTCACGGAGTCGCAGGACCAGCTCGTCCTGGCCCAACTCGCGCAGCTCGGCGGTGGTGGTACTCATCAGCCCTCAACTCCTTCCCGGGTCACGATGCGGCACTTCATCGGCAGCTTGTGGATCGCGCGGCGCAGCGCCTCGCGGGCGGTGGCCTCGTTCGGGTAGCTCATCTCGAAGACGATGCGACCCGGCTTGACGTTGGCGATCCACCATTCCGGCGAGCCCTTGCCGGAACCCATTCGGGTTTCGGCCGGCTTCTTGGTCAGCGGACGGTCCGGGTAGATGTTGATCCAGACCTTGCCGCCACGTCGGATGTGCCGGTTGATGGCGATACGAGCGGACTCGATCTGCCGGTTGGTGA
>ENA-UOWO01002076-UOWO01002076.1-activated-sludge-metagenome-genome-assembly--contig:-NODE-2076-length-25416-cov-60.898900_pt1 | contig 25416 bp, 28 predicted proteins | sample MGYA00238148_ERZ761564 | MGnify/ENA primary metagenome ERZ761564 (study PRJEB28885, sample SAMN05720194) | activated sludge metagenome | isolation source: Anaerobic digester | place: USA... | reverse complement strand
AAGAGACTGAACGCGCATTCACCAACCCGTTAACCAGGAGGTTACCGATGCTTAAGAGAAGAACTTCACGTCGCCTGTTCGCGACGTTTGGCTTCATGCTGCTGGCGCTCACCGTGTTTGGCTGCGCCTCCGTGAAGCACGTGAACACCACCGATGAGACGCTGGACCTCAGCAAGAACTCTGTGCTGCTGCTCAAGCTGGATACCAACAACCTGATCAACCCCATTTTCAAGCCGCGGATCGAATGGCTGCATCTGAAAAACATCACCACCAACAAAAGCTACAGGGTCTTCATCCCCTCTTCCGGAGTGACATCGGCCAAAGCGACAGGGTGCTGCACTGGCTCTCCGTTTACCTTCCCGCCGGATATTACAAGATCGAGCGCATCAAAGGCTCCGCCTCCGCAATCCTCATGGACGCCGAGTTCGATTTTCCCACCACCCTCAATTTCAACCTGCCTGCCCGATCAGTTTCTTACGCCGGCACCATCGCCCTTTCCCTGCGGGAACTGAACCCCGACATCGGTGAAGTGCGCGCAGGATCCATCCTGCCCCTGATCAGCCAAACCGCCTCCGGCTTCGGCAAAGGCACTTTCGACCTGGCGCTGGATTCCAGCCAGGACGACCTGCGCCAGTTCCGCCTCAGGAAACGCGCCCTGGCCAACGCCGAGATAGTGACCGACACCGTCACCAAGCCCTGATCCGGCCGGAACGGTCCTGAACATCTAGGGTTTGGCAGGGTTTGGCAGGTTTCCGGGCTGCTTGGAAACCCCATCGGCTCCCAATATCAATACGGTATCAATACGGAATCAATACGGATTTCATCCGTAATGATTCCGTATTGATACCGTATTGATATTGGGAGCGAGCCAAGGAAAATCAGAAAAGGGCGGGGAAAATTCCCGCCCTTTCGATATGGTTTAGCGTTCCGCGAAGGATCAGCCGAGTTGTTTGATCACGGCTTTGCCGGGGAAGACGGCGGCAGCGCCGAGTTCCTCCTCGATGCGGATGAGCTGGTTGTATTTGTCCACGCGTTCGCTGCGGGAGATGGAGCCGGTTTTGATCTGGCCGGTGTTCATGGCCACGGCGAGGTCGGCGATGAAGGTGTCTCCGGTTTCGCCGCTGCGGTGGCTGACCACGCAGGTCCAGCCGGCTTTGTGGGCGGTGTTGATGGCGTCGATGGTCTCCAGCACGCTGCCGATCTGGTTGAGCTTGATGAGCACGCTGTTGGAGGCTTTGGCCGCGATGCCGCGTTTGATGATGGCGGGATTGGTTACATAGAGGTCGTCGCCCATGATCTGGATCTTGTCGCCGAGGGCGGCCTGGAGTTTGATCCAGCCTTCCCAGTCATTTTCGGCGAGGCCGTCCTCGATGGAGACGATGGGATATTTGGCCACCATGGCCACCCAGTAGGCGATCATTTCGTCGGTGGAGGCTAGTTTGCCCTCGAAGGCGTATTTGCCGTCGATCCAGAAGCTGGAGGCGGCGGGGTCGAGGGTGATGAAGACGTCTTCGCCGGGTTTGTAACCGGCGGCGGTGATGGCTTCCATGATCACTTTGAGGGCCGCCTCGTTGTTTTCGAGGTTGGGCGCGAAGCCGCCTTCATCGCCAACTCCGGTGGCCAGGCCGCGGTCCTTGAGGATCTTTTTGAGGGCGTGGAAGATCTCGGCGTTCATGCGGATGGCTTCGCGGAAGGATTTGGCGCCCAGGGGCATGATCATGAACTCCTGGATGTCGATATTGTTGTCGGCGTGGGAACCGCCGTTGATGATGTTGCTCATGGGCACGGGCAGGGTCACGGCGCCCACCCCGCCGAGGTAGCGGTAGAGGGGGAGGTCCAGTTCGATGGCGCTGGCGCGGGCGGCGGCCATGGAAACGGCCAGGATGGCGTTGGCGCCCAGCTTTTCCTTGTTGGGGGTGCCGTCGAGGGCCAGCATCACCTGGTCGAGCTCTGCCTGGTGGGTGGATTCCAGTCCGCAGAGGGCCGGAGCGATGATGTTATCGATGTTATCCACGGCCTTGAGGGTGCCTTTGCCGCCGTAGCGGGCTTTGTCGCCGTCCCGCAGTTCGATGGCTTCGCGTTCACCGGTGGAGGCACCGCTGGGCACGGCGGCGCGAGCTATCACACCGCTTTCCAGCTGGATGTCGGCTTCCACGGTGGGGTTACCGCGTGAATCCAGTATTTCCCGTCCCTTGATATAGAGAATTTCTGACATGGGGTTATGCTCCTTGGAGGTGTTTATTTTTCGAAGATGTTGGCCAGGGTCTTCACGGAACCAAGCAAAGCGGAGGATTCGTAGGGAATCACGACGGTCTTGTCGCCTTGTTTGGTCACTTCGGAGAAGGCGGCCACATATTTGAGGGCGATGAGGTATTGGGCGGGGTCCGTTTTACTGTCTTTGACGGAGGAGGCGATGAGTTCGATGGATTTGCGTTCGGCCTCTGCCACCAGCAGCTTTGCCTGGGCCTCACCCTCGGCGCGGGTGATCTTGGCGGTCTTGTCGCCTTCGGCCACGCGGATCTGGAATTCGCGTTCACCGTCGGCCTGGAGGATCTTGGCACGTTTGTCGCGTTCGGCGCGCATCTCTTTTTCCATGGCGGTGCGGATCTCTTCCGGAGGCAGGATCTCCTGCAGCTCCACACGGTTGACCTTCACGCCCCACTTGTCGGTGGCTTCGTCCAGGATGTCGCGCAGTTTGGCGTTGATGGTGTCGCGGGAGGTGAGGGTGAAATCGAGGGTGAGTTCGCCGATCACGTTACGCAGCGAGGTTTGGGTTAGTTTTTCGATGGCCTCGGGGAGGTTGCCGATCTCGTAAACGGCCTTGTAGGGATCGGTGACCTGGAAATAGAGCAGGGCGTTGATGTTGATGGAAACGTTGTCGCTGGTGATCACGTTTTGACGGGGGAAGTCGTAAACGGTTTCGCGGAGGTCGATGCGGTTTTCCTGGCGCTGGGTGACGATCACGTTGCCGCGGTAGTCCGCCTTGTTGTAGCGCCAGTGGATGGGGCGGATCTTGTCGAAAATGGGAACGATGATGTGGATGCCGGAGGGCAGGGTCTTGAAATACTTGCCCAGACGTTCCACGATCACGACCTCGGCCTGACGGACGACAATGATGCTGCGGGAGATGAGGGTTATCACAAAGAGGGCGATAGTGATCCCAACCAGAATAGGAACTGTCATAATTCACTCCTTAGGGTTAAGCTTTGGTTCACGATATTTACGGCCCATAATCTGACAAGGAAAAAAAACCTCGGGCCGGGGCAGCGGAAAATTGCACTTGACAAATATCAAAACTTCCGGCGGAGATGTTTTTTTCCGGATAAAGCGGGTTTTGGGGCCGGACATCCCGGTTCACTTGCAGATATATTAGTTCAAAGCAGGGAGATAACAATGAAAAAAGTTCTGGTTTTGCTGCTGTGCGCGCTGGCCCTCTGCGGCTGTGCCCCACGGCGGCTCAACGGCTGGAACGAAGAAGACGGGATCCTGCTGGCCCGGGAACTGGCGGCGGACATCGTTGGCAGCGCCTGGCTGCGCGAACACTTGGAGAGCCAAGGCCGCGCGCCCGCCCTGCTGATCCGCCCGCTGGAATGCCACGGCGAATGCCAGGCCTGCCTGAGCGGCCTGGAAACAGCCTTGGCGCGGGAATTGCTGCTTAGCGGCCAGGTCCGTCTGGTGCGGTTCCGGGGAGGGGAAAGTCCGCCCGCGGACAGCATCGGCCTGCTGCTGCAAGACCTTTCGCTGCAGGACAGCGGGGCCGACGCCCTGCTGACCGGCTGGCTGGAAGAACTGCCGGACCCCCAGCTGTTGACCCACAGGATCACGCTGCGACTGGTGGACGCGAACAGCCAGGAGCTGCTGCTGCAGACCGCAAGAACGCGCAGCAAACCGCTGTGGCTGAGGCTGGATGAAAAAGCCTGAGCACAGCTGACAAAGCATGATAGCAAAAATAACATACAGGGAGAATTAATGCAGATCACCAAACTGGACCAGATGTTCGAAATTCTGAAACCGCGTCCGAACAAGCGCCTGGTAGCCGCCTGGGCGGTGGACGCCCACACCATCTGCGCGGTGCATCAAGCCGTGGAAATGGACCTGGTGGAAGGCATCCTGGTGGGCGATGAAAAGCTCATCCGCAGGGTTTGCGAGGCTGAAAAGATCGATCCCTCGGTGTTCCGGATCGTGCCCTCCAGCTCAGACAACGCCGCCGCCAAAGCCGTGGACATGATCAACAGCGGCGAAGGGGATTTTCTGATGAAAGGCCTGCTGAGCACCGACCGCTACATGAAGGCCATCCTGAACAAGGAACGCGGCCTGATGGAAAACGGCGCCATCCTGGCCCACGTGACCGTGGCGGAACCCAAAAGCTACCACAAACTGCTGATCTTCGGCGACGTGGCCATCATTCCGCTGCCGGATCTGGCACAGAAAGTGGCCATCACGAACTATCTGATCCGCACGGCGCATTTTTTGGGCATCGAAAGACCCAAGGTGGGGCTCCAAGCCGCTTCGGAACAAACTTTGCCCAAGATACCCTCCTGCGCCGACGGCGCTCTCATCGCCAAGATGGCCCAGCGCGGGCAGATCAAAGGCGCGATAGTGGAAGGGCCGCTGGGCTTCGACCTCATCGTGGACAAGGAAAGCGCGCTGATCAAAGGCGTGCAGAGCGAAGTTTGCGGCGACGCCGACTGCATCCTCTTTCCCAACATCGAGGCCGGAAACTGTTTCTACAAATCCGTGGTGAAACTGATGGACAGCGAACTCTGCGCCGTGGTGATGGGCGCTCGGGTGCCCTGCGTGCTCACCTCCAGGGGCGACAGCGAACGCTCCAAACTCTATTCCATCGCCCTTGCCGCGCTGCTGGCCGGAGCGGGACAGCCATGAACCCCATCCGCTCTTTGGAAGAGCTGGCCAGCCACGTGCGCGGGCTGGGCGGCAAAACCCGCATCGCCGTGGCCGCCGCGGAGGACCCGAACACCCTCTCCTCCATCGCCAGAGCGGTGTCTGAAGGTTTCGCCCTGGGCTTTCTGCTGGGCGATGCCCAAAAAATCGCAGCTGTCTGCGCCGCCGAGGGGATCGACCCCAGCCTGTTCGAGATCAGAAACGTGCCCGATCCGGGCGCAGCCGCCACCGAAGCGGTGAGAATGACGCGCAGCGGGGAAGCCGACGTGCTGATGAAAGGCCTGGTGGGAACGGACAAGTTCCTGAAAGCCGTGCTGAACAAGGAAAAGGGACTGCTGCCGCCCAAGGCGGTGATGAGCTACGTCTGCGCGCTGGAATTGCCCCAGCATAACAAACTCCTCTTCATCAGCGACACGGCGGTGCTGCCCCAGCCGGACCTGGAGCAAAAGATCGCCATGGTGAACTACAGCGTGGCGATGGCCCGCCGCTTCGGCATCGAAAAACCCAAGGTGGCCCTCATCTGTGCCACCGAAAAGGTTTCCCCGGGCATGGAAAGCACCCTGCACAGTGCCCTCATCGCCAAAATGGCCCAGCGGGGCCAGATCAGGAACTGCGTGGTGGACGGACCGCTGGACGTATTTCTGGCCTGCGATCCCGCCGCGGGCGAGATCAAGGGCGTGGACAGCCCCATCGCCGGAGAGGCGGACATCCTGATCTTTCCCAGCCTGGAAAGCGCCAACAGCTTCTATAAAGGCCTGATGCTCTTCGCGGGGGGCGAACTGGCCGGGCTGATCCAGGGAACCGTGAAACCCGTGGTCGTGATGAGCAGAAGCGAAAGCGCGGCCTCAAAATATTATTGCGTGGCACTTTCGTGCCTCATGGCAGGTGAAAAATGAAAATAGCGATAGCAAGCGACCACGCCGGCTACGAACTCAAGGAAGCCATCAAAGCGGCCTTTCCGGAACACAAGTTCGAAGATTTCGGCACCAACTCGGTGGACTCGATGGATTATCCGGACACCGGCGCGCCCGCGGCGAAAGCCGTGGCCACAGGCAAAGCCGAACGCGGCATCCTGATCTGCGGCAGCGGCATCGGGATGAGCATCACAGCCAACAAGGTGCGGGGCATCCGCGCCGCTCTGTGCACAAACACCGATCTGGCCCGCCTTTCCCGCATCCACAACGACGCCAACGTCCTCTGCCTGGCGGGGCGCTTCACCGCGGTGCCCTACGCCCTGGAGATCGTGAACAACTGGCTGAGCTCGATGTTTGAAGGCGGACGGCACCAAAGCAGAATTCAAAAAATCAAGCTACTGGAAGGAGACAAACAGTGAAACACATCCAAAGGCAAGATCCCGAGCTCTACGCGGCCATGGCGGCGGAACTGAAGCGCCAGCGCGAAAACCTGGAGCTGATCGCCTCCGAAAACTTCACCTCAATGGCGGTGATGGAGGCCCAGGGCAGCGTTCTCACCAACAAATACGCCGAGGGCTACCCCTACCGCTGGAGCAAAAAGACCGGCAAGATCAACTATGACCTCTACGGCCGCTACTACGGCGGCTGCGAATACATCGACGAGGTGGAGCGCCTGGCCATCGAACGCGCCAAGCAGCTGTTCGGCAGCGAACACGCCAACGTTCAGCCCCACAGCGGTTCCCAGGCGAACATGGCCGCCTATTTCGCCCTCGTGAAACCCGGTGACACCGTGCTTTCCCTGGAATTGGCCCACGGAGGGCACCTCACCCACGGTCACCCGCTTTCCTTTTCAGGACAGTTCTACAACATCATCCACTACAATGTGAACAAGGACACCGAGCAGTTCGACTATGAAGAACTGGAGGCCCTGGCCAAGGAACACAAGCCCCAACTGATCCTGGCCGGCGCCAGCGCCTATCCCCGCAAGATCGATTTCGCCCGCTTCCGTGAGATCGCGGACCTGGTGGGCGCCAAACTGATGGTGGACATGGCCCACATCGCAGGACTGGTGGCCGCCGGTTTGCACATGAACCCCGTGCCTTACGCCGATGTGGTGACCTCCACCACCCACAAGACCCTGCGCGGACCCCGGGCGGGGATCATCCTCTGCCGGGAGGAATATGCCAAAGAGATCGACGGCCGGGTGTTTCCGGGCATCCAGGGCGGCCCGCTGATGCACGCCATCGCCGGCAAGGCCGCCGCGCTTTACGAAGCCTTGCAGCCTGAATTCAAGGCCTATCAGAAACAGGTGATCGACAACGCCCAGGCCCTCGCCGCGGCTTTGACCCAGCAAGGGCTGAAACTGGTTTCCGGCGGCACGGACACCCATCTGATGCTGATGAACATGGGCACCGAGGAAGAAGGCGGCCCGAGCGGCAAAAAGATGGAGGAATCCCTCGACAAAGCCGGCATCACCGCCAACAAAAACACCGTGCCTTTCGATACCCGCAGCCCCTTTGTGGCTTCCGGAGTGCGCTTGGGCACCCCCTCCGTGACCACCAGAGGCATGGGCGTGGACGAGATGAAGCTGATCGCCGCCTTCATCAAGCGCGTGCGCGACAACCATGCCAACGACGAATACCTGGCCGCGATGAAGGCCGAGGTGCGCGAGCTGACGGATAGATTCCCGCTGTATCCGGATCTGGACTGATCCCGGGTTTTTCCAGACAAGGGCGGACGCTGTTCCGCCCTTTTTCTGTTGGCTGGGGTCGGGCGACGCGGGTGCATGACTGCAGCAAACATCCATCCCCCCAACGTCATTCCGGGCTTGACCCGGAATCCAGCAGCAACCTTCGCCCAAGCCTGGATTCTGGATCTCCGGAGCTAAAGCACCTGCGTCCGGAATGACGGTTCAGGGCGGGATGGTGGATGTATAAATCCGTGTAATCAATTAAATCAGTATGATCCGTAGGGAAAACGAAAACGGGAGCCGGTAAGGTGGGACCCGGATGTTTTAACTTGCGTGACAGTTGACCAATAAATATCTTGGCAATGTAACAAATCCCGATTATATATTCTGCAACAAAAAGATAATCCAGCGGCGACAGAGCCGTACCAAGGAGAAAGAAAATGAATATCAACTGGGAAGAACTTCCGGGAAAATTGGGAGCTTTCGGGATCAAGCTGGCCATTGCCCTGGTCATCTTTTTCATCGGCAATTGGATCGCCAAAGCCATCGGCAAGATGGGCCGCAACATGATGTTGAAACGCAAAGCGGACAATTCCATCGCCACCTTTATCGGCAACATCGTTTACGCCATTTTGCTGCTGATCGTGGTGCTTTCCGCGCTCAGTGTGCTGGGTGTGAATACTTCTTCCTTCATGGTGATCGTCGGCGCTGCCGTATTGGCCATCGGCATGGCCATGCAGGGCACGCTGGGTCAGTTCGCCAGCGGCGTGATGCTGATCGGCCTGCGTCCCTTCAAGATAGGTGACGCCGTGATCGCCGGCGGACAAACAGGAACCGTGCACGACATCGGCATCCTCAGCACGACCATCCTCACCAGCGACAACAAAAAGATCATCGTGCCCAACAGCGCCATTGCCGGCGGGGCCATCACCAATTTCTCCGCCATGCCCACCCGCAGGGTCGAGCTGGCCATCGTGGTGCCCGGAACCACCGACCTGAACAAAGGACGTGACATCCTCAAAGGCGTTCTGGATGCAGAAAGCCGCATCCTCAAAGATCCCGCGCCCTCCATCGCCATCGCCGACGCCTCCGCGGCCGAGATCAAATACGGGATCGCCGCCCACGTTAACAACGCGGACCTCGGCGCCGTGCAGGCCAGCCTGCTGGAAAACATCAAGCAAGCCCTCACCGCCGCCGGAATCTGGGCCTAAGGAGAAGATACATGAAAAACCTTATCCTCATCGCCACCATCCTGCTGGCCATGTCCTTTCTCGGAGCCGAAGCCTGGGAGATCGATTCGGACATCATGGTGAACCTCACCTAAAGCCAATTCAGCGACAACTGGAACGGCAGCGAGCTCAGCAACATCACCTGGGCCGCCACCATGAACAACACCGCCCAGAAACAGCTGGCCGAGTGGCTGAAGAACAAGAACACCCTCAAGCTCGCCTTTGGCCAGACCCACCTCCAGAAAGAGAATGCCGCCGGCGACAGCGTTTTCTGGGAAGCGCCCCAGAAATCCACCGACCAGATCGCCTTCGAATCCCTAATGCAGTTCACCCTCAAGAGCTTCGTGGATCCATACATTTCCCTGCGCGCGGAATCCCAGTTCCTGGATGAAACCGGCACCGAGACCCTGTTGGTAAATCCCGTGCTCTTCACCGAAAGCGCCGGCATCATGAAGACCATCATCGACGCCGAAAAGACCAAGCTGAACGTCCGCCTCGGCGGCGCCGTGCGCGAGAACTGGAACCGTCGCGTCTCCGGCATCCCCATCGACGGCGGCGTGGAGGGGATCGTGGAATTCAAACAGATCCTCGGGCTGCTCAACGCCAGCTATAACAGCCGCCTTTCCGCCTACCAGGCCCTGTTCAAATCCGACGCCACGGCCGCCGATGACAACTGGAAGGCCCTCGACTACAAGTGGGAAAACCTGCTCAGCTTCAACCTCTGGAAGCTGCTGAGCCTGAACCTGAACTTCGACGTGATCTATGAAAAGGAGCAGAGCCCGGACATCCAGTGGAAAGAGATCCTGGGCCTCGGCTTCAGCTACGCCCTGTTCTAGGAAACACTCATAAACCGCTTCAGGGGAGGATCTTTGGTCCTCCCTTTTTTGCGGGTAAACTTGGATGGAACCATCATCACGACAGGGTTTCGGGCGCAAAGAGGCGGAGAAGCAGCGGCGCGGATGTGAAAATAATCAACACCCCGGCTGAAACGGAGGCGATTTTCCCTTGACATATTTCCCCAAGTGATAAAGATTGATGTACGCGCCTTGGAGCGGATCGCTTTTTGTTTTCACCAGAAAATCAAAATGAGGAAAGAATGTCTCGATCAACCATCATCCTCTGCGCGGTCCTGCTGATGGGCTCCGCGGCGCTTACAGCCCAGGGCGGGGAGTGGGAATACTTCATTTACGGCAATGAAGTCCGCGCTTTAGCCCACCACTCCGGGAACGTGTGGATAGGAACCACGGCCGGATTGGTGCAATACGACACCCTCACCCAGCAAAAACAATTTTTCAACAAAGCCAACTCCCCCCTTGCTGACAACTGGATCAGTGCCCTGGCTGTGACGCCCTCAGGAATCCTCTGGATCGGCACTTCCAAAGGCCTCTACCGCGTTGAGGGGGACAACTGGCAGTTTTTTGACAGCCTGAACAGCGGCCTGCCCACCAACGGGGTGCGCGAGATCCATTGCCTGTCCGACACCGAGCTGTGGCTGCTGATGGCCAACAACGGCGGAAATGACCACGTCTGCCACCTGGATGGGGAAAACTGGGTGTCCTACTCCGCGGGCTCCTGCCCCATCGGGGGCCAGGCGATCAGGGACGTGGCGCTGGACGCGCAGGGCGTTCCCTGGCTGGGCTGGTACAACACAAGCACCGGCACCTTTGGCCTCTCGCACTTCGCCGGCTCGTCCTGGATCACCCAGTCCATGTCTGCTCTGGGCCTGCCCAACCAGGACATCTTCAGCCTTACCCACGACGGTAGCCGTCTCTGGCTGGGAACCAGCACGGGCGAACTGTTCAGCCTCGATTCCGGAGGCGCGCAGGTTCATGATTTAACCCAGTATCCCTACAACATGTATTTTGTGACCGAACTCGGGGTGGACAGCCAAAACAGGCTTCTGGCCTCCTTCCATGCCTGGGATGATCAGGAATACCTGCTAAGAAGGCAGGGTGATGGCTGGGAATTACTGGACCCCAACCCCCAGGTGCCACATCTGGAACTGGCCATGGCCCTGATGGAGGATGCCGGGGGCAGGATCTGGCTGGGAACCAATGGCGGGCTGGCCATCCATGACGGAAACTCCTGGAGCGCTTTCGACTGCTCGAACTCACCTCTGCCCACCAACAGCATAGGCTGCCTGGCGACCGACCACCAGGGCGACCTTTGGATGAGCTTACACAACTTTCAGGGAGGCATCTCCGCCCTGGCGAAAAAAAGCGGGGATGACTGGACCTTCATGTACAGCACGGACCATCCCAATATCCGCAATCCCAAAGACCTGGCCTTCGGCCCGGAGGGGACCATGTGGTTCAGGGACGATTACATCAGCAACGGAGCTGTGGTCAGTTTTGACGGAACCAACTGGGTCCAATACAGTTATAATGGCCAAAACCTGCCCGAAGGCATGCTCGCCCACCTTAACCTGGACGGCGACGGCATACCTTGGGTTGCGATCCACAGCCCGGACTACCAGACCCGCATTTACAGGCTGGAGCAGGGGGCCTGGGAAGAAAAGGCGGTGCTGCTGCCCCATGTGACCGACATGGCCTTTGACGGAGCGAACAATGCCTGGCTGGCCACCTGGGACGGCTTGGTTTATCTGGGGGACACCACCGAGATTTACACCACCCAAAACTCCGGCTTGCCGAACAACCAGGTCAGCTGCCTGGCTTACGGAGCGGACAGGAAGCTCTGGATAGGCACCTCGACCGGCCTTGGCAGCTATCTGGACGGTGTTTGGGAGGCCTGGGACCTGTTGCACGGAGACCATCCCTTCCGCTGTTTTGTGGATCTGGAGACCGCTCCGGACGGGCGCGTTTGGGGAGCCACCCAAAACACTGGCCTGGTCAGCTTCAACGGCACTGAATTCAGCACATTCGCGGAGAATAACTCCCCCCTGCTGGACAACTGGGTTTCCGGGCTCTCGCTGGATCCCCAGGGTAACCTGTGGCTGAACGACCACGGAGATGGCCTCATCCGCTTCCACCCCTCCGCCACGCCGGCAACTGACCCTGCCCAGGTGCCGGAGCAGCAATTGCCGCGCCTCAGCGGCTTCCCCAACCCCTTCAATCCCTCCACCACCCTCAGGTTCACCCTGCCAGAAGGCGGCCCTGCCAGTTTGGCTATCTTCAACCTCCGGGGCCAGATTGTGCGGGAGCTCTGCTCCGCTGACCTGAAGGAAGGCGAACACAGCTGCGTTTGGGATGGCCGGGACAGCTTGGGCCGCGAAGTTTCCAGCGGCGTCTATTTCGCCCGCCTGAAAACGCGCGCGGGCAGCCGCGGCCTGAAGCTGCTGCTGCTGAAATGACCGGGATCCGCCCGCTTCCCCGGCCAGCCTCAGGAAAAATAGTTGACAGGGATGCGGCCCGCCGAAAGTAATAATATCAGAATTTCCTTTCCAAGGGAGGAGAGATGACCAAGAGACTTATGCTACTGCTGGCGGCCGTGGTGCTGCTAAGCTTCAGCCTGGCCCAGAGCCAGAGAACCGGGATCATCAGCGGAGTGGTTCGCAACGAAGCCGGCGAAGCGCTGAAGAACGTGAAGGTGGCATGCTATTTGGACTATCAGCAGGTGGCGGTGGTAAGCTCCGACGCCCAGGGCAATTTCCTCGCCCGCGAGCTCATCCCCGGCAAATACCTCGTCCACGCGTCCCTGGAGGGCTACGAGCTCTGGAAACGCGATCAGGTGGACCTAAAAGCCGGCCGCAACGCCATCCTGAACATCCGCCTCAAACCGGGGACCCTGGTGCCTGAACCGGTGGTGGAGCCTTTGCCGGATATCGTGAAACTGCAATCCGGCGTGACCAAAGTGGGGGAAATCCACGTCCGCGGCGGACGCGCCAACGAGGTCCACATGTCAGTAATGGACATGGGTGACGGCGGTTACAGCTTTGCCCCGCTGCCCGCCCAGTATCCCCCGGACTGGAACACCGAGGACTACGCCGCCATCACCCCGAACATCTTCCACAGCCCGCTGGCGGACCCACTTTCCACCTTTTCCATAGACGTGGATACAGCCACCTACAGCAACGTGCGCCGGATGCTGAACAACGGCCAGCTGCCCTCGCCAAACACCATCCGGGTGGAAGAGATCCTCAACTATTTCGACTATGATTACCCCCAGCCCCAGGGTAAGATCCCCTTTTCCATCTACACCGAGATGGGCGTTTGCCCTTGGAACCAGAAGCGCAACCTCGTCCACATCGGCCTCCAGGGCAAAGAGATCGACATGAGCCAGGCCCCGGCCAACAACCTCGTCTTTCTGCTCGATGTCTCCGGCTCCATGGACTATCCGAACAAGCTGCCCCTGGTGAAACGCTCCATGGACCTGCTGCTGGAAAACATGAGGCCTCAGGACAGGATCGCCATTGTGGTCTATGCCGGCGCGGCGGGCCTGGTGCTGCCCTCCACCTCCGGAGAGGAAAAGGCCAGGATCTCCGCCGCCATGAACAACCTTGAGGCCGGAGGCTCCACTGCCGGCGGAGCGGGCATCCAGCTGGCTTACAAGACCGCGGTGGCCAACCTCATCCCCGGCGGCAACAACCGCGTCATCCTCTGCACCGACGGCGATTTCAACATCGGCGCCTCCTCCGACGCTGACATGACCAAACTCATCGAAGAGAACCGCAACAAGGGCGTCTTCCTCACCGTGCTCGGTTTCGGCATGGGCAACTACAAGGACAACCGCCTCGAACTCCTCGCCGACAAGGGCAACGGAAACTACGCCTACATCGACGACCTCATGGAGGCCAAAAAAGTGCTGGTGAACGAGCTCGGCGCCACCCTCTACACCATCGCCAAGGACGTGAAGCTTCAGGTGGAGTTCAACCCCGCCCACGTGAAATACTACCGCCTGATCGGCTATGAGAACAGGCTACTGCGCGACGAGGATTTCAAGGACGACACCAAGGACGCCGGCGAACTGGGCGCGGGACACTCCGTGACCGCCATCTACGAGATCGTGCCCGCCAATTCCAAGGAAGAGATCCCCGGCCTCGACCCCCTCAAATACCAGAATATCACCATCACCGACGAGGCGCGGAACTCGCCCGAGATCATGACCGTGAAGCTGCGCTACAAGCTGCCCGACGGCGACACCTCCATCCCCCTGGAAACCCCGGTTTACAACAAAACCCTCGGCCTGGCCGACGTTTCCCGCACCTTTGGTTTCTCCGCCGCCGTCACCGGATATGCCCTACTGCTGGCTGACAGCGAACACAAGGCCGCCCTGAGCTGGGACATGGTGCGCTCCCTCGCCACTGAGAACCTGGGCGCCGATCCCGATGGCTACAAAAAGGAATTCCTTTCCCTCATCGACAAGGCCCAAACCATCATGCAAGCAAACAGACCTGACTGATCATCCACTCCTCGAACACGTCTCTGACGTGAACCGGCGGGGCCAGACAGGTCCCGCCTTTTGTATCTTTTCTGGAAATGGTTGTGGAAAGAGAGATGCCCGGAATCAGGGCAGGGTAGGCGTGAGAAGGGGGATCACGCTCTGGTCGAAGACCTTGCCGCGGAGGTCGTGGGCGCTGAGCAGGAGGCTTTGGCCCTGGCGTTCGAGGAGCAGAAAGTGGAATTTTAGTTTGAGGACCTGGCTGCGGGGATCGCGGCGTTTGAAGCTGGGGCGCTTGATCCCGCCGCCGCCGCCGGAGACGAGGTAGGTGGTTTCGCCGTGGCTGAGGCGCTCATAGTGATGGTCGTGGCCGGAGAGCACGGCGCTTACGCTGTGTTTGGCGCAGAGCGCGGGCAGGAAGAGCTGAAGGTCCTGATCGCCCCCGTGGTAGCCGCTGCTGAAGGGCGGGTGGTGAAGCACCAGGATCCGCGGCAGCGGTGATCGCAGCTGCTCCAACAGCCAGGCGTACTGGGGCGAGCCGGGCAGCAGGCTGAGGTTGGAATCCAGGCAGATGATCAGCAGGCTGTCGTGCACGCTGCTGTACCAGGAATTGATCCGGCCGAGGTTGGCACTGAAGAGTTCCGCGGAGCCGTCGTGATTGCCTCTTACGGCGAGGAGGGGGATCCCGGCCAGAGGGGCGCTGAGCTCAAAAAAGCGGGTGTAGGCTGCCTGATCTCCCTTGTGGCTGAGGTCACCGGTGTGGATAACGAGGTCTGGGATCTGGGCTGCCATGGCGGTGGCGAGGGCTGTTTGCACGCGGGGATGAGCCTGGGTGTCGCCCCAGACGGCGATTTTGGCCGCGGCCGGCAGGGCCAGCAAAGCCAGGCAAAGGAGCAGAACGGCCTTCATCCCAAGGAAAGGTAGTGGTCGCGGAATTTCTGCAGATCGGCCCAGGCGGGCCGTTTCCAGTTGGGATTACGCAGCAGGGCGGCGGGATGGTAGGTCACATAGCTGGGAATGCCCTGGAAAGTATGCACCTCGCTACGCAGCTTTTCGAGGGTGAGCCTGCTTTGCAGCAGGGTTTGGGCGGCAATGCGGCCCAGCATGAGGATGATTTTGGGCTGGATGATCTCGATCTGCTCCAGCAGCTGGGGCAGGCAGGCATCGCGTTCGGCTGCCTCGGGATCTCGGTTGTGGGGCGGGCGGCACTTCAGGATGTTGCAGATGTAGATGTCTTCACGGCTGAGTTCGATGGCCGCCAGCATGTTATCCAGCAGTTTGCCCGCTTCACCCACGAAGGGGCGGCCGGTGCGGTCTTCCTCAGCCCCCGGGGCTTCGCCGATCAGCATGGCGCGGGCCCGGGGATTGCCTTCACCATAAACAATGTGGTTTCTGAGGGCGCCCAGGGGGCAGTTCTGGCAATTGGAGTGGCTTTGGCGCAGGCTCTCCAGGCTGGCTTCATCCTCCCGGGCCGCTGCGGCGGGGCGGTAGAGTTCCCTCAATCCAAGGTTGCGCAGCAGTTCCAGGTGTTGCAGCAGGGCGCGGGGCATCGGTCCGGCTATTCTTCCTCGTCGTCCTGGTCGTCGCCGAAAGTGAATTCTTCGTCGTCGTCTTCGTCGGAATAACGGTCGAGGTTGTCGTGAAGCAGTTCTTCGATGTGCTCCTCGGAATCGTCGAAGGTCTCTTCTCCGGTTTCGGGGTCTTCATCGGCGAAAGGTGAGGCCATTTTGGCCATCATCTCGTTTGCCTCCTCGATCTCGGCGAAATAATCCGGAACCTCGTTCGAGGCCACGTGTTCCATGGACAGCACGGAGATCTTCTCAGGAAAGCGCTGGCGCACATAAACCGGCAATTGGGTGAGCCTCTGCGACTCCAGTTTGGCCAGGAGGCAGAAAAGGTAGTTGAGGTCGGTTTTCTCGAGGAATGTTTCGATGTTTTTATCGATCATGAGTTTGCTCCTTGGGCAAGGAAGCCGGCGACCGGCTCCCGGTAGCGGCTGACGCGGTTTTCCTCGGCGCGAACGATGGCGAGGACGTCGGCAACGGCGTCGGACAGTAAGTCGTTCACCACCAGATAGTCGTAGGCGGGGATGAACTCCAGTTCCTGGCGGGCAACGGTGAGGCGTTTGGCGATCTCCGCGGGTGAATCGGTGGCGCGGTCGAGGAGGCGCTGGCGCAAAACTTCCATCGAGGGCGGCACAATGAAGACCTTCACATAGGGTATGGCGGTGGCGCTGATCTGGGCGGCGCCCTGGACGTCGATGTCCATGATCACGTGGCGGCCGGCGGCAAGGCGGCTCTGGATGAAGCTGATGGAGGTTCCGTACCAGCGTCCGAAGACCCTGGCGCTTTCCAGAAAATCCCCTTCGGCCTGGCGGGCCAGAAATTGTTCCTCATCCACGAAGTGGTAGTGCACGCCGTTTTGTTCCTGCCCCCGGGGTGGCCGGGTGGTGTAGGAAACGGAGTAGTCGATGCCCGCGTGAGCCTTCAGCACTTCGTTCAGAATGGTGCTCTTGCCACCGCCGGAAGGGGCGGAGAGAATGATGAGGAAGTTTTTGTTTTTGGTGATCACGGCTTGCCGGGGTCAGCCTTCTATGAGTTTGGAATATTCGAGGGCGGTAAGGAGGTTGGCCAGTTCTTCTTCGTTGTTCAGGCGCACGCGGTACAGCCAGCCTTCTTCATAGGGCGACTGGTTGATGCTTTCGGGGCTGTCTTCGGTTTCCTGGTTTTTTTCCTCAACCAGGCCGCTGACCGGGCTGATGAGGTCTTCGGCGGATTTCACGGCTTCGATGGTGCCGCAGGGCTCTCCGGCGGAAACCTTCGCCCCGGCTTCGGGCAGTTCCAGAAAAACTATCTCCCCCAGTTCGTGCTGGGCAAAATCGGTGATGCCGACTGTGGCGAGGCCGTCCTTGACGCTCACCCATTCGTGGCTTTCGGTGTAGTATAGATCATCGGGTACAAACATTGTATCCTCCTGTGTTAGTGCTTATACAGCTGTATCAGGCCAAATCCCCGCAAGGCGTTTTTGTGTCAAGCACAAGTTTGCCAGCGGCTGCCGCTCTTCCGCTGCTGAAACGGGCTTGAGGTGGGGCAACTTTTTTCGGGGGGATTTTTTCCGCTTGACCAAATGCGGCGGCGCCTAACGAGTGGAGAAAATCCCTGCCTGAGGATAGCAAAGATGACGCACACAGCCAGCAAAAGGATCCTGGCGATCCATGACCTTTCCAGCTTCGGCCACACCTCGCTGATGGCCTTCATCCCCATCATGTACCGGCTGGGGATCAGGGTTTGCGCCCTGCCCACAGCCATTCTTTCCGCCAATACGGACTATCCGGATCCGCGGTGGATCGACCTCAGCGACCATCTGGATGCTTTTGCGCAGCACTGGACGCGGTTTGAACTGCGTTTCGACGCCATCAGCACAGGCTTTCTGGCTTCCGCGGAGCAGGCAGACCTGCTGGGCGGGATCATTGGCCGGCTGAGGCAGCCCGGCACGCTGGTGGCCGTGGATCCCGTGATGGGCGATCAGGGCAGGCTCTACTCCTGTTTTGGGATGCCCATCGTGGCGGCCATGCGCCGGTTGGTCACCAAGGCGGAGCTAATCACCCCCAATTTCACCGAGGCGGCTCTGCTGGCTGGGGCCGATCCCACCCCCCGGGCGAAACCGGATGAGGTTTTGGCCTGGTGCCGGGCCATCGCCGGAACGGGACCCAGCCAGATCGTGGTGACCTCCGTTCCCACGCAATATCCCAACCAACTTGAGGTGCTGCATTATAACGCGGCCGCGGACAGCTTCAACCGCCACCCCTTTGCCGTAAGCCCCGGCCACCATCCCGGGGCGGGCGACTGCTTTTCCGCCCTGCTGCTGGCGGGAAGGGTGAACGGTTTTTCGCTGCCGGCTTCCCTGCGCGCCGCGGTGGAGATCATGAGCCGCGCCATCCTCGAAGAGCTGCCTCCCGGAGCGGACCGGAGGGAGGGCATCGCCATGGAACACCTGATGCAGTGGGACCTGCGCTCCTACTATGGAGTGAAAGGTTGAAAACCGTCATCCTGCTCTTTGTTTCCAACATCTTCATGACCTTCGCCTGGTATGGGCATCTCAAGCACAAGAACGCGCCCCTGCTCACCGTGATCCTGATCTCCTGGGGCATCGCCTTTTTCGAGTATTGCTTCCAGGTGCCGGCCAACCGCATCGGACACGGCACTTTCAGCGCTTACCAGCTTAAAACCATCCAGGAGGTGATCACGCTGGTGGTCTTCAGCGTCTTTTCCGTGCTTTACCTCAAGGAGGAATTCCGCTGGAACTATCTGGTGGGCTTTCTCTTCCTGATCGGGGCGGTGTTTTTCATTTTCAAAAAGTGGTGAGCCCTCATCCCTTCAGGCCGCGGTAGATATCCCTGATCTGACCGGCGCTGATCTCGATGGGGTTGTTCGCCATGTTGCGGCTGGCCAGAACCTCGCCCACGCTCTTCTCGATGAAGGAGTCGTCAAGCTCTAGCTTCACGCCGATGGGCAATTCCCCCAGCCAGGCGGTGAAACCTTCACGGTTCAGTCCCAAAGCGGCGAAGAGGGCATCCAGTTCTCCTTTCAGGGCGGGATAATTAAGCTCCAGCACCTGGCGCATCACCACGGCGTTGCTAAGCCCGTGGGGCAGGCCAAATGAGGTGGTGAGCGGATAGCCGAGCGAATGCTGCAGGGTGGTGCCGGTCTGGGCGATGGTGATGCCCCCGAAAAGCGAGGCCCGCATCAGCTCAGTTCTTCCGGCCAGGTCTTGCGGCTGCTCCAAAACAGATTGCAGATGCTTTAGGATGGCCCCGGCACCGCTGTGGATGAGGGGGTACAGCAGGGGGTCGCGCTGGTTCGAATAGATGCCTTCCAGCAAGTGGGAAAGGGCGTCCAGAGCTGTGTTGAGCGTAACGGCGGGATCCAGGCTGAGGGTGTGGCGCGGATCGCAAACCGCCAGACGGGGAAAGGCCAGATCGTGTCCAAAGCCTGCCTTGATGCCGCTGAGGGGATCGGTGAGCACGGAGTACTGCGTCACCTCCGTCCCGGTGCCAGCAGTGGTGGGAATGGCGGCCACGGGCAGGGCGGTCCTGAATCTGTCCGTCTGATAGAGTTCATCGCGGCCCAGGGAGTTGGCCGCGGCCAGGGAGATGGCTTTCGCGGCGTCGATGGGGCTGCCGCCGCCGATGCCGATCAGGAAGTCGCAGCCGCTCTCACGCAGGGCTTTGGACCCGGTTAGAACGGTGTCCAGGCTGGGGTTTTCCTCCACCTGGTCAAAGAGCTCCCAGTCCAGATCGGCCCGTTCCAAAACCACGATCAGTTCGTCCAAAGCGCCGCTGAGCCTGGCACTGGAACGCCCCGTAACGATCAGGGGCCGGCTGCCCAGATTCAGGAGCTGGCCCGCCGCTTGCAGCAGCGCTCCCTCTCCGAATTGGATCCGCGTGGGTAGATGGATCATGCTGTGTACCTCGCTGGGGCGTTTCTAACCTTTCGCGGATTTGCTGTCAAGGATTTTTTAGGCTCTCTTTTTTCTGTCTCACAGAAAAGGCTGGAGTCGAGGAACCCAAGCGCCTCGGCTCCAGCAGAACTTACACCGCCCAGCCCCAAAGGCCCGGTGAGAACCATTGGTATTCCCGGCAGTGGGCAGGACGTGAAATTGAAACGGTCAGCTCGGGCTGGCACGTTTTACATGCAGCCAGTCTTTTGCTGAGTCTGTGGATTGGTTTCGATGATCTGCAGATAGTCGTTCGTTTTCCGGTTGGGGTATAACATCGGATATTTGCTGGGCGTGAAGCGGTAATGGACGTCTTCTAAATATCTGGCGTAGGTGGCCGGCAGCACATCCTGATACTTGCCCTCGATGGTGTTGCTGTAGAGGATCTGGTTGGTGGCGGGGTTTTCCACCCGCACGTTGATGATCACGCGGGCGTCCCTGGTAACTTCATTCACATAGCCGTTGTTATCCTTGATGGGTGTGTACATCACGCCGATCTCATTGATCCGGTAGGTTACGGCTTTGTTGGCTGGAGTGATCTCCAGGGCATTGTTTTTGGTAAGTTCATAAACCGGTTCCAGTCCTTCCTGGTAGTTCACGGTAACCGAGGCGCCGTTCAGTTTGCCTGAATCGAGCAGGTTTTTGTGCACCTGGTCAAAATCTCGGTCGAGCACTTTGTAGCCGGAATTCACAAACTGCCGGATCACCGCGTCCTCCACCGCCGCTATAACGTCATGGTCCGAGGTGGTGTGGGTTTCGATGGAACTGAAGGTGATCATGTCGGCAACCGTGACCGCGCTGGCGACTTTACCGGGCAGGTTCATGTCGATGATGGCCTTCTCGATGGCCAGGGCGGCCGATTGTTCGTAGGACAGAACGTAGCTCTTGGTGGTCGAGCAGCCGCTCAGCAACACGATTACAGCCAGGAAGAGAACATAGTGGAGTTTCATTTTCACTCTCCTCTTATTTTTTTTCGTACTCGGGGTACGTTTATGTCCGGTGGTGATCACGATGCAAGGGTGAAAGGTGCTACTTGCCAGGTTGAAGCCCAAATTTGCCCCGCGGCAGCTACAGCCGCTAATACCAAGATTCTTATACAGAAAGAGAATAGTGGCACTTTCATCCTTTCCCCAATTTCATTCTTGAAAGCTCGTTGTCATCCAAAACGCTTGGGTAAATTTGTCAATGAAAATCTATTTTTTGTGTTTGAGGCGCAATATAACCCACAGAACAAACACCAGGCCAGGAAGTGGACGATCCACTATTTAAGTCCAGCTTTGCCACTTGACAAATATTGGGACACCCCTATATTGGTAAAAAGACACTAAACTATCTAGGAGCGCCCCATGATTATTGATTTGCGTGAATCTTCACTTGCTGACATCCGTTTCATGATTACTAAAAAGCAACTGAAGGATATGGTCAAAGATCGCATGTATGACCTATTCGGGCTCAACCATGGTATGGGTAGAAAAAGGTATTCCGATGAGCAGTACCATAAAGCCCTAATCTCAACCATCACATACGAGGCAGATTCCTTCATGGATGTCTTTGATGATTTTGCCAAAGGCGATGAAGCCACGGAAGATATCATTGCCTCATTTATTCGCAACAAGGTCTGCGCTTACTTCGCTAATGACATTGAGATTCCCTTGAGGAACAACCTGTTAGATATGTTCGTATTCTACCTCTATAAGACGGCTGAGACATTGCTCATTACCAATGTCATGAGTAAAAGCCCCACTCCGGATACCAATGAATATGACCTGTTTGGTAGGCACAGAGATAACAGATAGCGCCTGTTTAAAGCACTTTGAGTTCAGTTTCTCTGATCTGGCTATTCTGTTCCAAAGATTGGTGCGATGTCGAGACCAACGGTAAAATCATGTCCTACCGCACCATGGAAGGCATAGCCCCGTGAATAAGTTCTTTTGGAAAGCACTGCCAAAAGTATTAGGCAGAATAATCTAAATATGAAGAGGAAAGAGATGAAGACAAGAATAGTATTGTATTTTATCGTGTGCGTAATTTTATCTGGATGCGCTAACAGCTCTACAAGATTATCAATGGAACCTGGAGAAGGGGTGTTTACTTTCTCACATGAAATTAGTAAAAAACAAAGAGATGCTTATTTCCTTGCAGTGGAATGGTTAAGTAGCAGCATACACAATGTTAACGAAGTTGTAACCTTACGGCAACCAGAAACTGGCACTTTGATAGCAAACCCGAGCATTCAGATTCCAGTTAGTTTGACATCATTCTGGGGAAGATACACGTTAAGAATCAACTGCAATGACAATAAATTAACTACTACATTCACTGTAGGCGCTTTCGAAAATGGAGCTTATCCGCCTAAGAATGCTATGCCTGGTATCGAAGAGAATTTTAAAATTATAAGTGATGGTTTGTTTGAGTTCATTGAGAATAATTAACGCTAAGCCAGACTCTAAACGTTTTAATAAGTGTACTCCAAGGTTACTCATAGGCAAAAACAGTGTCTATTTATGTAAGACTAAGTGAGCCAGAGTTAAGCCAAATAGACTCTCATCCATTTAAGCAATAGGTTCCCGGCCTATTCCCTTATCGCCTTCACGTAGTAGAATTTTTTATCCGCACTGGGATCCAGCAGCAGAAAGGTATCCGCAGTGGCGGGCAGCTCTGTCCAACCCGGGTCAATCAAGGAGAGAGGCGAATCGGCCTGGCATACCACGTAGCTGAGGGCGTTGGGTACGGCGTTCCAACTGAGGAGCAGCTGTCCGGTATCCGTTCTGGATATCTGCAGGTCCGGTGGCTCGATGAAGATGCCGGGAGTCACGAAGACGTTGGAGACCACCAGTTCGGCCTCCTGTCCGTTGGTGGGGGCCATGCCGCCCAGCAGCCAGAGATTGATGTGCAGCAGCATGTCCGCGGATTCGGCAGGGATGTCCGCGCCGGTGTAGGTCCATTCTTCGATCACGTAGTAAGGCTGAGGCGGCTCAATAAAATGGTCGTGCAGGCTGCGGAAATACACGTAATCCGGTTGCCAGAGGAAGGAGTGGGAGGTCCAGTATCCGTTCAGTTCCACCGGGAAGGGATGATGGTTGCCCGCGGTGTAGTAGGGCTGAACGGTGTAGCTGCCGCAGGGGTAGCCCGGATCGCCCCAGCGGGAAAACTCGATGTCGATCTCGCGCAGGTCGTCGGCATAGAGGAAGGGCGCGGCCACCACGTTCTGGTCATAAAGATCGACCCTGCTTTCCAGCCAGAAGAGGTAGTTGCCGTAGCCGGCAGGGGCCAGGGTCCAGACCTCGGCGCAGTTCCAGACGCCATTGATCTGGCGGATCTTCAGATGCAGCTTGCCCTCGGCATCCACCCAGACGCTTTCCTCGCTGTCGGAAAAGTGGTTCGGTCCGGGACCCCAGAATTCATTTTTCACCCACCAGTCCCTTCCGGCGAAGCTGATCACCCGGCGGGAAGATTTATCCGGTTGAGCGGCCTCAACGGCAAAAAGCAGTCCCGGCAGGATCAGTGCCAAGACTATTGAAAACAGCAGGGCGGAGCTGTGAACTCCGCCCTGAAGCTTGATCTTGCCCATTTTTCCTCCTTGCCGGAGATATTTAGAATCTCACCTGCGTGCCCAGGGTCAGATAGTGGAAACTGGCGAAGGTGAGCAGTTCATCGATGTCCGAGCCGCCTTCCAGGAAGCGGTAGCCAAGGTACATGGTGGCGTTGTCATTGATGTTGTAGCGAGTGGAGAGCAGAAAATCCTCCGCGCGTCCGAAAGGCGACCAGAGGCCCTCGCCTTTGAGCAGGATGCTGAATTTATCGTTGAAGTCGTAGCCCAGCTCGATGCCGATCAGCGGCACGGGCGCCAAATCGGTCTTTTCCGCATAGACATCGCCCTGCTCGAGGGAGATCACGGCGTCGCGGAGCTTCACGCTCAGGCCGATGGCCCGCAGGATCTGCTTCTGGTTTTTGAAGCGATAGAGATATTGAGCCCGGAAGCTGTTGAATTTGTAGCGTCCCTGAATGGGGATTCCGGCCACGAAGGTGGAATCCATGAAGATGATGTCACGGTCCAGGGTGCCCACTGGCTCGATGTTCAGCGGCGCGGCCAGCAGGGAGATCTCGTGGCGGGGATGCACCAGCCAGTGCAGGTTGAGGCGTGCAAAGAGCTGGGGATCGACGTCAAAATCGTCCACAAAGGAAAAAGGGGTGCTAAGGTCTGTATCTGCGTTGGGAATGCGCGCGTCGTTGTAACCGGGGAAAACAAAGCCGGTTTCCAGATCGGCGGAAAACTTGCCATAAGCCAGGCTCAGCGCCACCAACAGAGATAGTGCAAGCAGGGTTCGTTTCATTTCATTCTCCAGGAAATTTATCTTGCTTACAATTTAAGCGGGAAAAGCTCCGCGCAAAGGGATTTTTACTGTCATACCGCAAAAGTTTGCAGATCAATCGGCCCTTGGCCCCATCCCATTCACCCCTTGTCCGCCTCCCGCTTACTTCCCGCCTGGCAGGCGGGAAGTGTGCGGGAAGTCAAGGGGAGGTGGACCGGAAGTGTAATAAGGGCGAGGCTTGGAGTAAACAGAGAAATGTTCAGCACAGAGCAGCAGAGTTCGGCAGAGAAGAAGCGGATGGAAGAACTTTGTAGCATAGACTTCAGTCTGTTGGGTGCCTGGAATTTATTCCGAGGCACAATGAGGGATGGACTAATCTAAACACAGAGGCACAGAGATGGGGAGGACACAGAGGTTTATTACCACAGAGAAAAACAGAGCAAAAGCGGAGTAAAAGCAGAGTATTGGAGGCTTAGGCTTTTGTCCGTTGGGGACGTCTCTCCGGAACCCGGGTGGGTTAAGCTAAGACTATCGTGAGCTAAAATGGCAGCCGCTTAGCGCAAACCTCAAAAAGAGAATTCGTAGGCCAGACCCAAGGCCAGACGGAGATTGTTTTCGTAGCCGTTGCCTTCCGACCCTTTGGCCAAGTCCTCCACGGCTTCGGCCCCCAGTCTTACGTCCAGGTTTCGATAGGAGTACTTTATCCCGGCGTTGAAATCCTTGCCGTCATATTCGCCCATGAACGATATTTCGTCGAATGGCCGAACCTCAACCGAGGCAAAGACACCGCTTAACATACTTGGTACCGTGCCAGTGAAGCTGTTGGCTCCCATACCCATGCTTAATTCGACTCCTATATACACCTCTTTCGAGAAAACAAAATATGGCGAAAAATACTCATAGTCGACCTTGTCGGGATGATCGATCCAGCCAAGATCATGAGGATCATAAACGGACGATGGTGCCCCTTCATCTCCAATCTCCGGATCCCAATAGGGCCGATAATCCTGAGAACGGCGCCGATTGACCGGAGAAAGGATGTTATCCATGCCAACCGCTATCTGGGGGATGTACTTGGATTCTTTCAGCAGCCGCAGTTTGGCATCGAAAAAGTAGACATAATCTCCGCCAAAGAAAGCCACTTCAGCCCAGTCGAACATACCCACCCCAACCATGCCGTAAAAATGGAGGCCGTTTTTGTCCTGGTCAACATAGGAAGGCCTTTCCACATTCCTGTAATAGCCGACCAGGGTCACTTTCACGGATCTGTGGGGAATAAGATAGGCGTCCGGGGTGCGCAGCCCTCCCAAAGTTTGCAGGGGCGCGGCTTCGCTTACAGCAGTCAGAGCCGACAGAACAAACAAAATTAGGATCACTTGTTTCATGCTATCCTCCACCGATTGGTGTTTTTCTCAGTCTTAGGTAATCGTTCGGCGGGCAGATTTTCCGTCAAGACATATTTTGTGACAAAGCCACAAGAAAAAGGCATCCCCCCAAAAAAGTGAGTGTCAGGAATTGCAGTAGTCCCTATAACA
>ENA-UOWO01002075-UOWO01002075.1-activated-sludge-metagenome-genome-assembly--contig:-NODE-2075-length-25421-cov-12.693606_pt1 | contig 25421 bp, 19 predicted proteins | sample MGYA00238148_ERZ761564 | MGnify/ENA primary metagenome ERZ761564 (study PRJEB28885, sample SAMN05720194) | activated sludge metagenome | isolation source: Anaerobic digester | place: USA... | reverse complement strand
TAAAAGAGTTGTATGTCTTCAAGAAAAGCATTTTTAAAACAAGCCGGGTTAGCCCTTTTCAGTATCGGGGTGGGGGGTATTCCAACATTTATTGCCCGTGCTGCGGAGAGTGACAAATGGCTGCGGCCTTATAAGAAGAAAAAGGTACTGGTGTTTATTTTTCAGCGGGGCGCTATGGATGGACTGATGGCGGTATCTCCTTTTACAGATGAGAATTTGAAAATTGCCCGGCCAACCTTATTTATGGATGCTGCCAAATCCAGCAAAGCACCACTCATAGACCTGGATGGAACTTTTGGCCTGCATCCTTCTATGAAAGTATTTGAAAATTTGTTTAAAGAAAAAAGACTGGCCATAGTGCATGGGATGGGCTCACCCAATAATACCCGTAGTCATTTTGATGCACAGGATTATATGGAAAGCGGCACGCCGTTTAATAAAGGAACGGCGAGTGGCTGGCTCAACAGGGCAGTTGGGTTACTGGGTCATGATGCCACCCCTTTCCGTGCAGTGAGTATGACCAGTGCTATGCCACGGTCATTTTACGGTGATAACGAAACGGTTGCCATCAGTAACCTCAAAGATTTTAGTCTGCCTGGCAAAGGCGGTATCAACCTGGTTGCGAAAAGTTTTGAAGACCTCTACGATCAAACCAGTTCTTCTTTATTGAATAAAACCGGCAAGGAAAGTTTTGATGCCGTAAAGATGCTCAACAAATCCGATGTAAAGAATTACGCTCCTGCTAACGGTGCTATCTACCCCAGTTCACCATTGGGTAATGCATTAAAACAAATTGCACAGTTGATAAAAATGGATGTGGGGCTTGAAGTGGCTTTTGCAGAAAGCGGCGGTTGGGATACACATTTTAACCAGGGAACAGAAAACGGTGCGTTTGCAAGAAATGTAGCTGATCTCAGCAACAGCATGCATGCATTGTGGACCGACCTCGGCAGTATGCAGGATGATGTAACCATAATGACGGCTACCGAATTTGGCCGCACGGTAAAACAAAATGGCAGCGGCGGCACCGATCATGGAAGGGGAAGCTGCTGTTTTATTTTAGGCAATGATGTCAACGGTGGTAAGGTGCATGGTACTGTGCAGCCCCTTGTAAAGGAAAATTTAGCCGATGGCCGCGACCTGGCAGTAACAACGGATTTTAGAAGTATTTTTAGTGAAGTGGCCGATAAGCATTTGCTGATAAATAATGATGCGGCCTTATTCCCGGAATGGAAAGGGGAGAAGATCGGGGTGATGAAAGGCTAGATAATTTTATACAGCTTTCCCGGCATACTCGCCACCAAACCCTGCATTTCCAGCATTAGCAACGCAGCCGCCACCGCACTGCTGCTCAGGCCGCTTTTAAAATACAATTCATCTATCTGGATCGTATCCTGGCTGTTTAAAATATCAACAACTATTTTTTCATCAGCACTGAGTTCAATAAATAATTCCCGTTGTTTTTTCACCGCTTTTTTTTCCAGTGGCTTCCAGTTCATCATTTCTAACAGGTCATCTGCATTATTGATCAGGGCAGCTTTGTTGTTTTTGATAAGATAATTACAGCCTTCACTTTTGCTGTCATTCACCCGGCCGGGTATGGCAAATACATCTTTGTTATAGTTATTGCCCAGCTCGGCAGTAATCAGCGATCCTCCTTTTTTTCCTGTTTCTATTACAACGACGCAGTCACACATACCCGCCACGATCCTGTTTCTTTTGGGAAAATTCTGTTTGTCCGGGTTGGTATTGCTGATAAATTCGGTGAGCAATCCGCCATGCTCCACCATTTGTTTGGCCATGCTTTTATTTTGCGAAGGATAGATCCTGTCGAGCCCATGCGCCATTACGCCTACGGTATGCAGTTGATGTTTTAATGCAGCCTTGTGTGCGATCGTATCAATACCAAATGCCAACCCGCTTACTACCAGCACATTTTCCTGTTTCAGTTCTTCGATCATTTTTTCACAAACATTCTTTCCATATTCACTATTGTTCCGGGTGCCAACAACGGAAACGATCTTAGACGTATTCAGGTTGGCATTGCCGCGGTAAAATAACAGCACGGGACTGTCATAACAATTCAGCAGCCGCTGCGGATAGTTTTTATCGGTGATAAACAGCGGTGTGATCTTATACTTTTCAATAAAGGCAATTTCTTTTTCACTGTTGTCAAAATCTGTAAAGGCCTTGATGCTGGCCGCCCGGACGGTTCCAATACCCTCCATATGCTCCAGGTCTTTTTTCTTAGCCTTAAAAACAGACTGGGCATCGCCATAGGCATTTACGAGGGATTTGGCATGTACGTCGCCGATATTGGGTACCAGCGTAAGGGCTATTTGGTAAAGGAGGTCGTTGGTCATTTGGGGAAAGAAAAATTTCAAGAAAGATAATTCACTTTTTCAAAATATAAAATAGATAATATGAACAGCTTTTAAGGAAGGATGATGGGTACAGCATATAATAAAACCAAGGATGCGCTAAACATTGGTTAGCTTTAGACGAAACAGACACAATGCAAAAATATTTCACCATCAACTTTATTCCCATTATCAACGGTAAATTCCAGGAACAAATGATCACGGGTCTGCCTTCCACTGATGTTAAATCAGCAGTGAACGGAATGGTAAATAAATTGACGGATAAGTTGAAAGACCAGCATCAAACTACCCGTGTAGAGATCATGAATGTTGTAACAAAACCTGTTTCAGAATCAGACTATAAAAAGCTGGAACCTTCTTTTTTTAAATTTGATTGATTGCACTTTCTGCGCTCTGCTTTAGTAATTACTTTGAACGTTCCGGTTTTTCGGGGCGTGGTCAAGGCGTATTACTGATCACACTCATCTCTGTCCGCCTGTTCTTCGCCTTACCTTCTTCTGTTGTGTTATCAGCTATTGGTTTGGATTCTCCAAAACCTTTGTATTGCAAACGGTCTTTGGCTATTTGCCTGCTGGCCAACAAATAATTTACTACAGCCAGTGCCCTGTTATTTGAAAGGGTAATATTATCCTGCGGCTTGCCCACATTATCTGTATGCCCGCTGATCAGCAGTTTGAGTTTGGGATTGTCGTTCATTAACTGGATCACACTGTTGAGCTCCGACATGGAGCCGGGTTTCAATTCCGTTTTTTTACTGTCGAAGAAAATATTTTTCAGAACAACAGAAGCACCGGGCTCAATCGGCTGTAAGCGAATGTCGGCAGTAAATACAGAATCAATGCTGTTGTCATTCAGGTTGTAATTCTCAGAAAAGAACAGGTAACCCCTCCGGTTTACATTAAAAGCATATTCTTTTCCAACAGGTAAAGTTGTTAAATAGTTGCCATCTTCATCCGTTTGAACCTTGCTGATCACCTGGCGGCTATTGATGTCCGTTAGTTCAACGGAAGAAGGTAATCCCGCTTTTGTTTTAGAATCAAATACTTTTCCTTTTACCCACAAAGTTTTTGGCGGACGTATATCTTCCCTAAGTTCAAAACTATACAGGTCCATGGCACCCAACCTGTCTTTTCCTTCGCTGGCGTAATAAGCTGTTTTGCCATCGGCCGCCACTATCAGGGAGCCTTCATCATCGATGGTGTTCACAGGATAACCCAGGTTAACCGGCACCGTCCAGCCTGTATCTGCCTGTTTTTTGGTGAAGAACAGATCAGAAGCACCATAGCCCGGGTGACCCGTGCTGTTAAAAAAGAAAGTCTGGTTGTCGGCGTACATAAAAGCACAGCTTTCATCTCCGCTGGTATTGACTACCGGGCCCAGATTTTCGGCCCTGCCCCATTTGCCTTTTTCATTGCGGTGACTAACCCAAATATCTTTTCCACCATAACCTCCCGCCTGGCTGCTGCTGAAATAGAGATCTTTTTTATCAGGAGACAGGGATGGGGCAGATTCCCAAAAATCTGTATTCAATACCGGACCTACGTTTTCCGCTTCACTCCATCCATTATTTGTTCTTCTTGAAATATACAGGTCACAACTGCCTTGTCCTTCAGGATAATTACAACCTGTAAAGATGATCCATTCTCCATCCTGCGAAATATTCTGGGCGCCTTCATTTAAATTGGTATTTACTTTTCCGCCTAATGGTTTTGCTTTATCCCATTTACCGTCTATTAAACTACATTCATAAAAATCCTCGTCATTATTCACCCTTCTTGTAAAGATCAGTTTGCTGCCATCAATTGTAATAGAGGGATAATATTCCGGCCAGGTTGAATTCACATTTTCACCTAAATTTTTTGGGGCAAACACATAATTATTTGCAGGATGTTTTATTGCATAGTCAATGGCAAATTCATATACCGACTTCCTGTAATTGCCGGCCTTTACACTTTGCTGGTTGAGTTTATCATTTTGTAAAAAAAGCGTGACTGCATGCAGCGCTCTTTCAAATTGCCCGGTTCCTGCCAGCGAAATAGAATAAGGAAGAAAATAAGTAGAAGAATAAACAGAATCTAACGCAATCCCTTTTTCAAAGAAATAAACAGAAGAATCATATTTTTTCAGGTTGGCATAAATACCTGCCATAGATAAATAGGCATTTACAAATTTTGGTTCAATGCGCAGTGCGTCATTTATTTTCACAATGGCCTGGGAATACTTTTGATTATCTGCATCCTCAATGGCACTCATAAAAACTTCTGCAGCTTTTGGGTTCACCTTTTCGGGATCATACCATTGGGAGTATGAAATAAGAAATGAGAAAGTAGAAATGACAAATAAGAAAGTGTCTTTACAACCGGTACTACATCTTTTCATAGTCAACATTGAATGTTCGAAGGTAAAGACAATATGCAGAACGACTTGCCAAAAAACACCTAAACTTCCTAACCCTAAACTCCTAAACCCCTAAACCTTACGGCACATTTATATACTTATGTATCTGCAACGACAATTCCCATTGCGGGTGTTGCTTGATGTATTCTATGATGAGCGGAGTAACCAACGAGGCCTTATCCCATTCTGGTTGTAAAAACAGTTTACATTGTGGTGACACCATCGCGGCATATTGTTCGGCCCAGTCAAAATCAGATTTGTTAAATACCACTACTTTTAATTCGTTGGCAACAGCAACCACTTCCGGTAAAGGGGCTTTGAATTTTTTGGGAGATAAACAGATCCAGTTCCATGTACCACTCAATGGGCTGGAACCGGATGTTTCAATATTGGTTTCATAGCCTTTGGCCTGTAAAGCACCAGTTAAATGATCAAGATTATGCATCAGGGGTTCACCACCTGTAATTACCACCAGGCCTTTGTTGCCCTGGGTATTTGTTTCAACAGTGTGTACCATTTCATCAATGCTCATTTGCGGATGTGCATTGGCATCCCAGCTTTCTTTTACATCACACCACACACAGCCAACATCGCAACCACCCAGGCGGATAAAATAGGCTGCCCTTCCCTGGTGAAAGCCCTCACCTTGTAAGGTGTAGAACTGCTCCATTACGGGGAGTGTGGCCTCACCCTCGTTCCCTCTCCCAAAGAGAGGGAGGTCCGGCTTTTGTTCTTCAATTTGGCTTTTGTAATTATGCATTTCAGGTTTAGTTCTTAATTCATCAACAACACACATCGTCAGTTCGGATGTTTATGTGTGCATGCATTATATGTATTCATCAGCAATGCTGCAATTGTCATCAAACCAACGCCTCCGGGTACTGGTGTTATATAACTGCATTTGTGCGACACTTGTGCAAAGTCTACATCGCCTTTAATGGCAAAACCGCTTTTCTTTGATGTATCCGGCACCCTTGTAATGCCCACATCAATAACCACGGCGCCTTCTTTCACCATATCTGTTTTTAAAAATTCCGGTTTACCTAAAGCTGCCACAATAATATCTGCCTGCAGGCAAAGTTCTTTTAAATTGGGTGTATGACTATGGCACACAGTAACCGTACAGTTTCCGGGGTAGGCGTTCCTGTTAAGCAGGATACTGATGGGACGGCCCACGATATTACTCCGGCCAATCACTACTGCATGTTTACCTGCTGTTACAATCTTATAATGTTCCAGCATCAGTAAAATACCATAGGGCGTGGCTGGTATAAAGGTGGGCAGTCCCTGTACCATTTTACCAATACTCATGGGGTGAAAGCCATCCACATCTTTATCCGGATGGATCAGGCTGATCACTTTTTCCTCGCTGACCTGTTTAGGTAAAGGCAACTGCACCAAAATGCCATCCACATCCGCATCATTGTTCAGTTGCTCAATTGTTTTTACCAGTATGTCTTCGGAAATATTTTCATCCAGTCTTATTAAAGTGCTTTTAAAACCAACTTCTTCACAACTCTTTACTTTACTGGCCACGTAGGTTTCGCTTGCGCCATTGTTGCCGATCAATACGGCAGCCAGGTGGGGCGTTTTTTTGCCTTCCTCTTTTAGTATTGAAACTTTTGTTTTCAAGGCATCTTTCACTGCCTGCGATACTGTTTTGCCATCTAAAATTTGCATGCCGCAAAAGTAAAGCATTGCCGCCACGAATTTCACCAGGTAGCAGGAATTGATTTTATGAAAAACTCTGTGGAGTTTCGCTTTTCGTGTGTATTCGTGCAATTCGTGGCGTGACTTCTTTCGTATTTTATTTTGTTCGCCAGGTTTTCGACAAAAATTGGCAGGTTCAACGTTCATGTGCATTTGTACAATTTGTGGCTAAACTATTTCGTAGCTAATCACCCAATTCACCGTCTAAATTTTCACACTCGTGTATTTCGTGGCTATTTATTCCTAAATTGCTCACACTAAAAACTAACTGCTTTGATAAAGGCCTTCACCGTATCATGTATTGTCTTATTTTCTGCCATCAATTTGCTGGATGCACAGGCATTGCGCCAGCCAATTTCAGCAGTTTATGTCGGTCTCGGCGCATACAGTACGCAACAACAGGATGTTTTCTCATTTGTAAACAACCAGGCCGCACTGGCCCAATATGAAACTGCCACTGCGGGTGTATATGGCGAAAGGCGTTTTATGCTTTCTGAAACCAGCCTCTACACTGCTGCTGTTGCTATTCCTTCTTCCCTGGGAAATTTTGGTGTAAGTGCCAAGTACCTGGGTTTTAAAAATTTCAACGAAAGCCAATTTGGTCTTGCTTATGGCCGCAGCCTTGGTAAAAAAGTTGATATCGGTATTCAATTTAATTATTATGGTTATAGAGTGCCTACCTACGAAAGTGATAATACGGTGAGCATCGAAATAGGCGCTTTGGTGCATTTAACAGATAAATTAAATGTAGGTCTGCATGTATATAACCCGGTTGGTGGCAAGTTTTCTAAAACAGATGAAAAGCTGACCTCTGCTTATAAATTCGGGTTGGGTTATGATGTATCGGAAAAGTTCTTTGTAAGTGCAGAACTGGTGAAGGAAGAGGATTTCCCGGTAAATATGAATGCAGGATTCCAGTACCAGTTTGCCAAACAGTTTTTTGCCAGGGGAGGTATTTCCTCCGCTAACTCTATTGGTTACGCCGGGCTCGGCCTTGCCTGGAATAATTTGCGTTTAGATATCAGCGGCAGTTATCATCCCCAATTGGGTATGTCTCCAGGGCTGCTGTTAATTTATAATTTTAGTTCTGCCAATACCAGTACAGTAAAAAAATAAATTTTTGTGACTAAGAAAATGATGAGAGCGTTTTTTTTTATTACCCGCTGCGCCGCATACTGGCGTCATTGTATTGCCACCGCTCAACCAACCTGGCGGGGCTTACTATTTTTACTGGAATATGTCTACCCAACAAAAATACAAGGCATTAGTCACGGGCATAAAAAGTATGTACTCACAAGCTTTTTCTTTTTTTCTTTTTTTCTTTTTTTTCCTTTTAGCATCTACGCTCAAATACCCTCCACCACCACCGAACAACAAATGGAGGCCATCACTGAAAATAATGAAGACACCGAAACACAGGATGATACTTTTTTACAATCCCTGCAGCAATTTTTAAGATCACCGGTGAATCTTAATTATGCAGATGCCACCACACTAAAGGAACTGGTGGTTTTAACGCCGCTTCAAATTCAAAACATTATTTCTTACCGCAGCCTGTTTGGAAAATTTATTCACCTGTACGAACTGCAGGCGGTGCCGGCGCTGGATGTTGCCACCATTGAAAAGATACGTCCTTTTATCACCGTTCGGGATGCCCCCGATTTTGTAGGGTCATTTAGCCAAAGATTGAGCGGTGGCACACACAGCGTGGTGGCCAGGGTTACACAGGTGATGGAGCGGTCAAGGGGTTATTTGCTTGATTCAACTACCGCAACCAATTATTACCCGGGATCGCCACAGCGGTATTTTTTGCGGTATAAGTACCAATACAAAAATCTGCTACAGTATGGCGTGGTAGCGGAAAAAGATGCGGGCGAGGAATTCTTTAAAGGTGCACAAAAGCAAGGCTTTGATTTTTATTCTGCTCATCTGTTTGTAAGAAATATCGGTATTGTAAAATCATTGGCACTGGGCGATTTTACTGTTAACATGGGGCAGGGGCTTACACAGTGGCAGAGCCTCGCATTCAAAAAAAGTGTGGATGTGCTTAATATAAAGAGACAGTTACCTGTCCTGCGTCCCTACAATTCTGCTGGTGAAATAAATTTTCACCGCGGCCTGGGTATTACACTGGCTAAAAATAATGTGGAAATGACAGGCTTTGTTTCTTATAAGAATGTGGATGCCAATTTTGTAACCGATACTTTAAATAACGAAGATTTTATTTCGTCCCTGCAAACAAGTGGCTTGCACCGCACCCGGAGCGAAACGGCTGATAAGGGAGCACAACGGCAATTTGCATATGGCGGCAACCTGGCTTATAATAAAAACCGCCTGCACCTCGGTGTCAATATGATCCAGTACAATTTTAAATTTCCCATTACCAAGGCCGCAGATCCATATAATATATATGCACTCTCCGGAAAAGCTGTGGGCAACCAAAGTATTGATTATAGCTACACTTTCCGCAACCTTCATTTTTTTGGCGAAGCCGCGATGGACAACAAAAAGAATAAAGCATTTGTAAACGGCTTGCTGCTGAGCGTGGCCGCCAATGCTGATATGAGTTTTGTTTACCGGAATATCTCTCCTGGTTACCAGTCGCTTTATACCAATGCGTTTACTGAAAGTACTTTTCCAACCAATGAAAATGGTTTTTATACAGGTATCAGTATTCGTCCACACGGCTTTTGGCGGCTGGATGCTTATGCAGATTTTTATCATTTCCCCTGGCTGCGGTACCTGGTGGATGCACCGGTTACCGGGGTGGATTACCTGGGCCAGGTAACGTATAAACCCAACAAGCAGCTGGAGATCACTGCCCGTTACCGTACCGAAACCAAGCCACGGAATTACAATCCTGATGGAAATATCATTGCCCCTGTGATGCCAAAACAACGGCAGAATGTGCGCTGGCAGGTAAATTACAAGGTGAATTCCACACTTACATTCCGCAACCGGCTCGAAATGACTTGGTTTGACCGAACCGGTGGCAATCCGCAAAACGGGTTCTTATCTTATGTAGACCTCCTGTACAAACCGATGATGAAAAAGTATTCTGGCAATATGCGGTTGATGTATTTTGAAACCGATGGGTACGACAGCAGGTTGTATGCGTTTGAAAACGATGTTTTGTATAGCTTCTCCATACCGGTTATTTACGATAAGGGCTATCGCTGGTATGTAAATATCAACTATGATTTCAGCAAAAAAATGACCTTCTGGTTCCGGGTGGCACAAACAATTTTTAAAGACAAGGCAACTGTAGGATCCGGTTTAGACGAAATACAAGGTAATAAAAGAACAGAGGTAAAATTTCAGTTACAATATACCTTTTAGCGTGTGTAAAGCAGCACTATTTTTCATCATTCTGTCAAATTATGCATAGGGGTTAACGAAATTTTTGCATTTCGTATAAATCCCTATTTTTACACGATTATAAAAAACCAAAATTATCTCATGAGAAGAATTGTATCTCTCTTCACCATGCTAATGCTATGTGGTCTGCTGGCGTCTGCTCAAACCCGGTTGGTGTCCGGAAAAGTTACGGATAAAGAGGGCTTTCCGGTTCCGTTTGCTTCTGTTAAGATAAAAAATACAAAATTAGGTGCGCAGGCTGATGCGTCTGGTACATTTACAATTAAGGTTAAAGATGGTGATGTGCTGCAGGTATCTGCAACCAACCATGAAGCCGGAGAAGTTACGGTAGGAAGCCAACCTGTTATGAACGTAGTATTAACTAAAACGGGCATAATGACGGAATTGGTTGTTACTACAGCATTTAACAGGAAGACTTCTGCAAGAAGTTCAACTTCCAATGTACAGGTAGTGGGTGGAGAAGCGTTGAATACAATCAGGGCCACCAATGTAAATAATGCATTGGCGGGTAAAGCTGCTGGTATCCAGATTAGGAGCCAGTCAGCTGCAGCTTTAGGGCGTCCAACAGAAATACGTCTTCGGGGTGATGGCGGTTTGGGAATAGGATCATCTCCCATTTATGTGGTAGAGGGTACAATTTTGCCGAACTCCAATGATATAAACCCCGATGATATTGAAGATATTTCGGTTTTAAACGGTCCCCAGGCTGCCGCACTGTTTGGGGCTGTTGGTCAAAATGGCGCCATCGTAGTTACATTGAAGAAGGCAAGAAAAAGCCAGAACGTTGGTATAGAAATCAACAGCGGTGTAACTTTCGATAAAGTATATGTATTACCCAACTACCAAAACTCTTATGGCGGTGGAGCCGTTTCTGATTTTAAACGTTTTACCTATACTCCAGGTGTGCATCCAACAGAATGGGCTGCTTTAGATGGGAAATATTATACTGATTATGCAACAGATGAAAGCTGGGGTCCAAGAATGTCGGGACAAGAGTATATTCCCTGGTATGCCTGGTATGGTGGTCATGAAAATTCATATAAAACGACAACTTACGATCCTCAACCAAATAATTCCCGTGATTTTTATAATACGGGTGTTACGATCAATAACAATATTTCTTTTTCAAAAGCTACAGACAACACATCTATAAGGGTTTCTTATTCTAATATTGATGTAAAAGGTTTGGTGCCTACCACCAGTCTTAAAAGAAATACCCTTAGTACCATCATGAGTTTCGACCTGAGTCCAAAAATTACCCTGGCTGCTAACATTAACTATTATACGTCTACAGTTAATGGCTTATTAGATGACGACTATGGTAACCAGGCCAGTGGCTCCTTTAACCAATGGTTTCACCGTAACCTTGATATGAACCTGATAAGGGAATTAAAAGATATTAAAGGTCCAGGGGGCACGTTCGCATCATGGAACCGCAACGATCCAATGTCTTATGACCCTGCCGGAGACATTCGTAGTAACTGGGGTGGTCAATATTGGATGAACCATTATAAGTTTTTTGACCTTGCAACTACTGAAAGCAGGAATGACAGGTTGTATGGTAATATCGGTCTTACTTATAAGTTTAACAGCGACCTGCAGTTAAAAGCTACGTACCGTAAACAACAGAACACTACTTTCTTTGAACAAAAGTATTCTTCGCAGATATATAACTCCGTTTACAGTCCCAATGCTTACAGTGTTGACCCAAGATGGGGTGGATACTATGGCACCAGTACTTCTTTTAGTAATATAGAGAACTACGAGTCACAGATAATCTATAACAAAAAAATTAAGGATTTCGGTATTAACGCGTTCGCTGGTATTGATATCAGGAAAGTCATTTCAAAATCAAATGGAGCAAACACAAGGCCTGATGCTGCTACTTTTCAAGGGTTGAAAGTGGAAGATCTTTACACAATAGCCAACTCTGCCATTGAGCCCAATGTAACCAACGGGCGTTCTGCAGAAAAGAGCAGGTCTGTTTATGGAGTATTGGATTTTAGCTATAAAAACTTTCTTTTTGCAAACGGTACTATCAGGCGAGATTGGTTTTCAACATTGCCTCCAAATGCCAATGGCATCACTAGTAAATCCCTAGGTGCAAGTTTTGTGTTTAGTGATTTAGTAAAATCTCAAATTCCGTTCCTGAGTTATGGTAAAATAAGGGTAAGCTGGGGTGAGTCACCAGCGCCCATCAATCCCTACCAGTATCCCGGATTCTTATATGTTGTAGGACAAAATAATTGGGTATCAAGTGCCCTGAGTACAACGCCAGACCAGGTGGTTGACCCAACCGTAATAGGCGCCGTAAAATTGATGGCGGATATAGGGATCGATCTTCGCTTTGTTAAAAACAGGATTGGTTTATCAGTTACCTACTACGATGGTTCTGAAAAAAGCCTTCCTTTAAGTGTACCGGTAGCAAATAGCAGTGGGTTTGCAAGCCTGTTAACCAATGTAGGTTTGATCACTAAAAAAGGGCTTGAAGTATCAGCTATGTTCCGGCCAATATGGTCAAGGAATTTCAAGTGGGAAATTACCGGCAACTGGGGTAAGATCCTGGATAATAAGGTTGTTGAAATCAGCGATAAATATGACATCACCCGGTATGCGCTTGATCCATCCGCTTCAAATGCTGCGCCTGTTTCTTTGGTACATATTAAAGGCCAGCAATGGGGTCAGTTATTTGGCGGCGGTATCAAGCGTATTAATGGAGCACCACAGCTTACTGCTGACGGTCTGTATGAAAGAGATGCCAATGTAAACTTTGGAAGTGTATTAACTGATTTTACTGGTGGTATCCAAAACAGGTTCGATGTGTTTACCAATTTTACGTTCTCTTTTAATATTGATTTTCAGCAAGGGGGTAAATTTTTCTCCCTGTCCAATCACTATGGTAATGGTTCTGGTTTGTTAGCAAGAACAGCCGAGCTGAATGATAAAGGTATTCCAATGAGGGATCCGCTTTCTGCTGGCGGTGGCGTAAGAGTGGATGGTGTGGATGAAGATGGTAAAGACATTACAATGTATGTAGATGCAAGGCAATACTGGCAGCAGTTTTACCTGAATGATGTAAGAGATATGAGCATATACGATCTCACGTTTGTAAAGCTTCGTGAAGTGGCAATAGGATATAAAATTCCATTACAAGGTACAAAGTGGGGCAAACACGTGCGTAATGCTACCTTTTCAATCCTGCTTCGCAACCCATGGCTGATCTATGCAAAAACAAGGGATTTTGATCCTGCAGAAGTTTCTGGCGTAACGGGCGAAAGTGGAAACCTTCCCGGTACAAGAGGTGTGGGTGTAAACCTGAGGATCGGTTTCTAATTATTTAATTTTTTTAAAAACGAGATATGTTACAAAAATTAAGGAATAAGTTGTTTGCAGGTCTGTTGGGGTTAACTGCTTTCACCTCCTGCGAAAAAATTAAAAACTTTGGAGACACGAATGTCAACCCAAATGGTTCTACTAATCCGAGTACTGCTTTTTTGATGACGAACGTGCTGGCCGGACAAAGCGGGCTTGATTTTAATGCTGGCTACTATGTACAGTATTTTACAGATCCTATTTATCCGAATAATGCACTGTATAGTTTTACGCAGGCAGGTATTGGTGACTACAGCGCAAGTTTAATGGATCTGCAAAATATAATTAATTATAACCTTGACCCTGCTACCAAAGACCTGTCTTATGTTGCAGGCAATGGTGCTAATCAAAACCAGATTGCCATTTGCAGAATTATGAAGGCATATATATACTGGAGAAATAGTGATGTACTCGGTGACATTCCTTATTTCCAGGCTTTAAAAGGGCAGGAAGGAATTTTTTCGCCCGCTTATGACCGCCAGGAAGATATTTACAAGGACATGATCAAAGAGCTGACAGAAGCAGTTGATCAGTTTGACAATAACACACAGATCCCGGCAATGAAGGGTGATATCATTTATTCCGGTGACAGGGAAAAGTGGAAAAAATTTGGCAATTCACTTCGTTTACTGATGGCAGTTAGGTTATCAAAAAAATTCCCGGCTTTGGGACAATATGCGGCCCAACAGGCGTTGTTGGCAACGGATCACCCCGCTCGTATTATAGAAACGAATGCTGACAATTTTACTATCAACTATCCCGGGGGCGTTTACTCTAACCCGTTAGCCACTGAAACCCAGAGCGGTCTTTCTAAAACATTCACTGATATTTTGAATGGTATGAATGACCAGCGCTTATCGGTTTTTGGTGCCCGTGCGTTTAGTGGTGCTAATGGAAATACACCCTCAAATATTGGTGTCCCCTACGGTATAAATGCTGGTGACGGAGCAAACTTCACAGCAGCCAATCCCAATTGGGCAAGAATATTGGTGTCCTCCAGGCGCCAGGGGAATTCTCCTTATGTTGTTGTAGGCGCTGCCAGTGTTTTACTGGCCCGTGCAGAAGCCATTGAAAGAGGCTGGATCATTGGTGATGCTGAAGTAGATTATGTAAATGGAGTGAAGGCGTCTTTTGAACAATGGGATGTTCCTTACGTTGCCCCTACAGCATTTACCTGGGGTGCAGGAGCCGGTGTAAGCGAAATAGGAATTAACCAGTACAATTCTATCCCTGCTTCCAGCAGTGCTTCAACCACTACTAATTTACAAAGGATACACCTGCAACAATATATTGCCTGGTTTCCCAATGCAAGACAAGCATGGGCAGACTGGAGAAGAACAGGTGTTCCTAACCTGGAAGCAACCAATTTTGACCTGAATTCAGGAGCAGGTATCCCTCGCCGTTATGCCTACAGCACTGCACAGTACAGCACCAATGGCCCGAATGTGGAAGAAGCAGTCAGCAGGATGGCCGGGGGCGATACACAGGATGCAAGAGTATGGTGGGATGAATAAACAGCAACTACAACTACAATAAAAAAATTAAATTAATACTATGATGATTCATAAAATTACCCGGTTTGTTTTGGTTGCTGCTGCTTTAGCTGCTATAACCACTTCCTGCAAAAAAGTGCAAAGCCCTGTTCCAATGGGAGATGCCGGCCAAACGTTGGTAAAAATTATTGACGGTGGTACCGTAGCTGCACCTGGCAGCAAACTGGTAGGCATGAAGCTTTCTGGTGAGCCTCAGCAAATTGAAGCACTGGATCTAAGGAGGGATATCCCCAATAACACAGAGCTCAACAGGAAAATGACGGTGATCATCAAAAATGATCCCAGCGTATTGTCACATGCAAGTGTCGATGCAGAACCACTGCCTGCAGCCAATTACACTTTTGACGGAAGGGCTATTTTAACGGGTGATGAAATCAAAATTGAATTGCAACCGGGCGAGTTTGCTCTGCCAGTAAGCTTTAACCTGCTCGATGCCGCCAGTCTTGACCTAACTAAAACATATGGATTAGGATTTACGATTGTGCAGGTAGATGCAGATGGTAAGATATTAAATGAACAAAGTTCCTTTGCTGTATTGCTGTCAAGCAATAACAAGTGGGATGGAGTGTACAGGTTATATGGGGGCTTTGCCCGAGCTGACCAGGCTGGTTTTTTGGGTGTAACGCAATCTCCAACAGGATACTATCAGCCATACTACCTGGTTACCAGTGGTTCCAGTTCAGTTGAAACTAAAATAAATACTGCTGATGGACTTAGGACCACCCAAATGATTTTCAATGCAGGAACAGGTGTGTATACCTATTTTACTGGTGTAGCGCCAAAACTGAACATTAATGAATTAAATAATGAAGTGACGGTTACAACAGGCGAAGCTATAACACCGCCTTCTGTAGATTTTACCCAATCTGCAGCAGAGTTAGCTGCCAGCAAATATTATGAAAATGGTATAGTTGGGCATCCATTTGCTGATGGAAGAGCAACCATTGTGGCACATTTCAGGTGGACATCCGGTGGCATCGACCGCGTAACAAAAGACACGTTCGTTTACCTTCAACCAAGATAATTTTCCGGTAAATAATAAACTTTTAAAGGGCTTCCAACCGGTAGCCCTTTATTTTTTATCTTTGTTTGATAATTATACAACATGGCAAATCTACCAGAACAACCGAATCAGCTAAATATCGAAATTTCAGAAGAAGTATCAGAAGGTGAATATGCCAACCTGGCCATCATTACTCATAGCCATGCAGAATTTGTGATCGACTTTGTGAATGTTATGCCAGGCACACCCAAGAGCAAGGTTAAAAGCCGTATCATTCTCACGCCATTTCATGCAAAGCGTTTTATGAAGGCAATGATCGATAATGTAAAGAAGTTTGAAACTGCCAACGGAACAATCCAGGACATGGAACAGGTGGAGCTTCCTTTTACTTTTGGCGGCCCCGCAGCCCAGGCTTAACTATGCCTGCCTGCTGGCAGCTCAGTTTTTTATAATAGGCCTTCATCAGCAAAACTATAATAGCCCTGTTCACTTACTATTAAGTGATCCAGCACCCTTATGTCGAGGTACCTGGCTGCCTCTTTAATTTTTGCAGTGAGGTCTTCGTCTGCCCGGCTGGGTTTTAGGCTGCCGGAAGGATGGTTGTGACAAAGTATGATGGAAGTGGCTTCCGCATCCAGTGCTTTTCTTAATATTACCCTGGGGTCGGCCACCGTGCCGGTAATGCCACCCTTGCTGATGATCTCAAAATGATTCACCTTATTGCTTTGATTTAAAAAGATAACAGCAAATACTTCAAAGCTGTAGTCCTTTATCATCGTTTTTAAATACTCCGCTATTTGTTTGCTGGTAGTGATCAACATTTTATCCAATGGTAATCCTGCATGCCGCCGCCGGCCCAATTCCAGGGCGGCTGCAATACTGATGGCTTTTGCCTGTCCAATTCCTTTTATTTTTTGAAAAGCGCTTACAGGCAGTTTTCCTAATTCGTTTAAATTGTTATTGCCAAGTTTCAGGATTTCTTTTGCCAGGTCTACAGCAGATTTTTCTTTGTGCCCAATGCCAATAAGTATGGCGATCAATTCAGAATCGCTGAGGGCTGAAGCTCCTTTTGCAGATAGCTTTTCCCTGGGCCTGTCATCTGCCGCCCAGTTTTTTATTGAGTTGGAAGTTTTATTTAAATTTTCCATACAATAAATGTAACATCAATTTTTAAATGATAGTTTTGCAGCACTTAATTTTCTCACGCACACCTATATCTGCAATCACATGGACTACAATGCAAAGATTTTTTCAGGAACCAATTCACAGTACCTGGCCAAGGCAATCGCAAAAAAATTTGGGGCACAACTGGGTAATGTAAAAATTCAGCGCTTTAGTGATGGTGAAATAGGGGTGGAGTTCGAAGAAAGTATCAGGGGACAATTTGTGTTTTTGATTCAAAGCACTTTTGCGCCTTCTGATAACCTGATGGAATTACTGTTGATGATCGATGCTGCAAAAAGGGCATCTGCTTATAAAGTAATCGCGGTGATGCCTTATTATGGTTATGCACGGCAGGACAGGAAAGACAAGCCCCGTGTGGCAATTGGTTCAAAACTGGTAGCCAATATGCTCACCGCTGCCGGGGCCGACAGGGTTGTAACGATGGACCTGCATGCACCACAGATACAAGGTTATTTTGACATTCCGGTTGATCACCTTGATTCCTCCGCTATTTTCATTCCTTATATAGAAAGTCTGAATCTTGATAACGTAACCTTTGCTGCGCCCGATGTAGGCAGCGCCAACCGTATTAGGGAAGTGGCCACTTATTTTGAATGTGAAATGGTGATCTGTGATAAACATCGTAAAAGAGCCAATGAAATAGCCAGTATGGTGTTGATTGGTGATGTGGCCGACAGGGATGTGGTGCTGATAGATGACATTTGTGATACAGGCGGCACTTTGGCAAAAAGCGCTGGCTTGATCAAGGAGAAAGGCGCCCGCAGTGTCAGGGCTTTTTGTACGCACCCGGTGCTCAGCGGCAACGCTTACGAAAACATCCAAAACAGTGTGCTGGAAGAACTGGTAGTCTGTGATACCATTCCAGTAAAACCAGGCTGTGATAAAATAAGGGTAGTATCCACTGCAGAGTTGTTCGCAATCGCCATACGGAATGCCCTGGAAAACAAGAGCATTAACAGCTTGTTTATTAAGAGCAGGTTGCTGAATAAGAAGTGATTCGCATTGGGCAATAAATGCCGTTTACAAAAGTTTATTTTAGTTTTCTATTAACCGCCGGCGGTGCGTAAAGCTGCCGTTGGGGCAGGATGTAACCCTTTTTATACCGATCGGTATCGGTAAAACCCTAAAGGCTATTATCCTTAAGTAAACTATTTTGAATAGGCTTTTAACATGGTACATTTTGGAAAGTAATGAGAAGCCATGAAATGCCAGGCCACCCTGCTCCCTGGAAATGTATTTTTATTGCAGTCTAGAAAATTAATGCCAGTAAAAAGAAGGCAGCCAGTAATAGCAAAATCATCAGCAGGTCGATCAGCAGTTCCTTTTTCTTTTTTAAATAGCGTGGCCATGGCATAGGCATAGTTTTCAGTTCAGTGATTCAAATGTAAACACGCTTTCTCCCGGTTACAGGCTTGTTTTATTTAAAGGCAGCTATGCATTATTAAATGGTGCAACGCTGACTTTATATATCCACTTGGTTTTTGCTCCTCTTTTCCTCTTTTTAAACCGGTTAGTAATTTTAAAATACCGTTCACTCAATGAATTTGGGGAGTCAGCGTACCAGTCTGTATGTTTGCCATAGGTTTTTCATAGGATATTGGATTTAAAGCGGGGCTGGATTTTTATCCTGGCCCTTTTTTTATTTTATAAGGTTGTGGATGTTTCACAGCCGGATAATCGATCAACTTTGCCACTCAATAAGAGGTGCATTTTTTTAAGTATTGATGGGATTAATTTTACCGCAGGTTTTTCAAAGGATATTAGATTTAAAGCGGGGCTGGATTTTTATCCTGGCCCTTTTTCTATTTACCGCAGGATAGCCATTATCCACCGCAGAGTAGAATTGCCGGCAAAAAAATGGGCCAGCTTCTATAAACCGTTTAATTTACAAGCGCATAGGAATTCCGCCATGACTGTTTCTTTTACATTTATAAAGTCACTTAAAGTTAGTATCTGTATTGCCTGTACCTGCATGCTTTTTTCTGTCCATCCTGTAACTGCACAAAAAGTAACCAAAGATTTTAAAGCAAATGGTATTGCAGTAAAGGTTGAAAAAAATGGTGAATACTCCACTGGTAAAAATCAATTTATACTGTCCGCTTCAGAAAACAGCATCGTATTGTATGCAGACAAAGCTAACCCTGTTGATACGGGGAGTAAATACTTCAGGTACAAACTGGAGGCTGCAGACGACAACTGGAGCCAGGTTGTATTGCCATTTACGGTGAAGTACCAGTCCCTGCAGCATGGTTCATTTGTTTTTACAATGCAAAGTAGTAACGATGGAGACCATTGGTTTGAAACAGGTATCGCAATCAAACTGGATATTGCGGCGCCTTTTTGGAAAACCTGGTGGTTAAGGCTGGTGGTGATATTCGTGGTGTTGTCATTGGTATGGTATGTGATCAACTATTACAAACAGAAACAAAAACAAAAGGAAGAGGAACTGGAAACCGAACTGGTGATCGTTTATTTTGCCTCGCAAATAAATAAACACTACCACACCGGAGAATTGTTGTGGGATGTGGCCAAGAACTGCATCAGCAAGCTGCACTTTGAGGATTGCGTGATTTATCAACTGGATGATGAAAGAAATGTGCTGGTACAAAAAGCTGCCTATGGTCCTAAGAACCCGGTTGATTTTACTATTGATGCACCCATAGAGATAAAACCGGGAGAAGGTATTGTAGGCGCTGTTGCCCAAACTGGCAAGGCAGAGATCATCGCCAACACATCATTGGATAAACGTTATATCGTTGATGACCGCCGCCGTTTTTCCGAAATAACGGTGCCGGTTATCATAGATGGAAAAGTGGTGGGTGTGATTGATAGTGAACACCATCGTAAAAATTTCTTTAACAACCGCCATCTCAAGATCCTTACTACCATTGCTGCTTTATGTGCATCTCAGATTCAGCTGGTAAAGATGGAAGAGGAAAAAGAAAAGGCGGAAATAGAACTGCTGCACAACAAACAGAAAGCACTGGAAAGCCGCCTGCAGAGTCTTCGCCTGCAAATGAATCCCCATTTTCTTTTCAATGCGCTTAATTCTGTGCAGCAAATGATTCTGGCAAATGAAGAAATGGTGGCAACGAAGTACCTCTCCCGTTTTTCAAAATTACTGCGGGCCATTCTTGTGCACAGTGATAAAGAAACGATCACGCTAAAGGAAGAACTGGAGATACTCAACTTGTATATAGAACTGGAGTCAATACGTTTTAAGGATGCATTTCAATACCGCATAAATTGCGATGAATCGATTGATGTGGATGAAGTGAAAGTGCCCACGTTGCTGATACAGCCATTTGTTGAAAATGCTATCTGGCATGGATTGATGCACAAAGACCGGGACAGAAATTTGCTGGTACAGTTTATCGAAAAAGGCGAATGGCTTCACTGTATAGTGGAAGATAATGGCATTGGCAGAAAAAAAGCACAGGAGATCAGGGGTATTGCTTTGAACGGCTCTAAACACCAGAGTAAAGGTATTGCAGTATCAACGGAGCGGCTCAAATGGATGAAGAGCAGTGATGGCGAACATGGGGATATTCATTTTACTGACCTGTATAATGAAGACGGTACAGCAGCAGGTACAAGAATAACAATAAATTTTCCCATATTAAATTGACGGCGTATGCTGAAAGTATTATTAATAGATGATGAAGAAAGGGCGACAGATGCATTGCGGCTGATGATAGAAAAAACAGTACCTGCCATACAACAGGTGATGGTGTGCAATGACTCACGAAGGGCGGCTGATATCATTGCCTCGTACCAGCCCGCCTTGGTATTTCTTGATATTCAAATGCCTTATTTGAATGGCTTTGAGTTGATGGAGAAAATACCCAACAAAAATTTTAAGATCATCTTTACCACAGCTTATAACGAATATGCGGTACAGGCCATCCGCTTCAGCGCATTTGATTACCTGCTAAAGCCGATAGATGTAGAAGAGCTGCAGGGCTGTGTACAGCGTTTTTTAGAAAGCAATGAAGACTATCAGCAACAATACGATCTTTTAAAAAATATCATTCATAATATAAAAGCGCCTTCAGCTGATGAGTTCAGGCTGGCCCTGCCAACTAAAGAAGGGGTGCATTTTTTACGTCCGGCAGAGATCATCCGTTGTGAAAGTTTGGGCAACTATACCAAGTTTTTTATGGATAACGGTAAGACCTATCTTATTTCAAAAACCCTGGGCGAATACGATGTGCTGCTGGCTCCTTATCATTTTATCCGGACACATAAGAGCCACCTGGTAAATAAAAAATCCATTTCTTATATTGATCATGATGGCTTTGCCATTTTAAAAGATAACAGCCGGGTGGAAGTAAGCAGGCGCAGAAAGGATGAAGTGATGCAGGCTTTGAAATAGGACTATTTGTTATTGGGTATTTGTTATTGCAACCTTATTATCCAATTGCACTATCCTGTTAAGAAACAATTTTAAAAGCGAATGGCTCTTTCAAAATGAAAGAGCCATCAATACCCATTAGTGAATCATTAGTACCGCTTACGGCATATCAATACTCCTGATAGTAACTTTATTTTCAATTTTACCGGAACCGTTTTTATCCCAGAAAGTAACCGACACATCGTATTTTTCTTCCCATTGCATGGGCTCACCGGTGTTCACGGTACACTTCAACAGTTTAGCATCTTTTTCTTCAAATTCATCATGACCGGCAAAAAGATCTTTTTCATTTAACAGCAGTTTACCCTTTTTATCTGTGATGCTTAAAGCACAACCCACTTTTACTTTACCATTCTTTGCCTGCATCCCTTTAATGCCGTCGTTTACTATTAAAAAGCTTTCGCCTAATGGAATGTCTGTATGACCCAGTACTTCATTGTTCATCACCAGCATTACTTTTTCAGGCTCCATGCCATTGTAAGAAGATGACATGCCGGTGTTAAAGTCTTTTTTAATTCCTGCGGATACCACTGGTACATTACAAGATGCCAGGAATATCACCAGGGCAACCAGTACTACCGAAAATGTTTTTATAGATAAAGGCAGGGCGGTCATTTTTCTTTTGATGAAAAAGAAGTCAGCGGCATCGGCTAATATAACCAGGAGGCATACAGCAAGGGCAAATGAAGTTGCCACTGCAAACATCTTCAACAGCACGGATAACTCGTACATCGCATCAAAGGGGAAGTCGAAAAAGATGAGGTGCACAAAGAGATAAATGATGAGCCCTGCTGCATTGGCTGTCAGCAGCAATGTTTTGAATAAACGCAGGTGAAAATTAGTGGAGGAGAGTTTGTTTAGCATGACTATACTTTTTTTGTTTTTATTGATAACACAAAATTGCATTGTTATAAGCCGGCACGCAATTATTAGTTATTGAAAGGCGGTTCTTATTTAACGAAGCGTATTTTTTAAGAACTGAAGTGTTGTAAGCTGTTATTACTGCGGTGACAATTAATTGCAGGAGCTGGGATGTTAATTCCATCTGCCGTTGTTGGATGCCATCAATACTACAAACAGCCCATATACAATGGCTGGCAGGGCCAATATCAATACCGTCAGCATTGCCAGCTTATCATGTCCATTATTTTTTAAAAGCATGCTTATCCACAGAATACTTCCGGCAGCCAGCAGCAGGAACAGCCATAGTTTAATATTCCTTGACGAAACAGAACCATCTGCCAGGCCAACAATGAAAAACCAGGTAATTACTCCGGCTGCTATCACGTCAATGCCCCAAAGAATTTTAAATATGCTCATGTTTGATTTTTATTCGCTTAGTAATGGTTGAATGATGTTGCCGTTGCTGGTATTAACAATGCACAAGGCGTCTTTGCCTATGTGGGGACTAAGCATATAGTCTTTGTTTGCGACGATCAAACAATAATTATTTTGAAAAATGCAAGCTGAAATTTTATTACTTATCCCCGTCTTTGCTTCCCAAATTATTTTTCCATTGGTATCGATTTTTGTGATCAGCGCTTTTGAGTTTTCGCCCGGCACATCCTGGTGTATTATCATAAATCCATCGGGGTTGGAAAAATGCATCACCTGGTCTTTATCAGTATCTTTTATAAAACAGGGATTCAGGAATGTTGTTTCAGTAAGGCGTTGAATAGCGTCATAAGAAACGCTGGTATGACTACCCAATTTTTGAAGGCTGAAATTTGAACTATATAATTTCATCCGGAAGGCCACTTCGCTGATGCTGGTATTGGCAGGGGTTATGCCTGCTGCTGTGCTGCTGTCTTTGGCAAAAATGTATACTTTATTCAAAAGCGTATCACAGCGGGTTCCATATACGTCACCATTAAGTAAACTAAAATTGTTTGTTTTCTTTCTGGTGTCTTCTTTTTTCAACAGCTCTTTTTTTGTTATACTGAGATCATCCAGTAATAACCTGTACTGGTCACCATTATCTGCAATTAAATCTATATAACCGTTTTCAATTGAGGGATAGATAAGCCTGTCGCCATAAGGAAATATTGTTTTCTTTACTCCATTGGCAATAGCTATCTTTTTTTCATTTGTTATTTCTTCCAGGCTGTTGATGTCATAGGCAGTGATGCCATTGACATACATCCATATTTTATTATCGTAGCCGCCATAGCATGATACACTTTGTTGTTCATTTTCGGGTGGGGTTAAAAGTTTTTTCTTTTGTATGAATTTGCCTGAAACGGTTTCATATTGCTTTAGCCAGTAAGTGGTGCGATAGGTAGTTTTTCTAAAGCCGCCGTTTTCTGAATGGGTAGTGCCTTCGTTTGCTGCTACCAAAATAGTTACCTTGTTTCCCTGAGCATTTATTACTGGTGTGCCGGTAATTCCATAGTTGGTATGTTTTTGAATACAGCTGTTTAGCATCAGGGCAACAGTAGTTGCAAAAGCAATGATCATTAATTGGCTTCGCTTTCGGTAACCGTAATACGTTTTTCTCACTGTAAGAATTATTTGTTGTTGCCAGTTTATATCAATTGTTATAATTCCTTAACCAGGTGGCCAGAAAACCAGGTGTCATCTGTATTATAAAATATTCCTGCGGTTTCGGCACCCAGGTTGTTCTGTTTGTAATATATTATGTACACTTCTATTTTATCGCCTGCATTCAGCACCAGGTCAAACCCACTTCCAAATTCAGTTCTTCTTACTGCATCGGTTCTGTAATAATCCACCACAGTAACCTGTGCGCCATTTCTTGTACGGTCAACATGTGCAGTTATTGTGGGGTTGGGCCCAAAAGTATTTGACTCGGCTAAGGTGATCAGCCTCATGTCAAAATGATAAAGACCATTTACCGGTGCATAAAAAGAACTTCCTTCAGTAGTATTGCCATTTTCTGCCAGCGTAATATAATTTTGAGCCAGGTCATACTCCTGGCTGCCAAAATGCACTTTAGTCCATACATTATCTGTTAAAGTACTATAGCTTTCAACTACACCTGCCACTTTAAAGCCCACAGCTCTTCCTTTCCACACTGCATTGCCGGCGGCATCACTGGTAAGTACTGCTCCGTTGGATGGATTGGTATTGCCGCCTGCGATTTTTATATTGCCATTTGTTTCTAAAGCATAACCGTTGGTGCTGCTTGCATACACACCCACACCGTTTGTACTGATACCGGAAACGCCTTTGCCATTGGTGGAACCTCCATATACGCCGCTGGCAATGGCTGCATTGGCAACACCCTGCACACCTGCTCCTGCGGTACCTGTGTTGGCACCATATACGCCGGCAAAACCAGTGCCGCTATTGGTAACACCTCTTACACCATTGTGAGTACTGCTTATTCCTGACACACCCGGTCCGCTTGTACTTGTTGCTAAAATGGCTGCATCACTGGCAGCCACTGCTCTAACGGCAACGCCTGTGCCAGCATTATTGACAGCAACTGCAGGGTTACTGTTGTTGGCATTGGTTTGATAAATGAGTAACTGTTCACCTAAATGATTTCCTGCAATCTGCATATTGGGTGCGTAGCTGCTGCTGTTGGTCAGCTGGGATGAAACCGTTTTGCCAAGACCCCTGTTCACCAGGTTCATCAGGGTATTGGTATTACCTGCAAACTGGTTTTCTCCATTAAAAACAATACCACTGTCAGATAAGGCATTGATGGCTTTGGATCCTTGTCTGCCGGCGAAAGCATATAATCCCCAGCCATATTCACCAGTTGCTTTCGACGCAGTGCCAATACCGAATTGATTGCTGGACAATCCCTCTACAGCTGCACCCGTACCCTGGTTTGTGATAGTAAATGCAGCTGTTGATGTATTGATTGTTTCTGCAAATGGTAATGACAGGCTGCCACCACCACCACTTGAAGTCAGGTTTTTCCACGCAGTGCCATCCCAGGCCCAAATTGTTTTTGTATTCGTATCAAATACCAGCAAGCCATTAGCAGGAGAGCTGACTGCAGTACGTTGTGCAGTGGTCATTCGTGGAATTAACAAACCTTTTGTTGTACTGTTGAT
>ENA-UOWO01002073-UOWO01002073.1-activated-sludge-metagenome-genome-assembly--contig:-NODE-2073-length-25461-cov-7.027513_pt1 | contig 25461 bp, 25 predicted proteins | sample MGYA00238148_ERZ761564 | MGnify/ENA primary metagenome ERZ761564 (study PRJEB28885, sample SAMN05720194) | activated sludge metagenome | isolation source: Anaerobic digester | place: USA... | reverse complement strand
CGTGCCAATATTAAAAAACGCTTTTTATAAAGAGTTTTTTGTATTTAGGATTGACAAATCATTTTTTTAAAGATAAACTATTTTGAAGTTCTTGAACAATAAATAAATCAGAAAATAAAGAGGAGGTATCGCATGAAATCATTTTCGAGTTTAGCGGATTTTCGGAAGTTTTACATAGAAGTGCAAAATAGGACGGGTTTCAGGCAAAGAGTGATAGATGTATATCATGTGCAGGTTCTTCAGAAATATTGCGTTGCAGCCGCTTTTGCAATCCCCGTTCTGAAACTTGTGGAGGATTTGGATAAAAATATTCATCAATGCATTTCAAAGGTTATCGACGAATGCGAAGCGGTGTTAGCAGATGAGTCTATCTATTTGGCATCTGGCAAACGTAATCTAAAACTTTCTAGGCGCTTGGAAAAACAGGTGAGGAAGGCGGACGATGCCATATCTCATGCTGGTAATATTCTTAACAATATGATCCCTCTCATGCCGATTTCAGAGCGTATTTTGCTAGTTGGTCTTAGAGCGCGAGACATTTGTGATCAGGCCACCAAAAGGAAGCGGTTTGATTAATGTTAAGATTAATGCGAATCATTGCAGAAAGAAAAAACCTGCCATTCTAATGAATGGCGGGTTGTTTTTTTATTAATTTTTTAAATAGGAAAAATAAAAATAGGCAACGGATATTTTTTGTTTAAAAGGGAATCGCACTTTGGATTAGAATTAGATGCCCTTGTCTTGACAAAAAACGACAAATATGTTAACAATATAACGTTATTAAAAGACCTTTTAAAACTTATAAAAAAATCAAAAGGGAGGTTAATTGGATATGAAGGATGGTAAGAGGATGGTTTTGTTGGTTGATGATGAAGAGTTTCTTCTGGAAGTGGAGAAATTAATGTTAGAAGAGTTGGGCTGTGTTGCTTATGTAGCCGAAGATGGGCAGAAAGCATTAGCTCTATGTAAAGAAAATCAATTTGATTTGGTTTTACTAGACATGAACATGCCAAATGGCATGTCAGGAGAAGAAACCTTCTATTGTCTTCGTGGTATCAATCCAGAACTTCAAATTTTAATTTCCAGTGGATATGCTCTTGACAGCAAAGTCCAGAAGATGATGAATTGCGGGTGCCGTGGTTTTTTGCAGAAACCCTTTCGGCTAGATGATCTTTCAGAAAAGATCAGAGAGGTGCTAGATTTATAAACTTCGGTTCTCAACCCCCGATGCCATATTACGGTATATCGGGGGTTTGTTTTTTCCGCAAGGCCGATTCGATCAGAGTTATTAAAGACGGAGCAATTATTGAATCCAGAAATCATGAGGAACTTTTGAGTAGGAGGAGGTGTTTATCATAAGCTCAGTGAATTGCAGAAAATAAGTGTCTAAAATACACCGTTTGACTTAAATTGGTCTTTTGTAGTATAGTTCTAGGAGTTAGGGGATATTAATTAAATTTAATAAAAAAATATGGCGAAAGCTACATCCGCGTTTATGAAGCCGATGACTATCAGCCCAGAGCTGCAAGCAGTTATTGGCAGTGGTCCAATGCCCAGATCAGAAGTTGTGAAAAAACTTTGGGTATACATCAAGAAGAACAATCTTCAAGATGAAAAGAATAAACGCAATATCAATGCTGATGAAAACTTGAAGAAAGTATTCGGAGGCAAAGCGACTGTAAATATGTTTGAAATGACTAAACTTGTTTCTAAACACCTTTCATAATCGTTTCTGCTTATTGTGATAAAAACAAAAACTGCCCAAAGTTAGGGCAGTTTTTTTGCAAAAAGGCTAAAATTGGGGTAAACTGGAGATTGAAGTTTCAGTTGATAAAAAGTGAATTTTTAAAGAAATTTGATCGCGTGGTGGCATAGAGTTTTTTTAGAGTCTTATATAATTTATAGTTGAGAGGTTAAATAGAATCATTTTATATGGGCTAGGAAATTTCTTTAAAAATTTACCTTTTATCATCAATCAGATGATTTAAGGCTTAGAATTTAATAATAATTTTTTATTAACTAATTTATGAAACAATCACAACTTTTTACTAAGACGCACAAGGAAGCACCAAAAGATGAAACGACTATCAACGCTCAGCTTCTAACTAGAGCTGGTTTTGTGGATAAATTAATGGCTGGAAATTATACGTATCTACCTTTGGGTATTCGCGTACTTAATAAAGTGAGAAACATTGTTCGTGAAGAAATCAATGCTATTGGTGGTCAGGAAATAATTATGCCGACATTGCATCCTTCTGAAAATTGGAAGATAACCAAAGGCTGGGATACCATCGATGTTTTGTTTAAAATCAAGAGTCGCACGGGAAAAGACTATGCACTTGGTCAGAGTGAGGAGGAGATTATTGCACCTCTTGCAAAGAAATTTATAAATTCATATAAAGATTTGCCATTTTGTGCTTATCAAATTCATTGGAAATATCGCGATGAACTGCGTGCCAAATCAGGGTTGCTTCGCGGTAGAGAATTCGAGATGAAAGATCTGTATAGTTTTCATTCTGACCAAGAAGATTTTGAGCGTTATTATCAAATTGCGAAAGAAGCCTATTTCAAAATATATAGACGCCTAGGACTTGATGCTAAAGCCACCGAAGCTTCTGGCGGAAGTTTTAGTGAAAAAATTTCCTATGAGTTTATGGTACTTACGGACGCTGGTGAGGATGATATTCTATATTGTAACGATTGTGAGTTTGGCGTTAACATGGAAATTGCTAAAAACAAAGAAGGCGACAGTTGTCCTAAATGTCAAAAAGGAAAGCTCAAAAAAGCACGTGCATCCGAAGCTGGAAATGTTTTTGATCTAGGCCAAAAGTACACAAAAGATTTTGATCTGACTTTTACCACTAAGGATGGAGAAGTAAAATACCCAATTATGGGTTGTTATGGCATTGGAATCACTCGTCTTGTTGGTATTGTTGTGGAAAAATATAATGATGAGAAAGGTATTGTTTGGCCAGAGAGCGTAGCGCCATTCAAAGTGCATCTTCTGAGCCTAAATAAGGCTGAAGAAGGGGAAAAGATATATGCGCAACTTCAGGCAGCGGGAATTGAGGTTCTATATGACGATAGAGAGGCAGGGGCTGGTGAAAAATTTGCTGATGCTGATTTAATTGGTATCCCATATCGCATTGTCGTGAGTGAAAAGTCTTTGGCAGCTGGCGGAGTGGAACTTAAAAAAAGAAGCGAGAAAAATTCAGAAATCATAGAAGTCGAAAAATTAATAAAGATCCTTGGATAGCCAAGTTATTTTAGCGGCATGTAATTTTAGCAGCTTATTGCAAAAAATATAAAATAAAGTCGTATTCATATCAATTCGACCCTAAAATTATATGCTGCTAAAATAAATAAATTATATAACTCGTATGAAGATTATTCTAAGCCAATATGCTGGCTTTTGTGGTGGTGTTGATCGGGCATATAAAATTGTGCAGGAAATTGTCAAAGATAAAAAAACTGCGAAACCAGTCTTTGTTTTAGGTTCTCTGGCGCATAACAATGATGTGGTCAAAAAAATTGAGGAGATGGGCATCAAAAAAATCAGCGTTGAGAAGAATCTGACTGAATATTTACAAAATTCAAAAATTAAAATTGGAACCCTAATTGTTACAGCTCACGGCATTGGTCCAGTTATCTATGATTTTGCCAAAAGAAAAAAAATTAATCTTATTGATGCGACTTGTCCCAAGGTAATCAAAGTACAAAGACTGGCGAGAAATTTTTCGAAGAAAAACTATCAGCTGATTATTATTGGACAAAAAAAACATAAGGAAGTCAGGGGTATCTTTGAGTGGGCCGCTTGCAAGGCTTTTTTTGTGGAGGAAGAAGGAGATTTGGAAAAAATAAAACTCAATTCCAATAAGAAAATTGCAATTATCTCTCAGACAACTCAAAACAGTGATTTTGTAAAAGAGATTGTTGCCCAAATAAAAAAAAGATATCCAAAAGCAGAAGCATACGACACACTTTGTCTTACAACCCACAATCGTCAAAGTGAAGTCAAAAAAATAGCTAAAAATAGTGATATCTTGATTGTTATCGGATCGCCTGAGAGTGCTAATTCGCGCAGGCTTTGGGAAATTGGCAAGGAAAACAATCCCCAGACTTATTTTTTGGAAAGAGCCAGCGGCATTAAAAAAAGGTGGTTTGTTGGTTGCAAGAAGGTTGGGATAACGGCTGGAGCTTCCACTCCAAACTGGATCATAGAAGAAGTTATTGAAAATATAAAAAAGATTGATTTCTAGAGACAAAAAAGACAAACTTTCAATTTGCTTTTTTGTTTTTTTTAAGATATAATTCAAAAGGTTTCAATCATAGACGGGGTGAGCTTAATATTCAAAAAATATGACAAAAATTATTATAGTTGAAGATGATCCGATGATTTCCGAAATATATCAGAAAAAGTTTGTTGATTCTGGTTTTGAGGTTTTGGCTGCAACTTCAGGAGACCAAGTTTTAGCGCTAGCAAAAAATAACCCAGTAGATGTGATTTTATTGGACCTGATAATGCCCAAAATGGACGGGTTTGAAGTAATTGAGCACCTTCGAAAGGGCGATGAATATGATAAAAATATAAAAATCATCATTTCCAGCAATCTCAGTCAGAGAGAAGATCAGGATAAGGCTTCTAAGCTTGGAGCGGATGGTTTTGTGGCTAAATCAGAGTATACTCCTAGTGAGCTAGTCGCAGAAGTAAGCAGACTCATGACTATGTATGGAAGACAAAAAAAGAACAGTGAAAAGCTAGACGAGAATGGAAATCTCAAGGAAAAAGTAAACAAAGAGGACGTCAAAAAAATTCTCCTGATCGAAGACGAAGACATTTTTATTGAAATGTTTGGCGAGAAATTGATGCAGGATGGTTTTGATGTTGTTTCGGCGAGAAATGGAGCTTGGGGAATCAAAGAAGCGCAAAACGGCGATTTTGACTTGTTCATCATCGATATGATGATGCCGGCCATGGGTGGCAAAGAAATTGTGGAAAAAATAAAAATGAATGACAGATTAAAAAATATTCCAATTATTATCATGTCAGCTTCGGTTGAGGATAGCGTGGCCAAAGAAACTAAAGAGATGGGAGTGGATTGTTTTTTTGTCAAAACAAAAATTACCCCTTCTGATCTTTCCGAAAAGGCCACGGAGCTTATAAATAAATAATTTTTTTATATCTTAATTTAGATGCAAAGAACTCTCATTAAAGATGCGGTTAAATTAGTTGGAGAAAAAATAAAATTAGCCGGGTGGGCACATATCCGACGCGATCACGGCAAGCTTATTTTTATCGATCTACGGGATCGGAGTGGCTTTGTTCAATTGGTTCTCATACCAGACAAAGAGGCTGCCTATCAGGTAGCTAAGGAAGTGAGAAGTGAATATATTATTGAAGTTGAGGGATTAGTAAAAGATCGTCCAGGTGGTGCAGCTAATGAAAAAATTTCAACTGGCCGAATAGAAATTGAAGTTGATAGTCTAAGGATAATAGCTCATCCAGAAGAAGATCTCCCTGTGGATGTTTCCAGCGACGATCTTGATTTGAAATTGGAGACACTTTTGGATAACAGAAATGCAACTCTTCGCAATGAAAAAATTAAAGCAATTTTCAGGATTTATGCCGAACTTTTGTTGGCCTATAGTGAAACGATGCGTAAAGGTAATTTTGTGGAAATAAAAACTCCCAAGATTGTTTGTGCGGCCACGGAAGGAGGCGCTAATTTTTTTAAGATAAATTATTTTGAGAAAGAAGCCTATTTGGCACAAAGTCCGCAGTTCTATAAGCAAGCCGGAGTGGGAATTTTCGAAAGAGTTTTTGAAGTTGGTTCGGTTTTCCGAGCGGAACCTCACTACACAACTCGTCATGTCAATGAATACATCGGGTTAGACGCGGAAATGGGATTTATTAATAGCTTTGAAGACATAATGAATGAATTGGAAAAAACAATGGCGCACATTATGCATTCAATTAAGAAAAATTGCAAGAATGATTTGGAAAAATATGGAGCTAAAATCTTACCTGTTTCATCTATTCCTCGCATAAAATTGACTGAGGCTTTGGAAATCCTGAGTAAAGAATATGGAAAGAAAATGGAAACGGTGGATATTGATAATGAAGGAGAAAGATTAATTGGACAATGGGCTAAGGAGAAATATCACAGCGATTTTATTTTTCTGACTCATTATCCAACGACTCTCCGTCCTTTCTATTCAATGCCAAGCGCTGATCCGGAATATACGGAAACATTTGATTTATTGTTTCATGGAGTGGAAATTGCCAGTGGCGGACAAAGAATCCATGACTACAAGCAACTAATTGAAAATATCAAAAAGCGTAAACTGAAACCGGAACAGTTCAAAGATTATTTGGATATTTTTAAATTTGGAATGCCGCCTCATGGAGGTTGGGGACTGGGATCTGAGCGAATCGTACAAAAAATACTTGGACTAAAAAGTATCAAAGAAGCAGTTCTTTTCCCAAGGGACGTAAAAAGGCTAACTCCTTAGGAAATTTTAAATAACAAATTTCAAATTTTAATTTTTTCAATTTGTTTGTTTCTAATTTCCATTTAAAATTCATAATTTAAAATTTAAAATTATTTTTCGCATGCTTCACGACGAGCAACTGAATAGTAAAAAAATAAAATTAATAAATTTTATTTCCTTTCTTATTGGATTTTCACAGGCCACTGTTGTCTATGTTTTTTCAACTTACTTCAAAGATTCTTCGGGAACAGAAAATGTCGGTATCTTTTATTTTGTTGCCTATCTCTTTGTTTTGATCTTTTTGCTTAATCTGCATAAGGCTGTCAGAAAATTGGGTAAATCCAATGTTTTTTATTTTTCAATTCTGGCTAAAATTGTAGTTATGGTCTTTTTGATTTTGCTTCCGCCATCATGGTATTCAATTCCATTTCTAGCTCTCTATATGGTTCTCGTAGCTCTTATCTGGACAAGCCTAGACGTAATCTTAGAATCTTTTTCGGCTGACAAAGTTTCTGGACGTGTGAGGGGATTGCATCTGACTATTTTCAACGCGGGATTTCTTTTGGGTCCACTCGTTTCTTCACAACTCATGAGTAATATTGGTTTTTCAGGAATATTCCTTTTTTCCTTAGTTGTGGATGCTTTTGTGCTGGTCTTTTCCTTGATTGGTTTTAGAAACGTTAATCATGTATTCAAACAAAAGTTAGGAGTAATAGAGGTTATTAGGAAAGTTTTCAAACGAAAAGATGTTATGAGAATTTACTGGGTTTCTTTTGCTTTGGAATTTTTCTATGCACTGATGATAATTTACACGCCGATTTATTTGCTGGATCTGGGGATGTCTTGGCAGCAAATTGGACTCATTTTTACCTTAATGCTCTTACCTTTTGTTCTAATCCAATACCCAGCTGGAATTTTGGCTGACAAGAAAATGGGAGAAAAGGAGCTTATTATATTTGCGATAGTTTTTATGGTGTTGGCTACTTTAAGCGTTTTTTTCCTTAATTCCATGAGCGTTCTTGTTTGGGGTTCAGTTCTTTTCGCTACTAGAATTGGAGCGGCGTTGGTTGAAATACTCAGGGATTCCTATTTTTATAAGAGAATTGACGGGCATGACGTGGATCTTATTAATTTTTTTCGTACAGCAACTCCATTAGGTTATATTATGGCAGCGATTTTTTCGTCAGTTTTGTTATTTTTTCTGCCCCTCAAATTTGTATTCATATTGATAGCGTTAATTTTGTTTTTATCCCTCTACCAAGCCATAAAATTGGATGACAATAAGTGCGAAAAAGAGATTGTTAAAGAAGGGGAATAATGTTAGAATAAAAGAATAAATGTTAATCATGACAAGTCTATGGCTATTTCCAAAAAAATCATCAATTATCTTGAAAAAGAGGGCTATAAATACGAAATAATTGAGCACAAGACAACCTACACAGCCTGGGATGTGTCTCAAACAGAAAAAATAAAGCCACAGGAGGTGGTTAAAGTTTTGGTTATGAAGCTAGATAAAGATTATATCTTGGGACTTCTTTCGGCTAACAGAAATCTGGACAAAAAAAAGTTCCTAAAAGTTGTAAACTTGGACAGAAAGAAGCAGGGAGAAAAAAATTCCAAAAAGATTGATTTTGCCAAAGAAGTCTGGATGAAAAAGAATATCGCAGGAAAAGTTGGCGCCGTTTCACCTTTTGGCAAATTGCTTGGTTTAAAAGTTTATGTTGATAGTTTGCTAACAAAAAACAAAACATTATATTTAGGATCCGGAGAATATACAAATTCAATAAAAGTGAGTACCAAGCAATATTTGAGAATAGAACAACCAGCCAAGGGAGTGTTTAGTGTCAAAAAATAATAAATTAAAACTCAATGACATATCAGATAAAGCTTGAACAATTTGAAGGTCCGCTGGATTTGCTGCTAAATTTGATTGAAGATGAAAAGCTGGATATTACCAAGCTCAGCTTAGCTGGAGTGGCTGACCAATATCTGGAATACATTAAAAATAACAAAAACATTAACCTGGAAAATTTGGCAGATTTTTTATTGGTAGCCTCTAAGTTGATTCTTATTAAGTCAAAGGCGCTATTGCCTTTGCTGCAATTCAGTGAAGAGGAAGAAGCGGAAATAAAAGATCTGTCCAAGCAACTGGAGGAATATAAAAAGTTTAAAGATGTTTCAGTGAAGATTGCGGCGCTTGAAAACGAAAAAAGATTTTCTTTTACACGAGAAGTTTTTGAAGGAGTTGGTCCACTTTTCTATCCGCCAGAAAATATTAATGTTTTTGATTTGAAAAAATATTTTCAGTTAGTTCTAGCTGAAATTCCGGTTGTTGAAAAATTGGAAGAAGAATTTGTTAAAGAAATAATGACCCTGGAGGAAAAGATAAATGATTTGCGAGAAATGATTAGGAAAAAAGTAGAAATTTCTTTTTCGGAACTTACGGCTGATGCCAAAGAAAAAATCGATATCATTGTTTCCTTCTTGGCTATTCTGGAGATGGTTAAGCAGAAAGTAATAGACGTAGAACAAAATGAAAGCTTCAGAGAGATAAAACTAAAACATAATACCTAACGCATAACAAAAATGGAACTAGAAAACGTAAAATCAATCATTGAGAGTATACTTTTTTTGAGCGGCGAACCGCTCAAACTTTTAAAAATTTCCAAAATAACCGGCGCCAGCAAAGCGGAAACGGAAAATGCCATTCTTTCTTTGCAAAATGATTATGCTGCTGACAAACGAGGCCTGATTATTCTCAAAAAAGAAGATGAGTTCCAAATGGCAACTAACCCTGAGAACGCCTCCTTTATTGATCAGCTTGTAAAAAGTGAAATGCAAGAGGCCCTGAGTCGAGCGGCGTTGGAAGTAATTTCAATTGTGGCCTATCGAGGCCCTATCACGCGTTCTGAAATTGAAGCTATTCGGGGAGTTAATTCTAGTTATACAGTGCGATCTTTGATGCTGCGAGGACTTATGGAAAGGATTGAAAATCCAAATGACAGTCGTGGGTATTTATACAAGATATCTTTTGATTTTTTGAAAAAATTGGGCATTGATAGCGTTGAAAGATTGCCTGAGTTTGAAACTCTTTCAAAAGACAGCCGAATTGATAGCATAATAAATTCTTAATTTCTCATATCTTGCATGCTTAATGTTATATTGACAATTCTTCTGGCTCCTTTTTTACCCATATTTTTTTATGGTAATTTTGCTCATTCTGACGAAGTTTTAAGTATGTATTCTGAAAAAAATGTTGGCATGGTTATGGGAGAAAAGGAGATGAAAGAAGAAAGTTTTGGGAGGCAAAGTACTTTTCCTGTGGAAGAGAAAAACATGTCTGCTCCGATTCCTATGAGGAAAGAGGATGCTAGTGATTTGAAAATATGGGCGAGCTCTTCAGTTGTGATTGATGTGAGAAGCGGAACGATTTTACACTACGACAATGGAAGAAAGCAAACACAAGTCGCATCTCTTACAAAAATAATGACAGCCATTCTTACAATGGAGCATCTGAATAACCTGAATGAAGAAGTTGTGATTACTAGAGAAGGACTCATTCTTCCTGGTACAGTCGTTGGCTGCCCTCGAAGCGGCTATTGCCTAAGCAATCGAATGTATGTTGGAGAAAAGGTGAGAGCCGTTGATTTATTAAAAGCAGCACTTATGAACAGTGCTAATGATGCAGCTACAATGCTTGGAATTCATATTGCAGGGACAGAGGAAAAATTTGTAGAAATGATGAATAATAAGGCTAGTGATTTGGGACTTCGAGATACGAATTTTTGCACACCATCTGGATTAGAAACAGATGGCAAGGAAAGTGAGTGCTACTCGTCGGCCTATGACTTGGCTAGAATTGCTGCTTATTCATTAAAATATGAAAAAATTTGGGAAATCATGAGAATACCGGAAGATAGATTTTTTTCTACGGATGGAAAGTATATGCATGAACTCAAAAGCACTACATTTTCATCTCTGGAAGGAATTTCAGGATGTCTTGGTGGAAAAACGGGGTTTACTCCTTTGGCTGGAAAATCTTTGATGGTTGGGGCCGAAAGCCCTGATGGAAAAAACAAAATAGTCGTAGTTATCTTGAACGACGAAACTCGTTGGCAAGATACAAAGACTTTAATTAACTGGGCTTTTAATAATTATATTTGGAAATAATATGGAATTTTCTCGAATACAAGATATTCCGCAGGTAATAAATGTTTTGAAGGTTCTTTTTACTGGATTTTTAGCTTTTGGAGTTACTTTTTTGATTGCGCCAATTTTTACGAATTTTGTTTATAGTCGTAAGTTGGGCATAAAAATAAAAGAAAATTCCGTTGACGGAAAAAAATTGACATATGTCAATGAACTGCACAAAAGTAAAGAAGGTACTCCGACTATGGGCGGACTTTTGATTTGGATGACAGTTTTAATTTTGATTTTTGCTTCTCATTATTTATTTCCAATTATTGCTCAATGGACTGGTATAAATTTTTTTGCTCGTTTGGATTTTTTGAGCAGATCACAAACATGGTTACCTCTTTTTGCTCTAGTTTCTGCTGGGCTACTGGGCCTTCTGGATGACTGGATGAGTATTAAGTGCATTGGTAAAAACAAGGGTGGGGGAATGAGATTTATTATTCGTTTTTGGTGGCTGATTGTGATTGCTATAGCAGGTGCCTTATGGTTTTTCTATAAACTTGGTTGGGACTCGGTTCATATTCCGGCTATGGGAGATTTTGCTATCGGTTTTTGGTATGTCCCTCTTTTCATTTTTGTTATTCTTTTTGCAGCTGTTTCATCCAATGAAACAGACGGTCTGGATGGTCTGAATGGTGGAATCTTAATGATTGCATTTGCTTCTTTTGGATTGATTTCCTTTGTGCAAAATAAAATAAATTTAGCCGCATTTTGTGTTGCCTTGGTTGGTTCTCTCATGGCCTTTTTATGGTTCAATGTCTATCCAGCCAGATTTTTTATGGGAGATACGGGAGCAGTTTCCTTGGGTGCTACTCTTGGGGTAATTGCCATGCTTACTAATTCTGTTCTTGTTCTATTTATTATTGTTTTTCTGTATGTCTTGGAATCAAGCAGTGTGGTTATCCAGCTTACCAGTAAGAAATTTTTTCACAGGAAAGTTTTTTTGGCTGCACCGCTCCATCATCACTTTGAAGCTAAGGGTTGGCCGGAAAGCAAGGTTACGATGCGAGCTTGGATCTTCACTATGGCTATGGCTGTCCTTGGCTTGATTATCGGGATATTGGGAATGGGAAAATTTCATCAATAGGTTTAAATAATTAGTAATTCGTAGTTATTATGAGAAAGATACAGGAAGCGAATCTGGAAAATAAAAAAATATTGCTTCGGGTTGATTTGAATGTAGCCATTGAAAATGGGAAAGCCAAAGAAACATTCAAAATAGGAGCTGCCCAAAAAACACTTAATTATCTTTTGGAAAAAAAATGTAAAGTGGCATTGATTTCTCATTTGGGCAGACCTGACGGTAAAAAAAATCCGGAATTTTCATTAAGCCAAATAAAAATTGATTTGGAAAATATTTTAGGATTGAAAATAATATTTATTGACGATTGTCTTTCCGAGGAAAAGGCAAGGGTTTTGAATGATCTGAAAGAAAAAGAAGTTGTGCTTTTGGAAAACGTGCGTTTTTATCCTGGCGATGAGGAAAACAACAACAAATTTTCTGAAAAGCTGTCAAAAGGCTTTGATGTTTTTATTAACGATGCTTTCAGCGCTTGTCATCGTGATCACGCTTCGGTAACAGGTGTAACAAAATTTTTACCAAGCTATGCTGGGTTTGGATTGCAAAGGGAAATAATTGAAATGGAAAAAATAAAGAATGATTTTGCGCGTCCAGCTGTTGCTATTATTGGCGGAGCCAAGATTGAAACAAAGCTGCCGGTTATCAAGTTTTTTGAAGAAAAATATGATAATATTCTAGTAGGCGGAAAAATTGCCAATGAAGCTTTGGATCAAAAAATACAATTTAGTGAAAAGGTTATTTTGCCATTTGATTTTGTTGATGATCGCTTGGACATTGGTCCAAAAACTTTGGAAAAATTCAAAGAAGTGATATCTTCTGCCAAAACGATTGTTTGGAATGGTCCAACTGGCAAATTTGAAGATGCAAAATATGCCGTGAGTACTAATGAAGTTTTAAAATATATTTTGGAAATTGATGCCTACAAAATTGTAGGCGGCGGAGAAACCTTGGAAGTTTTGGAAAAAAATAAGGCGATGTATCAAATTGATTTTGTTTCAACTGGTGGCGGAGCGATGTTGGAATATTTGAGTGGAAATGAGATGCCAGGCATAGAGGCTTTAAAAATTTCTAATTTATAATTTCTAATTTCTAAATAAATCTTAACTTTCAAAATTCCAATCGATAATCAAATTTATTATTTAGTAAATAGAATAAAATTTTTATGTCAAAGATCAAAAAAATATTTGCACGAGAGATTTTGGATTCAAGGGGTAACCCAACCGTCGAAGTTGAGGTTGAATTGGAATCTGGCATAAAATCTTCAGCCGCTGTTCCAAGTGGAGCGTCTACTGGAACATACGAAGCACTTGAACTTAGAGACAAAGATCCCAAGCGTTTTGGTGGCTTGGGAGTTTTGAATGCAGTTCAAAATGTAAATGAAAAAATAAGCGAAGTAATTATTGGAATGGAAGCGAAAAATCAAATAGAAATTGATGAAAAAATGATTCAACTGGATGGAACAGAGAATAAATCAAATTTGGGGGCCAATGCAATTTTGGGAGTGTCACTAGCTGTTTGTCGTGCTGCAGCTATGGAACAAGGTACTCCACTTTATAAATACATTGCAAAAAACTACAAACTGCAAACTAAAAACTTTAAATTGCCAGTGCCGATGTTCAATATAATAAATGGTGGTCAACATAGCGATTCGGGCTTGAGTATCCAAGAGTATAAACTTGTTCCCAATGGAATAAAAACTTTCAAAGAACAATTGCGGGCGGGCAGTGAAGTTTTTCATAAATTAAAATCAATCTTGGCTTCCAGGGGGCACAGTGTTTCGGTAGGAGACGAGGGTGGATTCGCTCCGCATTTGGAAAATAATTCTGAACCACTGGAACTTATTAATTTGGCGATCACTGAAGCTGGATATAAAAATGGAGAAGAGGTTAATACTGCAATTGATGCAGCGGCTAGTTCTTTTTTTGAGGAGAAGGAAGAGCGGTATGTTTTTAAACCGGAAAATGCCACACTCACTCGTGAAACTTTAATAAATATTTATAGTGAATGGATTCAAAAATATAATGTAATTTCTGTTGAAGACGGTTTGAATGAAAATGACTGGGACGGATGGAGAATAATGAATGAAAAAATTGGAATGCAGGTACTGACAATCGGCGATGATTTGTTGGTAACTAATATCAAAAGACTTAAAAAAGCAATTGAGGAAAAAGCTTGTAATTCAGTCCTAATAAAAGTTAATCAGATTGGATCTCTCACTGAAACGATTGAGTGCATTAAGTTGGCCAAGAAAAATAAAATGAAAATTATGGTTTCTCATAGAAGCGGTGAAACGACAGATGATTTTATTTCCGATTTGGCTGTTGGTGTGGGTGCTGACTATATTAAATCTGGCTCTCTTTCTCGCGGAGAAAGGATATGCAAATATAACAGATTGCTTAGAATTGAAGAAGAAATATAGAAATATAATTTACAATTTTCAATTTACAACTTTCAATCAATGATCAATTTTTAAATATTAAAAAATTTGAAAATTATTTCATTGAAAATTCAATGAAAATTGATAATTGATCATTGAAAATTTTTAATAGTTATGACTAATAAAAAATCACCTACTCTTCTGGTCATCCTTGATGGTTGGGGTGTTGCGCCACCATCTCGAGCTAATGCTATAACTTTGGCTAAAAAGCCCATTTTTGATGAGCTCTATAAAAAATATCCTTCAACAATTTTAGGAGCAACAGAGGAAGATGTGGGCTTGGAAGTTCACAAGATGAGTGGATCGGAGGCGGGGCATATGAATATTGGTGCTGGCAGAACCGTAGCTCAAGATTCTCTTTTTATTACTGAAAGCATAAAGGGAGGAAGCTTTTTTTATAACCAAGATATCTTGGGTTCTATTGCCCATGCTAAAAAATTTAAAAGCAATTTGCATGTAGCAGGTCTAATGGGAAACTCTGATAGCCCACACAGTGACCCTGAACATTTCAGGGCTATCCTAAAAATGGCCAAAAAGAATGACATAAAAGAAGTTTTTTGTCATTTTTTTACTGACGGAAGAGACTCCTATCCCAAAAGTGCCCTAGAACATCTGAAGAAGTTCAGAAAGATAATGAAAAGGGAGGGTCTAGGTAAAATTGCGACCATTGGCGGAAGATTTTATGCAATGGATAGGGTAAAAAATTGGAAGAGACTAATGCTCGCCTATGATGCTATGGTTTTTTCTCGTGGAGAAACAGCAACTTCGGCAGAGGAAGCCATCGAAAAGGCCTACAACAGCGGACTCACGGACGAGTACATTTTACCAACCGTCATAACGGAGAATGGAATGCCAGTAGCCAATGTTTCTAAAAATGACTCAATAATTTTATACAACTTACGCTCTGATAGATCTAGACAATTTACGAAACTTTTTGTGGCTAATAATAAAAAAAGTATTCTAACCGATGATATGCCAGTTATAGATAAAATTAAAAATTTGTATTTTGTGGCTATGACAGATTTTGGTCCGGATTTGGACATACACACTGCTTTTCCCAGCTGCCCAGTTTTAATGACAATGCCATCTGTATTAAAAAAAATAAAACAGCTATATATTGCTGAATCTGAAAAATTTGCGCATGTAACTTATTTTTTGAACGGAGGCCACAATAAAAAAATTAACGGTGAGGACAGAGTTATGATTAGTTCTCCAAAAATTGATTCCTATGCCAATATTCCGGAAATGTCAGCGGCTAAAATAACCAAATATGTCATAAAAAAAATAAAAGAAAATGCCTATGATTTTATTGCTCTTAACTTTGCCAATGCGGATATGGTAGGACACACAGGAGAGTTAAAGGCGACCATAGAGGCAGTGGAGTTTTTGGATAAGCAGATAGGTATTTTATCAAAGGAAATACTGAAAAGAAAAGGAAATATGATTATTACGGCCGATCATGGAAATGCCGATGATATGCTAGATTTTGAGACTGATCAGCCAAATACTTTTCACACGAAAAATCCTGTTCCATTTATTTTGGTTAGCGAAAAATTCAAACAAAGGAAATTGCGTGAAGGTGGAGTACTAGGCAATGTTGCTCCGACTGTGCTGGAAGTGATTGGCATAAAGAAACCAGAAGCGATGAGTAGAGGATCTCTCTTGAATAACTGTGAAGCTACCAACGAATGTAAAATAACTTTTAGACGTTAATTTAAATTTACTTTGAAAAATATATGACCAAAATAATTTGTGTTGGTTCATCCACTCAGGATATTTTTCTTCCAACTTCTGAGGGAAAAATTATTGAAACGCCGGAAGAAATAACTTCGAAGCGCAAAATTGCTTTTGAATTAGGAGCAAAGTATAAAATTAGTGAACGGTTTGAATCTCTGGGTGGTTGCTCGGCCAATGTAGCGGCTGGGTTATCCAGACAAGGAATTGCGGCTTCACACTATACAGCTGTTGGCAAAGATATGATTGGTGAATGGATAATTCAGAAACATAGAGAAGAAAAGATTGGAACCGAACTTTTGGAAGTTTGTGATTGTAAGAGTGACTTGTCGATGATATTAGTAGATAAAAATAACGGAGATAGGACTATTTTTCATCATAAGGTGGCCAATGAAAAATTTGAATTTAATCCAGATAAAATTATCAATACCGAATGGATCTATGTCGGTGATATTTTTGGCGACTGGGAAAAAGTTATTTTGGGAATCATTGATAGAGCTGTGCCAGAAAAAACTTTAATTGCTTTTAATCCAAGGCAGTCCATGATTGCCGGTGGCGACAAAAAGTTGTTAGATTTTTTTGGTGCTTGCGAAGTTGTTTTTTTGAATAAAGATGAAGCAATTGAAATTCTTTTGGAATGCAATTCAAAACTTGATTCGGAGGATGAGGAATATCTCCTAACAGAACTCAAAAAAACTGGCGCTGCAGTCATTGCTATTACTGATGGCGAAAGAGGTGCTTGGGCAATTGATGGCAAAGAAATTGTGCATGTAGACGCAATAAGGGTTGATAAAGTTGCAGATATGACAGGGGCTGGTGACGCCTTTGCCAGCGGTTTCTTGGCAGCCTATATCAAAGGAGAGAGCCTGGAGGATTGTGTTCGATTGGGGATTAAAAATGGTGCAAGTGTCGTGAAATTCTATGGAGGAATTGAAGGGCTCTTAAGGGAAAGTGAAATTAAATAGTTGAAAATCTATTAAATTAAAAAAATAAAATTATGAAGCTGGACAATCTTTTTAACCCAAAGTCCATTGCCATTATTGGCGCGTCAAGCGAGAAAGGAAAAGTCGGCAATTTAATTGCTAAAAATATTTTGAGCTTCGGGTATGGGGGCAAAGTTTTTTTGGTTAATCCAAAAAGAAAAAATATCTTAGGCCAAAAATGTTATAGCGATATTTCTGAAATCAAGGAAAAAATAGACTTGGCTATTATCGTAATTCCAGCCAAGCTTGTAAATGAAATAATTGAAAAATCAGCAGATAAAATAAAAAATTTCATTATAATTTCGGCTGGTTTTTCTGAGATTGGAAAAGAAGGACGAAGGCGCGAAAAAGAACTGAAAAAAATAGTTGAAAAAAATAATCTGAAAATCCTTGGTCCAAATTGTCTTGGTTTTATTGACACAAAAATAAATCTCAATGCATCTTTTGCCGGAGATATACCTCAGAAGGGAAACATCTGTCTTATTTCTCAATCGGGGGCCCTAGCAGTAGCCTTTATGGATATTGCGCAAAAAGAAAATTTGGGCTTTTCTCAGGTTATTTCTGTGGGCAATAAGATGCAATTAGATGAATGTGATCTTTTGGAATATTTTGTTAAAGATAATAATGTTAAGGTTATTGGAATGTATCTGGAGGGAATAAAAAACGGTCAAGACTTTATTGCTAGGGCGCAAAAAATTTCTAAAATTAAACCCATTGTCGTTCTGAAAGCTGGAAAAACTGAAAAAGCGCAGAAAGCCATCACTTCTCATACGGGTGCCTTAGCTGGTAGCAATGAGGTAATGCAGGCAGCCTTCGAGAAAGCCGGTATTATTAATGCTGAAAATCTAGAAGCATTTTTCAGTTTGTTGTCTTTTTTCTCTCTGGTGAATTTTTCCAAGGAAAATCAAGTGGCGATCGTTACCAATGCGGGCGGGCCGGGCGTTTTGGCTACAGATGCTTTCTATAAAAAAGAAATAAAGCTGGCTGAAATTGAACCAAAGATTAAAGAAAGTTTGAAGAAATTTTTGCCAGCTGAATCATCTTTGCAAAATCCTATTGATCTTCTGGGTGATGCGCAGGAAGATAGATACGAAAAGACTCTGGCTGAAATAAAAAAGCAAAAAAATATTGGGACGATTATTTCTATTTTGACGCCTCAAGGACAGACTCCGGTGGACAAAATTGCAGAAAAATTGGTGAGTTTTGGGAAAAAAAATAAAAATATACAACTCCTGTGTTCTTTTATTGGTGGCAAAAGAATTGAAAGGGCTGAACTTCTTTTGAAAAAAAATAATATTCCAAATTTTTCTTTTCCAGAACAAGCTGTTGGAGTTTTGGAAAAGTACTCCATCTGGAAGAAGTACGAAATTGCAGGAGAGACCAGTTTTTCAAAAGATGACAAAAGAGTGAAAGAAGTTGAGGCAATAATAAAAAAAGCTAAGGAAGAAGGACGGGGTGCTTTGTTTTTTCAAGAAGCAAGTGATCTGCTAAAAAAATACAAAATAAATGTAGTAAGGCATTGGACAAGCGATTCGATGGATAAAATCGAGTTTCCAGTTGCAGTCAAAATTGATAGTGATAAGGTTTTGCACAAAACCGATCTCAACGGTTTGGTTTTGGGAGTGGCTGATCAAAAAAAGCTCGGGGAAACAATAAATGAAATGAGAGTGAATTTCCCCAAGGAAAATATCATCATTCAGCCAATGCTTTCAAAACAAATAGAGCTCATTCTAGGTATCAAAAAAGACCCCTCTTTCGGTCCGGTTATTGTTTATGGACTCGGAGGCATATATACAGAAGTTTTCAAAATGGTTAATTTTTTGGTTGCACCGCTTGGCGTGGAGGATATAAAAAGATCCCTTCTGAAAAGCAAAATTGGTTTTATTTTCAGAAAAACCAGAGGACAATATTCATATAATCTCGAAAATATTGCTGAAATTTTGTGGAAAATTTGGATAATGGCTAATGAAGTAGGAGAAATAAAGGAGCTTGATATCAACCCTCTTCTTGTCTATAATAATGGCAAGGACGATACGGCGGTGGATATAAAAATTATTATTTAATTAAATTAACTTAAAAAAATGGAAAAAAAGAAAATAAAAATTCTAATAGTAGATGATAATAATGATATCAGAACCGTATATGCCGAAGTTTTCAGAAAAAGTGGCTTTGAAGTTGAGGAAGCAATTGATGGTCTTGACGGTTTGGATAAAGCTACCAAAAATATCCCAGACATTGTTTTTACCGGTATTATTATGCCAAGAATGGATGGCTTTGACTTGATGACGAGTCTCAAGAAAAATGTCGCAACTAAGGACATCCCGGTAATTATTTCTTCTCACATGGGTCGCGAGGAGGATCAAAAAAAGGCCATGGATTTGGGTGCCAAGGACTTTATTGTAAAAACGATGAATACTCCCAATGAGATTGTTGAAAAGGTAGAAGCGATGTTTTGTGCTGATATGTATAAGTTGAAAATTGTGGAAAATGAATTGGATGCCGAAAGACTTGTTTCTGCAATGCAGCTTGGCAAAGGGATGAAGTGTCCTAAATGCGGTGAAGGCCTAATGATTTCTCTTGAATTGGTGGATCCTGATGAAAAGGACTTTAAAGCAAATATCAGTTGTCCTAAATGCGGACGAATAAAAAAATAATACCCGCTGGTTTTATAATTAAAAATATTGAAAATAAAACGGGGTAGTGCCTCGTTTTATAATTAAAAAAACAAAAAATGACACATTTTTGGAATTGGAAATTGAAAGAATCAGCAACTCCATTTAACGATGAACTAACAAGTAAATTCAGTTCGATAATTTTACAATTGCTTTTTAATCGTGGCATTAAAAACAAAGAAAGTATTGAAAATTTTCTGAACTTTGATTACGAAAAAAATATTTCCAATCCATTCGATTTTTCTCAAATGGAAAAAGCCCTTGAGAGAATCGGATCTGCCATAAAGAAAAAAGAAAAAATAGCTATTTTTGGGGACTATGACGCTGATGGTGTGACGGCGACAGTCTTGCTAACGGAAGCTCTGAAGGACTTGGGTGTGGGAAAAATTATTCCTTATATTCCGGACAGACAAATTGAGGGTTATGGAATGAACGCTAAGGCCTTGAATTTTTTACAAAAAGAAGGTGTAAATCTCATCATTACAGTTGATTGTGGTATAACCAATATTTCCGAAGTTGCAAAAGCCAAAGAACTCGGGATGGATGTCGTTATTACGGATCATCATCATGTGCCAGCTGTTGTGCCTGAAGCGATTGCCGTTCTTAATCCGCATATGGAAGGTGAAGAAAATAAATGCAAATATTTATCCGGAGTCGGCGTAGCCTTCAAATTGGCCGAGGCTTTGTATCAAAGATTACAACCAGAAAAAATAAACCAAACGAAATGGATGCTGGATTTGGTAGCCATTGGAACTATCGCTGACTGTGTACCGCTTCTCGGAGAAAATAGATTGCTGGTTAAATATGGTTTAGTCGTGCTTTCAAAAACAAGACGAGCTGGACTTTTGGAAATGTTTAGTGTGGGTAGAATTTCTGTTTCTGAGGATGATATTCCAGATACTCACCGAGTGGCTTTTCAAATATCTCCCAGAATAAATGCGGCAGGCAGGATGGATCATGCTAACGTGGCATATAAGTTACTAGTTGAAAAAAATCGTCCCGAAGGGCGCATAATGGCGCTGGAACTGGAAAGTAAAAATCAAGAAAGACAAAAAATAACGGCGGAAATTGTGCGGGAAATAAAAATTATTGCTGAAAATTCTTTTAAAGACAGAAAATTTATTTATGCTGAAAATGCTCATTGGCCAGTTGGGCTTTTGGGGCTGGTGGCTGGAAAAATAGCGGACGAATTCAAGAAGCCAACGATGATATTGCAAAAACAAGGAAATGAGTTTGCTGGATCATTGCGCAGTATTCCGCAAGTAAATGTAATTGAAACTTTGGAAAAGTGCTCAAAATTTCTGGAAAAATTTGGTGGACATTCGCAGGCGGCTGGAGTCAGAGTAAAAAATGTTAACTTGGAAAATTTTTGCACAAAGATGTCAGAACTTATCGAGAAAGAATTGGAAGGCAAAGAAATGAATTTGGCGCGTGAAGCGGATATGGAAATAAAAGCAGATGACATTGGTTGGGAACTTTTGTTGGAGCTCAAGAAAATGGAACCTTTTGGAGAGGGAAATAGCGAGCCGATATTCATCATCAAAGATTTGATAGTTGAGGATGTGAAAATTGTTGGCAATGGCAATAAACATCTGAAAATGTTTTTGCGAGCCCAAAGTGGCAGTCCAAAGATATTTGATGCAATATTTTTTGGAGGAGGAAATGATTTTGGAAAAATAAAAAAAGGTGATAGGATAGATATTGCTGGTAATTTGAGTCAGGACGAATGGAATGGTAATAAAAAAATTCAACTGAAGATTATTGATTTGAAAATAATCTAAAAAATAAGTATAATAGTTGTATGTCGGAAAAAATCATAATGTATACAGACGGCGGATCCAGAAATAATCCTGGTCCAGCGGCCATTGGTGTTTATGTCGAAACACTCAGCAAAAAGTACGGAGAATGCATTGGAATAAAAACCAACAATGAAGCTGAATATGCGGCATTGATTTTCGGTCTCAAGAAAGTGAAGGCTTTGATTGGTAAAGATAAAATAAAAAAATGCGAGATCGAATGTCGATTGGACAGTGAATTGGTAGTCAAGCAACTCAACCACGAATACAAATTGAAAGAAAAACATATTCAAGATTTTTTTATTGAAATATGGAATTTGACACTGGATTTCGGTAAAGTGACTTTTGTTCATATTCCGCGAGAAAAAAACAAGATTGCTGACGCTTTGGTCAACGAAGCGTTGGACGGGCAAATGAAACAAAATAGATTATTATAATAAGTTATAAAAAAGTCCCGCGACCAATTCCAGTATAGTTTTGTAATAATGTAAAATTTCTACTGCGAATTCGCCTACGGCTTAAGTTGGTAATAAAATAAAATTTAAATAACGAATTGGTGCGGGAAGCTCATTTTTGTGGCTGCTCGTACCTTGCAGACAAAAATGGCGAAAAATAAAAAGAAATGGATATTTTTGGTAATAATCATTGCACTGATTGGTGGCGGAGCTTATTATTTCAAAACCAAGAAAGCTGCTGTTGAATATATAACCCAAAAAGCTGAGAAAGGAACTTTGGCGCAGACGGTTTCGGTAACCGGAAAACTGGTAGCTAAGGAACAAGCAGACTTGTCTTTCAAGGTTAGTGGTCGCGTTGAGGCGATGTATGTTGATATTGGCGATAAAGTCCAGAAAGGTCAAAAAATTGCTACAATCGACAAGGGGACAATGAATGAACAATTAACAGAGGCGCAAGAATATTTGATTGCACAAAGAAATACTCTATATGACATGAAAAAGCGTAAAGCCACTTACAGCTGGGCACAGGAAGATGCACAAAGGGCAATGATAAGAAAGGCTGAAGCGGCTGTAGCCGCCGTAAAAGAACAAATTTCAGAAACTACGCTTTATTCTCCAATTGGTGGAATAGTGATTACCAAGAATGTCGATGAAGGCGAAACGACCGTGGCTAACGCTGTGACTGCCAATACATCTGTTGTGACTATTGCCAGAGAAGGTGAATTGGAAGTGCAAGCTAATGTACCGGAATCAGATATCATTAAAATTATCTTGGGCCAAAAAGCGGAGGTAACTCTGGATGCTTTCAGTGCCGAAGATATTTTTCCGGCGGAAATTGTGGAAATTGAACCATCCGCCACAGTTATCCAAGATGTGGTTTATTATAAAGTCAAACTTAAATTTCCCTCTTATGATTTCAGGTTTAAAAATGGTATGAGTGCCGATACGGATATTCACACAGTCGAAAAGAACGATGTGGTTTTTATTCCCGAAAGAGCCATCAAAGAAGATGGCAGCCAAAAATATGTTGAAATTCTCAAAGATGAAAAGAAACAAATAATTGAAAGAGCCAATGTTGCGACTGGCATGCGCGGCGATGATGGCATGATTGAAATTGCTTCTGGCCTTTCTGGCGGAGAAAATGTGATTACAATTTCCAAGACACAATAAAAAAAGCCCGCGTACTCTTGATTGCGAATTTTCACAATCAGTTTCCGCGAAGCTAGTTGCCAGAATGGCTTAGTGGTGATATTTTGTATCCCAGAAGACGCGCCATGAATGGACATAATAAAAAATTTTTCCATCATCAGATATTTCTTCAAAAGCCATTTTGATGTGTATGTCGTTTCCCTTTTTAAACTGTGAAAGCCTTTGAAATTTTTCTTGCTGATCCTCACTGGCAAAAAGCATTGTAGTTCTGTTGTTGATTAAAACCTTTACGAACACCTCTTTTTCTCCTTTTTGGGCCAGAAGCAACATTCGGTCTGTAATGGACGCGTCTTCGAGTACAACTCCGTAAAAATCTTTTTCCTGCATGTTTGCGCATCCGTATAGAGATGCAATAATAACAAATACAACAATCGAGATATATTTCGCTTTCATGGTTCCTCCTTTTGGCTTTTTAAGCCATAAATTGTTTTTGTAGGTACTTAATACTAACTATCGATTATACTCTAAAATAACCAAAATGTCAATACCTCTAATCCAAGTTCAAGATTTATGTAAAACATATGGCGATGAGGAGGCCAAAACCACCGCTCTTTGCGGTGCCAATTTTACCATTGAAAAAGGGGAGTTCGTTTCTATTATGGGTCCATCTGGATCGGGTAAATCAACATTAATGCAACTTCTGGGGCTGCTTGATCGTCCAACTGATGGCAAATATTTTTTGGAAGGCAAAGATACAGAAAATTTCAATGATGATATTTTGGCAGTTCTGCGAAATAAAAAGCTTGGATTTGTTTTTCAGTCATTTAATCTTTTGCCGAGAACTTCAGTTTTTGAAAATGTAGAATTACCTCTTCTTTATGATGAAAAGTTAAGAGAAAATAATAAAAATAAAGTTGACGCAGCTCTTTTGGCTGTGGGGATGGAACATCGTGCGACATATCTTTCCAATCAGCTTTCAGGTGGAGAAAAACAAAGAGTGGCCATCGCTCGTGCGTTGGTTAATGATCCGGAAATTATTTTTGCTGATGAACCAACGGGAAACTTGGATTCTAAGTCCGGACTGCAAATTATGAAAATTTTGCAGAAGCTCAACAATGAAGGACGTACTATCATTTTAGTAACACACGAAACTTATACAGCCGAACACGCCAAACGAATTCTATATGTCAAAGATGGTGCTATTATTGCTGATGACTTGGTTAAAAATAGAAGAATCGCGGAGGAGGGGGAACTTCTGAAATAATTTTAAATTTTAAGTTTTAAATTTTAAATGAATTTGGAATTTTTAAATGTTATAATTTCAAAATTTATTCATTTAATTTTCAATTAAAATTTAGAATTTAGAATTTAAAATTTGCGAGCTATGCGAGTATTGGATCCTATAAAAATTTCTTACAAAAATCTGATGGCGGCGAAATTCCGCTCGTTTTTAACTATCTTGGGAATCGTGATTGGCGTGGGTTCAGTTATTATCATCATGGCCATCGGTCAATCAGCCCAAGCGCTTATTCTGGATCAGGTTTCCGGAATAGGTTCAAATTTAATTGGAATTTTACCGGGAGCATCTGATGAAAAAGGACCACCAGCAACAGCACTTGGAATAAAGGTGGATACTTTAAGATACGCTGATTTGGAGGCTCTCAGAAATGGCAAAAATGTTCCAGAAATATCCGATGCGGCGGGATATGTTATGGGAACAACCACGGCAAATTATAAGGAAAATAGTATTGTTGCTTCTTTTACGGGAACGACTGCTAGCTATCTTAATGTCGAAAATACTAAAGTTGAAAAAGGTAGATTTTTTACTAAAGAAGAAGAATCTAATATGTCACGTGTGGCAGTCGTCGGAAAAAATATAATCAAAGATCTTTTCGGCGGAGAAGATCCAATTGGCAAAACTCTCAAGATGAAAGATCAAAGTTTCACAGTTATTGGAGTTTTCGAAGAAAAAGGTAGCGGGGGTGGTCTAGGATCTTCCAGCGCGGATGATTCCATTTTTGTGCCACTGGTGTCAGCGCAAAAATTGCTTATGGGTATCAATTATCTCGCATTTGCGAGAGCCAAGGCTAAAGATGCCGATTTGGTTCCCTATGCTATAGCTAATATAAAAACGACGTTACGCGAAAGACATAATATTGATAATCCAGCCGATGATGATTTTAGTGTGCGGGATCAGGCGCAGGCGGTTGAAATGATTAAAAAAATTACCAATGTGCTTAAATATTTTTTGCTAGCCATTGGTACGATTTCATTGATTGTGGGAGGCGTGGGAATTATGAATACGATGTTGATTGTGGTGAATCAGCGCATTCGTGAAGTGGGACTCAGAAAAGCGGTAGGAGCGAAAAATGAAGATATTCTGACGCAATTTTTGATTGAATCTGCCACTATTTCTTTTTTTGGTGGCGTGTTTGGGATTATTTTTGGCGTCGTTATCTCTTTTATTG
>ENA-UOWO01002070-UOWO01002070.1-activated-sludge-metagenome-genome-assembly--contig:-NODE-2070-length-25473-cov-22.474742_pt1 | contig 25473 bp, 15 predicted proteins | sample MGYA00238148_ERZ761564 | MGnify/ENA primary metagenome ERZ761564 (study PRJEB28885, sample SAMN05720194) | activated sludge metagenome | isolation source: Anaerobic digester | place: USA... | reverse complement strand
GCAATCCGCCTATGTACCTGGGTATATTGCCGCCCGATGACTTCCAGATTCTGGACTGGCAGCCGCTGCCGGAATAAGGGTAGTGCCTGCAATGAGGCATTCTATTTAACCACAAGGGGCACAAAGAGTTTTCACAAGGAGCACAAATGCGTGATTTCGAACGCTTTGTGATCCTTTTGAAAGCCCTTTGTGCCCCTTGTGGTTAAATAAATAAAGTGGCCGTCAGGCCAAAAAAAATCCGTTTAAATCCGCATCATCCGCATCATCCGTTGTCCCATTCTCCCACGAGCGGCGTAGCCGAACCCCATCCGATTGGACCACCAATCCTGATCGCAGACTTTATTCGCACGGTTTAAGACTTTTTTTACTTTTACCATCGAATCAGTCACACCCAAACCCATGACGAACGACCAATGGAAGGACCTGCTTTACGCGATCCATAAAGGCAAATGTATGTTGCTGCTCGGCGCCGGCGCTTCCACCCTCACCAAAAACGGTATCACCCGGCCGCTCACGGAATGGCTGTCACTCGAACTCGCCACGCAACTCCGCAATAACCATTACCCGCTGGAAGAAAGCGAATCGGGCAGCCTGCTGTACGTCGCCACCGAATACCTGCTGCATTTCCAGTCGGCTATCAAACTGCAAAGCGAAGTGGAGCGCTTTTACCGCGAACAGGCCAAACAACCCAACGAACTCCTGCGCGCCATCGCGAAACTGCCCTTCCCGCTTATCATCAACACCGCGCCCGACACCCTGCTGGAAAAAGCCTGGATGGGCGAGTTCAAGGAATACCATAAAACGTTTTACAGCCTGCTCAAAGAGCGCAGCCGGGAAGAAGCCGACCTCCAAATCGAAGACCCGACGGGCGATTGCCCGCTGCTGTACAACCTTTTCGGCAGCGTGGAAGACTCCGCTTCGCTGGTGCTGACGGAAAAAGACCGCCTGAAATTCATCGAGGATATCATTCAGCACAACAACGCCATTCCGAATGCTATCCTGAAAGAATTCCGGGAAGACAAAGTCGTGCTGTTTTTCGGCTTCGATTTCGAGCAATGGCACCTGCGCATTTTACCGAAAAAGATTTTCCAGAAAGAAGAGATCAGCGCGCCCGTCATCGTGCCCAACGGCGGGCAAACGCTTTCCAAGGGCGCGATGGTGTTTTACCAGAAACAATACAAAATGGATTTTCTGCCAGAAGATCCGCTGGCATTCGTGCAGGAACTGAGCCGCCGCTGGGAAAATTATGAAGCCGAAGCCGGACAGGAAACGCAACAGGCGCCCGTGCGGGCCGTGTTCCTGTACGACCGCGAAGACGAACCCTGGAAAGTAATGCTCGACAAACACTTCGCCGTGCTGAAACGCGCCGAAGGCATTCATACCTGGGACGAATCCATGATCGGCGCCGGCGAAGAAACCGGCGAACAGATCCGGCAACAACTCGACCAGGCTAACCTGATTCTTCTGCTGGTGAGCAGTGATTTTCTGGCCAGCGACAAACTTTACAACGAACAATTGCGCCAGGCCCTGCAGCGCAGCGGCGAAGGAAAGGCGTACATTATTCCCATCCTGGTGCGGCCCTGTGCCTGGGAAGGTGCGGTGTTTGCCAAATCGAAATTCATCCTGCCGCGGAAGCAAAACCCGATCGCGGCCTGGGACGACAAGGACGCGGCCTGCCGCAGTATCGTGCTGGAACTCGAAAAATACCTTCCGATCATCGTTGAAAACCTGCAGGCATGAATTACCGTTATCCCGGCCCGCAGTCGTTCACAGAAGCGGACGAAGGGCTCTTTTTCGGCCGAAAACGTGAAACCAAGGCGCTGTACGACCTTATTATGGTGCAGCCGCTGGTGGTATTGTTCGCCAAATCGGGCATGGGCAAAACCTCGCTGTTGCAGGCGGGCATTATCCCGCGCCTGCGCTTTACGGAATACGATCCGGTTATTCTGCGCCTCAACGACGTGCAGATTCCGCTGGAACAACAGGCGTTGCGCAAAATCGCGCCGGAGTTGGTTCATATCGACCGGGTCGCTCCGAGCGACCCGGTCGATGCTCCCAGCCTCTGGACCGAAATCATCCGCTACAACAACGAACACAAAGGCACGCCACTGCTGATTTTCGACCAGTTCGAGGAAATTTTTACGCTCTACTCCGACGAGCAGCGTGCGGCGTTCGTGCGCCAGTTGTCCGACGTGATCAACGGCACCCTGCCCGAAACGCTGCGCCAGCGTATTCGCGAAGGTATGTCTGCCGGAACCCTCGATACCGCCGCCGTGGCCGCCCTGGAGCAGACGCCGCGGGTGAAAATCGTGTTGTCCATCCGTTCGGACCTGCTGCATTACCTGCACTTGTTGTCGCCGGAAATCCCGTCCATCCTGCGCAACCGCTTCGAATTGCTGGGTTTGCGACCCGAGCAGGCGGAAGAGGCGATTGTGAATCCCGCTTCGCAGGCGCAGGAAGCGGGCGATTACGTTTCACCGCCATTCGCCTACACGGCAGAAGCGGTCGCACAAATGTTGTCGTACCTGTCGCGGCGGCAGCAGTCGTTATTCAGCGTGAACCGGCAGGAACCGGAAATCGAGTCGTTTCAGTTGCAGTTGTTGTGCGAGTATATCGAGCGGAAGGTGATTGCAGCCGGTAGTGACGGGGTGACTTCGAGTCACCCCGTCACTACGCTCACGGTCACGCCCGCTTTCTACGGCGGCGAACCCGGTATCGAACAAATCCTTTCCCAGTTCTATACCAACACCCTCGCGGCCATTCCCGATGCCCGGCAGCGCGAAAAAGCCCGGCGCCTGCTAGAAGACCACCTGATGAAAAACGAGCGCCGGGTGAGTGTGGACGAAACGACCATTGTGCAAACCCACGGCGTCACTTCCGCCACACTGGACATGCTGGTGAACAAACGCCTGCTGCGGCAGGACGTGCGGGAAACGGGCGAGTATTTCGAGATTTCACACGATACGCTGCTGACGCCGATTTTGAAGAGTAAGCAGGAATGGGAGGCGAAGCAGGCGGCGAAGCGGGTGCGGCGGCTGGTGGGGCTTGTGCTTGTCATGGTAGTTATCGTGGCGGCAACCCTGGCATTCGGCCTGTGGGCATTCCGGCAAAAAAAACTGGCGGATGAACGCAGCCTGAAACTGGAAGCGAAAGCCTATATTCAAAAAGGGGACGGATATTATATACTGCCCAATCCTGATTACAAATCAGCGCTGAAAGCGTATCAAAGCGCATTCGAACTTGATAGTACGGATTCACATGTTCGGGAACGTATTAAGGCCTGTCTGGAAAAACTGTAAATCGCAATGAAAACATGTAGTGTACTCGTTTTAATTTTTTTATCGGTTGTCGCTTTATCCGCTCAAACGATCGGCGATTGTAATGCCAGGCTTACCATTGCCAAATATCAACTTGAAAAAGACAGTATTTCAGAGGCGATCAACAACCTGTTGTGGGTGAAAGTATGCGATGAGGCCCTTTCCGCCGAAGCGAACCTGTTGATACTGGAAGCGTTTCAGAAAATAGAAAAACGCAAACGAGAAGCCGAATCCGCTCAAAAAAGAGCGGAAAACGCGGAGAAGAAAGTAAAAGCGGAACTGGAAAAGTCGAAAAGGCTCAGTTCCTTTTTTAATTTTGGAAAAGAAGAAGCCTCCTGGGCCTATAACAGTGAAAACGCGCTTTTTGCAGTAATCAATAATAACGGAAAACAACTCTCCGAGTTTGTTTACGAGTCACCGGAAAGATTTCTAAACGGCGTTTCATTTGCCAGAATAACGGATGTCGATCAGTCGCGATTCGTATTTTTGAATACGCACGGGCAGGAAATATCTCCACGTTTCGACTATATCACCTCGACGTTTGGAAATAAATATTTTGTCGGGCATCCTTTTAAAGTAAAGCAATACGATTACCACTACAACCAATATATTGTCGAAAATAAAAACACGACCGTTTATTCACCGTACGCAGATATCATGTACGGAATCATTTTTCCAAGGAGACCCGACGGTTTCATGTTGACGGTGGTAAATGATACGCTGTTCGGATTAGTGGATACCATAGGCAACGTGATTTTGCCTTGTGAATACAGACAAATCGGCCTTTTTTCGGAAGGCCTGGCTCCGGTGAGAAAAGGAGACAGGTTTGGTGTCGTCGATAAAAAAGGTACATTGACTTCTGCCCTGGCGTTTGACGACGTGTGGTCTTTTTACGAGGGCCTCGCTCCTGCCAAATTGAATAAAAAGTGGGGTTTTATCGACCCTGCCGGAAATTGGGTAATCCCTCCGCTTTATGATGCTGCCTGGTCTTTTTCCAATGGTTTGGCCCAGGTGCGGGTAGACTCCTTATGGGGCTTTATTGATAAAAGCGGAAATACGGTAATTGCACCGCAATATGAAAATTGTCATGTTTTTGATGAGAATTTCCTGGCTCCCGTAAAAAAACAAAATAAATGGGGTTATATCGATCAGAATAATATAACTGTTCTTGATTTTAAATACGATCAGGCAACATCATTTTCTAATGGCCTGGCTACCGTCAAAATGGATTCGGTTACGGCATTGATCAATACGAAAGGAGAGATCATTTCCAGAGCGGAAAAGCCTGTATATCAAACTGTTGGATCAGCCTTTATCGTTAGTGATACGATTATAGATAGAGATTCGACCGGGGCTTCGCGCGGACCTGAACAAATCTATTTTTATCTTGACTCTATATTACAGCCGGGTTATCAAGTTTTGGAACCGCTGAATGACAAGTTGCTTTTGGCACAAAATGATTCTTTATGGGGTGTAATTAGCCTCAATAATACAATTGTCCAACCTTTTAAATATAATGAAATAAAATCTTATGGGCGTGATTATTCTATAGTGAAACATCAAAATATTTTCAAAACAATTACCAGTAATGGCGTTGAGCCCAATTATGAAGATATAGATATTGAATCCATTGATCTTTTTTTTAAGTTTGGCAACATGGGCTTAGGAAGTGGAAGTTTTTATTCTGATAGAATCAAGGTTTATGATCGTAAAAATTTTTATAAAAATACGCTGCTCCCTTTTAATTATAACAAAAAAATGGGATTTGCAGACAGCACGGGTCGGATCATTATTCCACCTGAGTTTGATAACGTATTACCATTTTCATTTAATCTGGCGGCCGTAGAAGTAAATAACCATTGGAGTTATATTGATAAAAAAGGTAAGACCAAGACAAGTTCGCTCTACCGTGATGCTTTCCCTTTTATTGATGCGAAAGGCCTTGTTGTAACCGATTCGTTTAATGCAATTATTGATACTTCGGACCATATATTGTTTCGCTGCGATTCTTGCCTTATTCATTACCCGATTATTGAGGAAGGCCTTGTTATTGCTTCTCAGGGAGAGAAAAAATTCGGTTTTATTGATACCGCCGGCAAATGGAAGACAGTTCCGATTTACGATCAACTGTTCCCATTCATTAATAATTTGGCTTTAGCAGGATATAATAATAAGTTTGGATTTATTGACAGGTCATTTAAATGGGTTATCCCACCTGTTTATGATCAGGGCTTTTTCGGATTTGACGATGGCTTATGCATAATGAATACGGAAGAAAAAGCAGGGGTGATTGATTCACTCGGACAGATCGTTATACCCTTCCAATATGAAGATATATTCCCTTTCTTCAGAAAGGAAGGTGATTTGAAATTGCCGGAAAATGTAAACTATACACATTATTTTACTTGTAAGGACTCTCTTTACCAAGAGACCATAATCGGAGTAGATTCTAAAAATATTTTTCATATATTAAATTCAAACGGAATAGAAGATGATGCTCCCCGATATGTAACAAAGCAGTGGGACAACTCAAATATCTTTAATATTGAATCGAGGTATTTCGGCCTTATGAATGCCAATTTTGATACGCTCCTTCCTCCCGAATATACGAATGTCAATACGATTGGATACCATATTTATCTCCTCAAACAAAAGGGGCGCTTCGGTCTTTTTGCACCGGATCACCAAATTCTTTTACCCTGCAAATACGAAAAAATCGGTTATTTAAAGGAAGAAAACGGCTGGATACGTGTACGGCAAAACGGCAAATGGGGCTGGGTGGCTTGCGAAAAAGACAGAAAGGGCAAAATGCAGGTAGTCACCAAAATCCCTTGCCGCTTCGATGTGGCCACGCCGTTCGAAAACGGCCAGGCACGCGTGATGCAATTACCTTACCCGGAGGTTTTTAAAATCAATTACAAAGGGGAGATGTTTTTGCGGGACTAAGAGCATGTTGAGATTTTCATTGCCGGGCTGCAAAACTCAACATGCTCTAAAGAAAAAAATTGGCAATACAGCCTATAAAACCTCCTGCATTTGACAGAGAAAGCAACAGGAGGGAGATAGGCCAGACGCATGTAAAGCGCTGACAAATATTCCCATGACCGGCAATTAGCGACATGCCGTGTATTGAGATTGATCAATGCGGAATCATCCTAAGTCATTGGTAAAATAAATAATACTTATACATTTTTGTATGGCAATCATTCGGGCCAAATCAAAAACTGTATTATGAATTCCTCGATTATAAAACTTTTCACCCTTTGCCTTTTGCTCCTGATAAAATGCAATATCGGGTGGTGTATTATCAAATATGACGAAGGCCGTGTTAGTGTCATGGGCGTGCAGTTGTTTCAGGATAGTGAAGTAGCAACTGATTATTATTATCTTCCGCAGTATCCCAGCGTGGCAAGAAAGGAAGACGGGACCTTTGAAATCATGTGTATCAAATACGTGGGCAAAGACGGACCTGAATCCAACGGAGGGCTTTTTCATGCACTCATCGAGTTTTCCCTTCCTGTAGAGACATTGGCGGTGCTGGAAAAAGAACTTAAAAAAACAGTACCCTCGGGCAGAATTGCCGGGCCGGTGCCCTTGCTGGAAAATTTTCGGGACGGTGAGGCTGGACTCGCTTCTTTCGAGGTCGTTTCTTCTATTCTGTCTAATAAATCGGGCAGTCGCCCGATGACGCAATCTGTCATTACCAGTGGTCATGCGCCCTTGCTGCCTGGCTCGAAGGCTGCTGTTGCCGCCAAGTTGAGTCAGGATGGCGCCACCCTGTTATGGGAATCATTTCAGGGTGGAACTACCGATGTTTCCATTGCCATCAGTTGCTATTTCGAAGCGATGGTAAAAGGTTATAATGCCATTGTAGAAGCGGAGGCATCTACTGTTTATACCCATTTCAGTCAGGTATTGAATGAACAGGAAGGGTATAGCCGCAACCAGCTTCGGGATATTACAGACAAACTGATTCAGGATAAAGTGATCAAAGTGTCGGTTTTCGATCGCTCGCTCGGTTTAGGTATCAAATCGGACGATATGCAAGCTATTGTAGATCTCGTCACGAATAAACTCATTGAACTGATGTTCGATTCCAAAACCGGATGGGCGCAAGTGCCGGCAACCGAAGTGGCAGTGGAACAGGATCAGATGCCCGGCCGTCAGGAAGCAGGAGGTTTTTACAGTTTTTTTAGCGGAGGAGATGACCAGCCCTACATCACAGATCATCAGTTCAGCATGAAACGGAGGAAAGATATCCGTATCAATAAATTTTACCTCAACCTCAGCAAAACAAGCTCTATCAAGGTTCCCTATTATACAACGGGAAATATCAGAGGCTTTTATAATTACCACAAAGAAGACACACAATATTTCCGCGTAGTAAATATGGACGATCCCGACTTCAGTAAACGGGAAATCCTGTTTCAGGTAGACGGTAACTTTACACAGGCATTTGGCGATATCCTGAATTTCGTGTCTGTCAGTTTCAAAAAAGAATACCCTTTCGATCAATCTCCTGTGATTAAGGAACTGGTGATCAAAGGAAGCGACCTTGCCAAAGGAGCAGACCTCCAAAGTGTTATTTATCCAAGCCTTGGTCTGAGTGGCGATGCTCTGCTGGAATACCGCTATCGGTTGGGGTGGAGTTTCAAGGGACAGGAAGCAACCGTACACGAACCGATCAGCGAAACGGAGTGGCTCACCGGTCGCGATGCTGCCGTCACCCTGAGGCCGCCATTTGACAAAAGGGTCATCGAGATAGATGCAGATCGAATGGTTTTCAAAGACGCAGACATTAAGTCGGCCTCCATACGCTTTTTCGCAGTATTGAACGGAGTACCCCAGGTTCAAAAAACATTGGTTCTGCGAGCGGAAGACTCGCAAAACACCTCGAAAATTGCCTTGTATTTTGACAAAGGACAACCACTGGCATATCAAATTACGTGGTACACCAAAAAGTCGTCCGAGCCGCAAGAAGGCAAGGTGACCGAAATCGATGATACCTTCCTTTACCTTCTTCCTCCCGGCAAATAATTACAACAATCCACAATTTATGAAACCTTTTCTCTCAGGAATGCTTTTCTGGGCCGCTATATGCGTGGCTTCCGCACAACAAATCATGGTTGATCAGGGCGGAGAGTTCTCGGGACTCTGGTGCTTTCCGGTGTACGGCGATTCCGCCACGTACCTGTATTTGCCTTCGAGAGCCAGGCTCGGTTTGAGTGGCGACTCGTTACCCGAATTTTCCTTTCTTCGTTATGTCACCGAAAAGCCGGGTAACGCTCCTTCCGGCACCATTACGGAGGCCGGCGGCGGCGGGATTGTAACGTTTCTCATTCTGTACGATACGCCGGAAGCGCAAATCCGCGAGGCAGAAAAAGAACTCCGGGAAAAAACCGGCAATCGCAAGGCCATTTTACGCGGGCCGGTGATCTTTATCCGTGGGCGTTACCTGCTTGTTTCTTCCATTCTTATGCCCGATGGCAATACAAAAAAAGAAGTGCTCGGCGCCGGTGAGGCGCCCGTTCTGGAGAACAGCCGGCTTGCTTTTTCATTCGAAGTGGATCCGGTTCGCTCTAAATTACTGCTGGAAAGTTTTAAAATGAAAACGCCTGATATTTCCCTGATTTTCCAACTCGGATTTTCCGGCCTCACCGATTCGTACGAAGCCAAACTGGACATCGACTGGAGCGAAATGCGCCACAGCCAGTCCTTCGGGGCAGGCGGGAGCGCCTACTTTATCAGTGCCGACATCGAACTGGGGTTCGACGAACTGATCCGCAACAATACCATCCGGCTGACAACAGTGGGTACCAATGAAAGTATGGAAAGCCTGCTGAACATGGTTTACAGCAAATTGCTCGACCTGATGTTCAAACCCGTCGAACCTGAAAAGGTGCCGGAGGCAAAAAAAGGCGGTTTGCTGGACGCCCTGGGTGCGATTGCCGGCGGCGCACTCAGCAGCCGGAAACTTGCTAAAGTTGGTTTCAATGTAGCATTTCAGATGAAACACCTGCAAATGTCGGGGCAATCAACCCTGTACTTCCATGGTCGGTCAACTGTTGAGCGCAACCACTTCATATCCTTTAATATCGGCGATCTGTACAGGAAATACGGACAAAACGAGCGCATTTTTCGCGACGTGGCATTATACGATCCCGCTTTCCAGCAAAGAGAAGTGTATGTGGGCGTGGATGGTTCATTGGAAAAGGAATTCAACCGTATGGTCAACAACGTAACGGTTCGCTTGCGTAAAAAACACGCCGACGGCGCAATTACCATGAAAGAAGTGCTCATCAACCGCAGCGTGTTTACAGATTCTACCGGACGTTTCAGAATGGTTTATCTCAACCGGGGGGATACGGATATGATCAAATGGCTCGACTATGATTACCAGACCGTCTGGAAGTTCGTAGGCGGAGGCACTTTTATTTCGGAATGGACGCATTCCAATGCCGCCATGATCAATTTGTACGCACCATTTCAGAGAAGAATCATTGCCCTGGAAGGCGATTTCGCGCTCCTTTCCCAACAGGATATCCGCGCCGTATCCGTCCGGATCGAATATCCGTTTTTCAGTGAAATAAAAAAAGACGACCGGACAATCCGCGCGGGGGATAACCTGAATGAAAAATCGTTCGAGGTGACGCTACCGCTCGGACGGGAGGAGGTGGATTACAGCATTACCTGGCTACGCCGGGACGGCACCAAAGTGAGTGTCGGTGGAAAGGACCAGATCGGCTTGCTTTTTATTGATGAATTGCCTAAAAACTGATGCCATGAACCGTTTTATGTTCTGTTGCCTGTGGTCGATAGCGGCATTCGCATCGTCCGCCCAGCCTTTCCCGGAGCAGTTGAAGTTAAAATTGTCCGACGGTACCTCGCTGGTATTGTGTCGCCAGATGTCCATCTCCCGTTCCACGCCTGTGTACTTCTACCTGCCGGTCAATCTGCGTGTTTCGGAGGAGAACGGGAACAAAGAATTCCTGTTTATGCCCTATAAAAACAACGACACAGGCGCCATACAGGGCGCAATTTTGCACCTGCTGATACAATGGGGGCTGACGGGCGCCCAACTGGAAGAAGCGGAACAGTTTCTGGCTACATATGTCGACACGGCGGCAACGATCGGCGGTAGCGTATTCCTCGAACCTGATCCGGCGCATCCCGACGTTGAAATCGTTTTCAGACAAAATCCGTTGGGAGAAATTCTGCTGCGTTCCATGAAAAATGTACCGAAAACAGCCCTGAATGCGGGCTCAAAAATGGCCTTTTCATTTGGACTGGACGCTGAAGATGCCCGGGTATTTAACGATGCGATGAAGGATGCCATCCATTTCAAAAACATTCGGTTCAAAGTGTATTTCAAATTGAACACCCGCCTGTATGGGGGCGACTTGTCAGACAATTTCTTTATTGAAAGCGACTTTTCCAAATGGCTGCAACAATGAAACGCCTCTTGGTTCCCACGTTATTCTTACTCGGCGCTATGCAGACGGGCGCCGCATCGCCTGTAGCACCCACGCATGTTTACCTCGTGATTTACACGACGTGCGGTGGGGAAACCGGGCATGCCGGGCTTGCGATTGACCGGTATGATATTCTGGTGAGCGATTGCAGCGCATGTCCCGGAAAGGTGCGATATGATACGGTCAAAACCGGTCGACTCGTGTATTATGACCTTTGGCCTGTGGAGGTATCCTACTCCTTCGACAGTGTTTTTGTGGATAAAGCGCCGCGATATTTCAAGTTGCCTTCTTCTTCCTCCGAAAAGCCTATCACCGTTACATCCTTGCTGGCAAAAGGGATTCCGCATGAAAAAGGTTATTCATGCGACGGGCTGATCAGGATTCCCGGGACACCGGAATCGGATGGACGGCTGGAGCGATTTATGGACCGTCTGATAACCCGGAATCGCATGTTCAACGCCGTGTATTTCAACTGTGCCGATTTTGTCAAAACGGGCCTGGAGTACCTGCTGAATACGGACTTGCCGGCCGAAGAAAACATCGCTGATTTCCAGATCACCACGCCCAACCGCCTGTACCAGGTCGTTCGAGAACTGCCGGGTGCGGAAGTGATCAAAGACGCGGGCCCCTCCGCCCAGACGCCTTTTCTGGAGGGCCGGATTCGAAAGCAATAAACAACATCTCCCATAACCGCTAATACATCTTGAACAACATGAAAAATATCACCAAACTCGCTTTCCATTGCCTGCTTTTCATTGTCCCGTTTCGGGACGCACAGGCGCAGGTACTGGATTTTCTGAACCGCGTCACGCTGGGCCTCGACGACGGCACCCAGGTGGTGCTATACGGAGCCGCCCGTACACTCGACAGCACCTTCACCGGAGAATACTACTACCTGCCCGCAGGGCTGCGGCTTTCCGCCAAACCCGACAAAACGCCCGAATTTCTTTTTATGAAATATACCTCCGAGGAAAACGTCGACGCCGGAGGGGTGCAGGGCGCTTTGATGCACTTTCTGATGGAATGGGGACTGACGCCGGCACAGGAAAAGGAAGCACAACAGAAACTGGCCGCTAAACTTCAGGATTTATCTGCGCTAAACCCGAAATATCGGGCCGTGCGCAACCCCGTCATCATGGGAGCCGCGAACGTCAAAACGGACCCGGAGAACTCTTTTCAGGTCATTTCCGCTATTCTTTCCGACAAAAAATTCACACCCACCCTGGTCACTTCGGGCAGGGCTCCGGTACTCCCCGGCGGAAAAGTTGCGGTGGCGGCCCTGCTCGAAAAAAATGCCGCCCAGCTCATGGCATCCACACTCGACAAAAACAGGTCGATAGCCGATGCCTCCCTGTCTCTGCGTTTTAAATACGACCTGCTGATGCCCGCCGTGGAAGGGCGTATTACGGTCAACTGGGAACGTATGGATTCTTTATCTCAACATTATACAAGGGAAGCAAACCGCAGTCACTATACCGAGGCACCTTCGAATTTCTGGGATCCGCTCGGGATTTTTTCCAAGGAAGACGAACGTAATTTCGTAACCGATACGGAAAAGGATTCCCTTTTCACCTTTATGAAAGAGTCCAAGGTGGTGGATGTGCAACTAGAAAACCTGCAGCCCGAAAGCCAGGTAGCCACTGAAATGGTGCACGCATTCATGGAGTATTTCCTACAGTCCGTTACCGAAAAAGAATTTCGCAAACCTGACAGCGATGATGAGCCTAAAAATGCGGCAAAAGAGTATGATTACGCCTTCGACACGTACAAGGTTGACAAGCAAAAACTGGCGCAGAAGATATCCCGCCGTTCGGAAACCTACTACCTGAAAGTCCGACTGCCCATTACCCAGGAATTTACACTGACCGGCAACCTGGCCGGCTGGTACGATGCGGCAAAGAATAACGTGAAATGTGTCAACACCGTAAACCTCAACGACCCTTTTTTCGAACACCGCGACATTTACCTCATACTCGATATGGAAGCCGAAGAAATGTTTGGCAAAGAACTTAACTTCGTTACAGTCGACATCCGCAAACGAAGGAACCAAAAAGAGGCCCGGGATTTTTCCGCCCAGGTCACGTTCGACCGGAATTTCTTTGCGAAACAGGGAAACCGCGCCGTCGTCGGTTATTCCAAAGCCCAGAGCGACGATCCCGATGCGTTCGAATACAAAGTGCAATGGAGCCTGCGCGGCGGAAACGTTTTCCCGAAAGATACCGTATGGACCCGCGGCCGCTGGGAAGGCGTCACCCTGGCGCCGCCCGTAGCCACAATTCCCCTGCATTTTGAAGCCGATCTGGAAGACCTGAAAGCGTTCGACATCAAAAACGTCACACTGCAAATACGCTATTACAAATTCGGCAGAGAGGTGGAGTCCAGTTTCAACCTGAATACTACCGCAGGTATCGGCTTCATGGATAAAAACATATACATGGATCGCAATACCCGGGGGTATGCTTACCGCTTCGTTTTTTACCATAAAACGAAAGGCCCGCTGGCTACGGAATGGGAGGCAAAACTGAACACCAATTACATGTTTGCCGTCATTCCCGACGAAATCCGGAACAATAACAAACAAGCCCTCGATAAAATGATCGAACTGGGCAAAGACATCATTTCCCCCCCCGATGGGAAGGAAATTAAAGCCGGCTCGATACTCGACAAATTTGAGGACCTGATAAAAACCAATTGAGGCATCACTTCATCTGCCTTTTCCAAATCATTCAAAACGTATCACATGAAATCAGTACATTCTTTATGGCGCCACCTGCTGTGTGCCGGGATACTGTTATGCAGCAGCAGCACCTTCGCGCAACGATTGTCGTCCGAAAACAAACTGGAACTTGTACTTGACAACGGCATGGACATCGTCCTTTTTAAAGGCGCCGACAATGACAATTACTACTATCTGCCGCCTGCACAATCCATCCGGCTTTCCCAAAAAGAAGATGGCGTTCCGGAGTTCCTTTTCGTCAATTTTACCACGGAAAAACGAGTGGAACAAGGTGGTTCGCAAGGCGCATTGCTCCATTTCCTGCTCGAATGGGGCCTTACGCCCGAACAGATGAAAGAACTCCAACTGCTGCTGACCCGGAAAGCAGGAAGGAAAGCGGTACTGGCCGGACCGGTCGAACTCAACACGCCTGCCGGTGAGTCCTTCCGCATCGTCTCCTCCGTGCTCTCCGATAAAAAACTCACCTCTTCCATGGTCACCTCGGGTATGGCGCCGCCCATGCCGGGCAACAAGGCAGCCGTTGCCGCACACGTGGATGCCATTGGCGCCCAACTGCTGGATGCCACGTTTAAAAAATCGCGCTCCATCAGCGATGTTTCTATCGTACTCGATTATGAGTATGTAGTGATGGTAAATGCAGCCAGGGGGCGGCTGACTTATAATCTGGATATAACCCACACGCAAGGAGACGGGATCGCGTATGACATGCTGAAAAAGGAACTGGACCAGGAGCCCCAACTTTTTCAGAGTGCTATGGATTTCTATGAAAAAAACAAAAAGAAACTCCGCGACGAATGCGGTGTAGGCGACGGCCTTACCAACGTACTTCTTGGTATGCAGGCTATCGATTTTGCCGCCGGCAATACAAGTGGCGCCGGCGATACCGGTAATCCCTGGGAATACGGCATCAGCGAAGAACTGATGCGCAAGGTGTACGACGAGTTCAGCAGCCGGGAAATGATCAAACTCGAGTGGGAGGAAAATATCGCCGATGACGAGCGGCTCAAGAATATCAGGGAGGCTTTTTTCAACTTTTTCCTGAGTGCTTTTGCAGAGCCGGCCTACCCGGAATTCGCGGAAGTGTCCAAGGACGATTTTGCCATCAAACCGGCAGACGAATCGATCAAAAATTCTGCCCAGGGAGGATACAAGTTCAAGTCCTGTACAAAACTCACTTCTAATCGCAGTCTCAAAAAAACGATGCTGCTCGAAAAAATTTCCCTGCCCATACGCCGGCGTTATCAGATGACGACCAACCTTGCCAGTACCTACGATCAGGTGAAGGATAATCCGAATTGCGTATTATCCATCAACCTGAACGACCCGTTTTTCGAACACCGCGACATCAATTTTATCCTCGACCTCGAAGCGATGGACATCTTCAAGGAAGAAATCAATTACGTCACGGTTAATGTGCGGAAAAAACGCAGCACAGGCCGAAATTTTGAGGACCATACGACCATCAGTCCCGAAATCCTGGCCAGTAAAGGACGCCTGGCAACGCTCACTTACTCGCGGGAAGGCGATAAAAATGCAGATTACTACGAATACAAAGCGCAGTGGAGTTTGCGTGGCGGCGTGTTGTATCCTGTTGATCCGCTCTGGCAAAAAGGTGACTGGCAGTCCGTCACGCTGGCTCCGCCCATTAAGCCCCGCACCATCGAATTCGAGGCCGATATCGACGAACTGAAGAGCCTGAACATTACCCGGGCTACCCTGCAATTGCGCTATAAAAAATACGGACAGGAGGTGGAAACCAATATTCCCCTTACCATCTCCAAAAACCAGCCCCTGGTTTCAAAACGCATTTTCACCGACCGTGATCAGACCGGGTATGCATACCGGCTGGTACTGAACCACAAAACGAAAGGTAAACTGGCGCTCGACTGGGACGCCCGGATCAATGACGACTACGTATTTGCCATACTTCCCGACCCACTGAAAAATGAAGACCGGGAATTTATCGAAAAACTGGAAAAAGCCGCAGAGATCATGATCGAATCCGGACCGAACGGTGAAGTGCGTCCGCAGGATCGTATTCTCGACAATTTCAAGGAAACCCTCAAGATGTTCATCGACAAACAATAAATAACCATGAAACATCTGCTTGTCACTATTGCCGTTTTGCTGCTTCAACGGGCGCATATAAATGCACAGCAAATCGTACTGGACCGTTCCGTTAAAGCAGGCGTTGTCACACTTTTTCCTGAATTGTCCAATCCAGCCAATTTCTATTATTTCCCCGATCAAATCCGGCTCGGCGTTTCCGCTTCCGGGCAGCCTCAATTCTCTTTTATCCGGTATGTACGTAATTCAGGCACAGCCAGGGAACCTGCATCCGGCGGTATTTCCACCGCTTCCGATGCAGGCGGGATTTTGCACGCACTCGTTGCGCTTCAGGTGGCCGAGCAGGACCTGCAAAATGCGCGGCAGGAATTGCAGAAGATCGTTCCCGGAGCCGTTATCAAAGGTCCGCTCGTTTTCAAGAGCGGTAAAATTGCCATTGTCTCTTCTGTAATCGGCTCCGATGGCGAATTAACCAAAAAAGTTGTGGGAATAGGGAATGCGCCAATTCTGGAAGGCGGGAAAGCGGCCGTTTCGGTACTTCTTACCAAAGCGTGCGCCGAGATCCTGTGGGCAACTTTTCAAACGGCTGCACCGGATCTTAGTTTTCAATTTGAAATGGACGTCAAAGGATTTTTGTCGCCCCGAAAAGTTACCATCGAAGCCGATTTCGATCAGATTTACCGGAATGAAACAGTGGAAGCGGCAGCCGTAACGCCGGTGTTTTCCACACAGATTCGATCCGCATTCGAAGACCTGAATAACAGAGGCGATATCCGGCTGACGCAAATAGGCGACGACGAGGACCTGGACAAACTCAAGGAAATTGCCTATAACCAGTTGTCCAAACTGATTTTTGAACAGGTGGGCGGCCAGAACGGTACCGACTTTTCCCAGTTGCTGCCCGCGCAGCAGCAAGGAGTGCTCGATCGCGCCACTCAAATGCTTACGACTGCCAGAGACGATGCACGAAAGGAAAACATCGGCCTTGAAGAAGCGGAGCATGCGGAAGAAGAACTGGCTTACAAACGCGCCAAAGATGACAGCAAGGCTGCTCTCGACAAAATTTTCCAGGAAAGAGGAATCCGGGATAATCCTTTTGCAGGTGCGTACAATCCCAACAGCATACGCTCCAAACAGGGCCCGCGCAAGGAAGTGCCGCAACTGGCGATCGCAATCTTGTACGTTGCCAAAAAAGTACATCGCAGCGGCAGATACTCGGTCGACTTGAATAAATACGTCGAAGAAGTACGCAGTTTCCCTTTTGCCGAAAACATCGGCGATTTAAAATCCTGCACCTCCTGCTTCAAAATGGTGAACCTAGATGACCCGCTGGACAAGGAGCGGAATATTCAGATCCGGTTGGTAGATTTTAACAGCAGTGATTTCGAAAAATACCTGGACCACGTAGAGGTCGTATTCCGGAAAATGCACGAAAACGGGGAAAGCACATTGTCGAGCAAGGTGATCGATAAAACACTTTTCAGCACACAGGGCAACAATTTTTCATTTCAGTACGGCTGGAAGGGCGACAACAACCGGGTGAAATGGCTCGACTACGAATTCAAAACCAAGTGGGTTTTTACGGGCGGTATTTCAATAGAAAATGATTGGCAAAAATCAGCCAACGCCGTCATTTCTCTTTTGCCGCCCCTGCTGAAACGGGAAATACAGGTAGAACTGGATCCCGATTTTCTGGCGGCAGAAACCATCCGCTCTGCCGAAGTAAAAATCTACTTCAATCCCAACGGAACGGAAGAGGTGCGCACCCTGCAGTTTAAAACGTCCGACAATATCCTGGCGAAGAGTGCGGAAATTATTCTCCCCAAAAACAGCAATGATTTTTCTTACGAGGTCACCTGGTTTTTCAAGGGAAAAGACCCCGTGCGCTCGTCGAGAATTGCTACGTCCTACAGCAACATTTACCTTCAAAAACTGTGAGCCATGAAAAAAATCTTCCTTTGCTGCATCGCTCTGGCCTTGCTGGGGTTTTCGGCGGCTGCTCAACCGGAAAAATGCTCCGCACAAATCGAATTCGATCAATACATGCTTCAACACCCTGAAGACGTGCCGGGCGTAAATCTGTATCTGGAGCAAATCATTCGGGAATCCGCACGTTTCATGCGACTGCTCGAATCCCTGGAAAATCCGGATCTGCACCAAAGCCCCGTCACGATTCCTGTAGTCGTACATATCATTTACAAAAACGCTACCGAATTATTTACAGACAAAGAAGTGGAACAGGCTATCGATAACCTGAATCTCTATTTCAGAAAAAAGAACGAAATCCGGAAGAACGTTCCGGCACGGTTTGCCCAGGACACTTCCGATGCCTATATCGAATTCAGGCTTGCCCGAAGAGGACCTAACGGTGAAAAAGTCGGGATCACCCGCCACGAGGTCGACCCTGCGAAATATCCCGACTTCGACAAAGACGACGCCCGGCAGCAATCTACGGGCGGAGTGGACCCCTGGGACGAGTCGAAGTACCTGAACATCTGGGTGGTCGATATGAAAGCCGGTGCTCTGGGAGTAGCCACTTTTCCGGAAAATCCTTTGAAGTCCGTAGCACACGGTATCAATATCGACTATGCCGTTTTCGCCTTGGGCGCCAGGTCGTTGCCGGAATACAACCAGGGGAAAACCCTCGTACATGAAATCGGCCATTTCCTGGGTTTGCGGCATATTTGGGGTGATAATGGCGGCAGCGACTTTGTAGACGACACGCCCCCGGCAACAGGCGCCAATTACGGATGCAACCCTTGTAGAAAGGGATCTGCATATAAATCGATCCAGACACCCAACAATGAAATGTACGTCAACTACATGGATTATTCCAACGATCCATGTTTGCATATGTTCACCCGAGGGCAAGTGGCCCGTATGCTGGCCAACCTCGCGCCGGGTGGCAGAAGGGCATCTCTTATCACTTCTCCTGCTTTGTTGCCCGCAAACGTAACAGAACGCAGCCACGATATTACGCTGGAACCCGAATCTCGCCTGCCTTCCTGGGAGGCTTCATTTCTGATGGTGTACCGCTGGTTGCTTTCCCAAAAGAATGAAAAAAGTTATCCGACTGAATACGTCCTCCACGTCGTGGAGGAGTTGTCCGTCAAACAAAAAAAACTGCCTACTCCGCTCGTACCCGGTATGCCGGAGATAATATCCAGGTATGCTTACATCCTCGGGTTTGAAGTGGAAAGGGTCGAGATGACCTTTACACCCGACGCCTTCTTTAAAAAACTGGACGTCCCCCTGATAATGCTCTCGGCAGGCAATTCTGCCCTCGATTCGTACGGGCTCGTAATCAAAGGCGGTGGTTTTCATGAACCATCCTCTACGGTGTACCTAAATATTTCCGACCCGTTGAACGTCGGCCCCAGAGGTTTCAATTTCAAGTACGAGGATTACAAGACGCCTGTTAAAAATGTCGATCCGGCAGGTTCCGAATACATAGTCGACTATGCCCGGTTTCTGACAGACGCCTTGTATAAAGCCTACGAAAAAGGGAAAACCATTTTTATCCTGCACCCGCCTCGCCTGAATGCCTATTAAAGTCCTTCCGTTTTAAACATCCTGACACTACCTCATTTCTAAATTTCACTATTATGAAATACTTGTTTTGGATACTTGCATTCGCATTAGCCAACAGCGCTCTGCATGCCCAGCAAATACTGCTCGACAGCCCCGTCAGGGCCGGAGAATTGATACTGTTTCCCGAATTGGGTGAAACCCACCTGTATTACTATATAGCCGACAAACCCAGGATCGGGCAAAATTCGGATGGCAAACCGATGTTTTCCTTCCTTCGGTACGTAAAAAACGAAGCCACAAACCCGGAAAGCAATACTGCAATCACAGAAAGCCAAACCGGCGGTGGCGTGGTACACGCTTTGTTCGAATTGAAAGTGACCGACGATCAGATCAAGACTGCCGAACGGGCACTGCAACGTATCGATGCGGGTGGTAAAATAGCCGGACCCGTAGTCTTCAAATCCGGTACCGTAGCCCTCGTGTCGGCTATTGCGGGCAAAGACGGCGAATATACCAAAAAGGTGGTCGGACTGGGCAGCGCACCTATCCTCGAGAATCAGAAAGCCGCCGTGGCGGTGCTTTTAAATCCGCTCGGTGCTAAAATCCTGTGGGAATCTTTCAATACACCAACGCCCGATTTTTCCATACAGTTTGAAATGGTGGTAGGCGGTTTTCTGGCGCCCAAAAAACTGACCATCGAGGCCGATTTCAGTCAGATGTACCAGAACGAAACCTTCGAAGCCGCTATGCTGACCCCCGTTTTACAAGCGGAAATCGGAATAGCCGTGGATGAAATGATCAAAAACGGCACCATCAAAGTGACGCAGGTGGGAGAAGACGCTTCCCTTGATAAGGTGCGCGATGCGGTATGCACGCAATTAACGAGCCTGATGTTTGATAAAACAGGCGGAAGTGGTATTCCCTCTGCCGCTCAACTCGCAGGAACCGCCGGCAAACCGGGGCTGCTCGACCGCGCTTCCTCCATGCTTCAAAATGCGAAGAAGGATTACGCTGCCGAACAACAGTCCATGAAAGAAAACAAACCCGCCGATTCTCACAAAGAGCCGACGGCAAAGGTGGAAAAAACGGAGCCGGCCAAAGAAAAGCCTGCTGCTGCCGACAAAACGGATAAAAAGGAGGCGGAAAACAAGCCTGCCACCCCTTCGGAAAAGGAGGCGGACAAGAAACCGGCAGACAAGCCGGCCGATGGCAAAACGGAGAAAAAAGAGGGTGCCGATAAAAAGGCAGACGTTAAACCGGAAGAAAAACCGTCGGCGCCGTCTTTTGCACTTGCGTTGAGTTATCAGTTGAAAAAATCACGACAACAAGGAAAATTCGCCCTCAACTTCAACAAGTTTACGGAAACAACTGCTCCCATGCCCTTTGCCTTCAACCCGGGGAACGTCAAAAAACAATGCCCGGAATGTTTCCGTGAAGTCAACCTCGACGACCCGCTTATGCAGCAACGCGATATCAATGCAACGCTGGGCGGCATGAATGCTACGGATTTCAGCCAGTATGTCAACTTCGTCAACGTAGTCTTGCGAAAAAAACACCAGAGTGGCGAAGAAACGGTAGGAGAGATAAAAATCGATAAAACCCAGTTTGGTCAAAGCGGGAATTTTTTCAAACTGCAATACGGATATAAAGAAGACCGCGACAGGCTTGGCTGGCTCTCATATGACTACAAAACGGCCTGGAGTTTCTTCGGCGGTTACTCGGTGGAATCGGACTGGCAAACTTCCGACTTCGGCAGTATCGCCCTCGAACCGCCTTTCGTACGCAAAACCGTATACATCGAAGCCGATCCGGATTTCGTTGCCGCCAATAACATACGCTCGGTGGAGGTGTCGATTTATAGCCAGTTGGGGGAAAAGACAGATGTGAAGCAAATCATGCTGAAAACGAACAATAAAGAAATGTCGCGTACGGTGGAAATCCTCCTGCCCCGCAATTCGGAGTCATACGAGTACGAGTTAACCTGGTTCATTCGTGGCGAGGAGCCGCGAAAAGAGTCGCGCAAAAAGACGCAATACGGACGAATAGATCTCGATCACTTTTAAAACTATTTACCATGAATAATAAGACCATTCTATGGCATGCCTTGATACTTCTGTTTGTCACATCCCAGGCCATTGCCACAGCACAATCGCAAACCTGCGAGCCTTTGAAATCAGTGGAAAACCGCGGCCTTCTCGCCGCCGCTTTCTCCGGCAATAATAAAATCACAAACGTTTGCCTGTTGTCTGAAGGCCGCTATCATGTGGTTTTCAAAATTGAATACAAGGGGTACGCAGACAAGGATTACAAGGTGAGCGGGCGGATTCTGGATGCCGACCGCAAACCGGTGAATGGCTTCAGAACCACAGGCGGCGAATTCGACAAGGAAAGTAAATCTGCAGAAATCCGGTTCAATCTTACTAAAAACAAGAATGGCGCCTACCCGACTATCGAAGGTCACTATCTCTCTTTGGTAGTAACGGAAAAATCCAATTCGATGGCCGACGTTGCACTGCAGGAAGCCCTGAATGCCAGAGACTTGTTCCGATTCGACCGCCTTTGGCAAGGTGATTCGCCTGCAACTGACAGCCAATCCTCCACGACTGTTTTCGTCAAATTGACACCCTACAAATCAGCAAAATCAATAAAACAATAAACCATGAAAAAGATACTGATGCTTTTGATACTAGCCGGATGTATGCCTGGCTTGTGCATACAGGAAACTCGTGCTCAAAAGGTGGTTACGCCTACCACCGTTCATGTGGTGCGCGCGCCTTCGTCTGTAAAACCCAGACAAATACCGCAACAGGTAAAAAACAATAAAGAAGACCGTGTTAAACAAATGCCCAACATAGGTGAAATACCGATTGGTACTGGACCTGGCAATCCGGCCAAATCGGAAGACCTGCAGCGGAGAGGACCCGACTGGAGTACTCCGTTTTTCCTTTCAACAGCCGGCGATATTTACACGGAAGACAATATCGATGCGCTGCTGGACATCAATAAGGAGATTTACAGGGATGCCAACATCAAATCCGGGTATTACTATTATATACCTGCTTCATACACACTGGCATGGATATCTTCGAGCCAGAAATACGATTTCGAAGTGACGTATGGATCCGGTTCGGAAGATAAAGCCGGTAAAGTGACCGTGACGGCCATTCTTTATCCGAAAATTAATAATCAGGACCTGGAAATTGCAAGGGAAATACTTGGTCAAAAATTAAAAGGTACCGAAGAAGAGAAATATGGTATCCGGGAACTTTTGCCCATGCCCATGGAAAAGGCGCCGGAAATAGACTTGAAAATATTGGGAAAACTGGACATCGAGGAAGGTGGCATCCAGTTTCAGGAGCCCGCCGAACTGACTGATCCGGTATACCTTTCATTTACGGTCAATGCCGATAGAATAAATGAACTCATGGAGTTTTTTTTTATTCACGGTGGCCTTTCAGGCAGGATGCAGGTATATCCGAAAGGTAAAAATATGGCGGCCCAACTGATCAATTTGTATATGACCATCAACCAGCCGGAAACCTTCGGAAACTTCGAACTGGAACCCGGCGCATGGCGGAAAACCGGTTGGAAAAACACAACCGATTATCCCCTAGTGCTGACGTGTTTTAACGTACTCAAAAAAGAAAACAATGGTGCTTTCGCCGTTTACACCTGGAAAACGGGTGATGTGGAAGTACCCGTAGGCGCTACTGCCAAATTCGATGCCGCTCTCGTTCCTGACTGGATAGATAACGCGCCCAACATAAAAAGGATATGGCTCGATTATGTGGTCCGGGATTGTGAAGAGTGCAACGCCCGGGTACAGGAAAAAATCAGCGGAACCGTTAATCCGGGCATAGCCGTACGACCCGACAATATTGAATTCATTGTCTTTTCTCCCCTGCAAGAAACGAAGGCAAGTATGATCCGCATCAAGGTTCGTTCGTATCAGGCTACCATCGACGGAAATACGCAACTAGAATTGTCTCCCATTACCGTGCAGAGCGACAATTCAAGTATAAAAGCCGGGCCGCTTTATTTTAAGGACGGGAAAGTCGATTTTGAGTATCAGATTCAGGTATTTCTCAACGATGAAATTTATTCGTCAGAATGGATCCAATCTAGTAACAAAGAAATACCGATTGGCATGAAGCAAATCAAGGAAAATATTCCGTTTTTTAATCAGTGAGCCCAACTGTCATGACATTTATTTTCGTGTACCGGCATTTTATCCACTTCTGGATACTTTTAATAACCCTGCTGTTTCATTTTATTCCGGCAAAGGCCCAGCCGGTTTGGTCTTCCGCGAAAGACTTAAACGGACTTCGCATTTATCGGGATTTAAAAAAAAGCGACTTGTTCTATTACGGGCCCGGCAACTTGAAATTGTCTTCAGATCGGAACGGAATGCCAGATTTCCATCTGATTGAAATGCGTTATACCGGCACGGCCGTAATAGGCAATCAGGGTGCAAAACGGTTCCTGAATCTCATACAAATTTCTGTAGAGATCAGCCGCCCGCCCGACTCCCTTTTGAAAGTGACCAAAAGGATGCTGGGCGGTTCCAGGGTTAAGTTGATCGAAATGCCGGTACACAAAACGGAGGCGTTCCTCGTAGCGCCTTTATCGATGTCTGAAAAAAAAGGAACCCGAATCGGAGCGCCGACCAGTCTGGAAGATGACGAAGACGCCGCCGGAACATATTGGGATAAACGCACTTTTTCTGTCCGGCTGAACAACACGGAAGCCGAAGCCTTGTGGAAGGTGGCACAGGAAGATCGTCTTGCCTTGAGCGTAAGTTTTGCCTTTTATGCCGAAGTGGTGGCCGGGATGTCGGGCCGGGTGACGATTAAGGGCGATTCAGCGTTTGTTCGTGAAGGCTTGCAATCCCTCGCGAACATGGCAGAAACCGATACGGTCGTAGACATTCGCGTAGTGCATTCCGGTGTACTGCCGATTTATGTGGACTTTGCAAAATGGCCGCAGTTGTTGTTAAGAAAAGATCTGAATGACGAAGTGTCACCTGCATTCGCCATGCTGGAGGCGAGGTGTTATGATTTTTCAAACAACCTGCGCCCCGATCTGTCTGTAAAGGTTCTGGAAGTGGAGGCCAGCGGAGTGGAAGACGAACAGGTCAAAATCAAGGCAAAAAAATTCTTTTCTTCCAGGCCGGATCAAAATATGTTTCAAATCCGGTTTCCATATGCCGTCAAACTTACCAAACCTTACCGTTACCGCATTATTGAGTACTCCGGTTCCGGCAATAAAGAGGAATTGCCCTGGACCTGGCGCTCAGACTGGGCCGAGGTACTGGATGTGACGACTCCGCCTGAAAAAAATAAACTCGAAGCGCACCTCTTTGAAATCGAATGCGATGCCGCCATCTTCGACAGCCTTGGCGGGGAAGATATGTCGCTGTTCCTGCTCTACCGCTTTCAAGGAGAAGAGAAACAAATGACACTGCAATGGCAAAAAAATAACCCCACGCTATTACAGACAGTAACTTTATACGCAGACATTGGCGAACCTGTTCGATATTTTTATAAATGGAAAACCACCGGCGACTGGCTGCAATCGCCGCTCAGGCCCGTGCCTGCAGATGGATACATTTACATAAAACTGTGATGGAAAACGGGTCCGGTATTTTCAAAAACTATAACCCGCACACACATTCAGCCCGCCATACACGTTGGTTTTGTTCCGGTCATAATTATCCATAAAGTAAATACGAATGCTGGGTTTGTTGTCAGGCGTAGCGACGGGGTGACTTCAAGTCACCCCGTCGCTACGCCTGACCACTCGAACGATTTGATCTTCGTAATGAAATGTTTGATTTTTGTTTTTGGCGTTCATCAGGTTTTTTGAACCTTGTACTAAACTTAATCAGCCAGGAAACAGATCTCCAGGCGCAGTTTTATTAAAAATACAGGCGGCACAGGCATCGCGCTGTGGTGGATATTTCCGCCAAAGGCTTTGCCGGAAACACCACCAGCCGGCCGCCGATAGATGTGTACATTATGGAAAACGACGCCGACGCCGGCGGGGTGGGAGAGCCCGGTTTGCCGGCATTCGCGCCCGCCCTTACCAATGCAATTTTTGATTTGACCGGAAAAAGGATTCGGAAACTACCGTTCGATTTGACGACTGTTTAAGAGCGTGTTCGGGATTTTTTGCCGGGCATGAAAAGCGGTTTTTTCGCCTGCTTTTTCACCTTTTTTAATTTACATAGTCACCGCTATGCGCATGAAAAAACGCGCAAAACAGACAAAAAATCCATCTTTTCAAGCGCCGGCAAAAATCCCGAACACGCTCTAAGCAACATGAAAGAACTCCAGGATATCATTTTCGC
>ENA-UOWO01002069-UOWO01002069.1-activated-sludge-metagenome-genome-assembly--contig:-NODE-2069-length-25474-cov-12.194854_pt1 | contig 25474 bp, 19 predicted proteins | sample MGYA00238148_ERZ761564 | MGnify/ENA primary metagenome ERZ761564 (study PRJEB28885, sample SAMN05720194) | activated sludge metagenome | isolation source: Anaerobic digester | place: USA... | reverse complement strand
ACAACGGCACGCCGGAGCTGATGGCCATCTATGCGCGCATGGCGCTGGACGCCGGCGCCCGCATCATCGGTGGGTGCTGCGGCACATCCGCCAAACATTTGCGCGCCATGCGTGATGCGCTGGATGCACACACCAAGGGTGTCTCACCCGAGCTGGAAACCATTGTGAGCACGTTGGGGGAAGTGTCCACCGGTGCAAGAGCGCAGTGGGGCGGTGAGCTGAGCCGCGCAGGCGGCGCGGCAGTTGGTGCGAACCTCAAACGTGGCAGTGGTCGGCGGTCAGCTGCGGGTTCATCTGGAGTTTGAATTCTGCGTGGTTACTAAAAAAATAGTAGCTACTCACGAATATTCCACAAGGTCTAGAGGCCTAAAGCATTCCTAAACCAGCCTGCGTTTGACCTTTTTATCCCAATCCCGCGTGAGGATTAGTTTCTCGCCCTCATAGGCTTCCAGCCGACCTTTCACATGCCAGTGGGTTTTGGTCGCCGTCATGCTGGAATAAGTTTCCGTGCGCACCTTCCAGTCACCGCGGGATGTCTCCATGGACCAATGACATTCCTGTTTGGCCGTAAGTGGGTCATGAGGCAGGATGCTGTAGTTCTCGCGCCCGCAGCTCCACGTCGTCAGGCCGTGTTCCGCAATCGTGGTGCGGCCAAAGTCATCCACGATGGCCATGCGGGTTTCGCCGGTGCGCTGGTCTATGGTGACTTCGCGTTTATGCCAGGGTTTGTCCACAGTGATCAGCTCGACCGGGGCTGCTGATTCCGCTGGCGCGAATACCGGCGGCTTCTCGCCGCGCCGCTGTTTGCGAACGGGCACGTCGATGAAGCTGGTGCCGGTGTGCACGGTCAGCGTCACTGGCTCGGGTGCGGGCCAGATCAGCGGCCAGTAGCTGGTAGAGATCGACACCCGCAGTTTGTGGCCTTTCGGCACCTTGCACGCCACGTCGTCCAGCTTGATCTGGATGGTGTAATTTTTTCCTGGTTCAAGTGCTTGCGGCTTTTCATGACTGTCGCGGTGGCACAGGTTCGCCACCGCATAGGTCAGACGCGACACGGCACCATCGGGCCACACGGAATTCAGCCGCACAGCGGCTATGGCCACCGGTTTGTCCGAACTGACCTTGAGGTGCAACACGGCGCCGCCCACAAGATCCATGTCCTGCGGTAGTGGTACGGTATCGAAGGTGAGCGAGCCCGAGTCGTCGCGTCGCTGGTCACCAGGAAACTCGGGGCCGAGCCAGATGATGCAGTATTCGCCGCTGTCCGCGCCGGTGTGTTGCGGGGACGACACCACCTCTTTGCCCGTGCGGCCTTTGGTCTGACTCAAACCGTCCGCGTTCAGGTGCAGCCGCTGGATCTCATGTTTTTCTGCAGGCCACACGTCGTCACTGACCCAGCGACCCGGAATGTGGGTCACCGACGCACCGGGTCGCCCCACGTCCATGATGTAGGTGCGATGCGCGGGGTCCCGGGCCACACCTGTATCAGTGCCCTTGAGCCACTGGTCCCACCAGCGCAGGGCTTCCTGCAGGAAGCCGATGCGCGGCTCGGGCACCGCGAAGTGCGGGTACTTGTGCGCCCAGGGGCCGATAATGCCTTTCACCGGCGACTGCACGCTGGCCACGAGGCGCGGCACGGCGTTGGTGTACGCGTCGTTCCAGCCGCCGACGGCCAGCACAGCGGCGTCTATCGCGCCGATGTCTTCACAGACGGAGCCGTGTTTCCAGTAGGCATCACGGTGCGGATGTTCCAGCCAGGGAATGGCCAAGAGCGGCTCGCTCTCCAGCCGCTCTAACCACATCGCACGCCAGCGGTTGCCCACCAGTGCCGGGTCTGGCGGGCGAGATGAATAACCAAACATCGTGGCCGACCAGCCCAGGTTTTCGCCCAGCAGGCAGCCGCCCTTGTAGTGAATGTCGTCGCTGTAGCGATCATCGGTGGAGCACAGCGTGATGATGGCTTTGAGCCCCGTGGGTTTGCGTGCGGCCACCTGCAGCCCATTGAAACCGCCCCACGAGATGCCCATCATCCCGACACAGCCTGTGCTCCAGGGTTGCTTCACCAGCCAGGCGATCACGTCTTCCGCATCGGCCAGCTCCTGCTCGGCGTATTCGTCCAGCATGATGCCGTCGGAGTCGCCATTGCCGCGCATGTCCACACGCACACAAGCGTAGCCGTGGCCTGCGATGTAGGGATGCGTCAGCGCATCGCGAACGATGGTGCCGTCGCGCTTGCGATACGGCAGGTATTCGAGGATGACGGGAACCGGTTTCTTGTCAGCATCGACAGGCATCCAGATTCGCGCGGCAAGCTTGGTGCCGTCAGGAAGCTGGATGAAGGTGTTGAGGATTTCTTTGACTTTGCGGGGAAACGATTTGACAATTTTCATTCAGTGCATCCTGTAGTGACAAGCCCTCAAGGTCGCATCAACCGTACGTTGCCATCGGTCGCTTGACCTTGCATGTGGTATGCCATACCACCCGCAAACCGGTGGGCAAGATCAAGGTGAAGCCTGGCCAGACTCCCCGGCGTAGCATCATGATCCAGCAAGGTGCAGACTATCTCGATCTGGCCATTGCCGTGGCGCAAGATTTCAATGGCCCGCGTCTGGCAAGGCCAGTCGATGAGGGACGCCGTCGTAATTTCCCAGAAACCGCTGGCCCCGCCGGAAGGCCCCGGATGGGGGGTGATGCGATGCAGGTGCCGGTGCCCCACCAGCCAGGCCACCACACAGCCGTGTCGGTGTACCACTGAGGTTAGCGCATCCGCGTGCAGCCGCTCGGGGTCATGGCCGCGGGTGTTCGTGAGGGACGCAGAGCCATGGTGGCTGGCCAGCACGGCAAGCCGACCCGACTGCGCATCCACTTCGGCCAGACGGTCTTCCAGCCAGGCCAGTTGGTCCGCGCCGATGCTGCCTTGGTAGTCGCCCGCCGGATGGTTGGTGTCGAGCATGATGATGCGCACGTGTTCGGTGTCGATGACGATATCCGCGTTGCCGCGGGCAACCTGCTCGGCCGTGTAGCCGACAGCACCTTGGCGCGCGTGAGCCTTGAGCCAGGACAAACGGTCCACCGCGTGGCGCCCAGCCGCAGGGGATACGTGCCGGGTGGCGCCCTGTGAAAACTCACCAGGGCTGTTGACAAACAGCGTGAGCGGGTCGGCCGGATCGAACCCGTTCGGACGGCGCAACGTCTTGTCTGAACCAACGGCAATGCGCTCAATCAGGGGCTCTGGCAAGGCGGTACCTTGGCGCATGTAGTCGTGGTTGCCGGGCAGGGTGGTCCACGGGAAACCAAAGCCATCGGAGTGCACCTCTGCGCTGACGCGAGCCAGATAATCTTCTACGGCGGGATAGCCTCCTGGTTTCCAGGTGTCTGCCACCTTCGCATCGGGGCACCAGAATGGCCAGGGGCCGGTGCCCAGCTCGGTTGAGGGGTCCTGCACACTGCCAACCGCTGAAAGGCGGGTTTGTCCACCGCCCAAAATGGCGATACAGGCATCCAGCTCGTTTTGCTGGGCGTTGTCGATGTTGTCTCCCGTGCTGATGGACAGATCAAAGGGGCGGTTTGTCCAGGGCGCGACGGGGTTGCGACGGGCCTGATGCACGTGTTCAGCAACCGCCCAGTGGGTAAGCGCTTCATAGGGCCGATGCATATGGAGCAGGGGCTTCCAGCGGGCCTCGTGGGCGAGCAGTTCCACCCACTCGCAACGTGCGGGTGAAGCCGCATCGATGATGTGGGTATCACTCAGATGAAGCAGGCTCAAAAGCGCCGTGGGGCGGCCCGAAGCAGTCACTTTTCCGAGGTCTTCGCGCAACGTGTGGTTCAACGCAGGCATCAGTAGTAAGAGCGCTAGCAAAAAGCCAATCTGAATGACATGCAGCGAGTATCCAGTGGGGCGAAAGCCCTGTCAAACTCATGAATCCTTTTGCAATGGCAAACTTGCTACTAACCAGTACTTGCTGGATACCGAAACTCCGAACCACCAGATGATTCATTCCGCAAAGTCGCCTTCAACATCAACTACCTACCTGATCGGTGTGGATACCGGTGGCACCTATACCGATGCTGCGGTCATTGAAGCCATGGGTCATCGTGTTGTTGCATCGGCTAAAGCCATTACGACCAAGGGGGACCTTGCCATTGGTGTGGCAGAGGCCATCATGCAAGCCGTGGCCAAGCTGCCGCAGGGGCTGCATTCGAAAGACATTTCATTGGTGTCTGTGTCCACAACACTGGCTACGAACGCCGTGGTTGAGGGCCATGGAAGCCCGGTCGGAGTGATATTGATTGGATTTGATGCGCCCATGGTGGAGCGAACAGGCATTGCCAAGGCATTTCCAGGCATTCCGATAGAGGTCATTTCTGGGGGGCATGATCACAACGGACATGCGACAGCACCGATGGACACGCAAGCGCTTGAAGAAGCGCTGTTGCGCATGACGGGCAAGGCAGACGCCTATGCTGTGGCGTCAACTTTCGCAGTGCGAAACGCCGAGCATGAGATTGCAGCCCGGGACCTGATTGTGTCTCGGACTGGCAAGCCCGTGACGCTATCGACAGAGTTGTCTGCTTCACTGGATGCACCACGACGTGCGTTGACGGCGACATTGAATGCCCGGTTGATTTCGCGCGTCTCAACCTTGATTGAGGCCGTCAATCGGGCCATGAAAAAATTGCAGATTACCTGTCCGTTGATGATTGTTAGAGGCGACGGCACGCTGGCTTTGGCGGAAAGCGTGGCAACACGTCCCATTGAGACGGTCCTGTCCGGTCCGGCAGCAAGTCTGGTGGGGGCGCAATGGTTGTCGGGACTGGACAGTTTCATCATGTCTGACATGGGGGGTACCACCACAGACCTTGGTGTGTTGATCGACGGGCGACCCCGGGTTTCCCTAGAGGGAGCGGAGGTGGGCGGCTGGCGCACCATGGTGCGGGCGATTGATGTGCGCACCGTCGGATTGGGTGGAGATAGCGAGATTACGCTGGGCCCAAACCGGACAATTCTGGTGAACCCGCAACGCATAGTCCCCGTCGCGTTGATTGGTGCCCGTTATCCTGAAGTGCTATCCCTGCTGGAGGCAGATCTGGCGGATGTGGATGGCGGTGGCTCCATGCATGGCCGCTTCGTATTGCTGCCCTTTGGTACATATGAAGGTGCACCCACGGGTGAGCTGACGCAACGGGAGGCGGAAGTTCTGCGTCTGGTCACCGACAAGCCCCAGCCCTATCGAAAAATTGCTTCATCGATGACAGCGCAACGGGCTATCGTCTCGTTAAAGAAGAAAGGATTGCTGCAAATCAGCGGTTTCACACCTTCCGACGCGGCGCATGTGCTGGGCCTTCAGTCGAACTGGTCGGCCCCGGCCGCAAGGATGGCGGCGCAGTTAGGTTGTCGTTTGCGCGAAATGAAGTTCCCGACGCCTGAGCGCACCGAGGAATTTGCCCGTGATGTCTGGAGTGAGACGGTCCGCCTGACGACCCGGGCTATTCTGGAGACAGCTTTTGGTATGAGCCCGCCGGACGATCGACTGATGAACGCGGTCTGTTCAGGTATTGGAACCTTGGGGCTTGCCAATATCCGCATGACCCCATCCATTCCAGTTGTGGCCGTTGGTGGACCAGTCAAGGTCTATTACAGAGAAGTGGGTAAGCGTCTGGGTTGTCAAATGGTATTTCCGGAGTTTTGTGATGTGGCGAACGCGGTAGGTGCTGCCACAGGCGTAGTGGCGCAAATCGCAACAGTCAGGGTGGGGGGGGATGGCAGCGGCTTATTTCTGGTTCAATCTGTCGCCGGCGCATCCCAATTTACGGAGCCTGTGACTGCCATGGATGCTGCAATCCATCTAGCCCGACAATCGGCCCGGGACGCGGCTGTAGCAATGGGCGCGCAGGAGCCGGAAGTGAAAATCACCATCACCAGGCAGATGTTGCCCAACGCAACCAGTGATATGGGCTTGCTGGAGGCGGTTGTCGTTGCTGAGGCCATTGGCCGACCTAGCACCCCGGTTCGGGGGGTGAAGCCCCAAACCTGAACGATCTACAGCTTTACAAGACTTAACTTAGCGCAACACCCGCGACATGCCAGAACGTCACAATGAACGCTTCAAAGAGATGTGACCCGATGACTTCAACACAAACCGACTACCCAGACTTTTTCTTGAAAGACACTGTTCCAGTGTTTCAGATGCGTTGGGGGTTCTATTTGTTAGTGGCGTTTGCGGCCGGTGTATCAGGCTGTATGACGCTCCCCTCAAGGGAGTCGACGTTGCCCGAAGTTCCTGTGCCAGCATCGTGGTCCTCACCGGTTTCTGGTTCATCTGCATTAACCGGAACACCATTAGCCCAATGGTGGCAGCGCTTCGGCGATCCCCAACTCACGGCTCTTGTCGAGCAAGCCTTGCAGGCAAATACCAGCGTCAGGTCCGCGCAGGCGGCACTACAGCAATCGCGTGCGTTGCGCGACATCAAAACCGCAGGCATGTTGCCGGGTCTTTCCGGCTCTGCTTCGGCCCAGCGCAGCCAGACAAATGGCAACAGCGCTAACAACAGTTTTCGGGTGGGGCTGGACGCCAGTTGGGAGCCTGATATTTTTGGAGGCAAACGCAGTGCTTTAAATGCGACGGAATCCGATGCACTGACTGCTGAAGCTTCTCTGGCGGATGTACAGGTTTCAGTGGCTGCTGAAGTTGCTTTGGCCTATATCCAGTTGCGAGGCCAACAGGCTCAGCTAGTGGTTGCTGCCAGCAACCTTGCCAGCCAGCAGGAAACGTTGCAGATCACCGACTGGCGTGCCCAGGCCGGGCTAACGACATCGCTGGAAGTGGAGCAGGCCCGCACGGCTACCGAGCAGACTCGTGCCCAGATTCCTGCGCTAGAGGCGGGTATTGCTACGACCCGGCATAGTCTTGCGGTGCTGACGGGACAGCCGCCCAACACACTGCAAACTTTGCTGGAGCCCGTGCAGGCGATTCCGCAGGTAGCGCAAGATCTCGCATTGGCCATTCCCGCGCAAACGCTGAGACAACGCCCCGATGTGCGTTCGGCGGAGCACCGTATCAGTGCCGCCCTGGCTCGTGTCTCCGTGGCTGATGCTGCGCGTTACCCCAGTTTCTCTATAAGTGGCTCAGTGGGTCTGAATGCGCTGACACTGGCTGCCCTGACCAACGGCGCGTCTGTCGTCAATGCTTTGTTGGGTAGTGTGTCTGTTCCCTTGTTTGATGGTGGCGCTGCCCAGGCTCAGGTGCGGGCGCAGGAAGCTGCGCTTGAACAGGCGCGCATTGGTTACCAGTCTGTGGTGCTGACCGCGCTGAAAGATGTGGAGGATGCGCTGGTGGCTCTCAAAGGTGACCGCGCACGTCTGGGCTATCTCCAAGGTGCTGCTGCGGCTGCAGGCAACGCGGCATTGCTGGCGCAACAGCGTTATGCCAGTGGCCTGATTGATTTCCAGACGGTACTGCAAACGCAGCGAACGCTGATGACTGCACAAGATAGTGTTGCCAGTGCCCAGGCCGATATCAGCACTGACCACGTCCGCCTGTACAAGGCCTTGGGTGGCGGCTGGCTTTAATCAACCCGATATTCCGGAATATTTCATGACAACCCAAGCCGTATCCAGTGCCAATCCTTCCGCCTCAGCCGTGCAGGCCATGCTTGATGAAGCGCCTGCGCCGGTGTGGTGGCGCCGCACCGTTGTCTGGGTGACGGCTTGTTTGCTAGTTGTTTCCGCTGTTGGCGCCTATTTCTGGCTGGCGCGTAGCAGGAGCAACGCAGCCCCCGTTTTTGTAACTGAAACCGTTGGCAGGGGTAACCTCACGCTGACTGTTGCGGCAAATGGAACTCTGCAACCAACCCGTTCAGTCAATATCGGAAGCGAGCTTTCGGGCACGGTATTGCGTGTGCTCGTGGATGTAAACGACAGAGTAAAAAAAGGCCAGGTGCTCGTAGAGCTCGATACGGCCAAACTGAATGACCAAGTGACGCGCTCACGTGCAGCCTTGGGCGCCGCTAACGCCATGGTGGCGCAATCTGTAGCTACCGTTAAAGAAGCGCAGGGAAATCTGGCACGACTAGAAGAGGTTGCACGACTGTCGGGCGGCAAAGTGCCTTCCAGAGCCGAGCTCGATTCTGGAAGGGCTACCCTGGATCGAGCGAGAGCCGAGGAGGCCAGCGCGCGCGCCAATGTGACCCAGGCCCAGGCAACAGCCGCGACCGATGCGACCAACTTGTCCAAAGCATCCATCCGATCACCCATTGACGGTGTGGTGCTGACCCGCACGGTTGACCCTGGCAATGCCGTGGCCGCCTCTCTCCAGGCCGTCACGCTTTTCACTGTGGCGGAAGACTTGGGTAAATTGCGGCTGCAGGTTAATGTGGATGAAGCCGATGTCGGCTCGGTCAAGGTGGGGCAGAAGGCGAACTTTACGGTCAGTGCTTACCCATCCCGCAAATTTCCAGCCACCATCACCCGTGTGGCGTATGGCTCCACCACGACAGATAACGTGGTGACCTACATCACCTACCTCGAAGTCGACAACACTGACCTGACGCTACGCCCTGGAATGACGGCATCCAGCACCATCACTTCGACCGAGCGGAACGACGCATTGCTGGTGCCCAATACAGCTCTCCGCTTTACGCCAGCAGCAACAGTTGGTCCCGCGGTGAAATCCAGTGGCGGCATAGTGAGTAGTTTGTTGCCCAGGATGCCCGGGTCTGGGGCGCGTAAATCTGCTGGCGCTACTGGCTCTGCTAGGCAGGTGTGGGTGCTGCGCGACGGCGCGGCTATAGCTGTGGCGATCAAACCTGGCATAAGCGATGGCCGGATGACTGAAGTTTCTGGTGGTGACTTGAGTGCTGGCATGCTGGTGATCACCGACCAGCGCGCAGCGGGTTCTACACCATGAGCCAAACGCCCCTGATTGAACTCAAGCGGGTGACCAAGACTTATGGCGAGGGCGCTACTGCTTTGCAGGCACTCAAAGGGGTAGACCTGACTATTCATGCTGGTGATTTTGTGGCCATCATGGGCCCCAGCGGTTCGGGAAAATCTACTGCTATGAATACACTGGGGTGCCTGGATACGCCCACCTCAGGTGAGTATCTGTTTCATGGTGTTCACGTAGAAACCCTTTCACGGGACCAGCGGGCACGCTTGCGCCGCCGTTTCCTGGGGTTTGTATTTCAGGGCTTTAATCTGCTGGCTCGAACTTCTGCTCAGGAAAACGTGGAGTTACCTTTGCTATACCGGGGGGAATCCGCCGCAGCCCGCCACTCGGCTGCAACCAGGGCGCTGGCTTCGGTCGGACTGGCGGGCTGGGAGCATCACACGCCCGCAGAGTTGTCCGGCGGGCAACAACAGCGCGTGGCGATTGCCCGCGCTATCGTCACCGAGCCGGCGGTTCTGCTGGCAGATGAGCCCACGGGTAATCTGGATACTCACCGTAGTCAGGAGATCATGAGTCTGCTCTGGGGGCTAAACCAGAACCATGGCATCACGGTCTTGATGGTCACACACGAAGCCGATATGGCGGCCTATGCCAAACGCATCGTTCGATTTGTCGATGGCGTTGTTGAAAGTGATGTACGGAACCTGCATCCGACTGCGCTGCTCGAAGCGAAACTCAATGCAGCACCCGTGATCGAAATTGCGACGGAAAGCCCATAATGTTGCTCAATACGTTGCTACTGGCATTGCGCTCCATCCGGCGCAACCTGATGCGATCTTTCCTGACAATTTTAGGTATCGTAATTGGCGTAAGCGCCGTGATCACGATGGTGACGCTCGGCAATGGAGCAACGCTGGCAGTTCAAAATCAGATATCTGGTTTGGGCACCAACCTGTTGCAAATACGGCCTGGTCAACGTATGGGTCCAGGGGCAGGAGGCGTTGGAGCCCCGTCTTTCAAGGAAGTTGATGCAGATGCCATAGCTTCCCAGATCGGCGGCATCTCGGCTGTCGCACCCGAGGCGCGCTCCAGCGCTACGCTAGTCGCCAATGGTCGCAACTGGGCCAGTAGCGTGATTGGAAGCACCAATGCCTGGCTGATTACGGGCAACTGGATGTTGCGTGATGGGCGAGAGTTTTCCGATGACGAGCTGCGAGCAGGTGCAGCCGTTTGTGTCATCGGTGAGACGGTTCGACGCGAACTTTTTGGCACTCGTTCGGCCATAGGCGAGCAACTGCGAGTCAAACAAATTTCTTGCGAAATTGTGGGTGTTCTGAACTCCAAAGGTCAAGGGAGCTTTGGCAATGACCAGGATGATGTAGTGCTTGTGCCTATCAAGACGCTTCAACGTCGCATTACGGGGAACACACGAGTGAACACCTTGCTGGTGTCTATGGCGGACGGCAGCGACGCAACTCGTCTCAAGGCCGGGCTGACCCAATTGCTGCGTGAGCGGCGCAAACTGGCAACTGGTATCGAAGACAACTTTAATGTGCTTGACACCAAGCAGCTCGCCGACACGTTGTCTGGAACCACTAAGGTCATGACCATGTTGCTGGGCGCAGTGGCCGCAGTAAGTTTGCTGGTAGGCGGTATCGGGATCATGAACATCATGTTGGTCAGCGTGACCGAGCGTACCCGTGAAATCGGACTGCGCCTTGCCATTGGTGCGCTGGAGCGTGAAGTGTTGCTTCAGTTTTTGATTGAGGCCGTTGTGCTTGCGTCGCTGGGTGGCCTTATTGGTATCGTGTTGGCCACGGGTGCTTCAATCGCACTGGCTGGAGTGATGGATGTGCCTTATCTCTTCAACCCGGGCGTCAACGTTTTGTCGTTCCTGTTCTCTGCGGCAATTGGTGTGCTGTTTGGTTATTTTCCAGCGCGACGGGCTGCGCGGCTGGATCCCATCGAAGCATTGCGGCACGAATAGCGGATTGCCTGTTGATTAAAGCTGACAAGCGGCGAACGCGGCGCCATCCGTCAGTACAAAGTCTCTGAATGAGGCGCTGAGATCGGACGGGACGGAGTCGCGGCGGTGCAGCAGACACCAGTCCAGCATTTTGGGCATATCCAGTACGTCTAGTACGGCCATTCGCCCAGCAGCAAGCTCAACCTGAAACACATGCGCCGATAGGAAACTGATGCCCATTCCGACCATCACCGCCTGCTTGATGGTCTCGTTGCCAGATAACTCCATGGACACATTAACCTGCAGTGATTGGGATTGTAGAAGGTGCTCCAGAAATTGGCGGGTGGCAGAGCCGGGCTCCCGGAAGATGAAAGACTCTTCGCGCAGCTCGTCCCAGTGAATATTCTTTTGCATTGCCAACCGGTGATTCGTGGATGCAACGATGCAATGCGGATGGCGGGCAAATGCCTCCGCTTCGACATCAGCTTCTGAAGGCGGATAGCCGCCAACCGCCACATCAATTTGGTGCTCCTGCAACATGGCCAGAATTCGATCACGTCGCTCAACTGTGAGCTTGAAACTGATACCGGGATGGTTTTCGCGAAAAGCCATCAACAAGGCCGGCGCAAAGTAGTGCGCAGTCGGCACTACACCCAGGTGCAGCAACCCGCCTTTGCCAGCGCGCGTTGCACCCATCGCATCCTCAGCAATGCGCACCTGATCAAGAATGCGCCGGGCATGCCTAAGCATTTCCTCTCCTGCCTGGCTCAGCCGAATCTGTTTTCCGCTTTTAACCAGCAGTTGCACGCCAGCGTCATCCTGTAATTTGGATATCTGCATGGATATAGCGGGCTGCGTGAGATGCAGTTGCTCGGCCGCGCGCGAGAAGTTCAATGTGGAAGCCACTGCTTCAAAAATGCGCAGTTGCCTCAAGGTGACATTTTTCATCGTGATCTTGACTTCAGCGGCTGCGAGGTACGGTGGCGGCACAGGGGTTCACCCTGCCGCAAGGATATGGGATACCTGCTTGGTCGGCCGAGCACACTCCCGGGCGCTAAGTGTTTACCCCCTTCTTGGGAGCAGTCCGTCAGCCTAATTACGTGGCTTACCAAGGTGTTTAAGGGCTAATCCTTGTGAGTATAAGGAAAAATATGAGAAAACATAAAAACATGTTCATTGTGAATATACATGTGAACTTCTAAACTGCGTTTACTCATCGTTTTCCCATAACCTAATACATGTCGCCAAGCTCCGCTGCCCCCGCCGCCTTCCCTGTCTGGAACGAAACACATGCCAACTCATTAGACGAGCCGGGTTTGTTGTTGTATCGCTCCAACCTGTTGGGGTCAGACCTTCGCATCACTAATTACGGAGGGGGTAACACTTCTGCCAAGATCGTTCAACGAGACCTACTCAGCGGTGCGGATGCTCTGGTTTTGTGGGTCAAAGGTTCGGGTGGAGACGTAGGCTCGATGAAGCTCGATGGCTTCAGCACCCTGTACATGGACAAGCTCAACGCGTTGCAAAAGCTATACCGTGGCCCCGATTTTGAAGACGAGATGGTGGCCTACCTGCCGCACTGCACCTTTAACCTGAATCCGCGCGCCGCCAGCATCGACACGCCCCTGCATGCCTACCTGCCTTTCGCCCACGTGGACCACATGCACCCCGACGCGGTGATTGCTATTGCTGCAATGGCGAATAGCGAAGCGCTGACGGCCAAGATTTTTGAAGGCACTGTCGGCTGGTTGCCCTGGCGCAAGCCTGGCTTCGAGCTGGGCCTGATGCTGCAACGCTACCAGGCCTCCCACCCTGCGCAGCGTGGCCTGGTTTTGGCGGGCCACGGCCTTTTCACTTGGGGCGACACGGCCAAGAGTTGCTATGAAAACACCGTGGGCGTGATAGCCCATGCGCAAAACTGGCTGGGCCGCGAAAGCGTGGCCCGCATGGCCGTAGCCTTTGGTGGCGCGGCGCGAGCCTCGCTGGCCATGGTTGACCAGGATGCCACTCTGGCCCGCGTGCTGCCGGTGCTGCGTGGCCTGGCGTCCAAGAGCGGCCACAAACTGCTGCATGTAGACCGCCAGCCTGCCGTGATGGAATTCGTCAACAGCGTGCAGCTGGCCCCGCTGGCGGCCATGGGTACCTCTTGCCCTGACCACTTTTTGCGCACCAAGATCCGCCCGCTGATCCTGGAAGCATCGGTTTACCAACTGGAAGGTGCCGCCCTGGTCGCTGCGCTGGAAGAAAAACTGGTCGCCTATCGTGCCGCATACGCCGCCTACTACGACCGTTGCAAGCGCCCCGACAGCCCGGCCCTGCGCGATGCGAATCCGGTGATCATCTTGCTGCCCGGCATCGGCATGGTGTCGATTGCCAAGGACAAGGCCACGGCGCGCATTGCCGGTGAGTTTTACGTCAACGCCATCAACGTGATGCGCGATGCCAACGCCATCGACACCTATGTGGGCCTGCCCGAGCAAGAGGCGTTTGACATCGAATACTGGTTGCTCGAAGAAGCCAAGCTACAGCGCATGCCCAAGGCCAAGCCCCTGGTGGGCAAGGTGGCGCTGGTGACCGGTGGCGCAGGCGGCATTGGCCGCGCCATCGTCGAGCGCTTTTTGAACGAGGGTGCCTGCGTGGCGTTGCTGGACATCGACGTCGAAGCACTGGAAAGCACGCGAGCCGAGCTGTCCAAGCGCTATGGCAAGGACGTGGTGCGCAGCATGGTGTGCGACGTGACTTCGGAAGAGTCTGTGATCAACGCTTACGTGCAGGCCACGCTGGAATTTGGCGGGCTGGACGTTCTGGTTTCCAATGCCGGAATCGCTTCTGCCGCCCCCATCGAAGACACCAGCCTAGCGCTGTGGATGCGCAACCAGAACATCTTGGCCACCGGCTACTTCCTGGTGGGCCGCGAAGCCTTCCGTCTGATGAAGGCGCAGGCCATCGGTGGCGCCATGGTCTTTATCGCCAGCAAAAACGGCATGGTGGCCAGCGCCCAGGCCAGCGCCTATTGCGCCGCCAAGGCGGCCGAGATCCAGCTGTCGCGCAGTTTTGCTTTGGAGGGCGCGCCGCTCGGCATCCGCTCCAACGTGGTGAACCCCGATGCTGTCATCCGTGGCAGCAAGATCTGGACAGGTGCCTGGAGCCAAGAGCGAGCCGCCGCCAACAAGATCAGTGAGGAGGAGCTGGAAGCCTTCTACCGCGACCGCTCCATGCTCAAACGCAGCGTGTTCCCCGAGGATATAGCCGAGGCCACCTATTTCCTAGCCAGCGACTTGGCTGCCAAATCGACCGGCAACATCATCAACGTGGATGCGGGTAATCTTGCGGCTTTTCCACGTTGAAGCCACTCGTGACAAGCTTTACACATTACCCTCACACCAAGAGAGCGTCACATGACCAAGACAAGCATTTCCGCCGAGCTCATCGCCCAGCACAATCAGCAGCATGCTGCCCGTGTACGGCTCGACTATGAATCATTGGGCGAGCAGCTGGCTCGCCGCCATGTTGATATTGACCGGCTAAAGGCCGATGTAGCCCGGTTCACTGTTGCGGTTCCTTCATGGGGCGTTGGTACTGGAGGCACACGGTTCGCACGCTTTCCTGGAAAGGGTGAACCACGAAACGTATTTGACAAAATACAGGACTGCGGTGTCATCCAGCAACTGGTCCGCTGCACACCAACCGTGTCTCCTCATTTCCCCTGGGACAAGTGCTCTGATTACGTTGAACTCCGGGAGCATGCCCAGTCGCATGGGCTGGCGTTTGACGCGGTCAACTCGAACACTTTCTCAGACCAACCCGGACAGGCGCTTTCGTACAAGTTCGGCAGTTTGACCCATGCTGATCCTGCCGTGCGCGCGCAGGCTGTTGCGCATAACCTGGAATGTATAGAGATCGGCAAGAAGCTGGGCAGCAAGGCTATCACCGTATGGATCGGGGATGGCGCCAACTTTCCGGGCCAAAACCATTTCCGTCGGGCTTTCGAGCGCTATTTGGCGAGCAATCAGCAAATTTACGCTGCCCTGCCTGCAGATTGGCGGATGTTTCTAGAACACAAGATGTTTGAGCCCGCGTTTTACGCGACAGTCATTCAGGATTGGGGCTCCAGTCTCTTGGCTGCCCAATCACTTGGCGACAAAGCACGCTGCCTCGTTGATCTGGGTCATCATGCACCAAACACCAATATTGAGATGATCGTCGCGCGGTTGGTACATGCTGGAAAGCTGGCGGGGTTCCATTTCAACGACAGCAAGTACGGAGACGATGATCTGGATAGTGGTTCCATCAATCCGTTTCAGTTGTTTCTCGTCTTCAATGAACTGGTCGACGCAGCTCAGTCTGGTGCGTCAAATTTTGACCCTGCCTACATGCTGGATCAATCCCACAACGTGACCGACCCCATTGAGAGTCTGATGACCAGTGCTATTACTGTGCAGCGATGCTACACCCAGGCTTTACTGGTGGACCGGGTTGCACTAACCGCCTACCAGGACGCCAATGATGTGCTGATGGCGGCACAGACATTGAAGCAGGCTTTTCACACTGACGTGACGCCCGTCCTGCAGACCATCCGCATGGAGGCAGGCGGTGCTGTTGATCCGGTTGTGGCGTATCGGGCCTCCAGCTATAGGGTCCATGTGGCTGCGGTCCGTCCAGCCAGCGGCCCTAGCAGCGGAATCGTTTGACCAATTGATACAAAGGGGCACCTGCCGTGTTCCTGACCGTCGTATTGGCCGCTCCCGTCTCAACATCGCGATGGGCAGGGAGCTTGGCGCATTGCCACGGTGATTCAGGGCCTGTTTACTTTTGGTCCGGGTATGGCCAATGTGTCTGGCATTGTGATGTCCACGATCGTTGGTATCCTGCTGATTGCTGCGATGATCCTGCCGAGCCAGTTTCGTGGACAAAAGAAGTTTGCGCGTTCAGTCTGTAGTCGATGGTATGACCGGTGTTCTGGAGAATCTTCCCGTGGAAAAATTCGCCTTTCGTATGTTTCTCAAACCAGGTAACGCGGCTGTGTACAAGCAGCGGCATGACGACATCTGGCCCGAACTCGTGGCTTTGTTAAAAACCTCAGGCGTCAGTGACTACAGCATTTATCTAGACGAAGAGAATAGTGTGCTGTTTGCCGTGCTTAAGCGCAGCACCGGCCACATCATGGACAAGCTGCCAGAGCACCCGGTGATGCAACGCTGGTGGGCGCACATGGGTGACTTGATGCGAACCCATGCTGATGGTTCCCCCGTGGTCGAGCCACTGGCTTGTCTGTTCCACATGGAGTGACTGTTCGTTGAATCAAGTCACGGACAACCTGCCAGACCTCACGCTGGTCATCGATATCGGAAAAAGCCACGCCAAACTGCTGTGGGTGGATGATCACGGAATGGTGGTTGACCGGCGAAGTCGTGACAACCGCAGTGTGCAGTCACCTTTAGGCTATCTAGCACTGGACATTGCAGGGTTGACGGACTGGATGCAAGAGGGGTTGACCAGTTCATCCCTCACCCGGCGCTGCAAGCGCGTGATGACCTGCACACACGGAGCAGCCTTTGTGGGGTTGGGTGATCAAGGGTTGGCGTGGGACCCAATTGACTATGAGTTCGATGGCTTTGCCAGCACCTCACCTGAGCTGGTGCAGGGCTATCTTCGCCAGCGTGATGAATTTTCTTCGACGCTGTCTCCGGATTTGCCTGCAGGCTTGAATGCAGCCAGGCAGTTATATTGGTTGCAACATACCCATCCCATTGCCTGGGCAAAGACCCGATGTCTGTTGCCCTATCCGCAGTATTGGGCTTGGTGGCTCAGTGGCGTGGTCAGCAGCGAGGTGTCGTCGATGGGTTGCCACACGCAGCTATGGTCCGTTAAGGAAGGCCGGTATTCTGACCTGGCGCGGTCTCAGGGTTGGGCCACCTTGTTTGCCCCAATGAAATCCGCATGGCAGGTATTGGGTCAAGTTCGTCCCCAGCTGGCAGATGCGATGGGCCTGCCGCGCGATTGTGAGGTGCATGTGGGTGTGCATGACAGCAACGCCTGCCTTGCCCGATATTTGAGTTCGCCGGGCCTGACCCTTGTTTCGTCTGGAACCTGGACCGTGCTGATGGCGCCAGCAGCACCCGTTGACTCGCTGCAAGCCGGGCGCGATATGCTGGGAAACGTCAGTGTTCTGGGGCAACCGACGCCTACGGCACGCTTCATGGGGGGGCGGGAGTTTTCTGTCTTGCTGGATGGCGCGCCTGCTGATCTGGGTACCAAACAGGACCTGCAACAACTCGTGCAAACGCAAACCTTTGCTGTACCCGCCTTTGCCCAGCAGGGTGGTCCCTTCATGGGGCAACACGGGCGTTTAATGCGACTGGGCCATTCGTGTGAATTGCAGGCCATCACTGCCGCGCAGCGCTCTGCGCTGGCTGCGCTTTACTGTGCGCAGATCACGGCGTGGCTGGTCCAGTGTTTGCGTCCTGAAACTTCTGCTGAGCCAGTGGCCGCGCGCCGCTTGCTGGTTGTTGAGGGCCCGCTGGCAACCAACCAGCTTTTTATGGGTGTTCTTCAGTCGTTGCTGGAGGGTTACACCTGCATGGCCAGTGTGGATGAACTGGAAGGCACAGCGCGTGGGGCGTGGTTGCTCAGCCGTTGGGACGGCACATCCCCCGCTCCCAATGCACCTGTTACGCAGTCTTTCCTGCGAGCTATGCGACCAGTGGGTGCCGCCGGACTGCGCGCATACCATCAGGGCTGGCTGACCTTGGTAGCCGGGTTGGCAATAGCTGCCTAGACACCTGCGACTGAGGCAGGCGGATTCCTTAGCACAGACACTACCGCCCGAAGCCCGATGACCAACTGCTCCGGCGAGCTGACCGTATTCAGGCTGATACGAACCGCGTTTGGCGAAGGTGTCCTACCGGCTGCGAATTGGTCTGCTGTGCGAACCAGCACCCCTGCCTGACGTAAAGTAGCCGCAAACGGCCCCGCCCGCCAGGGAGGCGGCAACGGCAACCAAAGATGCGGGTGGTGATGGCTCCACCTGAAATCAATTCCGGCTAGCGCGCTTCTGGCCAACGCCAGTCGCTCGCCAATACGCTCACGCTGTAAATCAATCAGCCGTTGGGCCTCGCCGCTCTCCAGCCAGTACGTGGCGATCTCGGGCATCAATGGCGCCACCATCCAGCAATCTGTTCGGATGCTGGCTGCTACCTTGTCCAGCCACTCCGGGGACGCCTCCAGGTAACCAACCCGCAACCCCGGCGCCATCACCTTGCTCATGCTGGACATGAGAAACGACTGCGCGGGCACTAGTGTGGAAATGGCTGCAGGCGGCTTGTCGAGTATGGCGGCATGAACCACGTCTTCCATCAGAAATAGACCACGCCGTTTGATGACTGCGGCAATGTCGTGGCGTCGCGCAGCCGACATCGTGCCGGTTGTGGGGTTGTGTAGCGTTGGCGCGCAGAACAACAGCTTGGTGTTGAAAGTTTGAGCTGCCCGGTCCAGCGCATCCGGCAGCAAACCGTCATCGTCCATCTCCAGGCCAATCACCTGCAGTCGCAGTGAGCGCGCCAGTGACAGCATGCCAGGATAGCTGAGCGACTCAGCCAGCAAGGTGTCGCCCGGCCGTGCGATGGTGCGCAATACTCCAGCAAGTGCATGCTGCGCGCCGTGTGTTACCAGCACTCGTTTGGCAGCGCCACTGGCGCCGAAACGGCGTAACCATTGCGCGCCCGCTGCCCGATGGCGTTTGGTGCCAGTCTCGGGCTGGTAACGCAGCACCTCCGCCAGACGCTCGGGGTCCTGGCCAAGCTGGGTGAATGCCAGGCCCAATGCGTGAACTTCGTCCGTCGGGATGGCCACGTTGTGAGCGAGGTCAATGGGGGCTGTCTGCGGCGAGGTGGTTGAGCCAACAGTATCGGTGTCCAGATTGCGCACATAGGTTCCGTCGCCAACCCGTGCGGTAGCAAGACCCAGCCGCTCCAGACTGGCGTAGGCGCGGCTTACCGTGCCGGTGGTGACGCCCAGCCGGTGGGCCAACACCCGGTGCGGTGGCAGCTTTTCGCCTGCGGCCAGCTGACCGTTGCGAATGGTCAACGCCAGCTCGGATGCAATGGCCTGGTATTTGGGAACGGCTTCCTGCTCCAGGTCAAACGCGGTATTTACACGGTATTCATTCAAATTCATGGTGGAACGGCAACATCTTTCACCCTCTCATTGCGAATCAGATACAAGCCGCTAGCAATGATGATGCCACCGCCAATCAGGGTGTAGTGGTCGGGGGCGGTATGCCACAGTATCCAGTCAAGACCAACACCCCACGCCAGAGCGGTGTATTCAAAGGGCGCCACGGCAGACGCCTGCCCGTGGCGAAAGGCGTCGGTAATGGCGAGCAGCCCCAGAAAACCCGTTACGGCCAGCGCGGCAATCAGCGGCCAGTCGGTGTCGGCAATGCTGATCCACTCGGGTGCCGCCAGCGTGCCGGCACCAACCCCCATCAACAAGGTGGTCCAGAACACCTGGTTCACACTGGAATCGGTGCGGCTCAATACCCGGGCTGATACGGCTGACACGGCATAACACGTGGCTGCGGCCAGAACCGCCAGCGCACCGAGCGAGAAAAACGCCTCTCCACTGGGACGCATGGCGATCACCACGCCAACCAGGCCGACACCAATGGCGATCCAGTGCACAGGCTGGACGGTTTCCTTGAGCACCGGAATAGACAAGACGGTGATCAGCAAGGGGGCGATGAAAAAGATGGTGTATGCCTCGGCCAGAGCCAGTTCCTTGATGGCGAAGGCAAATAGCGACAGCATCATCACGCCAATGATGCCGCGAAACAAATGCAGGGGCCAGCGGATTTTAAGCAATGCATGAGCCTCCCCACGCCAGAGCACATACAGGCAAACCAGTGGCATCGCCGATAGGCCACGCATCGCCGCGACCTGTGTGGCCGGGTAAGTGGCGGTGAGCGCCTTCATGACGGCATCCATCATGGAGAACAGGCCTACGGCAATGACCATCGAGGCAATGCTGCGCAAATTTCCTGAAACTGGCATGCTATATATTTTATAGCTATAAACGCATATTGGGCGATGGCGTAAGGCCGATGAGCTCTTAAAATGAGCTCTTTTCCTTCAAAATGGCCGGATCAAACGGCGTGCGGGTGAACACCTCACGCAGCATGGGTTCGAAATGACTCAGCGGCTTGGTGGGGTAGGCCGGGTCAAATGCTGCCTGATCGTAGCGCTCACAAAAACGGTTGCAGGACTCAAACCACGGGTGGTCCTTGTAGGCCAGATAACCGTCAGGGTTTTTGCCGTAGTGGTGCGCGTAGTACTTCATCTGGAAAAGGCCATGCATCTCGACGATCCACGTCACTTCGGCGCGCACATAAGGGCGCAGCACGGCAGCTGCCAGTTGGGAATGATTCTCCGGGGCCAGGTCGTCGCCAATATCGTGAACCAGTGCCGCCACGATGGTTTCCAAGTCTGCACCATCGGCCTCGGCGAGTGTGGCACTCTGCAGCGAATGGGTCAGGCGGCTGACCTGGTAGCCTTCCATGGAGTCGCCCAGTCGCTTTAGAGCCACCAACAGCCGGTCGGGCAGGCCGCGAATGTAGTCATGCTCCAAGTTTTGCAAATAGATGTATTCCTCTTGGGTGCCATCTTTCATCTGGGTGAATGCAACGGTTTTCATGTGGTTACTTTCGTCGTTCAGGCGGGTTGGCTGGCGTCGTGGCCGCAGGTGCGTTGCAGCACGCGGTACAGGCTGCGCGGGCCATCCCGGTCAATATAGCAGCCCTGCAATTGGCGGTGGCCTTCGGAAGGGTCAAACGAAGTGCGGCCATGCAGCACGCGGTTGTTGTCAAACATCATCATTTCACCGGGCTGCAGACGAAAGCGCAATTCATAGCGTGGGTCTTCAAACAGCGTACCCAGGCGTTTGCGGGCGCGGTGGTAACGACGGGTGTCTGCGTCCGACATCAGTGGAATATCGTCCAGGCGCGGGCTGTAATGCACGCCAGTCATCTCGCCGCGACCATCGAGCTCAATCATCGGTTTGACCGCCACCAGCTGGGTGGTGGCATCGCGATATTCATACCGCACCGGCACGCGGCTCAACAGCGCAAAACCTTCCGGGTCTTCCTCACGCAACTGCCCGGCGACGGCCAGACTATCCACCAGCGTGGACAAGCCGCCAGATGTTTCGTTTTGCAGGCATTGCAGCAGCTGAATGCCCGGCACCGGCGTGCGGTACGGGTTGTCTGTGTGCGGCCCCAACGCCACAGGCCGATAGGCCAGATCAGTTCCGTCGGGGATGGAGTACACCTCAAAATAAGTGCCAAAGTTGGTACTGCGCACAAAGCCAAAGCGATGCGCAATCTCCATGATGGATTCTTTTTGCGTAGGGGTGTTGTGAACGAGCAGGTAGCCCAGGGTGATGAAGTCCCGCAGCGCCTGGTACAGAACGGCGTCAGTAGCCAGATTCGCCCATTGGTAAACCGGCTGCGGTGTCAGATCGGCACGCCACGGTTTCGGTTCCGGGCAGGCTTCATTCAGCACGCTTCCCCCCATCAGTTCGGTGGGATCAAATGCTCCGGCAAACCCGTCGCTGAACGACAGACGCAGCATGTGCTGATCCGTCCATTGTGCGCCGGTCAGCTGCAGATCATCAGGCAGCAGGTGCGGGTTCATCAAGCGCTGGCCTGTGATGGCGTCGCGTTGCGTGGGGTCGTTGCTGCGGGCACGCAGCCACAGGGCCGGAAGCGGCGTGTCGGTTAAGCCCTGGCGCAACACCAGTTGGGGCGGTGTGGCGCCCTCGACGATTCGAATTTCTGACATGGCTGAGGCTCCGTTTCTCGTGCGTTTTGTGGGGTAATTGGCTGTAATTTTTGGATGAAATTCAGCAACCGGCCAAGTCTGCTGATTTCCGGATGAGCTGGCAAACGAAGAAAAAGCAGTTGTATCATTAGTGTTTCTAATGCCTTGCTAATGAGTCATCTGTGACCCGACTTCCTCCTTTGAACTGGCTTCGCGCTTTCGAAGCCTCTGCTCGATCCTTGAGCTTCACAGCCGCAGCCGCGGAGCTCAGCATGACGCAATCCGCCGTCAGCCAGCAGATCAAGAGTCTGGAGACTGCATTGGGGCGTCCACTGTTTGTTCGCCGCGTGCGGGGGCTGGAATTGACAGAAGAAGGAAGGGCGTATTTACCGACCGTTCAGGCCGCGTTTGCAATGCTGGAGGAGGGCACCAGTGTGCTGACGGGGCGAAATGACCCCCATGTGCTGGAACTGCACGTCAATTTGTCTTTCGCCGTGTTTTGGCTGACACCGCGTCTAGGTAGCTTCATGCGCGAGTATCCCTGGGTGCGCTTGAACGTGGTGACGTCTATCTGGCCGGAGGAAAAACAGAGTGCCGCTGCGGCCGTGGGAATTGTTTTTGGCCAGAGCAAGTGGGAGGGACGGGTGGGACTCAAGCTGGGGAGCGACACGATTTTCCCGGTCTGCGCGCCCGCGCTGGCCAAACGCATCCAGTCGGTGGACGACCTGATGCGCGAGCGTTTGTTTGATCTATCCGGCACCCTGCAGAGCTGGGACAGCTGGCTGGATGCCAATCCAGCCCAAGCAAAAGGGGCCCGCCCCGCAGTTGATCGTGTCAGCACCTGGACGTTGAGCCTGGCCTGGGCACAGCAGGGGCTGGGCGTGGCATTGGCACATGAAAAGGTTGCGGGCCATCTCATCGAGACCGGGCAGCTGGTGTGCCCATGCGAGTTTTCATTGCCCATGAAAGAGGCTTACTACCTGATTGCGCCGGAAGGTACCCATGCCAACCCGGCGGCGCAAGCCTTCAAGGGCTGGCTCCTGCGTGAAATGAAAGAGGCTGGACCTACCGCAGAATCACGTCATTGAATTCAGGACTTCCGATAGCACCAGCAACAGCACCACAGCCAGAAACACCACGGGCATGATCGCCGCCGGGCCGGCTGCTGCAGCCAGCAGACCCATGGCGGCGGGGCCTGCTGCGCCGCCAACGTAGGCGAAACCCACTTGCCGCCCGATCACGATGCGGGCTGTATCGGCATCGAAACGCCGCGCGGTCTCATGCATCAGCGACGGGTAGATCGGCGCACAGCCCAGCCCCAGCAGCATCAGCCCGACCAATGACAGCGACGGGGGCAAGCCGCTCACGCTGAACAACGCGGCGCCCAGCATCGCCATCACCAGCCCGTAACGCACCAACCGGCGGTTGCCCATGCGCGCGGCAATCAGGCCGGTGCCAAAGCGGCCCGCCATGATGGCGCCGTAAAAGCATGACACCCATAACCCGGCTGTCGGAGCACTAACATGGCGGTCGTCCACCAGCACGCTGGCTGCCCACAGCCCGGTGCCGACCTCAATCGTGGCGTACACGAGGTAGAGCGAAACCGCCAGCCACGGCGCTTTGGGGTTCAGCGGTTTGAGCGTGAGGGGTTGCTCATCGTGTGCCGCTGCGTCAGGTGTGGCGCGCTCGCGGTTCCACAGCGTCAGCGTAAGCAAAAACAGAAACGCCAGCCCCAGCTGGATGAATGCAATGTGCCGATACCCCTGCGCCCATCCAGCGACCGTGGCCAGCGCCATACCCATGACGATTGGCCCCAACGTGGCGCCAATGCCCCAGCAGCCGTGCAGCCAGTTCATGTGGCGCGACGAATAATGCTGTGCCACGAAATGGTTTAACCCCGCGTCCACCGAGCCCGCGCCCAGTCCGAGCGGAATAGCCAGCAACAGCAAAACCCCGAACGACGGGCCAAACGAGAACCCCAAGAGGGCCAGCCCGGTGAGCAAACCGCTGATCATCACCACGGGCCCGGTGCCCAGCCGCTTTAGCACGGCGCCACTGGCGAAACTCGAAATGGCCGAGCAGATGGTGAGCACCAGCGTAATCAAGCCGGCTGCTTCAATCGGTTGCAACAGCGTGGCGCGCATGGTCGGCCAAGCGACCCCCAATACGCTGTCTGGCAGCCCCAGACTGATGAAAGCGAAGTAGATGATGCCGAGAAGGATGAAGTGGTTCATGAGATGGCGAAGCGATGTTTGCTACATATTCAATAGCTGCTCACGCATATTCTACAAGGGCTGATGGCCAATTCGACGGAAAAAAATGATCTTTTTCAAGTCATCTGGCACTCCCGATCACTGCGTCGCGTCCAGCTCGTGACCCAGTGCGGCATGATGGAGCCCATATTGAACACAGGAGAGAACCGGATGAGCCTTGAACAGGATATCGAGAAACTCGCAGCGCAGGAGCAGCGACTGCAGCTGGACCGCTTCGACAACGCAGCAGCGTGGGAGCTGGGCACCCGGATCAAGGCGATTTGCGAGGCCCGCCGCGTGGCGGTCACCACGGAAGTGCGGCTGGCCAAAGAGACGGTTTTTTTCTACGCCATGCCCGGCACTACACCGAGCAACGCCGACTGGGTACGGCGCAAGCGCACCGCCGTTGAGTTGTTGCAGCGCAGCTCCTACGCTATCGGGCGTTCGCTGGAGAAGGAAGGCACGTCGCTGGAGCAAAAGACGGGTTTGCCAACACGGGACTACGCCACGCACGGGGGCTGTTTCCCCATTCGCGTGCGTGGTGTGGGATGCGTAGGCACGGTCACCGTGTCCGGTGTGCCGCAGCGGGAAGACCATGCCATCGTGGTGGAGGCGCTAGCTGCGCTGGCGGGTGTGCCTCTGGCAGAAGTGGCGCTGGAGTGAGCCTTCGTACGCGTACCACCCGGTGTATCAGTAGCTCATGATGACCAGGCGTGTCTGCGTGAATTCCAGCATACCGTGTTTGCCATCATCACCGCCCAGCCCGGAGCGCTTCCAGCCCGCGTGGTAGCCCTGATACGGGTCGGCCGGCGTGCGGTTAATGTACAGTTCGCCCGCCTCGATTTCATTGCCTGCCTGCATCACGTGGCGGTAATTTTCGGTGTACAGCACGGAGGCCAGACCAAACTGGTGGTCGCTGGCCATCACCAACGCCTCGTCAAACGTGTCGTAGGGCAGCACGCACAACACCGGGCCAAACACTTCTTCCTGCACGATCTCGGACTGCTGTCGAACCTGAGTCAGCAGCGTGGGTGGGTAGAAGAAGCCATGCCCGTGCGGCATCACGCCGCCACATTCCAGCTTGGCCCCATCCTGCACAGCACGCTGCACCATGTCATGAATGGCCTGGCGGCTGGAGGCGCTGATCAGCGGTCCCATGTGAGAAGCATCCGCGGCGCGGTTGCCAAATTGCCGCGCGGAGAGTTTGGCCTTGAGCTTGGCGACTAGCGCGTCGTGAACGGTTCGCTGAACATAGACCCGCTCCACGGCTGTGCACAACTGACCGCAGTTGGTGGTCTTGGAGCGCACGATGTCAGTTGCCGCCTTTTCCAGATCGGCATCAGCCGCCACGATCGCCGGTGTTTTACCGCCCAGCTCCAGCGATGATTTGGCGATGTTGGTCTTGGAATACTCCAGCACGCGGCGACCCGCTGCCACGCCGCCCGTCAGGGTGATCATGGCTACCTTGGGGTGTGTGCACAAGGCTTGCGCCTCGTCGTGACCCATGGTCAGGATGTTGACTACGCCCGGCGGCAGCTTGGCGTCCAGCACGGC
>ENA-UOWO01002066-UOWO01002066.1-activated-sludge-metagenome-genome-assembly--contig:-NODE-2066-length-25493-cov-12.697303_pt1 | contig 25493 bp, 21 predicted proteins | sample MGYA00238148_ERZ761564 | MGnify/ENA primary metagenome ERZ761564 (study PRJEB28885, sample SAMN05720194) | activated sludge metagenome | isolation source: Anaerobic digester | place: USA... | reverse complement strand
TAAACGTAGAGCACTTTTTTGGCGGCGGCGGCCACCTTCTGGGCGCTCGGCACCACGGCATGCTCGAGGTTGGCCGCGTAGGGCATGGGCACATCCTCGCTGGTGATGCGCAGCACCGGCGCATCGAGGTGGTCAAAGGCGTTGAGGGTGATGCGGTAGGCGATCTCGGCGCCCACACCCGCATAGGGCCAGCCCTCCTCGACGATGACACAGCGGTTGGTCTTCTCGACCGAGCTGATCAAAAGCTGCTCGTCGAGGGGCCGCAGAGTGCGCGGATCGACCACTTCGGCCTCGATCCCCTCGCCGGCGAGGATATTGGCGGCCTCGAGGGCGACGTGGATCATCTTGGACCAGGCGATGAGGGTCACATCCTTGCCGGGCCGCTTGATATCGCCGACACCGATGGGGACGATATGCTCGCCTTCGGGCACCTCGCCCTTGTAACCATAGGCCACCTCGCTCTCGAAAAAGGCGACGGGATTGTCGTCACGGATCGCCGCCTTGAGCATCCCCTTGCCGTCGGCCGGCACGCTCGGGGCCATGACGATCAGACCGGGGATGTGGCAGAGCCATGATTCGAGCGACTGGCTGTGCTGGGCGCCGAGCTGATGGGCGGAGCCGTTGGCGCCGCGGAAGACGATCGGCATCCTGATCTGGCCGCCGGACATGTAGCGCAGTTTGGCGGCGTTGTTGACGATCTGGTCCAGGGCCAAAAGGGAGAAATTCCAGGTCATGAACTCGATGATCGGGCGCAGTCCCGACTGGGCGGCGCCGACGCCGAGTCCGGCGAAACCGAGTTCGGCGATCGGGGTGTCGATGACACGCTGCGGGCCGAATTTTTCCAGCAGCCCCTGGCTCACCTTGTAGGCGCCCTGGTAATAGCCCACCTCTTCACCCATAAGGAAGACATTGGGATCGCGTTCCATCTCCTCGGCCATGGCCTGGTTCAGGGCTTCACGAAAGGTCAATTCTGGCATACTCTGCTCTCTATGTTAAGTAGGTTTTAATAATCAGGAATAGATTTCAGTATAGAGCTCTTCCATGGCCGGCAGGGGGCTCTTTTCGGCAAAGTCGACGGCGTCGAGAACGATCTTTTTGATCTCGTCCTCGTACTCTTTTATTTTTTCCGCGGTGATCACCTTGTCGTCGAGCAGCTTTTGCTGAAAGATGAGGATGGGATCCAGCTTTTTCTGCTCCTCCACCTCCTCCTTGGTGCGGTAGTGGGAGTGGACCGGATCCGACATCGAGTGGCCGCGGAAGCGGTAGGTGCGGGCCTCGATCAGGGTTGGTTCGCCGTCGCGGGTGGCGCGAACAACAGCTTCGGCGACGGTGTCATGGACGGCGAGCACATCCATCCCGTCGACGGTGGCGCGGGCCATGTCATAGGAGCAGGCCTTTTCGGAGAGGTCCCAGACCGCGGAAGCGCGTTCCATCGGAGTGCCCATGCCGTAGCGGTTGTTCTCGATCATATAGATCACCGGCAGGTGCCAGAGCTTGGCGAGGTTGAGGGATTCGTGAAAGGCGCCCTGATGGACCGTGCCCTCACCCATCGAGCAAAGCACAACTTTGTCTTCCTTGCGGTATTTGGCGGCGAAGGCCATGCCTGTGGCCACCGGCACCTGGCCGGCGACGATGCCGTGGCCGCCGAAATAACCTTTCTCCACATCGAAGAGGTGCATCGAGCCCCCCTTGCCCTTGGAGACGCCGGTGGCCTTGCCGAAGAGTTCGGCCATCACTGCAGCGGGCTCGCCGCCCATGGCGAGGATGTGGCCGTGGTCGCGGTAGGCGGAGATGAACTGGTCGCCCGGGCGCAGGGCCGAGACAGCGCCGACACCGACCGCCTCCTGGCCGATATAGAGGTGGCAGAAACCGCCGATCTTTTGCATGCCATACATCTGCGCCGTCCGTTCCTCGAAGCGGCGGATGAGCAGCATCATGCGGTACATCTCGAGCAGTTTTTTCTTTTGCATGTGGTATCCTCTGCGGGTCAAAAAAAAGATGACAAGCGGTTGAAATTCGTTAGTAATACAAAAATCAGGGGTTTATTATTTCATCGCCGTTCATAAATCTCTCGATGATCGCCATCGTCCGCGGGATGGAACGCCGCAGCCGGGCGGAGGTCTCGGGCGGGATGGTTTGCGGGCTGAAGGGCACGTACTTGACGTACTCCCGGTTCTCGCCGGCGCGGCGGCCGTATTTGTAAGCCCAGGTAAAGTTGCCGGCCGCATCGAGCTGCGCATCGGGAAGGTCACGGTTGGGCACGCTGATGTAGAACCGGCTCTCCGCCAGATCGTTATCGGCAAGAAGCCGCGCCTGATGGAGATGATCATAGAGTTCCCGCGCCGTATTGATGGCCGGATCGACCAGGTGAACGGTATCGGCCAGGAAGGGGCGATAGATAAACGCTCCCTCCTCCCGGTAGGCGCGCAGCCGGCCGATCTCTGCTTCGAAAACATCCAGGTAGAAGGGGTAGTGGGTGCAGCCGAGGATGAGCACCTTGAGAGGCTTGGCGCTCTGCGCCCGGCGGAGCTGTTCGAGCAGGGAGACGAGGTTGTAGGCGATATAGTTCTCGACCGAATTGATCTGCAGGCGGCGGGGATGCTCCCGGCTGCCATCATAGAGCATATGGTTTTCATCCCAGTCAAAACCATAACGCGGGAGGATGGTGGAGTCGATGACCGCATGGGGATGGAGCAGGGCGGGTCCGCGGTATTCCGGCCGGGGTGCGGCGGCGCGCGGATCGATATAGGCGATCTCGCCGTCGACCGCGCCGGCCAGACCATGGCCAGGCTGCTGGAACATTTCAATTCCGCCCGAATAGCCCGGCGCCGCCAGCTGCTCCGCTAGAGCGTCGGGATAACCATTGGCCGCGACCGTGCCCGGGGTCGCCATCACGGCGAGGGTGCCCGCTTCCCCCCTGTCGAAATGCTCCAGGGCGCCGCGCACGCCGGCATCGATGACCCCGATCACCTTGAGATCAAGTCCGGCGCGGTCGAGAAAGCGCTCGATCTCCCGCTTGCCATAGGCGGTGGCGGTGTTGCAGGCGATGACGATCGCCTTGACCGGCTGCTTGTCGTTTGAGGGCCTGGCACTCTGCGGGGCTGGGTAGTATCTGGTGCCGAGCAGGAACTGCAGGTCCTTGAAGATATGCTCCCGCAGCAGCGGAAGGTTGTTCTCCTGGGCATAGTCGCCGTAGGGCATGTTGGCTTGGTCGCCGAGGTAGATAAATTTCTCCCGGTTGAAATCGGCGGTCCCGTCGCCATCGGGGTCGGGGGCATGGCTGTTGTTGTCAAAGCCGTCGAAGCGGACGACGGCGTCGAGGACGGTGAGCCCGCCGGTGCCGGAGTCGAACATCCCGACCGGCAGGGTGCGGTCACCCTGCGGGTAGGCTGCGGTATCGACGTAAAAAAAACTCTCCGGCTGCGTAAGCATGACATCGCGAATATCGCCACGGATGGACGCAACGGAGGGGCTTTTCTGCAGGGAGGCACAACCGGCCAGGCCGAGAAGAGCTGTGACAAGGATGAATTTTTTGATCATTTCACTCCCTCGATAGAGTGCACAGGGGTTTCACAATCGGAGATGATGCCGAAACTCCTGCCAAGTCACATGGGGTCATCGTCACGGTGCTCCACTGGTCACGAGAGCCGGTGCGATTGTTCGTCGTAATGGCCTTTCAGTTCATCGATATGGGTCTCCTCCCAGAGCGGCACCTTGTCGAAGTAGGCCGCCCGGCCGATGATGTGCGCGGCCACCGGCGCGGTGAGAAAAAGGAAGAGGATGATGGCAATCGCCCGCGTGGCGATGCCCAGATCCATCCAGAAAAAGGCGGTGCCGATGAGCACAAAACCGACCCCCAGGGTTGAGGCCTTGGTGGTGGCGGACATGCGCGTAAAGAGATCGGGCATCCTGAGCACCCCGATGGCCGATAGCAGTATGAAGAGCGATCCCGCCAGCAAGAACAGACCGCTGATGATCTCCGTCATGGCCGGTTCCTCCTCTCCAGGTAATAGGCAAAAGCGACCGTGCTGAGAAAGGCCAGCAGCGCCAGAATCACCCCGACATCGAGAAAAGTCGTGGTGCGGTGCTGGATGGCGTAGACGGCGATGAAAGCGATGGCGTTGGCCGCGAAAAGGTCAAGGGCGACGATGCGGTCCTCGATGGTCGGGCCGATGACCAGGCGCACAAAGATGAAGAGCAGCGCAAGCCCGATGAGGACTCCCGAAATAGTAGCAGCCCATGCGATAAAGCTCATCGGAGCACCTCGAGCAGCCGTTTTTCCAGTCCCTCCTTGATTTCGCGCCGGAAACTGCCGGCGTCATCGACGTAGAGGGCATGCACATAGATCACCTTTTTATCCGACGAGACATCGAGGCTGAGGGTTCCCGGCGTCAGGGTGAGCAGATTGGCGAAGAGGGTGATCTCGATGTCGCTGCGGGCTTCCAGCGGCACTGCAACAATCCCCGGCCGCATGTGGTGGCGGGGAGTCAGGATATCCCACGCGACTTTGAGATTGGCCAGCAGCAGCTCCTTGATGAAATAGAAAATGAAACGGATCGCCAAGGGGATCTTGCGGAAATAGCGGCGGCCGCCGAGGACAGGACTCGCGACCCAGAGGATAAGGTAGCTGACGATAACCCCTTCGAGAAAGGTGCCCGCATCGATCTTGCCGACCAGGAGCATCCAGGCCACAGCGAGCAGGAGATTGATTAAAAGGCTGTTCATCATCGCACCCCCAGGACGGCGTGAATATAGCCGGAGCTGTCGAGCAGCTGAGCGGCGGCCTGCCGGGCGAGTTCGAAAAAGGGGCCGGCGTAGAGGCCGATGATCACCGTGATCGCAGCCAGCAGCACGACCGGGGCCAGCACAAGCCGTTTCTGCGCCGGGTTGTCGGGCCGGTATTCCGGCCCCGCGTGCCCGCCCTCTCCGCGCGGATCCTCCTTCCAAAAGACCTCGTTCCAGATCTTGCTCATCGAAAAGAGGGTCAGCAGTCCGACCACAAGGGCCACCCCCACCGCAAGATAATCCCCCAGATCCAGACCCGCCTTGATGACCAGAAACTTGGCCCAGAAACCGGAGAGGGGCGGAATTCCGGCCAGAGAGAGCGCCGGAATGAGAAAGAGCAGGCCGAGCAGGGGATGCGCGGCGTAGACGCCGCCGATCTCCTTGAGCTTGTAGGAGCCTTTCATCCGCGCCACCACCCCGCTGACGAAGAAGAGGTTGGTCTTGACGATGATGTGGTGGAGGATGTAAAAGATCGCCCCGGCGATTGCCAGCGGCGTAAAGAGCGCCAGGCCGAGAATCATATAGCCGATCTGGCTGATGATGTGAAAAGAGAGGATCTTGCGAAAGTCATTCTGCGCCGCTGCGCCCAGAACACCGGTGAGCATGGTCAGCAGCGCAGAGGCCAGCAGCAGCGTGTGGGTGAAGCCGGTATCGTGGACGAAGATGGTGGTGAAAAAGCGGATCAGGGCGTAGACGCCGACCTTGGTCAAAAGCCCGGCGAAAACCGCCGAAACCGCCGCCGGCGGCGTATGGTAGGAGGCCGGCAGCCAGAAAAAGAGGGGAAAGACGGCCGCCTTGACCCCGAAAGCGATCATGAAGAGCACCGCCACCACCGTGAGCAGCTGTTTCTGGCCGAGCGCCGGAATCATCCGCGCCAGATCGGCCATATTGAGCGTGCCCGCGATGCCGTAAAGCATGCCGGCCGCCGCGAGAAAAATGGCGGAGGAGAGCAGGTTCAGGGTGACATACTTGATCGCCCCCTCGATCTGACCCCGTTCTCCACCCAGAGCCAGCAGCACAAAGCTGGCGATCAGCATCACCTCGAACCAGACGTAGAGATTGAAAATGTCCCCGGTCAGAAAGGCGCCGTTGATGCCCATGAGCAGGAACTGGAGCAGGGGATAATAGAGATATTTCTCCCGCCCGGGATCCATGCTGCCCATCGAATAGAGCGCCGTGGCAAAGGCGACAACCGCCGTGATCACCACCATCAGCGCTGAAAAGAGATCCGCGACCATGACCACGCCGAAGGGCGCCGGCCATCCGCCTATCGCCAGGGTCAGGATGCCGTGCGCCCGGACTCCGGCCAGCAGCATGCCGGAGACCAGCAGCGACAGCATGCTCCCGATCAGGTTGATGATGCGGTGCGCGGCCGCCGCTTTCCAGAAGAGCAGCATCATGGCTGCGCAGAAGAGCGGCAGGACGACCGGCAGTATGACGATCTGGTGCAAATTCATTCCTTTACACGGTGTCAGTCGATCTCATTTTATCGAGGTCATCGGTGCCCACACTCTGGTAGGCCCGTTTGAAAAGGACAATGGCAAAGGCCTGCACGCCGAAACCGATGACGATGGCGGTGAGGATCAGCGCCTGCGGCAGGGGATCGGCGTAGGGTTCGGACAAGCTCACAGCGCCCGGCGGCACAAAGGCCGGCGCCCCCTTGGTCAGCCGGCCGATGGTGAAGATCAGCAGATTGGCGGCATGCCCGAGGAAAATCAGACCGAAAATCACCTTCACCAGGCTGCGCCGCAGGATCAGATAGGTGCCGGCGCCGTAGAGCAAACCCACGATCAACGCGAGCAGGAGTTTCAAGGCCGGTCCTCCTCAGCGAGTGCAAAGATGATCTTGAGCGCGATGCCGAGCACGAGCAGGAAAACCCCGGTATCGAAAAGCAGGGGTGTGCCCACCTTGCCGATGACCGGCAGATTGGTATTCCACCACAGCCCCGTCATGAAGGGTTTGCCGGCCAGGAGAGCGGGCAGGGCGCTGCCCAGTGCCGTCAGCAGGCCGGCGGCGATGAGGCGGATCGGTTCGGTCCTGAGCGCTTTTTGCGCCTCTGCTATTCCGTTGGCGATGAAGTAGAGGGCATAGGCCGCTGCCGCGACCAGTCCGCCGACAAATCCTCCCCCCGGCTCATTGTGGCCCCGCAGCAGCAGAAAGAAGGAAAAGATCAGCATCAGCGGCAGCAGGTAGCGCGATGCCGTAGCCAGAATGACGGATACCATCACTGTTCCCCTTTATCCGGGCGCAGTTTCAGCAGGGCGAAGACGCCGATCGCGGCGACGGCGAGGACGCTGATCTCGCCCAGGGTGTCGATGGCGCGGAAATCGACGAGAATGACATTGACGATATTCCTGCCCTTGCCGCCGGGAAGGCTGTTGGCGGCGAAATAGCTCTTCAACTCCGAAACGAGCTCGCCAGCCGTCACGGTCAGCACCATGGCGGTCATGAAGAGCCCCACAGCGGCGGCGACCAGGGCATCCCGCAGCCGTCTGGAGGGTGGGGAAAAATCGACGAACCTGGGGAGCCGGTAGAGCACGAGCACGAAAAGAATGACAGTCAGAGTCTCGATCGCAAAGGTGGTCAGGGCCAGATCGGGCGCGCTGTAGAGGATAAAGATGATGCCCATGCAAAAGCCCACCACTCCGATCGCGACCACCGCCTTGAGGCGTGAAGAGGAGGTGATCACCATAACCGAGGCGATGATGATAATGGCGGCCAGGACGGCCTCATAAAAGGTGATGGTGAATTCGGGCAGGCGCATCGCGACCCCCTGCGCGCGCAGCAGGGCAAAACCGGCCGTTCCCACCGCCGTGACCAGGATGAAGAGGAGATAGCGGCGCAGCGATCCGTTCTGCAGCAGCCGGGTCTGCCATCCGGCCAGGCGGAGCATGCCATTCAGGCCGGCTTCATACCAGACGGAGGGTTTGAGCGCATCCGCCATCCGCCAGGAGAGAGCGGCGCCGGCGCGGCCCGTGCGGATGCGGTAGAGGCCAAGCCCGAGCAAGAGTGTGACCAGGCTCAGCACCAGCACCAGATTGAAGCCGTGCCAGAGTTTGATCCTGAGCCCCAGCTCTTCGGTCAGGATGCTGAGTGCGGAGCGGTCGAGGAGGCTGCCGATGAAGAAATCTGGAAAGAGGCCGATCAGCAGTCCCAGCACCGCTAAAAGTGCCGGGCCGATGAGCATCTTGAGCGGCGCCTCGTGGGGATTTTTAAGAGTCTCCTGCCGCCCGCCCCAGAAGGGCCTGAATCCCACCAGCAGGGTGACCATCACGACCAGGGCATTGGCGGCCACCGCGGCCGCCAGCAGCCAGGGTCCCCAGGTCTCAACCTCGAGTATGGCGGAATAGACCGTCTCCTTGCCGATAAAGCCGACCAGGGGGATGATGCCCATCATCGAAAAGGAGGCGAGAGCGGCGGTCACCGCGGAAACCGGCATCAGCCGCTTCAATCCGCCCAGGCGTGCCACATCGCGGGTGCCGGTCTCGTGATCAAGGGTGCCGGCGACCAGAAAAAGGGTGCCCTTGTAGAGCGAGTGGGCGACCAGGTAGATGAAAAAGGCCTTGATGGCCAGCCGCGAGCCGATCCCCAGCAGCAGGGTGAGGGTGCCGAGCACGCAGAGCGTGGAGTAGGCGAGCAGCTTTTTCAGATCGCTCTGCTTCCAGGAGAGCAGGGCGGCGGCGACCATGGTGATGGCGCCCGCCGCCAGAATCGTATCCTGCCAGAGCGCCGTCCCGCCGAGAATATGATTAAAACGCGCGATCAGGTAGATGCCCGCTTTGACCATTGTGGCCGAATGGAGGTAGGCGCTGACCGGGGTCGGCGCCTCCATGGCGTTGGGGAGCCAGAAATGAAAGGGGAACTGGGCCGATTTGGTGAGGGCACCGAGCAGAAAAAGGAGGGCTACCGCCGGGTAAGCCGGCGCGGCGATGATCTGGCTGCGCAGGTCGTAAAGGGCCGAAATCTCCAGGCTGCCCGTGATCCGGGCGAGCAGGATCATCCCCGCCATCAGGGCGAGCCCCCCGCCGCCGGTGACCAGCAGCGCCTGCAGGGCCGCCTTGCGCGCCCCCTCCCGGTGATGGTTAAAGCCGATGAGCAGGTAGGAGGTGACGCTGGTCAGCTCCCAGAAAAGAAAAAGGGCGATCATATTGTCGGCGAGGACCAGCCCGAGCATGGCGGTCATGAAGAGACCGATATAGAGATAGAAACGGCCGGCGTGGGCATACTCTTTCATATAGGCCCCGGCGTAGAGAAAAACCGCCATGCCGATGAGGGTGATGATCAGGACGAAGGTGAGACTGAGGCCGTCGAGCACGAAGGAGAGGTTGATGCCGAGTTCCGGTATCCAGGAGGTGCTCTCCCGGATGATCCCGCCGTCAGCGATTTCGCGATAGCGGCCGAGGAAGCGGATGAAAAGGTAGAGCGGAAAGGTGACAGCGATCCAGCCGAACCGGGACTTGAAGCGCTGGTAGAGCAGCGGCCCGGCGGCTGAAGCGCAGAGTCCTGTCAGAATCAGTTCAAGCATGGGGCGGAATCGCTCGCGTTAGGAGTGAGGATGCCGCAGCCTGAAATCAGGCCGGCGGCCGTGCTACCGGAAAAAATAACACTTGGCCCGGGGAAAAACAAGATAAAAGATTGGCTCCTCGTCCCCGGGCAGGGGCGCGGGACGATAGCGTGCCGGTCCCTGCTCCTGCCGCTCAATCCTGCTTGCGCCGCAAGAGGCGGCGGATGCGCGGTTCACGCAGAAACAATGCGGTGATGGTGATCAGGGTGAGCGGCGCAGCGAAAAAGAGCATCATCCAGTTGAAGAGATGAAGGGCGTCGTGCTGCGCGGCATCTAGCAGAAGATAGGCCGTATAGGCCAAATAATAGGCGATGAAAAGCCAGCCCTCCCAGCGTGAGATCATGTAGCCGGTGTAAAGAATGGGCAAGGTTGCGGCGGCCACGATGACCATCACCGGCAGATCGAAACCGCGTGCGGCTTCGGAGACAAGAAATCCTCCGGGCGCAATCAGGGCGCTGATGCCGAGCGCTCCGAGCAGGTTGAAGAGGTTGCTGCCGACCACATTGCCGAGGGCGATATCCGCCTGACCACTCAGGGTGGCCTGAACATTGGTGGCGAGTTCCGGCGCACTCGTACCCATGGCGACTACCGTGAGTCCGATGATCAGGGGCGAGAGGCCCAGCGTGGCCGCCAGGCGCGAGGCGCCGCGCACCAGCCATTCACCCCCTCCGATAAGGCAGAGCACCCCTGCCAAAAATACAATTCCCGTTATCGGCGTCATAGAGGTCAGATATCCCTTATCTGGTTCGCGTCTCTGGAACCCGGATTATATTTTGCCGCATACCCTGCCGGTGCAAAGCCTTGCGTTAAGGCTGCGGCCGGCTCTTCTCCATTCTTTCGCTTCCGCAGGTCAGGGCCGTCAGGGCGCCGGCTGCAGCGCGGCGGCAAAATGACGCCAGAATTTCAGGTGGAACTCGAGACTGCCGCGCGCCTTGAGATAGTCGTGCATCGTCACCAGGACCGTATCGGCGGGGCTGACCTTGTGGCCGTTCCCCTCTGCGGCATAGATCGCCCCGTTCTCCGGATGGAACTGCACGCCGAGGAGGTTCCGGTAGCGTTGGTGGGTGAGTGCTTCCACCACTTTGCCATCGAGCGAAACGGCGGCGGCCTGCAGATCCCGGCCCAGCTTCTTCACCGCCTGATGGTGGCTGCTGCAGACCAGGGGATACTCCTCTCTCCCCATCCCCATCTCCCGCACAAAGGGGCTCTCCGGCTTGAAGCGGATGGGCTGGAAATGGCACCAGAAAAAATTGTCGTGCGGAAAAAGTCTGGACCAGTAGTTGTCGTGGCGTTTACTCTCATCCAGGGCAAGATAGTCCTCCACAAAGCGGAGCTTGTAGATTTCGCTGGCGATATCCTGGACCATAGTGCCGCCGGCGGCGACGTTCATGGTCTGCATGCCGAGGCAGAAAGCCCGGATGACATAGTCCGGTTTCTCTTTCAGCAGGGGGGTAAAGCCGGGATTCTGCCTGCCGCCGAGGAGGTGAAAGAGGAAGGAGAGTTCGAAGAAGTGGCGTTCGGGGGTGACGATGGCGGTGAGCAGACCGGTCTTTTGGCCGTAGACGGCGGGTGGAATGTCGGCCCCGCCGTAAAACAGGGCGGCGTCGCTCTCCCTGAGCAGGCGGCGAAAGTCCGGCGTGCAGGGATTTTCCCGGTAGAGGTTCTCCGGAGTCAATTCGCCCGCGATGATCTCGAAACGGAGCCAGGCAGGGCGCTGCTCGCCGAGGTGGTCGCGGATCGCGGCGCCGCTGCGCTCCACCTGCGCGCCATAGACGGCGATCAGCAGCGGATGATCGAGCGGCACGACCCGGGTTTCGACCATGCGAATCATATCCTCAATGTCGCCCCGGCCGGGATTGACCAGCAGGATGCGGACGCTGTCGGCCGCGACGGCGGGGTGTGCCCCGGGACGGCCGGTGGCCGTCAGGATCAGCGCAACGGTGATTAACAGACGGGTCACGAACTTGTTCATCGGCTACCTCTCATCGATTCGGGGGCGCTGTGTTTTCCGGTCAGCGCCCGTAATTGCGCGTTGGCTGCGGCGCGCGGTACAGCAGCTACATGATCGAGGTCGGATCGACATCGATGATGATCTGCACTCCCCGGGCGCGGTGCTTTTTACGGAACTCTTCCATGGCCTGGCGCAGGGCCGTTCTGGTCAGGCTCCCCCCCGCATCGCTCTCCTTGCTGCTCATCAGCAGCATCTGATACCGGTAGAGCCCCTCCAGGCGCGCCAGAGGCGAGGGGGCGGGCCCTAGCGCCCGGTAGGCGTCATCCGGCCGCAGACAGGTAGCGAAGTGGTTTGCGGTTCGCAGCACGGCAGCCTCCTCCTCTCCCTTGAAAAGGAGGTGGGTCATCCGGCTGAAGGGGGGATAGCCGAGGGGCTCGCGCTCCTTGACCTCGGCGGCGTAAAAATTGACATAGTCGTGATTGCGCACAAAGAGAAGGGCGGAGTGCTCCGGAGTGAAGGTCTGGATCACCACCTCGCCGAGGCGCTCCTTGCGCCCGGCGCGGCCGGCCACCTGGGTGAGGAGCTGAAAGGTGCGCTCGCCGGCGCGGAAATCGGGAAAATGGAGTTCCGAGTCGGCCGAAATCACCCCCACCAGAGTGACGCGGGGAAAGTCGAGCCCCTTGGCCACCATCTGTGTGCCGAGGAGGATCCGGTATTCGCCGCGGCCGAAGGCGCTGAGGATGCGGTCATGGGCGTGCCGGCCGCGGGTGGTGTCGAGATCCATGCGCACCGCCGCGACGCCCGGAAAAAGTTCCTTGAGTTCCTCTTCGATACGCTGGGTGCCGATGCCGCGAAAGAAGAGGTCGCTCCCGCCGCATTGCGGGCAGAGCTCCGGGGCCTTGCGCGTAAAGCCGCAGTAGTGGCACTTGAGCAGCCGGCCGCGCAGGTGATAGGTGAGCGAGATCGAGCAGTTCTCGCACTCGGCGACATAACCGCAGCTGCTGCACTTGAAGAGGGTGGCGAATCCGCGGCGGTTCTGAAAAAGGATGATCTGCTCGCCGCGCGCCAGTTTTTCGTCGATTTTCTGGCGCAGATAGCGCGAGAAGATAATCGGATCTTTGCGGCCGATGATTTTGGGCTCGCTGCGCATATCGACAAAGGCGATCCCGGGCATGGGGACGTCATCGATGCGGTTGGGCATCGAGATCAGCCGGTACTTGCCGGAGAGGGCATTGTAGTAGCTTTCAAGCGCGGGCGTGGCCGAGCCGAGAACGACCACCGCCCGGTCCAGTTTGGCGCGCATGACCGCCACATCGCGGGCGTGGTAGCGCGGGGTGAGGTCATTCTGCTTGTACGAAGGTTCGTGCTCCTCGTCGACCACGATCAGGCGGACATCGGCGAGGGGGGCGAAAATGGCCGAGCGCGGACCGATGACGATGCGGTGTTGGCCTTCCCAGGTGGCGCGCCAGGAGTCATAACGCTCGCCCGGGGACATCCGGCTGTGAAAAACCGCCACCATGCGGCCGAAATGGGCGCGGAAACGCCGCACCATCTGCGGGGTGAGGGCGATCTCGGGCACCAGGACAATGGCGGAGCCGCCCTCCCTGAGGACGCGGGCGATGGCCTCGATATAGACCTGGGTCTTGCCGCTGCCGGTCACCCCGTGAATGAGGGCGGTTGCGAACTGACGGCGCTCGAGCTCTCCATTGACGATGCGCAGGGCCTCCTGCTGGCCGGCATTGAGCACCAGCTGCGGCGGCGGGGCGACCTCGAGCTCGCCGTAATAGTCGCGCTGGACCACCGAGCGGTTGCGCAGCAGGATGCCGCGCGCCTCCAGAGCGGAGACGGCATCCGCAGGAACGCGCGCCTCGCGCGCCAGATCGCCGCGGCCCAGCTCCTCGCCCACATGCTGGCAGAGATAGTCGAGCAAGGCGGCCTGGCGCGGCGCGCTCTTGCGCAGTTCCGTCGCCAGCACGAAGAGGCTCTCCTCGTTCCATTCAGCGGCGGTCCGGACGAAATTCTCGAATTTCTGGCCGACCCTGGGGCGCGGCAGCATCAGTTCGTAGCGGATAAAACCGGCCTGGCGCAGTTTGGCCAGGCTGGCGTCAATGCTGACGGCATCGGAGCGGCTGATGAGTTCCCGCACCGGCAGGGGGTTTTTCTCCGCGAGCTGGCGGACGATCTGGGCCTGGCGCGGCGCCCGTTTTTCGAGCAGCTCCGCCAGCCGGGCGGGATCCGTATGCGTGAGGCGCGCCACCTTGACCGAGTTCTTGTGAATGCCCGAGGGCAGTGCGGCCTTGAGCACCTCCCCCCAGCCGCAGAGATAGTACTGGGCGATCCAGCGCGCCAGCTCCAGCACCTCGGGCGTGAAGAGGGGCACCGGGTCGAGCACCTCCTCAATCGCCTTCAAACCGGCGCGATCGGCGGCTGCGCTCAACCCGACCACAAAACCGGTCGATTTGCGCGCTCCGAATTCCGCCAGCACGCGCATCCCCGGCAGGAGATCACCCCGGAATTTCTCCGGGATGGTGTAGGTATAGGCATGATCGACCGGGACGGGAAAAACCACCTGGGCGAAACTATTGTTTTCGTTATTCAACTGCAAAATGGCGGGGCTTTCCCTTCAGAGTGGATGTTCGCAGCGGCCGGGTGGTCTCTCCGGCCATCCTCGCATCGGCCGCCGGCCGCATATAAAACCAAATTAGCTATTCAAGGAGTCAAAATCAAGAAGTATTCAGGCGGAAACCGGACGGCCGGAAACCCGCTTCGAAAAAAACCTTGCGAATCAGCCCAATTTTTTGTATCTATTGCAGTATGCTCCGCCGCCGGGCGGAGTCAAGCTGCGATGGAAGAATGAAGGAGAAGAGAATGAAAAAGATAGTGGCAATCATGGCTTGTGCAGCGGTTCTGCTGGCCGGCTGCGGCAAGAAGGAAGAGGCCAAAACCGAACCGGCCGCCCAGAAAGAGCAGGGAATCGTCACGCTGAGCGACGCACAGATCCAGGAACTCCTCAACACCGTGAAACAGACGCCGATGGAGCCGGTCGAGGCCAACGAAGTGGCTGTGCTGGAAACCAACCATGGCAAAATGGTGGCCGCCTTCTTCACCGATAAAGCTCCGATGACCAGCACCTCTTTCAAACGGCTGGTCAAGTCCGGCTATTACGACGGCACCCAGTTCCATCGCGTGATCAATAATTTCATGATTCAGGGCGGCGATATCAACAGCAAGGACAGCATCATCGGCAACGAGGGCGAAGGCGGACCGGGCTACTCCCTGCCGGCGGAATTCAACGATACCCAGCACGACCTCGGCATCCTCTCCATGGCGCGGCGCGGCGACGACATCAACAGCGCCGGCAGCCAGTTCTTCATCTGCCTCTCCCGCGAAGGCACCAAGGGCCTCGACGGGCAGTATACCGCCTTCGGCAAGCTGATCGAGGGGATTGATGTCCTGCAAAAGATCGCTGCTGTCCAGGTCAGCATGTCGGCCATGGGCGAAAATTCGGTGCCCGTGGAACCTGTTTTCATCAAAAAAGCCTATATGGAAAAGAGATAAATTCCGCGCATGAAAAAATCCGCACTCTCCGGTAAAGGATCGGCCCGCTTTCGGCCGGTCCTTCTTTTTGTGATGCTCCTCGCCGGCGCACTCTCTGCGCAGACGGCGGAAGGGGGGCGCACCTGGTTCTTTTTCCGCGACAAGGGGCCGGCTGCTCTCCAGAAAAAGTCGATGGAGCGGGCGGCGGCCTCCCTCTCGGAACGGGCGCTGGCCCGCCGCGCCAGGGTCGCCCCGGCCGGCAGGCTGGTCGACGATACCGATCTCCCGGTCTGGAGCGGTTATCTGGAGGAGCTGGCCGCCCTGGGCATCGAGCCGGTCGTGATCTCCAACTGGCTGAACGGAGTCAGCGCCAAAGCCAGCCCGGCGCAGATCGCCGCAGCGGCGAATCTGGCCTGCATCAGCCGCATCCAGCCGGTGCTGCGCGGGCGCAGACCACTGCCGGCGCTGGAGCCCGCCCTGAACCGGTCCGCCTCGACCAGCGGCTCCTCCCTGCAGTACGGCCACAGCCTGGAACAGCTTGAACAGATCCAGATCCCCGCCGTTCATGAGCTCGGCATCTATGGCCAGGGGGTCTGCATCGCGGTCTTTGATACCGGTTTCCGGCTCAACCACGAGGTTTTCGATTCCCTGCGCGTCCTGCACAAGCGGGACTTTATCCAGAACGACGAGGAGCTGGACAATCAGCCCGGCGAACGCAGCGACCAGAACAGCCACGGCACCATGGTGCTCTCGATCATCGCCGCCAACAAGCCGGGCGTCATGATCGGCGGAGCCCCGCGCGCCGAGTTCATCCTCGCCAAGACCGAGGATGTCGCGCAGGAGATCCAGGCTGAGGAGGATAACTGGATCGCCGCCGCCGAATGGGCCGAAGCCCTGGGCGCCGACATCTTCAGCACCAGCCTCGGCTATATCGACTGGTATACCTACGCGGACATGGACGGTAATACCGCCCCCATCACGCGCGCTGCCGATCTGGCCGCCGGCAAGGGCGTGGTCGTGGTCGTCGCTGCGGGCAATGAGGGCAATGACATCTGGCAGTACATTTCCGCCCCCGCCGACGGCGACAGCGTGCTGGCGGTGGGCGCTGTGGACGCCGAGGGCATCGTGGCCAGCTTCAGCTCCCGCGGTCCGACCTCGGATGGCCGCATCAAGCCGGATGTGATGGCCAGAGGGATCGGGGTCGCCTGCATCGAGGTCCCCCCTGCGAGTGGCACAGGTTCCGGCTACAGGACGGTCAATGGCACATCGGCCGCCTGCCCTCTCGCTGCGAGCGCCGCAGCCCTGCTGCTCTGCGCCAATCCCGAACTGACGCCGGTCGAGATCCTCGACGCCCTGCGCAAGAGCGCGACTCTCAGCCTCACCCCCGATATTGATTACGGCTGGGGGATCCTCCAGTGCCTGGCCGCGGTGGAAACCACCTCCTCGGTCATCAAGCCGGTCATCATCCCCGAGCGGCCCGCGCTGGCCGGGATTTTTCCCAATCCCGCCCATGCGGAGAGGGACGGCACGCTGACCCTGGTTTTCGATCTGGTCGAGCCGGAAGAGGTGGATGTGCGTCTTTATAATGTGCTGGGACAGGAGGTGGGGCGACTGTTTCAGGGCAAGATTCCCGCCGGCACAGACCGGCGGGTCAAGGTGCGCTGGCCGGCCGGGATTCAATCCCTCGGCAGCGGACTCTATTTTGTGGTTGTCAGGAGCGGATCACTGCACGAAAGCCGGGCGGTCACCCTGCTGCTCAGCCCCGATGCCGCGCGTTGAGCGTGCCGTGACCTCGGCGCCGGTCACCCGGTTGCGCCCCCCTTTTTTGGCGGCATAGAGGGCCCGGTCGGCCTGGTGGAGCAGTTCCCGCTCGCCCTCGCCGTTTTCGGGGCAGGCGGCCACACCGATCGAAATGGTGAGACGTCCGCTGGCCTGGCTGTGGCCGATGGGCAGTAACTCGGCAGCGACGGCCCGGCGCAGCTTTTCCGCCGCGAGCACGGCATGCTCGAGATCGCTCTCGGGGAGAAGGACGACGAACTCTTCGCCGCCGTAGCGGCAGAGGATATCAGAGGTGCGGAGATTGGTCTTGAGCAGCTGGGCGACGGCCTGCAGTGCCTGATCGCCGGCCAGATGGCCGTAGGTGTCGTTGTAGGATTTGAAAGAGTCGATGTCGATCATCAGCACCGCCAGACTGCGGTGGTAGCGCCGGGCGCGCTGGAGTTCAGCGGGATAGCGTTCCTCGAAATAGCGCCGGTTCCAGATGCCGGTCAGAACATCAGTCATGGCCAGGGCTTCGGCATCACGGACGCGCACCTGCACGGAGATGTGGGCGGCGAAGAGCCCCATCAGCTTGCGCAGGAGATTGCGTTCGCGCACAGTAAAGGGTTCATCCGCCTGCCGCAGCAGAGTGAGCCAGCCCAGCGGGACGCTGCTCTGCTGAGCGATCACAAGATCCAGGCGTTGGGCAAATCCCGGCGGTGTGCTAAAGGCCTCACGCGGCGTGACCGGCTGGCCGCTGCGCCAGGAGAGCTGCCGGGGAGTCACCTCCTCCAGTATAGTCGGCCAGGCGAAGACCAGCTGCCAGCGTCCCGGCTCACGCACCCAGAGCGCATAGCCATCCACCGCGAAATAGCGCTTGAAAAAGGGCGCCAGCGACATAAAGGCCTCATCGCTGCCATCGAGCCTGGCCAGCAGGCGGGTCCATCCCACCACCTGACGCAGTACCCGGATCCGCCGGTTCGCCCGCATCTCTGCAATGAGACCGAACCTGGAGCTCCTGCCCGCAGTTTTTCCCTCTGAATCGCCTGACAAGAAGCCGCTCCTTCGAATGCTCCCCGTTCGCTGCCTTTCCGCCCCGCCGCCGCTCTTCTGCAGTTCCATCACCTGCAGGCTGCCATGCCGGCCGCCCGGACGTTGATCTCCCGGTGTTGTGCCGGCATTATCTCTACTGCAAATATAGTGCCCGGATTATCTTGTCTTTTTGTGAGGAAGAATAAGAATTTAGCAAAAAAAGGAAGGGCGGCGGTGGCCGGAGTTCATCCAGAACGAAAGAGTTTCGGGCAGAGGGAGAAAAGCGTGCCCCGGAGATACGCAGTAAAAATAAAGTCGAGTGAGTGAACGGAGGAGATGGTGCGAATTTGTACGCGGAGACGCGCAGCGTCAGCAGGGGATCAGGGACGCCGCTCGGGCTCAGGCCGGCCGAGGTAGATCAGCAGCGCCTGCAGAGCCTGCGCGGGATCCTGGCTCCCGGGACGCACCAGAAAAGTGTACAGCTCATCCCGCATCGATCCGGCATAGCCGGCCCTGACCGTCGCGCTGCTCTCCATCATCACCGCAAGGCTGAAAAAGCGGGCCTCATGGTTGAGATCGAGAGCCAGATCAAAGGTCTCGGCGAAGAGGCGCTGTTTGAATGCGGCCGTGGGGCCGCCCCACCGGTCCACATCCGCCGCTCCCCAGGCCACCAGCTGGAAACCGCGCACCATCTCGGTCGAGACCGGAATGGCGCTGCTTTGCAGCAGGGTGACGTGCGCACGGGGAAAGCCCTTGCGTATCCCGGCCAGAGAGCCGAGAATCTGCGCATATTCATCAGGCGCTTCGGGCAGGCAGACCAGCACGCGCTGGACTCCCGCCAAAAAAGCGCTGAAATCGAGTGACCGGTTTTGCTTTTCCGCACGCTTGCGGTATCGGTTGAGCGCAAGAGACTGCGCCATCTTTTGCATTGCCATGGGACCGTTTCATCCTGCTGTTAATAAGAAGTATAATGTACAAAAATTTAACGCGCCGGTCAACAGCTAATTGCCGGACCCGAGCCGCCAATCCAGCTGCAGGCCAAGCGCGTGCTCATCCGGAGCAGCCCGCCCCCGCTGCCCCTTCACCACGCCGGCCGCAGCGGGGACCCAGCTCCATTTGGCCGAGAGCATCAGGGCGCGCGTCAGCTTTATATTGAGCAGCACAAATGCGCGGCAGCCCCGCCCGTGCAGCATGGGCAGGGTGAGCGTTCCGGGGAGATCGTTCTCGTAGAGGTAAAAACGGGTTTCGTAATCAGGGGCGTCATGAAAAACGTAGCGCGCCAGCAGCCGGCTGCCCGGCCCCAGCTCCAGGCTGAGCTGCTGGCTCAGCATCCAGCCGCTGCTGTCCGGCTCCGCGGGGAGGCTCGTGCCGGCGCTGCCGATCCGGAAATGGTGGTACTCGAGGCGCATCCGCCACTCCAGCCGCCCGGCCCGGTGCTCCATCTGCGTGGTCCCGCTCCAGAGCAGGCGGTCGCGCCAGTGTTTGACAGTATTCCCGAAGCGGCCGGGGCCGTTCTCGATCAGCGACCAGTTCCGGCAGCGCAGCCGGTGAAAAAGGTTCAGGGTGGCGAGCGGCTGCCAGGTGGCCATCACCGCCGTTTCATGGGCCGGGACTAGGGGCATGGGCTGGCGCCAGGCGCAGGCCGGATTGCGGCTGTAATCATACGAGGCCGCCAGCCGCAGCTGCGGCAGCTCCGCCTGCAGAGCCAGGTAGCACCCCGTTTCGTTGCGCGGCTCCCCGCTGTCAGAGCCAAGCAGGCGATGGTACTCCGCGCTGCTGGAGCGCAGGAGCACGACCCCCTCCACCCTCTTCGCCTGCATGATGACGCCGCACTCCAGGGCCGAACCGCCGCTGCGGCTGCGGGCCCATTCGGCGAATGTGGTCGCGTTCTTGAGGATGAGTCGCGCCTCCAGGCCGCCGTTCCAGTTCCGCCCGCCCGCAAACCTGTACAGATTTTCGAGGGCGGAATCGGGAGCAAGGGGACGGGAGTAGAGCGCCTCCTGCCAGGCGGCGCCGAGGCGCAGGGCGGCGCCGATCCGGCGCTGGATCATCATCCCCCACTCGGCTGCGCTCAAAAGGTCTCTTTTGGCCGACTCCGCCCCGGTCCGGTGCAGCCCGCTCCACTGCAGCGCGGTCACCCTCCCCTCCTCCACCGAGGCGTCCCAGTGGGCGCGGCCGGCGAAAAGGAACAACTCTGCAGCGCGGTGTTCAAGGGCAATGGCGATGCCCTGCCGGCCGCCGTTCTCGCCGGCAGAAATCGAGGGGCGCACCACCGCGGAACGGGAACGCGCCCACGCCACCGGATCGGTGCCTCTTCCCCAGCTGCCGGCGCGCCCAAAGAGCAGTCCGCGGCCGCTCTCGAGGGCGAACGAGCCGAGACATAGCCGGCCGCTGAACCAGGGCATGCTCCACATCGCGCCGAAGCGGAGCAGATCGGCGGACGAAGATTCGCCCGGATCCTTCTCGCAGACGAGGCCGCCCTGCAGGCGGCCGGCCAGCTTCACTCCCAGGCGGTGATAGCTGCGCGAGCCGTCCCCGGCATAGCGGCCGGTGGTGATGCTGGAGTCGGCCGGCCAGCTCATACCCCAGCGGTGGCGCCCCTCCGCCCTCCACTCCCTCCGCCGCGGCGCCGCGCAGCTCAGATAGGGGAGCAGCCGCCGGTAGTTCACGGATGACAGCTCCGGCACCGACTGCAGATCGGCGAGCCGGCTGAAAGCCCCGCGCCTCCTGCGCTCGGCGATGATGGCCCCGGCTGTCGCCGCATCCAGCCAGGGAAACTGCAGCCAGTCGCCGAGCCGGGCGCGGTTGATGTCGAGGGGATCGGAACGGCGCCATTCAAAAAACTCCAGCAGCTCCTCCACCCGCTCCTCCTCCCGCTCCGGATCGACCAGCTCCTCCCACTCCACGATCTGACCCCGGGCCATGACGGAGATCAGCAGGAGCAGGAGAGCGGCAAGGCTGCGCATGGGGCCTCCCTCCCGCCCTCAGGGGCGTCGTGGAAAAAAAACAAGCGAGCACTGATGGCTCAGCCCCAGCCGGGGATGGGTCATCGTACCATATTCGGCCGACAAATTCGGGAAGCGCAGGGCGAATCCCGCCGCCAGGCGCCATCCGGCGGAGCTGAATCCGGCGCGCAGGGCGAGATGCTCCCCGAGCTGCTCTTCGGCGCCGCAGCGCAGTTCGAGCGGCAGCCCCTTCTCGATATAGAGATCCGCGCAGAGAGAAGTGGAGGGGGAGAGGAGCAGCTCGAAGCCGCTCTGCAGGGAGAGGGGGAGTTCTTCGCGGCAGCGGCCGATGGCGGCGGCGAAGACATTGCGGAGAAAAAAACCGGCCCGCAGCCCGCTGGAGATGCGCGTCTGACCACCCAGGTCACAGAGGAGGGCGGAAGCGGAGCCGTAGCGTGCGATGGCGATCCCGGCCCTGCGCAAAGCGATGCCGAAAGCCGCACCGGGGGTGAAGAGACGGCCGAGGGCGATCGCCGCGGTGGTTTCGCGATAGAGGTCGCAGCCCTGGCCGCTGACCGCCAGGGCCAGGCCCCAGTTCCTGCGGGTGAGGCCGCCGCCGCACTGCCAGCTGGTCAGCTCGGCCACGCCGAAGGGGCGGCCGGCGCTGCTGCCCGCATGCCAGGCCGGCGCCAGGGGCAGGGCGGCCGGATTCTGCGCCCAGGCCTCGCGCAGATGCGGGCTGGCAACACCCGCTCCACCCATGGCCAGCCAGCGGCTGCCGGGGGGGCTGTCGCCGAGGGCCCCCTGCAGCAGAACGGGCGCCAGCAGGAAGATCAACAGGGTTGAAATGGAACGGCGGAACGCTCCCGCGCGTTTACAAGAGAGCGGAAAATGCTTGCTTAAATCGGATAAATGTTGAATATTATAGCGCCTTTGAGGCCGCCGCCCGGCGGGGCGGCGCACAGTCACGGATTCGGAGTCTTTCATGAAGGTCACCCTCAATAAAAGAGCCCTCTGCACACCCCTTGTGCTCGTGCTGCTGCTCATCACGGTCGCCTCAACCACAGCACAGCGCATCGAAGCGGTCGTGACCACGGATCTGCGCACCCTGCCGCTGGAACGGCAGGAAAAACTGCGCGATTTCAAGGACAAGGTCGAGCACTATCTCAACGCCTATTCCTGGACCAACGATCCCTGGAACACCATGCTCTATCTCGACATCCAGATCATCCTCGAGGATATGAGCTCCAGCGCCGAGGAGCGCTACCGCGGACAGATCGTCATGAGCAACCGCTACGACATGCAGCTCAGCGACAAGCGCTGGCGTTTCGCCTATCAGAGCACCGACATGCTCAATCACGATGAAAGCACGCTCAACTCCTTCACCATCATGCTCGATTATTTCGTTTACATCTTCCTGGGCATGGAATTCGATAAATGGTCGAGTCTCGGCGGCACGGAACACTTTCAGAAAGCGAAGACAATCGCAGAACAGGCTAAATTCGGTCTGGGCCGGTACATTGAGGGATGGGATCGAAGGGTGGAACAGATCACCTATCTAACCAGTGATCAGCATGTTCCTTTCCGGGAGATGGTGGACTATTATTTTTACGGCCTCTCGCTGGTCAAAGAGGATAACGCCAAGGCGCGCCAGTTTATCAGCAAGGCGGTGGAGATGCTCGACACCATCATCTCCAAGGACCCTGAAAATGAATACGCCAAGATGTTCCTGAACGCCCATTATATCGAGATGGTGGAGGTATTCCGCCGCGCCCTGGACAAATCGCCCCTGCGCACCCTGATGGTCATCGATCCGGCGCACGCCCAGGTCTATAAAAATATCCTCGAAAAATAGCGCGAAAACATCCGGCCCTCCCCCTCTTGCTGTCCGGGCGGGGGCCGCAGTTCAGGCCCGGCGAGTCGATGAGACGCCGGGCCTTTTCATTTCCGCCTAAACCTCGGCCCACTCACCCCGTTCGGGGATGGCAATCTCGTTGAGGCCGAGTCCACCAAGCGCATGCGCCAGGGCCTGAGACTGATCGTACTCCCCGTGCAGGATGTAGAGATGCTGCAGCTGTTCACGGTTGAAGTGGCTGATCCATGAGACCAGCTCGTCCTGATCGGCATGGGCGCTGAAGGCGTTCAGCTTGACCACCCGGGCGGCCAGGGTGAACTCGTCCCCGAAGATCTTGACCGTCGGCTCGCGTTCGACCAGCCGCCTGCCGAGGGTGTTCTCCGCCATGAAACCGACCACCAGGATGGTGTTGCGCTCATCCTCGATGTTGTTGCGCAGGTGGTGCTGAATCCGGCCGGCTTCGCACATCCCCGAAGCGGAGATGATGATGCAGGGGGATTTGATCTCATTGATCTTTTTGGACTCATCAGCCGTCCGGATATAGCGGAGCCGGTTCCAGCCGAAGACATCGTCGTTGCTCTCCAAAAAGTCCGCGGTCTCCTCATCATAGCATTCGGGATGGGCGCGGAAGACCTCGGTGGCGTTGAGAGAGAGCGGCGAGTCGACAAAGATCGGCAGCGCCGGGATCTCGCCGGAGAGGGTGAGCTGGTGGAGGGCGTAGACGATCTCCTGGGTGCGGCCGACCGAAAAGGCCGGGACGATGATCTTGCCGCCGCGTTTGACGGTCTCATTGACCACCTGCGCCAGTTTCTGGTTGAGGGTGGAAAAGTCATCATGGAAGCGGCCGCCATAGGTGCTCTCTGTGAAGAGGATGTCCGCTTGCGTTAGAATGGCCGGATCCCGCAGTATGGGCTGGCCGGGCCGCCCCAGATCACCGCTGAAAACCAGGCGGATCGGCCTGCCGTCATCGTTGATGTCCAGAACAGAGACCGCCGCACCGAGAATATGGCCGGCGTCGTAAAAGGTGACCGAGACCCCGTCGGCAATCTGCACCTTGCGCTCGTAACCGACGCTGAAGAACTGGTTCATCGCCTTGACGGCGTCGCGCGCGGTGTAGAGGGGTTCAACAGGTTTTTCCCCCTTGCGAGCCCGCCGTTTGTTGACATACTCGGCGTCTTTCTCCTGGATATAGCCCGAATCCTGCAGCATGATGCTGCAGAGATCGCGCGTGGCGTGGGTGCAGGCGATATTCCCGGTAAATCCAAGCTTGACCAGCTGGGGGATATTCCCGCTGTGGTCGATATGGGCGTGTGAGAGCACCATGGCATCTATGCTCGCCGCATCAAAGGGGAGCTGCCGGTTGCGCTCAAAGGCCTCATCGCGCTTCCCCTGATAGAGTCCGCAGTCAAGGAGGATTTTCTTTCCCCGCACAATCAGAACGTGCATGGTTCCGGTCACCGAACGCGCGCCGCCGAAGAACTGTATTTCCACTGCAATCTCCTTTCCTCAGAAAACATACAAAATCGCCCCGTTCAAGTCAACAACTTTAGGGGGAAGAAATCGCCGCAGCGCTCCCTTTATCGCTCCAGCAGCACGCGCAGATGGTCATGGATGGTCGCAAACGAGGTGAAGGGGATGTGCTCGCGGTTGTTCTCCCTGCACCACTCCAGGAGCTGCTTTTTGGCGAAGACGATATCGGCCTCCCGGGCGCCGCAGACATCGGAGAGGCCGTCGCCGATATAGACCGTGGTTTCGCCCGGCCGGCGTTCCCGGCGCACATGCAGCCCCTTGCAGTTGGCGCACCGGCCGCAGCCCTGACCATGCCAGGGGAATTCAACCCGGACGGCGCCGCCGGGCGCCAGGACCATTCTGTTGCTGCGCAAGGGGAGATCGCCGAATCCGTGCGCGGTCAGGATGCGGGCGATATAGGCATCCATGCCGTCGCTGACGATGGTGAGGGGGATGCGGTTCACCTGCGCAAAACCGGCCAGCGCCGCAAAAGAGTCGTCGATGGCCAGGGGGGCGACGAAGGCATCCAGTTCGGCCTCGGTCAAACGCATAACCTCGGCCTGCCGGCCCCACATCTCACGACCCTCCAGCCGGCCCTGCCGCCACAGCTCCACCAGCCCCCACCAGTGGCTCTCGCTGCCGAAATGACAAAAGACGAGGTTACCGACATCGCGTTTGGCGATGGTGCCGTCAAAATCGCAGAATATGCGCAGTCGTTTGGGCATGGCTTTGGGTATTTCTCACCAGGGCACAAAAAAAATAATCTCTCACAAAGGCACAGAGGCACAAAGAAAAACAATCTCGCGCAGAGGCGCAAAGCCCCGCACTGCTCCGCCAAAACCTTTATTAATAATAACCTGAAAACAAAACATGCTCTCACAAAGGCACAGAGACACAAAGAAAAACAATTTCGCGCAGAGGCGCGGAGCCCCGCACTGTTGCCCCAAAATATAAATTATTCAACAACTTTTGTCTTTGCTCTCTTCGTGTCGCCGTGCCTCTGTGAGAGACCGCTTTTGGGGCGTGCTCAAAGGGACGACAAAAAACCCCGGGGCCTTGGGGGCCCCGGGGCTGGTTACGGTTTACAGCTGATTTACTTCTTTTCGCGGATGGTCGCCTGGGCCGCAGCCAGACGGGCGATGGGTACGCGATAGGGCGAGCAGGAGACATAATCCATGCCCACGCGGTGGCAGAACTCCACCGAAGCGGGCTCGCCGCCGTGTTCGCCGCAGATGCCGACCTTGAGGCCCGGGTGGGCTTTGCGGCCGCGCTCGATGCCGATCTCAATCAGCTCGCCGATACCCTCCTGATCCAGGATATTGAAGGGATCTGCCGGCAGAATTCTCTTCTCGACATAGTCGGGGACAAAGCCGCCGATATCGTCGCGGGAGAAGCCGAAACCCATCTGGGTCAGATCGTTGGTGCCGAATGAGAAGAACTCGGCCGTGCCGGCGATCTTGCCGGCCTGCAGGGCCGCGCGCGGGATCTCGATCATGGTGCCATACATGTACTGGATGGCCTTGACCTTGTATTTGGCGCAGACCTCCTTGTAGACCT
>ENA-UOWO01002061-UOWO01002061.1-activated-sludge-metagenome-genome-assembly--contig:-NODE-2061-length-25527-cov-13.424780_pt1 | contig 25527 bp, 16 predicted proteins | sample MGYA00238148_ERZ761564 | MGnify/ENA primary metagenome ERZ761564 (study PRJEB28885, sample SAMN05720194) | activated sludge metagenome | isolation source: Anaerobic digester | place: USA... | reverse complement strand
GCGCCTGCGCGATAGCCGCTAGTAGTCCTTCTTCCAGCGCACGGCGATCTTGGTGTCGCCATTGCCCTGCGCGGACGAGATGATCGAGATTTCCTTGGCGGGTTCCCATTCGACTTCGGCGCCAACGCCGCCCTGGCCGCCTGCACCCACCTGCACATAGACGTCTTCGGCGATGTATTTGCCGGCGGAGACGGTGGCGATGCCGTCCTGCGCGCCGAAGGAGACCCGGTCGAGGCCGGTGGCTTTGCGGACGAGGCCGACCGGGTCGAAGCCGGCATTGCCGCCTGCGAGTTGCGCAAGGCCGGCGGCGAGCTGGGCGGCTTCGAAGCCGGTGAGTTCTGCGGCGGAGCGGCCGAAGAGGACGCGCGCGAGGATTTCGTCCTGCGGAAGCGCGGGCGTGGATTCGAGCGTGAATTTCGGTTCGACGACCGTGCCGGTGACGGCGACGCTGGCGGTAATGTCGTCGGCGGTACGTTCGGCGGCGATGTCGATGCGGGCGGCGCGGATGGGGCCGTTGAGTTCGATCGTGCCGGTGTCGAATTCGAAGCGGCGGCCGGCGAGGTCGAGGTCGCCGCGAACGAGGGTGGCGGTGCCGTTGACGGACGGGTCGCTGATCGGGCCGGTGACGCGGATGTCGGCTGACCATTCAGTATCGAGGCCGCGGCCGAAGACGACGATGCGGCGCGGCGCGACGACTTTCAGGTCGAGCTCGACGGGGCGCTGGAAGGGCGAGTTGGCGGCGGCTTCAACTTCGTCCTGGTTGGGGAAGTTGATGCGGCGGATGCCGGTGAGCGTCGGGATGCTGGCGGAAGCGGGCTGTTCGATGGAGATGCGCGCCTGCGACACGGTGAAGTCGCCCGCGATGCGGATAGCCTGCTTGTCGAGCGTGAGATTACCTTCGCCGGAGATGATGGCCATGCGGTCGTCGCGGTCGAGCGCGCGCAGGTTGGTGGCGGAGAGTTTCACGCCGCCGCTGATGTCTTCGCCCCAGTTGATATTGCCTTCGCCGGTAAGGCGGCCGCCCTTGCCATCCGTGGCAGTGAGGCCGGTGATACGGGCGTTGGTTTCATCGAAATCGCCGCGCGCAGAGATGTCGCGCAGGCTGAAGCCGGTTTCGCCGTGATCGTAGGCGGCGTTGGCGACGTTGAAGCCGCCGGAGAGATCGGGGCGGGAAAGCGTGCCAGCGACGCGGATATTGGCTTGCAGCTGTCCGCGCAGGGACTGGTTCTCGGGGCCGAAGAGCGCCCAGAGCTGTTCGGCGCGACCGGTAAGATCGAGCTGGGCGGCGAGCGGCGTGGTGGTGTTGGGGCGGATATCGAAGCCGTCGCCGATGATCATTTCCTCGCGCGAGGAGGCGGCGAGCTTGAAGCCCTGGCCTTCGCCCGTGGCAGACGCGACGAGGACGTTGTTGCGCAGGTTTCCGGTGAAGTTGAGCGAGACAGGGTCAGCGGTGACGCCGACGGGGTTCGCGTTGGCGATGGCGAGCGTGAAGTCGCCCGTGGCGACGCCGCCGGTGTTCGAGAATGAGGCCGAGCCCGTGACGTCGCCATTGACGGGCGTGATGCGGGCGACGCGGGAAATGCCGCGCAGGCTGACGCCCGCGAGCTGCAGGTTGGCGGTGGCGTTGTCGCCGCTCATGCCGAGTTTCGCATCGAGTCGGCCGCGGAAGGCGGCGAGTTGGGCGTCGAGGTTCCAGCCTTCGGGACTGTAGCGCCAGAGGGCGGGGCGTGAAGTGGCGATGGGGAGCTGATCGACAGAGCCATCAAGCGAGGCCTGGCCTGACCATGCATCGCCAGCGCGGTTGGCGGTGGCGTTGAGCGTGACGTCGATGGGCGCGCTGATCGAGCCCTTGGCGCGGGCCTTGAGTGTCGCCTGATTACCGGCGGCGTCCACATCGAAAGTGACAAGGTCGAGGCGCACGGCGCCGCTGCGCAGGTTGGCGAGTTGGCCGGTGATATCGGCGCTGAGTTCGTCGCCGATGGCGACATTGCCCTTGGCGGTGAGCGTTCCGCGATCGAAGCCGGCGATGCCGGCGAGCGGGCCAGAGGCGTCGAAGGCAGCAGAGAAGCCGGACTCGCCGAAGGCGAGGCGGGGCGAGGTGAAGCGCAGGTCGCCGAGGCTGGCGACGAGGTTCAGGATGCGGAAGTCGCCTTCGCCGCCCTGCAGGCGGCCGGAGGCGAGGAAAGCCTGCTTGCCCGAAGCGCCGCGCAGGGAGAAGTCGCCTGCGATGGCTTCGCCGAGGCGGGCGTTGGCGTTGCCGGTGATGCCGGTGATGGCGACGCCGCCGCCGGTGAATTCGCCGTCTGCAAGGCGCAGGTCGACGATCGGAGCGTTGGTGTTGCCGGTGACGTCGGCGGTGAAGTCCATCGCGCCTAGCGTGGCGCCGCCGAGATCGAGCGTGCGGGTGAGCGTGCCTTCGGCGCGGGCCGTGATGGCGCCGCTGTCTGCGACGCGGCCCGTCATGTTGGCGCGGACGCCTGCGCCGGTGATCGTGCCGGACTCGATGGCGAAGCGGCCATTGTGCACGACGGCCGCGATCTTCACGCGCGGTTCGGAGCCGGCGAGTTGCTGGAGCACGGCGGTGGGGGACGAGACATCGCGGCCCTGTGCGTCGGCGTTGATGCGGATAGGCGAGGTGGAGCTGGCGCGGGTGACGTTCCACATGCTGCGCGCGGAGCCGGTAAGCGGGGCAACGTCTGCGAGGCGGGCGAAGCGGGCCGAGCCGGAGAAGTTCATGCGGCCGCTGGCGATGGCGTAGGTTCCGCGCGCCGAGACGTCGCCGGGCGAGCCGCGCAGGGCGCCGGTGTAGATCTCGAGCGTCTGCGTCCTGAGGTTGATCTCGCCGCGCGTGGCGGCGGTGTAGCGGGCGGGGCGCAGGTTCTGGAGCGCGTCGACGCGGCCATTGTCGATGACGGCGGAGGGGGCGTCCCACGAGAGGGTCTGGCCATCCTTCGTGATGGTGATCGGGGTCGCGATGCGGGCGGCGCTGCCGGAGGGCCATGCGATGCGCGTGGCGGTGATGTCGCCCTTCCAGGTGAAGTCCGTGAAGCCGACGCGGGTGAGGTCGCCGGTGCTGTCGAGCTTGCCGGCCATGGGCGGGGCGACGGTGGCGAGGTCGAGGCCGGTGGTGGAGAGGCGCAGGCTTTCCGGGATCGCGAAGGTTTCGAAGTCCAGCACGGTGGTGAGATCGATCACGCCGGCGGGGGCCGAGAGTTTCAGCGTGCTGGGGGCTTGCGCGAGATTGGCGAGATCGGCGCGAGCCTGGAGATTGACGGTGGCGCCTGCGCGCTCGACGAGCGGGGCGAGGAGCGGCCAGTTTGCGGCGGCTACGTCTGCGGTGATGGTTGCTTGCGCGGCATCGCGGGCGATATCGAAACTGGCGACCTGTTCGTCGCCGAAGCGGAGCGTGGCGCCGCCGGTGAACTGCGCGAGCGTGCCGTCGACGCGGCCGTTGAGGGCGACGGGCTGGTCTTTCGGTCCCTGCACGAGGGCGGCGATCAGGCCGTCGGCGGGGCCGGTGACGGCGGCTGCGCCCTTGAGCACGCCGGTGGCGGCCCATTCGGCGGTGATGTCGGCGCGGTCGTTGGGGCCCTGCAGCGGGGATAGCACCAGCCTTGCGAAGCCGGATGCGTCGCGGCGGCGGGAGGCGCCGCCCGCGATCTTGTAGTGCGCGTCGGAGCCGATGATGCTGGGGGCGATGTGGAGATCGTCGATCGTCACTTCGTCGAGGCTGAGGCCGATGTCGGGAGCGGAGCCTTCTTCCGGCGGTGCGGTGACGTGCGGGGCGCGGAGGACATCGACCGTTGTGATGTTGATCTTCTGGATTTCGAGTTCGCCGGCGAACAGGCTGTCGGGCGTCCATTCGATGCGGGCGTCTTTTGCGCGCAGCCAGACGCCTTCGTCGTCGACGAGGGCGATGTCGGCGATGGAGGCGGCTTCGAGCGGATCGCCTTTCAGGCCCTGGATGCGGATGGTGCCGAGGGGGCCAAGTTTGCGGCCGTCGATCTGCGAGGCGATGAAGGCGCGCCCGCCGTCGCTGGTGATCCAGAAGCGCAGCGTGACGGCGGCGGCGACAAGCACGAACGCCGCGATAATGAGGCCTAGCGCGATGCGCAGCCAGAGGGGCAGCTTCCTGCGCGCGGGTTTTGGTGTTGCTTCTGCCATCAGAACGCCTGTCCGATGGAGATATAGACCTGGAAGTCGGCGTCGCCTTCCTTCTTGTTCAGCGGAACTGCAATGTCTGCGCGCAGGGGGCCGAAGGCGGTGTAGTAGCGCAGGCCGACGCCAGCGCCGTAGCTGAGCGTGTCGAGGGGCGGTTCGGTGTTGGAGCCGGCCGCGCCGCCATCGAGGAAGGCGACATAGCCGAGCGTGTCCGAGGCGCGATAGCGCACCTCCGCGCTCATCTCGAACAGAGAGCGGCCGCCAACGAGTTCGCCGGCGCTGTCGCGCGGGGAGATCGACTGGTATTCGTAGCCGCGCACGGAACCGCCGCCGCCGGCGAAGAACAGGCGATCCGGCGGCGCGCCGTTCGGGCCGATGATGGTGCCGAGCTTGCCACGCAGGGCGCCGACGAAATTACCCTCGGTGCCGAAGTCGGAATAGACGCTGGCTTCGCCGCTGATGCGGCCGAAGGCGATGTTTGTGTCGCCATAGGTGAGGCCGGGCTCGACCGAGAGGCGGGCGCGGAGGCCGTTGATGGGATCGAGGATGTCTCGGACGCCGACATACTCGGCTGTGGCGGCGCTGGAGACGATGTAAACATCGCGGCGACCCGTGCCGAGTGTCCTGGCCTGCGCGTCGAGAATGCTGGCGTAACCCGCTTCGAGACCGAGCGAGGCGCGCAGGCGGGGCGTGAGCTGTTCCTGCAGCGTGGCGTTGATGTTGACGCCGGACTGGTCGAATGCGTCGGTTTCGAAATCCTCGATCTCGGCGCCGATCGACAGGATGCGGCCGTACTTGCCGAGGTGGGGCAGGCGGTAGGTTGTGCCGAGGCGGCGTTGCAGCGTTGCGATCTGGCCGCTCACGGTGAGGCTGTCGCCCCAGCCGCTGAGGTTGCGGAGCTGCCACTGGCCATCGACGCCGGCGCCTTCGCTGGTCGAGGCTGATGCGCCGAGCGCGATGGTGCGGCGTTCGCGTTCCTTCAGGTCGACGATGACCTCGCGCGGGCCGCCGGTTGCTTCGGCTGGCGGAGCGGTATCGTCGAAGCGGACGGCGGCGGAGTTGAACAGGCCGGTTTCCGCGAGGCGGGCGCGGAATTCGTCCATCTTTGCGGGCGTGTATGTTTCGTTGGCTTTCCACGGACGCAGGTTTTCGATGAACGCCTGCTGCGTGACGCCGAGGCCGGAGATCTTGAGATTGCCGAACGAGGCGCGCAGGCCGGGACGAAGCTTGAAGGCGAGTTCGACTTCACCGGTGGTGGCGTCGGCGAGCGCGTCAACCGGATCAGCCTTCGCATCGGGATAGCCGGCGTTGCGCAGGCGCGCGACGAGCGCGTCGCCAGTTTCGATGACGGGTTGGGCGCGGGCGGGGATGCCGGGATCGAGCGGGGCGAGCAGCGTATTGAGTTGGGTTCGCGTTGTCTCGTCGGGCTGCGCGTCGAGATAGTCGATGCGGGCGGATGCGTAGGTGAACAGCGGGCCGGGCGTGACGGTGACGGCGCGTGTGAACGTGTCGACGCCTTCAGCGACGGGCTGGACGTCGGCCTGATAGTAGCCTTCGGATTCGAGGAAGGTCGCGACGAAGGTGGCGGTGCGTTCAGCCTGGCGGCGGGCTTCGAACAGGGTGGTGGGCGCGGGCTCTTCGCGCATGATCTGCTTGAGCTCGTCCTGCAGCTTCTCGGGAACGCCAAGCACGGGGACGCGGCCAGCGAGACCATTCCCCTGTTGAGCGAATGCGGCGGGCGTAGCGATCAGGCACAGGTTCGCAAGCAGGATCCAAAAGATCCTGACGGCTCGACCCGCATGCCGTCCGCCGAACACCATTCACACACACTCATTGCCAGCCCTGGGCCAGTACTGGCGTTTACATAGATCGTCGCTGCGCAGGCGACAGGTTTAACGAAGCAAGCATCACGCCGCGGCGACTTCATGGCGATGCTGGATTCACCATGTTGAGGGTGAGGTCGCGCCGGGTCTTGTCGCCAATCCTCAGGCAGCGGCGAAATAGCTGGCCAGGAGGCGGTAATATATCCGGCAAAGCGTTTCGATTTCGTCGACCGGGATGCACTCATCCACCTTGTGCGCCATTTCGTTGCGGACGCCGAGTTCAGCAACGGGGCAGACATCCTTGATGTAACGGGCGTCCGAGGTTCCGCCGCCAGTGGTGAGGGCGGGCTCGCGGCCTGTTTCGGCCTTCACGGCGCTGACGATGATGTCGGTGAGTTTGCCGGGCTGGGTGTAGAACGCTTCGCCCGTGACGCGCTGGTCGACGGTGACGGTGACACCGCGTTCGGTAGTGCTGATGAGTTTGGAGATGCGCTCCATCAGTTGCGCGCCGGTATGGTTCGGATTGAAGCGGATGTTGAACTTGGCGGTAGCGCTCGCCGGTATGACGTTGTGGGCGGCATTGCCGACGTCGATCGTGGTGATCTCGAGGTTGGACGGCTGGAAGCCGGGGCTGCCGTCGTCGAGTTTCATGTCGCGGAGTTTCTGCAGCGCATCGAGCAGGACCGGCATCGGGTTGGCGGACTTCTCCGGGTAGGCCGCGTGGCCCTGCTTGCCGACCGCCTTGATGACGGCGTTGAGCGATCCACGGCGACCGTTCTTGACGATGTCGGCGATGACGTCTTCCGAGGTGGGTTCGCCCACGATGCAATGGTCGATGACTTCGCCATCGGCGATGACGGCGGGGAGGAGGCGGCGCGTGCCGTGGAGGCCGGGGCCTTCCTCGTCGCCCGTGATCAGCAGCGAGATGGAGCCCTGCGGCGCACCGTGATCGGCAAGGTAGCGCGCGGTGGCGGAGACGAAGGCGGCGATAGCGCCCTTCATGTCGGACGTGCCGCGGCCATACATGATCCCGTCACGGATCTCGGCGCCGAAAGGATCGACCGTCCAGCCGGCGGCGTCGCCCACCGGCACGACATCCGTATGGCCTGCGAAACAGAAGTTGGGGGATGCGCCGCCGAGGCGGGCATACAGGTTATCCACCCCGTCGAAATGATAGCGCTTGGTGCGGAAGCCGATCGATTCGAGGGCATCGGCCAGCACATCCTGCGCGCCATCGTGGCAGGGGTTCACCGTGGGCTGGCGGATCAGGGCCTGGGAGAGGGCGATGGGATCGTGCAGGAAATCGGTCATGGCGGGGGTTTAGCGCGGGCCGGTAGTGCTGGGAAGGAACCAACAGGAGATCAGGCACTTGAGCGGTAGTGCTTGATCGGGGCTGCAATAGGCCGGTATTACCAGAGGCGAATACCGGCTGTGGAGAACACGCAGCCGGGGATCCGAGGAGAAGATGGGCCAGACCCCCACCTTCAGCGACCGTTTCGCCCGGCCCGCCGCGCCGGGGGCGAACGGAATCGCCGTGCCCGGAGGCCGCCCCGACAGGTTCAAGGAAAAGGCCGAACGGGCAGGCGGGAAAAAGCCGGTTGCGAAACTGGATCAGCCGAAGGCCAAGGGGCTGACCTATGACGCATTTGCAGCGCAGAAGCGTCAGGGCGCCACGCGTCAGGATCCGTTCGCGCGCCATAAGCCTGAGCCACGGGTGGCCGGGTTTGTTCCCGCCGTGGCGGCGCCCGCTCAGGCGGAACCCGAAATCAAGCGGACACCGCTTCATGTGGTGAAGGCGCAACCCGCCGTCGCCCAGGCGGCAGCGAAGCCGGTTGAAGTAAGGATCGCGGACACGCAGCGCGAGGAAGTGCGGCGGACCCGGATGGGGAAATCGTCGTCGCTCGTGCTGGTCACGGGGGCGGCAGCCGAGCTGGCAGAAGTGGAAGCGCCGCCGCGCCCGGCGCCGGCCACGGGCGATGCGCCCCCGGTTGCTCCCGCTGCTCCTGCGCCAGCTGCGGCTTTGCCGCCGCTGGATATGCCGGCGCCGAAGCCGCGCTCGGGTGGCGGTGGTAGCGGTGGCGGTGATGGTGGCGGCGGGAAGACGGCTGCGCCGGTGCGCGAGCGGTCTTTCACGCAGGACGATCTTGTCGGCATCGTGTTTGGCCTCGCGGTGATCGCGATGCTGCTGCTGTGGCTGATGCGTGGCCAGCAGGAAACAGTTGCGGACGATGACACGATGGTGGGCACGCAGTTCGCGGCGACGGAGCCTGCGGGCGTGTTGACGCCGCCGCCCGCGCCGCTGGTCGATCCGTTTGGTGATTTTGCGGTGGACCTGAAGCCGACGGGGCCGATACCGGACCCGGCCGCTGAAGATCCGCAGGCGGGTGTCGTCCAATCTTCTCCTGCTCCGGCCGCGCCTGTTGAGGCGGCGCCAGTTGCGCCGGCTGTTGCTGCGCCTGTGGCGATCGTGGATCGCACGATGCATGCGTGGTTCTGCACGGCGGGCAGCGGGCTGACGAAGGCGTCGAAGGGCGCGCTCGACAAGGAGCTGTCGGAATTCAAGAGTGCGTTTGCGGGGCGCGAGCTGGTCGTGCGCGGCTATGCAGATACGCGCGGGACCAGCGTGTTCAACTCGGCGCTGGGCGGCGAGCGCGCGAATGTTGTGGCGGACTTCCTGCGCACCAACGGGCTGACCGTTGTGGATGCGCGCGGGATCGGCGAGTTGGACGGGCTGGACGACAACCAGAACTGCGCAAACCAGCGGCGCGTGGACGTGTTCGTGAAGGGCGGTCCGGGCGAGACGCCGAGCCGGACCTGCGCACCGGAGCCAGAAGTTGAAGAGCTGGTTTGCGGATAGCGCCTAGCGCGGGCGGACGTAGATCGGATTGCCCAGCAGCAGGAGCTTGCCGGTTTCGTCGCGGACTTCGGGGCGGATGTAGCCGAAGGCTGAGCCGGGTTTCAGGGTGAACCTTACCTGGGAGGCGCTCCTCACATATCCTGCGGGCGTGGGCACCGGATTGGCATCCTGCACGGTGAGGTTTTCCGAAACGAACGCGAAGCGTGCGCGCACGGGGACGTCTGACGTCGAGACGACGATGGCGCCTGTTTCACCCTCAGCGAGCTGCAACTCTCCGCCCATCACGGCGCGCTGCGTACCGGCGGCGGCTTCAACGTCCAGTATGGCGCCGGGCATTCCGGCTACGTCAATAAAGACGCGGCCGGACTTTACGCCCGCGATGACGGCCTTCGTGGACAGTTCGGTGGCGTAAACGACCGTGGCGGGTTTGCCGATGGGGCTTTGCTTGGCGCCGGCGGTGTCGGTGGCGTCGTGGTTGTCGCTGCCGCCGATGGCCGTGATGCGGCGGCCCTGCTTGAGGAGATTGTCCCAGAAGCGGATGCCGGAGGTGGGGCCTTCTGCGCCGCCTGTGCGCAGGGTCGAGCCATTGATGACTTCGATGGCGGTGACGCGCGACCAGTCCGTGTCCTTCACGGTCCAGCCGCAGCCCATGCAGATTTCGCCCGAGGGCAGGCCGGGATGGTTCACGGAGATGAAGGCGTCCTGCTGCTTCACCTGGTCTAACAGTGGGGCGAGCGTGGGGAGGCGGGGCGAGCCCAGCTGGAAGTCGAGGAAGCTGGTGTTGCCGATGACGTTGGCGTGGCCGTTGAAGGTGGTGATTTCCGTACCGGGGATCAGAAGGGTTTTCGGGAAGTTCTTCTGCTGCGCGGCGATGTCGGCCAGTTGCGTGATCGTGTTGTGGTCGGTGATCGCGACGAAATCGAGGTTGGCGTCGCGGGCCGCCTCGAACGTGTTGATGGCGGGACAGGGGACGCGGGCGCCCGCGACATCGCAGGAGCCGTCGGAATGCGCGGTGTGGGCGTGGAAGTCGCCGCGGCGCCAGTTGGCGTTGACCCGCAAGGGCGAGGCAAGCGTGGGAGCGGCGTAGGCGGGCTTTGATGTGAGCTTATCAGCGCCGCCGGAGAAGGTGATGGTGGCTTCGTAGCTGGATATCTGGCCATCGCGGATATTGGGGATGCCGAGGACGAGCTTCCATTCCCCGGGCTGGATCTTGCCGGGTTTGTAGGACGGCGTGGCGTTGGTGTCGCTGATTTCGATATGAGTCTTGTTGCCGCCGCTCCAGCCGCGCTGGCCTTGTGGGTCTCGCAGGCCGAGGTCGATTACGGTGCGGTTGTCCTTGTTGTAGCTGAAGTCGATGGCGATGTGCCGCGTGCCAGGCGGCACGGTGAACGGGAGTTCGCGATAGGTCTGATGGTCGGCGCGGGTTATCTCGCCACTGAGAGTGACCGGCGGCGTGTCTGGCGCGAGCGTGGGCTCGGTCGTGCAGGCGGCGAGGGCGAGCAGGGCCGTGATGAAGATGCGCCGCATGATTCCGTCCCACGTGTTTCGGGCGAGACTAGTCTCGCTGCATGACAGAACCAACTAGTCCCGGGGCGGCAACGCTTCCCGCACCACCGCTTCTATCTTGAAGCCGTCGGGGTCGAGGATGAAGCAGCCGTAGAAGCCGGCGGTGTATTGAGGGCGGATGCCGGGCGCGCCTGCGTCTGCGGCGCCGTGGCGTAGCGCGGTTTCGTGGAAGGCGTGGACTTCGGCGCGGTCTTTTGCCCGGAAGCTGATGTGCAAGCCGAGGCCTGCCGAAGCGGAGCCGGGCTTCTGCGCGATGATCCAGAAGATCGGCGCGGCGGTTTCCGGCGGCCCCCAGCCGATGCCGATATCGTTCTCCTTGCGGCGCTGCATGCCGAGTGTGGCGAGCACAGCGTCGTAGAATGCGGCTGACGTGGAGAAGTCGGCGACGGGGATCGAGACGTGGTCGATGAAGGTGGGCATGGGATGAGCATCTGCCTGCGCGACGCCGGGTTCAACTGTTCGATTTGAATAGCTGGCATGAAAACGCCGCCCCGTTTCCGGAGCGGCGTTTCATTGTTTCAGTCAGATCGTCTTACCAGCCGCAGGTCTGGCCGGCGTTCTGTTCCTTCATCCAGGCTTGCAGCGGGGCGAAGTAGGCGACGAGAGCTGAGCCGTCGATCTCGCGGGTGCCGGTGAAGGCTTCGAGAGCTTCGGGCCACGGCTTGCTGGCGCCCATTTCGAGCATCTTCGCGAACTTCGCACCGACTTCCTTGTTGTTGTAGATCGAGCAGCGATGCAGCGGGCCGGTCCAGCCGGCCTGTTCGCAGGCGGCCTTCTGGAACTGGAACTGCAGGATGAACGACAGGAAGTAGCGCAGGTACGGCGTGTTGCCCGGGATGTGGAATTTGGCGCCCGGATCGAACGCGTCCGCGGGGCGTTCGCCCGGGGGGATGATGCCCTGGTATTGCTTGCCGAGATCAACCCAGGCCTGGTTGTACTGCTCGGGTTTCACTTCGCCGCGGAACACCTGCCAGCGCCATTTGTCGACCTTCAGGCCGAACGGCAGGAAGGCGATCTTCTCGAGCGCGCGGTCCATCAGCAGGCCGAGGTCTGCGGAAGCCGGCGGCGAGGTCGAGATCAGGCCGAGCTGTTTCAGGTATTCCGGTGTGATCGAGAGGGCGACGAAATCGCCGATCGCTTCGTGGAAGCCGTCGTTCGCGCCGTTCTTGAACAGGAAATCCTGCTTGTTGTAGGCGCGCTGGTAGAAGTTGTGGCCCAGCTCGTGGTGGACGGTGGAAAAGTCTTCCGCGTTCACCTGCGTGCACATCTTGATGCGCAGGTCGTCGAGGTTGTCGAGGTCCCAGGCCGAGGCGTGGCAGACGACTTCGCGGTCACGCGGGCGGGTGATGAGCGAGCGCTGCCAGAATGTTTCCGGCAGGGGCGCAAGACCGAGCGAGGTGAAGAAGGCTTCGCCCGTCTTCACCATCTTGATCGGGTCGTAGTTCTTCTGGACGAGGACCTTGTTCAGGTCATAGCCGGGATTGGACGCGGGCGGCGCGACGATGTCGTAGATGCCGTTCCACTGTTGCGCCCACATGTTGCCGAGCAGATCGGCGCGGATCGGGCCTGTCTTCGGCTGCACGGCGTCGCCGTACTTCGCGTTCAGCTTGGCGCGCGTGTAGCAATGCAGGTCGTTGTAGAGCGGCTGGACCTGGCTCCAGAGCCGTTCGACGGTGGCTTCCATGTCCTTCGAGGGCATGTCGTAGTTGGCGAGCCACATGTCGGCGATGTCGGAGAAGCCGAGTTCCTTGGCGCCCTGATTGCCGATCTCGACCATGCGGGCGTAGTCAGCCTTCATCGGCACGGCGATGGTCTGCCAGCCTTCCCACGCTTGCTGGAGTTTCTTGGGGTCACGCGAGGACGAGATGATCTCGGACAGCTGTTCGAGGTTCAGCTCCTTGCCGTCGATCGTGAACTTGCCCTTGCCGTAGGCGGACTGGAGATCGGTGGTGATCTTCGACAGTTCGTCGGCGATGGCCTTCTGTTCTTCCGGCGTGCCGGATGACGGGGCGGGCATCACGATGCCGGCGCGCAGGATCTGCATCTTGCGCTGCTGGTCCGGCGTGAGGGACGCGCCTTCATACTGCTTGGTTGCGTTGGCGAGGCGGACGGAGAGGAGCGTGCCTTCCGAGCTTGCGCGGGCGGCGAGCCAATCCGTGTCGTCGGTGATGAAGTTGGCGTTCACCCACTGTACGCGCGCGGCGTAGTCGGAGAATTCGGAGAGTTCCTTCTCGGCGCTCGCGAGGAAGGTTGTGGCGTCGGTCTTCGCGGCGGCGCTTGTCGTGCCGCTGCCGCCATTGCAGCCGGCGAGCAGCAGGCCCACAGCGGCGACGCCGCCAAGCAGAATTTGTCTCATCACAACCGTCCTGTTGGAAAATTGGTCCCTGATGGGGTCGGCGCGGAGACTAGTCAGGGCTGGGTCGTGGTCAACCGGCGCGATGATTGTGCGGGCGCACAATGAAAACCGCCCCGGAAGATGCTTCCGGGGCGGCTTTGTCGTTCAGTTTTGGAAAATCCTACTTGCCGTTCGCCGTGGACGCGGGCGAGGCGATCGGGGTGGATTGCGTCGGGTTGCCGCCGAGCGCCGTGTGCAGCGTGATCCACTGTTCGAGGCGGGCGCGGCGGTTCGAGATCAGCGCGCTCTCCGCGAACTCGGCGCTGTTGCGCACCGTGAACAGGTTGAGCAGGCTTTCCGAACCTTCCTGGTACTTCAGCTCGCCGAGGCGCAGCACTTCCTGTGCGGCGGTCGAGGCCTTCTGCAGGGCAACGTTGCGCGAGCCGAGGGTGTTGAACGTGTCGAGCGCGCCGACGATATCGCCGTAGGCGTTGATGATGGTCTGGCCGTAACGCTCAAGAGCTGCGCGCTCCTGCGAGTTCGCGGTCTTGACGCGGGCATCGACCGCGCCGCCATCGAAGATGACCTGCGCGAGCGATGCGCCGATCGAGAGGGCGAGGCCGTCGAAGTCGAACAGGTCGCTCGTGGTGTTGATCGTCGTGTTCGACAGGCCAAGGGCAAGGTCGCCATTGAGCTGGGGCCACGGCGCCATCGAGGCGATGCGCGTGTTGGCGAATGTCTGGATCATGTTCAGTTCCGCCGCGACCACGTCGGGGCGCGAACGGACGGTGAGTTCCGGCAGGCCGAGCGGCGGGGTGGCCGGCGGCTCGGGCAGGGTGCCCGTGATCGCCAGCTTGTTCTGCGGGAAGCGGCCCAGCGCGATTTCGAGCGCGCGGACAGCAGCGCGGAGCGAGGCTTCCGAGGCGATGACCGAGTCTTCGGCTTGCGCCAGGTTGGATTCGCCGAGCACCAGTTCGTCGCGAGCGATCGAGCCGGCGTCAAAGCGGGTCTGCGTGATGCGGAAGGTCTGGCGCTGGCGATCGATCGACTTGCGATCGAGGTCGAGTTGCAGCTGGCCTTCGATCACAGCGAAGTAAGCGCGGGCGACTTGCGCAGCGATCTGGCGGCGGGTCTGCTCGTACACGGCTTCAGTCGAGCGGAGGCCGGCGGCCGACGCCTGGATCGACGCGTTGAGGTCGCCCATGATGTCGATGTCATAGCGGCCGGTGAGGGCGAACGAATAGCTGTCGGTGTTGTTGCCGAGATCGTCGGTGGGCGCGGAGGTGCGCGCGCCGAGCGATGCGCCGATCTGCGGGAACAGGCCCGAGCGGGTCGCCTGCAGCGACAGCTCCGACTGGCGCACGCTTTCGATTGCAGCGCGGAGCGAGCGGTTGTTCTCGAGCGACTCCTGCACGTAAGCCGTGAGCTGCGCGTCACCGAACACGCTGTAGTCGGCGATGATGGCGGCCGGATCGCCGGTCATCGGCGAGACGGTCCAGTCTGTCGGCATGCCGGCGCGCTTGGCCGACATGGCTTCGAACGCGGGTTCTGCGATGGGGAGGTGACCGCACGCGGATGCGAGAACGGCCAGGGCGCCCGCGGACACGCCACGGGTCATGTTGTTTTTAATCATATCTGAGCGCCTGGATTGGATCTAATTGAGCTGCCCTACGGGCGGGGAAGAAGCCGAAGATAAGACCGACGGAGGCCGCAGCCCCCAGTGCCGTCGCCACGATGATGGGAGACACCACCATCGGAGCCTGAGAGATCTGCGCGTAACCAAACACGCCGACCCACCCGATCGCCATGCCAATGAGTCCGCCCAGGAAGCAGAGAGCAATGGCCTCGAACAGGAACTGAAGAAGGATATCGCCGCCGCGTGCGCCGATCGCCATGCGCAGGCCGATTTCGCGCGTGCGCTCGGTGACCGAGACAAGCATGATATTCATGACCCCGACGCCGCCGACGATCAGCGAAACAGCAGCAGTAAAAGCAAGGAGCGTGCTCATCGTTTCAGCCACAGCTGCACGCTGCTTTATCATGTCGGCGAAGTTAACAACCATGAAATTGTCTTGCTGGCCCGGCTCTATGCGGCGGCGCTCGCGCATCACGGTAGTGGCCTCGTCCTGTGCTTCGGCCACGTCATAGCCGTCCTGGATAAGCAGCTGTATCCGGGAAACGTGACGGGAAACCCAGCGATTGCCGCCTGTTATCCTGTTCCTAACCATGCTTAACGGGCCGACGAGGGTGTCGTCGCGGTCCATGCCCATGCCGCCGCCCCCGCCCTGGCCCTTGGACTCGAGAACGCCAATAACCTCGACGGGCACGCTGTTTACGCGGATGCGCTGGCCCACGACATTGCCGTCCGGGAACAGGTTTGCGGCGGCTGTCTTGCCGATCACGACCACGGCCGCGCCGCCTTGGGCTTCCTGTTCGGTGAACTCGCGGCCTTCCTCGACCTTCCAGTTGTTGACCGCGAAGAACGACGCGCTGCCGCCCTGGATGTTCGTCACCCAGTTCGCCTCTTCGGAGACTGCATTCGCCTGACCGGAGAGTATGCCCGATGCAGATTCAACGAAGGGGAGATCGGCCATGGCGGCGACATCGCTCTCGCTGAAGGGCCGGCCGGAGCCGCCGCCCTGGTTGCGGCCGCCGCGGTTCATGTTGCCGGGCTGGAGCGTGAGCACGTTGGTGCCGACCGAGTTGATCTGCTTCTCGATGGCGGCCTTCGCGCCTTCGCCGATCGACATCATCACCATCACGGAGGCGACGCCGATGATGATGCCCAGCATGGTGAGTAGCGAGCGGAGCGGGTTCGAGAACAGCGCCTCGGCGGCGGAGGAGGTGGCGACGCCGTATTTCATGCGCGGCCTCCGACGGCGACAAGCTCAGGGTGTGCCGTGTCGGACTCGACCCTGCCATCCCGGAAATGGATCTGGCGCTTGGCGTAGGCGGCCACTTCGTTTTCGTGCGTGATAACGACGACGGTGATGCCCTGTTTGTTGAGGTCCTGCATGAGATGCATGATCTCGACGGTGGTTCTGGAATCGAGCGCGCCGGTGGGTTCGTCGGCGAGCAGGATCTTGGGATAGTTGGCGAGCGCGCGGGCGATCGCGACGCGCTGCTGCTGGCCGCCGGACAGCTGCATCGGGCGATGATCCATCCGCGTGCCGAGCCCAACCATTTCGAGGCAAGCCTTCGCGCGCGCGTCGATATCGCCGACATCCTTGCGGGCGTAGCGGAGGGGCAGGCGGACGTTCTGGAACGCATCCTGCCGGGCAAGCAGGTTGAATTGCTGGAAGACAAAGCCCAGCGTTTCGTTGCGGAGATCAGCGAGTTCGTCGCGGTTCATTTCCGACAGAGCCCGCCCGTTGATCCACATCTCCCCCGAGGTGGGGCGGTCAAGCGCGCCGATCAAGTTCATCAGGGACGATTTACCGGACCCAGATGGTCCCATGATTGCGACGAATTCGCCCTCATGGATATCAAGGCTTACGCCGTCGAGTGCGCGGACTTCCTGATCGCCCATGCGATAGACGCGGGTAAGGTCCCGGCACGAAATGATCGGCCTGGCGGTGGTCACTTCTGCTCGCCCTTGCCGGCGGTTGCGGCGCGAACCACGAACGTGTCGCCTTCCTTCGCGCCGCGAATGATCTGGGCGTTCGAGCCATCCGACAGGCCGATGGTCAGCATATGGCGTTCGAGCTGTCCCTTGTCGTCCAGCTTGTAAACGGTGACGCGCTTCTGCGATTGCATCTCTGACATCGCTTTTGAAACGGCTGCGTATTCCTGCTCGTTCAGGTTGCGGCGGAAGACGGCTTCCTGCGTCTGCTGCATCTTGGCGCGGCGTTCCTGCATCGCCTGTTGCTGCAGAATGCTTTGTGGCGGGCCGAAGCCCGGGCCGCCGACGATTGCGCCTGCGCCGCCCTGCTGTTGCTGTGGATTGGGGATGGAGGCCATCGCCCGCTGCATTTCGCCCTGCATCTCGCTCATGATCTTTTCGACGCGGGCTTCATCGACGCCGGCTGTCTTCAGCATCTCGCCGAATTGCGGGCCCGGTCCGCGACGTTCGCCGCCCTGACCGCCACCTTGGCCACCTTGCGGGCGCTGGCCGCCTTCACCCATCGCGACAGCAGCGCCGGCGCCTTGTTGCCCGCCGGGGCCGCGACCACCGCTGCCTTCTCCGTTGCGCTCCTGTTCGGCGCGCATGGCTTCGGCGACTTCCTTCGGCGGCTGGAAGCGCGTTGCGTCATAGGCGATGCGCAGCACGTCGGTTGCGCGGTCTGCCGTGATCTCGACGTTGGCGGTCATGCCGGGCAGCAGCTTGCCGTTCGGATTGCGCGCGTTGACCACCACTGTGTAGGTGACGACGTTCGCGGTTTCGGCGCCGAGCTGGCGCACCTGCACGACCGAGCCCTGAAACCGCTCGCCGGGAAAAGCATCGACGGTGAAGACGACCGGGTCGCCATTGTCGATGCCGCCAATGTCGGACTCAACGACGGCAGCTTCGATCTCGATCTGCGACAGGTCGGCGGCGACGACGAAGAACTTGGCGACGGTCTGTGACGACTGAACGGTCTGCCCGACTTCAACAGTACGGCTCAGGATCACGCCATCGATCGGCGAGCGGATCTTGGTGCGCTCAAGCTTGGTGATCGCGTCCTGCACGGTGGCTCTCGCGGTCTCGAGGCCTGCGATCGAGGATTTCAGCGACACTTCCTCGGTCTGCAGCGCGAGCTTGGCGTTGGTGTAGGTCTGGTCGGCTAGCTCCCATGCCTGCTGCGAAATCGCCTGCTGGTCGAACAGCGCTTTCTGGCGGGTGAAGTTCTTCTCGGCCACGTCGAGCGCGACTTTCGCGCGGTTGATCGAGGCATGATTGTTGTCGACGGCGGCTTCCGACTGGCGCTGCCGCGCGCGGGCCTGATCGAGCACGTTCTGGAATGTTTCCGGGTCGACCTGCGCGAGCACCTGGTCTTTCTTCACCGGATCGTTGAAGTCGACATAGATCGCGGTGATCTTGCCCGAGACTTCCGAGCCGACATCGACTTTCTCGCGCGGCTGCACGGCGCCGGACGCGGAGATCACGCGGGCGACATCGCCCTTGCCGACTGTCACGGTTTCGTAGGTGTACTTGCCCGTCGCCGCGTTGGCGCCGCCACCGAGGACGAGAGCTGTCGCCGCGATCCCCACAATGACCGCCCCCGCGATCCCGATCAGAACTTTCTTGTCCATCTGAACTTTCCGCTCGCCCGCCGACCCCGGCTGGCACTCGCCTTCATATGCGCACTTAAATGAATACTGCTGGTATTTCCGTCTCGGTCTCACGTAAAATTCAAAGTGGTAACAACGTGTATCAGGTGCGCGAAGGCCCGAAATACAAGGCCTTTCGAGGTGACGGTACGCCGCGTTTGACGCTTTCCCGCGCGAAGCGATAATGCCCCTGCCGGGCGGTTTCCGCTTCGGCATGTGCGGGCGTTGAAATGGTGAAGCTCAGGTCAGGCAGGACGGCGGCGTGCTGGAGCTGAGGGATGTCTCCCGAGCAGCCGGCCGGGAGCCGGTTTTGGCGCGGGCGAGCCTTGCCCTGTCGCGCGAGACGCCCACCGCGATCGTCGGTCTCTCGGCCTATGAACGCGACACGCTGATCCGCGTGCTTACAGGCGCCGAAAGGCCCCAGACGGGATCCATCAAGCTCGACGGAAAAGACATCGCCCAGGCCCGGCGCGAGAAGGGCAAGGTCGTTCGGGTCGACGCGCCGGCGCCGCCGAAGGCAGGACAGAAAGCGGGGAAGCGCGGGAGCGTGGACGCGGGTGATCTCGACCAGAAGTTGCGGCTGGCGATCACGAAGGCGAGGGGCGCGAAGCTGATTGTGCTCGATGCGCCATCGTCGGGGCTGGACAGTGAAATACGCGAAAGGTTTGTCGCCGACCTGAAGACGCTGCTGTCGGAGACAGGCGCTGTTGTCGTGCTCGTCGCGGGCGATGCGGATGAAGCGCTCGGTCTTGGCGGACAGGTTGTGGTGCTGAACCGGGGCGAGATCATCCAGTCGGGCGCTGCGGCGGACGTGTTTGCACATCCGGTAAATCTGAAGGCGGCGGTCGCCACGTCTTTTCCCGTGCTCAACACGCTGGCGATGACGGCGCGCGACGGGCGCGGCGTGCTGGCCGACGGGGCCAGCTTTCAGCCGCCTGACGAGTTGCGCTTGCCGGACGAGGGCCCATGCACGGTCGCTTTCCATCCCGACGACATGAGGCTTGAGCGCGCGGGCGCGGGCTGCCTGCGCTTTGTGGTCAGGGCGGCGGGCGAGGAAGTCATCGGCGGGCGGCGTTTCGTTCGTGTGAATTTCGCGAATGCGAGCTGGCTGACGCCGCAAGCATCGTCCGCGCCGCATGCGGGCGCGATCCTGAACGCTTTCGTCGAACGCTCGCGCCTGATGGCGTTCGATGCAACGGGCAAGGCGATAAACTGAGGCCACTCCGCCGCCTGTGGTGCGCGGGGCCTTGTGCGAATATCGCTAGGCCAGACCCTTCAACGACGCGGGGGAGCGTGTCGCCAGCGTGGGCGAATCGAACTTCAGGAACTCCGCCAGCGGCATGCCACGTGCGATCGCCAGGCCTTGCACGGCGTCAGCGCCCATCGATTGCAGTAGGTTCAGGCTCTCGGCGGTTTCGATGCCCTCGGCGGTCACGGTCATCCCGACGCTGTGGGCGAGGTCGATGATCGCCTTGACCAGCATGGCGCTGGGCTTGCCGCGCACCATGCCGTCCGTGAACGTCCGCCCGATCTTCAGCTCCTGCGCGGGATGGCCGCGCAGCGGAGCGAGGGGCGAGGGCGATGCGCCAAAGCCCGAGATCGCGATGGCCATGCCTGCATCGCGCAGGTCCTTCATGGTCTGGATCGCGCGCGGATCATCCAGCGCTGCGACATCGCCGGTTATCTCCAGACACAAGCGCGTCCCCGACCGCCGCATCTGGCGCATCGCCCGCTCGGCAAACGCGCAGTTGACGATGAGCGACGCCGGTATGGCGATCCCCAGCGTGATGTCGCGACCAGCCTCGCGCATGCGGCGCTGATCCGCGATGGCGCGATCGATCATCCATTCGGCAAGCTGGCGCATATGGCCCGTGCGGATGGCAAGCGGCACGAACTTGTCCGGCGTCAGGAAGCCGCGCGCGGGATGACGCCAGTGGGCCGTCGAAGTCGCGCTGAAAACACCGTGCTTGCGCACATTGTAAGCTGGCTCGTGCGTCAGGAAGATCTCGCCGCGTTCCAGCCCCAGAAGCATCTCGTTCATCAGCGACAGCGTGGCAGCGGGATCGCTGTAGGTTGCTTCGTCAAACACGCGGGCGTCGCGGCGTTCAACGCGCGCACGGTCCAGCGCCGATTCCGCGCGCTGCAGCAGGGCGAGCGGAACATGCGGCGCATCGGCATGGCAGGCGAGCCCGGTGGTAACGGCGATCTCGATGCGATCCTCGCCCACACGCGTCGGCTGCACGGCGATCGCCGCGATAGCTGCTGCCGTGCGTGTAGCAGCCTCCGCGCTTTCGGCGCGGAACACGGCGGCGATCCGGTCAGGCCCGGCGCAGCCAACGAATATCTCGCCGTATGTCGCCGAGATGCGGTTCGCGATGGCGGCTGTCAGTTTCACGCAATGCCCATGGCCGATGGCGAGACGCAGGCGCTCGAACTCATCAATGGCGAGGATGACCGCGAACAACGTCTCGGGATCATTGGCGTCGCGCATTTCGGCGAGGCGCGCTTCCATGGCATGCAGGTTCGGCAGGCCGGTTGCGCCATCCTGCCAGGTAAGGCGCGCGATGTGCTGGTCCCGTTCCGCGATCCGGCCGGACATCAGGTTGAAGCTGGAAGCCAGCGCCGCCATCTCGTTGCGGCCTTTCACGCGAACCTCGATCCGCTCGCCCTCCGCCGCACGCGACAGGGCGCCGCCGATCTCCGTCACGCCGCGCGCAATACGATGAGCCACCAGCGTCCGGATGATTGCGTACGCCAGCAGTCCCGCAAGCGCCGCTGCACTGGCCGCAGGAATGGCTGCGATGTGGGCAAGCAATGCCGCTGCGAGAACCAGCGCCGTCGATGTGACGGCGCAGAGCGTGGCGATCTCGGTGGACAGGCGTCGGAACACGTGCGCGCTTTCTGCTGCAGGTGTTCAAATTGACAGGCGGGACTGAAGGCCGGGTAAAGGGTGTGCTAACAGCGTATGAATGCCGGGGCGGGCCTAGTGCGCCTTGTAAGGGTCCGGCCCGCCTTCCGCGATGAAGCGATCGATGCGCTGTTCCAGCACCGGCAACGGCACGGAGCCAAGCTGCAGAACCGTGTCGTGGAAGAAGCGGATGTCGAACTTTTCGCCCAGCGCCGCCTCGGCTTTCTTGCGGCCTTCGACGATTGCCATCTCGCCGAGATAATAGCTCAGCGCCTGTCCCGGCCATGAAATGTAGCGGTCGACCTCGGTGGTGATCTCATGGTCGGCCAGCGCAGTGTTGTCGCGGAAGAAGGCCTGCCCCTGTTCACGCGTCCAGCCCTTGGCGTGAATGCCGGTATCGACCACCAGCCGCGCCGCGCGCCACATCTGGTAGCTCAGCATTCCGAACTTCTCGTAGGGCGTTTCGTACATCCCCATCTCTTCGCCGAGCAGTTCGCAATACAGCGCCCAGCCTTCGCCGAAGGCCGAGATGTATGTCTTGCGGCGAAACTCCGGCAGGCCTTCCTGCTCATCCGCCAGCGGCATCTGGAACGCGTGCCCCGGCGCGCTCTCATGCAGCGTCAACGCCGGCAGCGAATAGAGCGCGCGCGAGGGCAGGTTGTAGGTGTTCACCAGATAGACGCCCGTGCCGCCACGGCCCGCCGTATAGAATGGGGCCATGTCGGCAGGCACCGGGATCACTTCAAAGCGCGAGCGGGGCAGGCGGCCGAAGAAGTATTTCGCCTTGCCATCGAACTTCTTGGATATCCACGCCGCCCGCATCAGCAGCTCATCCGGCGTCTTGGCGTAGAATTGTGGATCGGTACGCAGGAAAGCGAGGAAGGCGGGAAGGTCGCCCGTGAACCCCGCCTCTTTCATCACATCATGCATCCGCGCCGTTATCTTCGCGACTTCGTCCAGCCCGATCTGGTGGATCTCGTCCGGCGACAGTTTCAGCGTCGTGTATTCGCGGATCTGCGCCGCATAATACGCTTGGCCATCGGGCAGCTTCGTCGCTGCCAGTTCCGTCGTCGTCTTGGGATAATACTCGTCTCGGAAGAACGGCAGCAGTGTCCGGTAGGCGGGGAACACCTTGTCGGCGATGGCTCCCTTCGCCTCGGTCTGAAGCTCCACCCGCGTCGCCGCCGGAATGCTCGCAGGCAGCACGAGGAAAGGCTCGTAGAACGATGATTGTTCGGGCGTCTTGCCGTCGTACACCGCAGAGATTGAAGCGGCCCTTCCTTCCAGCGTCACGCGCGGCGGCGTGAAGCCACGCGCAAGACCCAGCCGCATATTGGCCGTTTCATCAGCGAAATAGCGTGGCACATCGTTGAGGCGCGAAATCCACGCGCGGGCCTGCGTCTCGTTGCTGAACTGCTTCGGGCCATAGCTTGCAACGCTGGTCCAGAATGTCGTGTCGGCGTTCAGGGGCTTTTCGTATTCGCGGAATTCAATCTGCGCGATCCGCACCTCGATCTGGTCGCGATAGATGGCAAGATTGATCCGCCCCTCGGGCGACAGCGCCTGCGGATCGAGCGCATCAAGCTTGCCGATGACGTCCTTCATGTAGGCAAGGCGCTCGGCCTGCGATGTGGGGTCAACGCGAGACCAGTTGCGCGGCGCGGCGTCAGCGTCCGGCGATTCCTCGTCCTCTTCGGGATCGAGCGTCTTGCGCCATTCCCACTCGCTTTCGTAGATCGCGCGGAAGCGCGCATCCGCAGCGGTCTCGCCGGGGCTTCCGCCCATTGTCGTGCAGGCTGCAAGCATGCCGAAAGCAACACCCACCAGAACGCTCTTCATGCGGAATCCCGACTTGCGAGACGCCGATCCTAGCCGGGTTCAGGGTGCGTTGGAAATCCGCGTCAGACCGACCAGAGAAGTTCGCCGGATTCACGCAGGGATTGCGACGCCGTCGTGATCCGCGCAATCGAAGCCGGCGCACGGGCAAGCGTGTCCTCCGCGAAGAAAGCGGCGAGCGCCAGCGAGCGGTCCGTCTCCCGGTCCTGCTTGCCATGTTCGGCAAGCGCTGCGCGGGTGAGGTAATGGCCGCCGGCCACATCGCCTGCGAGGTGCAGATAAGCCGTCGCGCCCGACAGCGCCGTTTCGCGGGCGCTTTCCATGGCCGTGATCATCCACTCGGTCGCTTCTTCCAGCGCGTCGCTGGCGACCGAAAGCCGGTCAGCGATGGCGACGAATTTCGGCTGGTTGGTGTCGCGTGCATCGCGCGCGGTCTGGCGGATGTCCACCAGCATCGCCTTCATCGCCGCGCCGCCATCCATCGAGAGCTTGCGCCCGACGAGGTCGATCGACTGGATGCCGTTGGTGCCTTCATAGATCGGCAGGATGCGCGCATCGAGATAGAGCTGGGCAGCGGCGGTTTCAGCCATGAAGCCCATGCCGCCATGAATCTGCACGCCCGTGTTGGTCGCATCGACCGCGCGGTCTGTCGACCACGCCTTGGCGAGCGGCGTCAGCAGGTCTTCGCGCATCTTCGCGGCCTTGCGCGTTGCTGCATCGGGATGGTGTTCGGCAAGCTCGGCGGCGGCGCCGCAGGCATAGCAGATCGCGCGCGAGGCTTGCACGTTGGCAGCCATGGTCGCCAGCGAGCGGCGGATATCGGGGTGCAGGATGATCGGCGCGGAGCCTTCGGCGCCCGGCGCCTGACCCTGCCTGCGATCATTGGCGTAGCCGACGGCGACCTGCAGCGCGGCTTCCGCCACGCCTACGCCTTCGAGGCCAACATTGAGGCGCGCCGAGTTCATCATCGTGAACATCGCCGCGAGGCCCTTGTTGGCCTGGCCGACCAGCCAGCCTTTTGCGTTGGCGTATTCCATCACGCATGTGGGCGATCCATGGATGCCCATCTTGTGCTCGAGGCCGATGCACTTGAACGTGTTGCGGTCGCCGAGCGAGCCATCCGGGTTCACGAAGAACTTCGGCACAACGAACAGCGAGATGCCCTTCGATCCAGCCGGCGCGTCGGGCAGGCGGGCAAGCACGAGCTGGACAATGTTGTCCGTCATGTCGTGGTCGCCCCAGGTGATGTAGATTTTCTGGCCCGAGATCGCATACGACCCGTCGCCATTCGGCAGGGCCTTGGTCTTGAGCGCGCCGACATCCGATCCGGCCTGCGGCTCGGTCAGGTTCATCGCGCCGGTCCATTCGCCGGAGATCAGCTTGGGCAGATACATCTGCTTCTGCTCATCCGTGCCGTGCGCAAGGATCGCCTCGATCGCCCCCATGCTCAGCAGGGGGCAGAGGCCGAACGCCATGTTCGACCCGTGGATCATTTCCATGACCGCCAGCGCCAGCGGCTTGGGCAGGCCCTGTCCGCCGAACTCCTCCGGGAAGGACAGGCTCATCCAGCCGCTTTCGCGATACTGGGCATAGGCTTGGGCAAAGCCCGGGGTGGCGATCACGCCCGCGTCCGTAAGCTTCGCGCCCTGCTTGTGGCCGATGGTGTTCAGCGGGGCGAGAACGTCCCGCGCCAGCTTGTTGGCTTCTTCCAGGATCGGCCCAACCAGCTCCGAATCGAAATTGGGAAACGCCCCGGTGGCCGCAAGGTCATCAAGCCGGGCGATGTGCGCGAGCGTGTGGGCGATCTGGGGAAGCGGAGCATTGTAAGACATGCTCGCTTGTTAGCGCGGCGCAGGCCGCCCTGTCATCTCTCACGGGAGATGTGATGTGGCGTGAGCGGCTACCGCATCAGATTATAGGCTTTGCCATCAACGGTGATTGCCAGAGCTTTCCACTCGTTAACCTTTTGGGTGTGCGGCTGGGCCTCGACTGTGACAGTTTTTCCGGCGGCCAGAGCGTCCTTGGTGAGTCCGCGGTCGACCATTCGCTGCAGGGGCGAAAGCCAGACTTCCAGCTTCTTGCCGCCGCTGTTCACCCAGAGGATGGCGTGCGGCTGTTCCCACTTCAGCTCGGCGATCGTTCCGCTCACCTTTTGCTGCTTCGCAGAATCATAGGCCTCCCAGCCATGGTGGGCCCATGCCGTTCCGGTAATTGCTGCGCCGACAAGCGCCACAGCCGAAATGACTGTGATAATCCTCATTGCTGTTCCTCCTGATCTTGCGCCACCGGCCCCAGTTTTCCGGGCGCCAGCCGACGCGGCTCAATCAGGAAGGTAGTGCAATTCCGGCGTAACGGCCGTTTCGAACTATTTCGGCCCGATCATTTTTTCGGGACGAACCAGCTTCGTGAATTCCGCATCCGTCAGGTAGCCCCCGCCGACCGCTTCCTCACGCAGCGTGGTGCCATTCTTGTGCGCGGTCTTTGCGATCTTGGCGCAGGCGTCATAGCCGAGACGCTCGTTCAGCGCCGTCACCAGCATCAGCGAATTCTCGACGCCCTTCGCGATGTTGTCGATACGCGGCTCGATGCCGACCACGCAGTTGTCGGTGAACGAGATCGCGGCATCCGCCAGCAGGCGAACCGACTGCAGGAAGTTGTACGCCATCATCGGGTTGAACACGTTCAGTTCGAAGTGACCTTGCGAACCAGCAAACGCGATCGCGGCGTTGTTGCCCATGATGTGCGCGCACACCTGTGTCAGCGCTTCGCACTGCGTCGGGTTCACCTTGCC
>ENA-UOWO01002059-UOWO01002059.1-activated-sludge-metagenome-genome-assembly--contig:-NODE-2059-length-25548-cov-7.717687_pt1 | contig 25548 bp, 21 predicted proteins | sample MGYA00238148_ERZ761564 | MGnify/ENA primary metagenome ERZ761564 (study PRJEB28885, sample SAMN05720194) | activated sludge metagenome | isolation source: Anaerobic digester | place: USA... | reverse complement strand
CCTACACGACGCTCTTCCGATCTTCCCGACGGCCACGCACCGCGGCACAGATTGCCTCGGCCCCGCTATCGGAACTCGCCGCGCCCGGAGCTGACAACCCATGAAGTATTTTACTAATTATATAACCATTGTCTTGCTGTGCCTGCTCGCCATCGCCGGCCCCGTCGTCGCGCTGACTTCGATCACCGCGGGCGACATGCAGATCACGAGCCGGCTCATGACGTTCGAAAACAACATCTACGTCGCCAAGGGCGGCATGAAGGCGACCCAGAAGGATTCGACGCTCACGGCCGACCGCGGGATCTACGACCGCACGCTTGAGCTGGTGAAGGCGATCGACAACGTCGTCGTCACCCAGCCCGGCTCGACCCTCACCTCCGACTACCTCGAGGCCTACGTGAAGGAAGACCGGATGCTCGCGAAGGGCAATCCCAAGATGGTCCGCATCGTCGAACGAGAGTCGCGCGACGAGAGCGGCGCCCTCACGAAGAAGAAGTCCCGTGTCATCCTCACCTGCAACGAAGTCGAGGCGTTCAACAAGGAAAACCGGTTCCTGGCGAAGGGCAACGTCCACGTCGTCGAGGTGCCGTACCGCGAGGGCGAGACGCCCGAAGAGGCCAAGGAGAACGAGAAGGAACCCACCTCGGATCTCGTCTGCGACACGCTCGAGCTGTTCTCGAGCGAGGACAAGGCGATCGCGCGCACCGACGTCGTGATCAAGACGAAAACCCTGAAGGCGACCGGCGACAAGGCGATCTACCTCGACCGCGAGAACCGGATGATCATCGTCGGCCACGCCCACGCCTGGCAGACCTCGAAGGAGTCGCCGGGCGCCGAGGAGCAGGTGTCGGAGCTGTACGCGAGCAAGATCATCTACTACCCCAACGAGGACCGCACGATCGCGGTCGGGGAGGTCCACGCGACCGTGTATCCCAAGGGGCAGCGCGGCCCCGGTGACGAGAAGGGCGACAGCAAAACCCGGAAGAAGAAGAAAAAGCGGGCAGACGGGGAAGGCACCGCCTCCGCCACCGCCGAACCCGCCGAAGAGGCCGGAACGGGCGGTGAAACCGCCGCCGTCGTCGACACCGAACCGGCCGCCGGGGACGATGGCGAAGCCGTTCAGCTCACTCCGCCCGCCAACCTGCCGCCGGGCGATTACACCCCCGTCGGTGACGGCAACGACGCGGTCGAAGCCGGATCGGAGTGATCCCATGACGACGAACCAGCCCCCCGATCTCCCTCCCGTCACGGTCGACGCACCGGCTGCGACGGCGCCCACGCCCGATCCCATCGCGTCCCTTCCCGGAACCGAAGGCCGCGACGAGATCCGGGCCACGGGCATCTGCAAATCCTACGGCGGCCGGAAAGTCGTCGACGACGTCTCATTCTACATCCGCAAGGGCGAGGTCGTCGGCCTGCTCGGCCCCAACGGGGCCGGCAAGACGACCTCGTTCTACATGGTCACCGGCCTGGTCAAGCCGGACAAGGGCGTCATTTCCTATAACAATCGCGATATTTCACAGATGCCGATGTATCGCCGCGCGCGACGGGGCATCGGGTATCTCCCGCAGGAGGCCTCCGTTTTCCGCAAGCTCACCGTGCGCGAAAACATCTGGCTCATCCTCGAGAACATCGACATCCCGCAGACCGAGCGGCAGCGGCGGTTCGACTACCTGATCGACGAGCTGCACATCCATAAAATCGTCGACAGTATGGGATACGCCCTTTCCGGCGGCGAGCGGCGGCGCGTCGAGATCGCGCGGGCCCTGGCCGCCGAACCGAACTTCATCCTGCTCGACGAACCGTTCGCCGGCGTCGATCCGATCGCCGTCCAGGACATCCAGTCGATCGTGCTTCAGCTCCAGCGCAAAGGTCTCGGCCTGCTGATCACCGACCACAACGTCCGCGAGACCCTCGCCATCGTCGACCGGGCCTACATCATGAACCTCGGCCGCATCCTCGTCTCGGGCACCGCCGCCTACGTCGCCAACGACGAGACGGCCCGGAAATTCTACCTGGGAGACCGGTTCCGCCTGGACCAGATCGAGAAGGGCGCTCCCCCGTCATGACGCCCATCCTCGTCCTCCTCCTGGTCAGCGGCGTCATCGCCTATATCGGCGACTATCTCGGCACCCTCGTCGGGAAACGCCGCCTGAGCGTCTTCGGGCTTCGCCCGCGCGTCACGGCCCTCGTCGTGGCCGTCGGCACGGGGATGTCGATCACGCTCCTGACCCTCACCGTGGCCGCCATCCTGTCGGACAACGTGAAGATCGCCCTCTTCTCGGTCCAGCAGCTCACCCACGATGTCGAGAGCCTGACGGCCGAACGCAAGCGGCTCTCCGAGGAGGTCCAGGACCTGCAGAACCGCGTCCGTTCCAAAGAGCAGGAGATCGTCGTGTTCCGCAAGAACGAGCCGATCTTCGCCCAGGTCGTTCCGGGCGGCCGCGTAGCCTCGGATGTCCGGAACGATCTCGACCAGTTCATCCGCGAGCTGTCCCAGCGCGCCCGCTCGCGCGGCCTTCTCGTGAAGGATGAAGCGGGCTTCTTCGCCGAGAACAGCGCCCAGATCGACCGGATGGCCGGTCTGATCGCGACCTCCCCGGCCGACATCGTGGTGGGGGCCGTGGCGGACGAAAACATCGCCCTCGGCGAGGCGCTCGGCAAGGTGAAATTCATCGTCCGGCCCAACACCCTCATCTTCCATGCCGGACAGGAGATCGCCTCGCTCGAAGTCGACGGCACCCGTGACCGCCCCGAAATCGCCCGGACGATCCAGGACTTCATGGACGAGATCAACCACGAGGTCGTGCGGGCCGGCATGATCGCGAACCCGCTCACGGGGCGGTTCGGGAATCTCTCGTCCGAATCGATGCTCTCGTTCTTCGACATGGTGAACCAGATCCGCAGCCTCGGCAGACGGCTCACGCTGGCCGCCGTCGTCAAGGAAGACACGTACGCCATCGGGCCTCTGAACGTCTCCTTCCGTATCGCGGAGGAGTCCGGTAACGATTGACGGGGGTGGCTCATGAAACTCGGTGACCTCGAGATCTCGATCCTGTCGGAAGGCGCCCTCAAACTCGACGGCGGGGCCGTCTTCGGCATGATCCCCCGCCCGGTCTGGGAAACCCGGATGCCTCCGGACGCCTCGAACCGGGTCACGCTCGGGCTCAACCAGCTCCTCGTACGCGGAGCCGGCTTCGTCCTGCTCGTCGATGCGGGGCTGGGCGACAAGCTCACACCCCGGCAGCGCGCGTATCACGGCATCGAGACGCTCGCGAGTTGGGAAGAGCGCCTGGGGCCGCACGGGCTGGGCGTTTCCGACATCACCCACCTCGTGATCACCCACCTGCATTACGACCATGTCGGCGGGGCCACGCGCTTCACGGAAGACGGAAAAGAGTGCGTTCCCGTCTTCCCGAACGCCCGCGTTTTCGTCCAGGCCGGCGAATGGAACGACGCGGTCAGGCCGAACGAGCGGACCCGCTCCTCCTATCTTCTCCATGGCATTCTACCGCTGCACGAAAGCGGCCGGCTGGTGCTGATCAGCGGCGACATCGAACCGCTGCCGGGGATCCAGCTCAAGGTCACCGGAGGCCACACGGCTCATCACCAGATGGTTCTCGTGAACGGCGGCGGAAGCCGGCTCGCCTGGCCTGCCGACCTGTGCCCGACCTCGTGTCATCTCAACGCGACATGGCAGTCGGCATTCGATCTCTTCCCGCTCGACTCGCTCCGAGCGCGTCAGAAGTTTCTCGACCAGACGCTGAACACGAAAACGCTCGTCATCTTCAACCACGATCCCGTGGCCCGCCTCTGCCGGATCGTGGGCGACATCGACGAACCCCAGGCGGTCGACCACGCATGAGCCTGCGCCGGATCACTCTCATCGCCAACCCTCGCGCCCGGGGCCGGAACCAGGCCCTCCTCGAAGCGGCGGTCGGGCTGCTGAACCGGCATCTTCCCACCACCCTCGCTTGGACCGAACGGCCAGGTCACGCCGAGGAGCTTGCCCGCCGGCACGGCGCCGACCCCGACACGCTGGTCGCGGTGTGCGGCGGGGACGGAACCCTGTGCGAAGCCGCGAATGGCCTCCCTGCCGAGGGGGTTGTCGGGCTGATTCCCGCCGGAACGGCGAACGTCGTCGCCCGCGAGCTCGGGATTCCGCTCGAGATGCGTGAAGCGGCGAAACTGCTCCTGACCGGCCCCGTCCAGCGGCTCGATACGGGCTCGATGAACGGCCGGCGATTTCTGATGTCGGCCGGCTTCGGCTTCGACGCGCATGTCGCGGCCCATGTTCCGTCGTTCTCGAAGCGGCTGCTCGGCCAGTATGCCTTTCACCTCGAAACGCTGCTCCAATACCCGTTCTACCGGCCGCCCCGCCTCTCGGTGAGCATCGACGGCCGCGACGCCGGAACGGCCGCCTACGTGCTGTGCGCGAACCTCCGCCGGTATGGCGGCAACCTGTTCTTCGCGCCGGCGGCCAGGCCTGACGACGGCCTGCTTGACGTCGTCCTATTCCGGGATCTGGCGCTGCGCCCTCTTCTGAAGGGACTCTGGGGTGCCAAGACAGGGCGCGGTCCGCCCCCTGACGCGGCCTGGCAGGGAACAGCACGCCGCATCGAGATTCGCTGTGCCGATCCCGTCGGTGTGCAGATCGACGGCGAACTCGCCGGCCGTGTGACCACGGCCGTCGTCGAGGCCTGCCCCGCCGGGATCCGGATGGTGGTCCCATGAGCGAAACCACCTCGACCAGTCGCTGGTATCTGCGGTTCCCCGGGATCCTCGCGCCGGGGCTCATTCTGTTTCTTATTATATATATTTCATTATTTCCTTCCCAGGCATTCGCGGGATTCACGGCGATCCTGGGCTATGCCTGGTGGGGCTTCAAGATCGGCCTTGCCGGATCGCTCGTCTGCGCACTCTTTCTGCTGCTTCATCCTCTGGTGTTCGATCTCCGCCTCCGGGGCACCCCGGCAGGCCAGCGGGGCCGGCTGGCATTCCGGCATCTGTTCGGCCTGATCCGGCTCGAAGCGAGCGGCGGCATCCACGCCCAGGAGCTGCGTCTCGGCTTCTGGCGCTGGTCGTGGCAGCTTGCCGCCAACGGCCGGGAACGCATCCGCCGGCCCCCCACCCCGCCCCAGGCTCCCCCCGCGGCACCGGTGCCGGAGCCGCCGACCAGGACCCCAGCCGAACCCGAGGGCGCATCGGCCTCCGAACGACCGGAAGCGGTGGTCCCGCCCACGCCCGCGAGTGAGCTTCCGGCTGAACCCTCCCCTTCCCATTCCGGCTCCGAAGAACCGGAGGCTCCTCCTTCCCGGCAACCCGCCGCGCCGGAATCTGGCAATGCGCCTCAGGTCAGGGAAGCCCCCCGTTCAGCCGATGTGGTCAGGCCCGAGAAGCCGACGCCGGTTCCCATCCAGGAACCGCTTCCCGAGCCGCCTCTCCAGTCCCATCCCGCCGCTCCGGCTCCCGAATCCCCCGAAGCGATCGAGCCGCTCCCGGCTCCGCCGCGGCCGGAAGGCCCCCAGAAAACAGGCTCCGGAGCAAAACCGTCATTTACGGAGCGGGTCCGCCGGGATCTGAAGCGGCTTCGCAGCAAGGTATCCGACGGCTGGCGGATGTTCCGGAAATACGCGAATCTCGCCCGGAGGGCCTGGCGACGCGCTTCCCCGATGGCACGGCGACTCGCCTCGGATCTCTGGCAGAGCCTGCATCTGATGCCGTCCCTCCTGCGCATCCGGTATGGGTTGCCCCAGGCGCATCTGACAGGGATGACGCAGGGGCTTGCGGCCCCCGTCGCCGGGCTTCTGACACCTTTTTCGGTGCGATTCGAACCCGTTCCCGTGTTCACCGGGACGACGGTGCATGTCCGTGCCGAGGGGGGACTGCGCATCCACCCCTGGCGCATTCTGCTCGCCTGCATCGTCCTCGCCGCCACACGGGAGTTCTGGCTGGCCCTCCGGGATCTCTGGCGCTGGAGGAAATCGATGGCCGGAGCGGCCTCAACGGCCACGTGAGCCCTTCCCGGGCAAGAAAACGGAAAGACTTCCCCTGAGAGAGCTTCTCTGCTAAGATAGGACCACTCATCCACGGAGGTAGATCCATGGGCATCGATACGCTGGTCAAGACGGTTCTGTCCGAGCTTCAGGTCGCCGTCAACTCGAAGACGGTCGTCGGCGAGCCGATCACCGTGCAGAACTGGACGGTCATTCCCGTGACCAAGGTCTCCTTCGGATTCGGCGTGGGCGGCGGGGATGCGAAAAAGGAAACCGGCGGCTTCGGCGGCGGATCGGGCGGCGGCGCCACGATCGAGCCGATGGCGTTCATCGCGGTGAACCCGACGGAAGTGAAGTTGATCTCGCTCAAGGGCAAGGATACCGTGTGGGAAAAGCTTCTCAACGTCGAAACCGTGGAAAAGATCTACGACAAACTGATGGGATTCGGCGATAACGGCGGCGTGGGCACGGCGGCGAAGGACACCCCGGTCGCCACCCCGGAAGCGAAGCCGGCCTCGGACCCCACCAAAAGCGTGAAGTAACTTTTTTCGCCGGAGCAGAGCGGCCCGGCGGGAATCTCTACGAGAGGAAGTGAGCCATATCAGTCTGCTGAAATCGATTGCTCTTTTCGAGGGACTGGAAGAATCCGACCTGAACAAGATTGCCCAGGTCGTCAAGGAACGGCCCGCCCCCAAGGGGTCCGTGCTGTTCAAGGAAGGCGACATCGGTGATGCGTTCTACCTGCTCAAATCGGGCGGGGTCGAGATCATCAAGAAGGAAAACGGCGAAGAGAAGGTCGTCAACACGATCGAAGCCGGCGACAAGAACAACTTTTTCGGGGAAATGGCCCTGATCGAGGGCGCTCCCCGCTCGGCCACCCTGCGCACCAGCAAGGATTCCGAGCTGCTCGTCATCTCGAAGACCGACTTCGACATGCTGCTGCGCCTCAACTCGTTCATCGCGCTGCGCATCATGACGGCGCTTTCGAAGCGGCTTCGCAGCACCGGCCCGGACAAGCCGGCCGAGGAGAAGCTGGCGAAGGTCGTCTCGCTGTTCAGCCCCAAGAGCGGCGCCGGCAAGAGCGTCCTTGCGGCCAATCTCGCTGCCGGCCTCTCGAAGGCGGGCGGGGAAAAGGTCCTCGTCATCGATCTCGAGCTCCAGTTCGGCGACATGGCCTTCATGCTCGGGCTGAACCAGAAGCGGACCATCGCCGATCTCGTCGAGCACCCGACCGACAACGTCGAGGTGCTGAAGGACTACCTGGTCCAGCACCCGACGGGCTTCTCGGTCCTCGCGGCCCCGGTCAAGCCCGAACAGTCGGAAACGATCAACTCGAACCATCTGCGCGGCATCCTCGACAAGTTCCGCAAGCAGTTCGACTGGATCATCCTCGATCTCCACTCCTTCTTCCAGGACCTGACGATCAACGCCATGGACATCTCTGATTATATATTCATGGTTATGCTTCCAAACGCGAACCACATCAAGAACATGCACATCTGTCTGAAGGTCATGGAGAACCTGAAGTATCCGACGGAGAAGATCAAGCTCGTCGTCAACCGCGAGTCCTGCCCGGGAGCCATTTCCGTGACCGAGGTGGGGAACGTTCTCAAACACAAGGTCGATTTCGCGATCCATGACGACGGCGGTGCCGTCAGCCGGCTGATCGACAACCGCAAGACGGTGTTCGAGACGGATGAAAGCTCGACATACCGCACGGATCTGGTGAAAGTGATGGAAAGCATCACCGGCAAGACCTTCAAAGACCAGGGGTCCGGCGGTTTGCTGGGCAAGCTCAAGGGGCTGTTCGGCTCCTGAGCGGCCACTCGGCCCACGACGAACGGGTCGGCGCATGCCTGCGCCGACCCGTTCGTCGTTTTTGCGCCAGGGCGTTCAGCGCCGCGCTTCCCGGACCATGTGGGGTAACTGCGGCACGAGCAGGCGGAGGGCGGCAAGCCGGACAGCCTTCGTCGAGCCGGGCAGGCAGACGAGGATTTTTCCCGAGGCCAGGCCTGCCGTAGAGCGGCTCAGCATTGCGGCGGGGCCGATCTGCTGGAACGAGAGGAGACGGAACAGCTCGCCGAATCCCTCGAGCTCCTTCTGCATCAGGCTGCGGGCAACCTCGATCGTTCCGTCGCGGGACGTCAGGCCGGTGCCGCCGTTCGTGACGATCGCGTCGAGAGGGGCGGTCAGCCACCCGGTCAGGGTCGATTTGATCAGCTCCGGATCCTCCCGGATCACGGCATAGCGTTCGATACAATGTCCGGCGGCGGTCAGCAGATCCTTCAGGACGCCTCCCGATCGGTCTTCGGCCTCGCTTCGGGTGTCGGAGAGCGTCAGGATGCCCAGGGTCAGGGATTTCGGCGCCTCGGCTTCGTGGTCGTGATGGGACATCCGTCTTCCTCCGGTATTCAGCGCAGTCCGACGGCCAGCAGCGATACGTCGTCATGGAAGCCGCCAGGGCCGCACCAGGCTTCGGCCTCGGCAATCAGGCCGTTGACACACTCCTTCAGGTTCCCCCGCGCGAGCCGGCCCAGGGCCTCGGTCATCCCGAAGCGGCCGAACTGCCGGCCATCGCTGCCGTGCGCCTCTGCAAGGCCATCCGAGAAGAGGAAGAGGCGGTCCCCCCGCCGGAGGGCGACGTCCCGCTCCTCGAAGCTCGCCTGCTCGACGAATCCGATCGGATACCCGCCGCCATCGAGACTCGTCACCTCGCCCCCCGTCCGGAACACGACAGGCAGCGGATGACCGGCCGAAGCATACCGGAGGCGGGAAGTCTTCACGTTCAGGATACCGTAAAATATCGTAAAATATTGAATAAGATCGGCCTCGAAGGGGAACTGATTGTTCAGCTTCGCGAGCACCTCGGCGGGCGGGCTCAGGCGGTATCCCGGGGGGCCGGGAATCAGGGATTTGAGCAGGGTCGACTGGACGGGGAACGGGGAGATGGTCCGGCTGAGCGAAACCGACAGGAGGGCGGCTGCGGTGCCGCTGCCCGAGACGTCGAGCACGTAGAAGCCGACATGCTCCTCGTCGAGCCGGAACACGTTGAGGCCGTCGCCGGCCAGCTCCAGGCGGGGCTTGTAGGTCCAGGCGAACTCGGCTTCCGAAACCGCGGGCAGAGAACTCGGCAGCAGCGAGGTCTGGATCTTGGCGACGGCATACAGATCCTGTTTCATGAGGGCGTTCGCACGCGCGATCGCCTGATTTGCCTCTTCGAGCCGCGTCATCCGCTGCCGAAGCTCGTTTTCGAGATCGAGCAGCCGTTCGGCGACGGCGAGCCGGGCAAGCACATCCGCCGTCCGCAGCGGCCTCACGAGCACGTCGTCGACATCGTTGCGCCAGCCCGCCGGGAATCGTCCGAGGGTTTCGGGCCGGACGACGATCAGGCGGTGCACCAGCAGATCCCCGATGCTCCGGGAGAGGGCGAGCGTGCCCTTCGGATCGGCATCCCCATCGAGAATGACGACGGCGGGATGGTGGCGCAGGATGCGTTCGGCATGGCCGGATCCCGGAGCCTCCCGGTGAACCTCGTAACCGTTTTCGGAAAGCCGCTTCTCGAGCGAGGCGGACGTTCGCGAAGCCGCGATGCCGAGAACGGCCGTGCGCGTTCGTCCGGGCAGGCGGTTCCGCAAGCTCATCCGGCGACTCCGTCCTCGACGGGAATTCCGACTCCGGCAACCACCTCGGCGAGATCCGCCTCGTCGAGCACGAGGAAGGCAAGGCTTCTGCGGCCCGGCAGGTCGGCAGAAGCCGACTGGAAGGCGGCGTTGGCTTGCGCTTCGAGCGCGGCGGCATCGGTGGCCCCGTCGGGGACGATGCCCAGGCATAGTTCCCCCTCCGAGCCACCGGGCAGAACCAGGTCGAACAGCCAGGCTTTCCGGTATGAGCCGCCCTGCCGCAGCGAGGCAGCCAGAGCCGCGACGAACGCCGCGGACGGGACGGGCTCGGGCGTCGCGAACACCAGTTCCGCGCCGCTGCCGCACTCCACCATTTCGGCTCCGTTGCCCGAGGCAGCCGCTTTTTCGAGCTCGAGCTTCAGCGCCGCAAGATCGCTTCCCCGCACGGGAAGCCGGCGAGGGGACTCCGGATCGATGACGAAGCCGCTCAGCCCCTCTCGTCCGACACAGGCGACCACCTCGCGAACCGACACTTCGCGCCACGGGAGGTCCGGCCGGCCAGGCGCGGTGAAGACGAGGAGCAGCTCCGACTCGCGTTTCCCGGCGGGCGAGGCGACGAACAGGGTCTGACGTGCCAGCATCGGCAGCAGGCAGTGCGGAACGGCATCGACGCCGGCGATCGCATCGAGGGCCCGGGCCAGACCGTTCGGGATGGATGAGGGATTCATGCCTTGTTCTCCAATCCGGCCCGCATGGATTCAGGCAGCAGCGGGCCAAGGCGGAACCGGACCCAGGCCTCGAGCTCCCGGAGCGACCGGTCGTTGTCACAGAATATCACACGGCCGTCATCGACGGGCTCGCGATCCTGCGCCAACAGGCGGGCCCGCGCCAGCTCGACCGGCAGCCCGCGCGTCGAGACGATCCGGTCGAGACGCATCAGATCGGGCGCGCGCACATACAGAATCACCTGGCAGAGCCGGTCGAGGCCCATCGTGTACAACAGGGCGGCATTCACGAGAACGAGCGGAGTGCCCTTCCGGCGCTCCGTTTCGAGGATCTCCCCGACCTCCTGCTTCATGGCCGGATGCATGACCCGGTTCAGCGAAGCCGTCGCCTCGGGGGAAGCGAACGCCAGCTCCCCCAGCCGCCGACGGTCGATTCCGCCGCCCTCGAGAAGGATGGAGGGATCGAAGATCCGGGCCAGCTGCTGCTGGATATCAGGCCGGGCCAGCACCGCATGGCCCACCTGGTCGACCTCGAGATTGACGGCCCCGAAGCCGGAGAGACTGCCGGCCAGCGTCGTCTTGCCCGAGCCGATCGGTCCGGTGATGCCCCAGACCGGGAAGTGCGGATCATGCATACTGGGCAGCCCCCTGTGCTTCGGACTGGAACGGGAGATACACCGAGAAGGTCGAGCCCTGGCCGAGGATGCTGTCCACCTCGATCCGCCCCCCGTGCTCCTCGACGATACGCAGGGCCGTCGAGAGACCGAGGCCGGTGCCGTCTTCCTTTGTGGTCATGAACGGATCGAAAATGGTGCGCAGCCGGTCGGCGTGGATACCGCAGCCGGTGTCCTGGAACGCGGTGACGAGGCCGTTCGGTCGCGGCTCGATGCGCACCTTCAGCTCGCCGCCGGACTTCATGGCCTGAATGGCGTTTGTGAGAATGTTCAGGAACACCTGTTTGAGCTGGTCGGGATCGCCGACCAGGGTCGGCAGCTCGTCCGGATACTGCTTCTCGAGCGCGACACCGGCCTTTTTGAACTGATTCCAGATCAGGAGGATACAGGCATCGAGGATCTTGGGCAGATCCAGGGCCACGGCTTTGGGTTTGGACGGCCGGGCGAAATCGAGCAAGTTCGCGATGATGCGTTCCAGGCGGTCGATCTCGTTCTGGATGATCGTGAGCGGTTCGCGTTTCGGGTCGCCCGCCTGGAACTCGGACATGAGAAGCTGGACGATCATCTTCATCCCCGTGAGGGGGTTGCGGATCTCGTGGGCGATGCCCGCCGCCAACACTCCGAGGGCGGAAAGCCGGTCGGCCCGCTTCAACTGTTCCTCGAGCCGCGACACCTGGGTGACATCCTTGCAGAAGAAGGCCGTCCCGAGCATCATGCCCTGCTCGTCACGGAACGGGAAGGCATTCACCTCGATGATGCAGGGCGGGGAAACATGCTCCAGCCGCATCTTGCGGTTTTCCAGGGAGACCTTGCTCTCGAGCGCCTCGCTCATCAGCGCCAGCAGCGGGGGCGGCATGATTTCATTACCGCGCGCCGGCGTCCAGCCTTCGGGAACGGGCCGTTCGAGAATGCGCGTCATCTCGTGGTTTGCGAACGTGACCACGCCGTTGTTGTCGAAGATGAGCACCCCCGAGGTCATCGATTCGAGGATGTGCTGGGTGAAACCGCGCAACCGGAGCAGGTCGCGGAACAGGTGGTCGATCGAGGCGATCTGGGTCGTGATGATGCGCAGCCCGATGATGTCCTCGTCGCGATAGGCGTAGGATTTGCGGCTGGCGACCATCACGACGCCCACCAGACGTCCCGAGACGACGACGGGCAGGACGAGAACGGATTTATATTCTTCGGTATATGTCAGATACGGTTTCTGCTCGCGGGCCGCCTTGCCGATCTGGCCCTCGCCGACGGCAACCCGGGTCGGGTACGGCGCGTTCGCGGCCGTGCTCCGGGCTTCGAGCGTCGTCCCGTCGGGGCTGACGAGATACAGCAGATACACGTCGAAATCGATGAAGCTCTGGATGACTTTTCCCAGGGCGTCGTAGACGTCGCGCAGATCGATCATCGACTCGGCCCGCTGGGAGATGTCGTACAGGGCCGAAAGCCGCGAGTTCTTGTGGATCATCTCGGTGTGCAGCCGGAAATTTTCGAGGAGAGAGCCGAGGAACGGCGTGAGGATCTCGAGAAAACTCTGGTGCTCCGGGGTGAAATCTCCCTCGATCGGCCGGCGGAAGATGAACAGCAGTGCGACGGGCTTACCGGCAAGTTTCACGGGCATGAGCAGCACCGCGCCGGCCTCGGGGCCCGGGGCGAGCTCGGCGGGCAGGGGCCGGTCGGGGCTGTACCGCTCCATGATCCCGCCGTGGAAGGCGCGGAAACAGGAGCCGAGGAAGGCGCCGGTCCAGACCGGCCGGTCGTGATCGTGCGGAAGGCTCTCGATCATCGGAACCATCTCGCGCAGTTTCTCGTGCGGCGTCAGCAGCACCGCCCCGCGGGACTCGGTGACGGCAACCGCGCTGTCGACCAGGAACCGCATCGCCCGGTCGGGACTCAGGTGTGAAATGGCCTGCGCGATCTCCCGAAGCAGGGAAATGGCGATGACAGGCTTGTCTCCACTCACGGACATCGATGGCCCCCGGCGTCAGCACGCGTGGTGTCGCCCGGAGCATAGCACATCCGACCCCCGAAATGCGAGTCTGCCGACCGGATGACGCCCCACACCGGACATGCTATAGTGTCACAAAGCGCCTATACGTCGAGGTATACCATGCTTCACTCCCGCGTCCGCCGGTGGTCTCTCTTCCTGCTTCCCTTCCTAGCCCTGTTTCTCACGTGCACGAGTCCTGCCGGTGCTGCCGGAACGGCAGCCTCTTCGACGGCTCTCCCCGTCACGATTCTGTACACGAACGACCACCACTCCCATCTCACCGCCACGGACCTTCCCGAGTTCGGCCTGCAGCTCGGCGGCATGGCCCGCCGGTATGAGATGATTCGGGCGATCCGGGCCAGCGAGCCCCGTGTCCTCCTGCTCGACGGCGGGGACATCTTCCAGGGCTCTCCCTTCTACTCGTTCTTCAAGGGCAGAGCCGACATCGCAGCCTACTCCCTGTGCGGATACGACGCGACGACGCTGGGCAACCACGACCTCGACGACGGCCTCACAAACAATATCGAACAATATAAAAAATCGAACTTCCCCCTGCTCTGCGCAAACGTCGTCAACGCTTCGGACGGCAGCCTCGTCTTTCCCCCGTTCCGCATCATCGAGCGGGGCGGCCTCCGCATCGGCGTGGCCGGCATCATCGGCAAATCCGCCTGGGACGTCATCGCGCGCTCGATCCGGCGCGGCATGCGGCTGATCGAGCCAGAAACCGCCGCCAAGGCCGTGGTCTCGGTTCTGCGGCCCCGGACGGATCTGCTCGTGCTCCTCTCCCACTCGGGCTACGAACAGGACCAGGAGCTGGCATCGAAGATTCCGGGCATCGACGTGATCGTCGGGGGCCATACGAACACCTATGTCGAGACCCCGACCGTGGTGCATCACGATCCGCTCGTCGTCCCCTCTCCCACCGGCCGGGGCTACGGCACCATCGTGCTCCAGGCCTTCAAATGGGGGGCCTTCCTCGGCCGCCTCGATCTGCGGGTGGAACGGGGCGGACCGGTCGTCCGGGCGGAAGGCGGCCTGATCCCGCTCTCGGCCTCGGTGACGGTCCCGCTCGACTCTCCGATGGCGCGGCTCGTCGAGTCGTTCGACGAACAGATCCGGGCCAGGACAAGCCAGATCGTGGGCCGCAACACCGTCGATCTCCCCTATCCCGAAAAACGCAAACACCTCGAGGCGCTGCCGCTGGGCAGTCTCGTGGCGCAGAGCCTGATCGAGTTCACCGGCGCCGACCTCGCGATCATCAATGCCGGCTGCATCCGCGAACCGCTTCCCGCCGGGCCGATCACGATGGGCCGGATCTTCAGCATTCTGCCGTTCGACAACACCGTCGTGACGATGGAGATGCGGGGCGCCGACATCCTCGCGATGCTCGAATTCATCAGCACGAACTACGGGGCGATCACCGGGTATCAGTATGCCGGCACCACCTTCACCATCGACGTCGCCCGCCGCCGCCTCCTCGATCCGCGCATCGGCGACAAGCCGATCGACCCCGGCCGCACCTACCGCCTCGTCACGATCTCGTATCTCGCGGACGGCAACCAGCACGGCACGGTGCTGTTCAAACAGGCGACGAACCGCAGGGACGACGGGTATTTTTACCGGGAGGCCTTCCTCGACTACGTCCACCGGCACGGCACGATCGCCCTGCCCCCCGTTCCTTCACCCCTCCGGGTGATCGCCGACGAGGGGCTGGTTCCGACATACGATAAAAAATAATATCTTCTTCAATAATACCAGAGATTGGCGGCATAAACGGCCGCGGATGCGCCGACCACGACGGCCATCCCCATCCGGAGGAAGGACTTCCGGTCCCATGTGCCGTGGCGGGCGTTGCCGATCAGCCAGTAGAGCCGGTCCGACAGCCAGGTCCCGAGGATGAACGTGGCCGCTGAAAAGCCGGCCGCCAGACCGAACCCGCCCACCAGGTGGAACGGCAGAAAGATGCCGGCGAGCAGCACGGCGCGCAGGATCGGCCAGACTCCGACAAACCGGGGGGGAAGCCAGGTTCCCCGGCCATCGGGGTGCGTCCGACAGTACCATCCCCAGCGGATGCTGAGATTTCCGGCGATACTCACCAGATAGGGAATGATATAGAAATGGTCCGTGCCCGTGCCGGTCTCCATGTTCGCCGCCAGCACCCACAGGAACGAGGTGATGAACGTGTAGAAGACGGGCCTGATCCGGTGCAACTCGCCATGGCTGTCGGGCCGTTCGAGAAACACGTCGACCCAGGAGAGCAGGATCGTCGTCAGCAGCACGGGGATGTACCAGTCCCAGGTCACGAGACTCCAGGCGGCATACCCGGTGAGGGCGATCCCGATCAGTCCCGAGGTGCTCAGCTTTCCGGATGGCCGGGCGATCAGATAGGTCAGGAAAAAGATGATGCCGGCCAGACAGTTCTGGAACGCCATCTCGGGCACGGACTGGCGGGTGATCTTGACCAGGACGAACAGCGTGCCGACGGGAACGATCAGGTTGTCGGCCCCGTCGAGCGAGACGGCTTCGAAGGCCGTGGCCAGGAGCGCGATCAGAAGCGCCGAAAGCACGCTTCCCGTGCGGTCGATATCGGTCAGAAGCAGCAGACAGAGATGGACGATCAGGAAGGTCGAGAGAAAAAAGATGATCGAGCCCTCGACACTTTTCTTGTCCTCCTCGACCTCGTACAGCTTGAACCCGTAGGATTTGCCGATGATGGCGGCAAGCGAATCGGAGACCGAGAGCACCGCGATCGCGATGGCGTAGAAGTGCGGCTTGTCGAACTTCATCGCGAACAGGTAGGTGATGTAGATGGCAAGCGGGTGGAGCAGATCGCCGGCGGACTGGCGTGCGACGCCGTGGACGGCGGTCATCAGATGCCAGCGTTTTCCCAGAACGATCATGGCAATGAAGCCGGTCAGCATCACCAGAAGCGTCCAGTGCGACTTGAACACGTAGGCGAAGCTCAGCGAGACCAGTCCGGCACCCAGATGGACGGTCTTGCGGGTGATCTCCTGCGGTGCCAGATCGAAGCCGCGCAAAAGCTCGGCAACGCCGAAAATGGCGAGAAAGACCGCACTGACGAGAAGCGCGGAGCTGCATTCCGTGTAGAGAAGATAGAGCGGATCCATCACGGATCAGGGTAACCGCTCCCCGGCCCTTCTGCAATCAGAATGATGTTGACCCTCGTGTGGGCAGGTATCGTATAATGCCGATACCATGAGAATGCTGGGATTCGATCCCCGATGCCTCCGACCGGCCCGCCTGACGGCGCCGGCGCTGGTCTTTGCCGCCATCCTCGGCCTGGCCGCCGGCCTGTGGGCAGCACCGCCTTCGCGGGCGATCAGTCGCGCGGTGGTGACCGTCCCCGCCGTATTGGCCGACGGGACGGCCTCGACCCGCGACGTTGCCAGACGCCTTCTCGCCCTGTGCAAAGCCCCACCCGTCTCCTTCGACGATCGCCTCGGGGCTGCCGGCGGCGCATGGCGCCTTCTCGAGACCCCTGTCGCGGCGCATCTGGTGATGCTCCTTCCCCAGGCCGCCTCCGAGGCCGAAACACTTCTTGGCGAACTGGTTTCGGCGATTTCAACCGATCCCAGTCAGCCCCCCCCGGGATCAGAGGCCGTCACGCTCCAGGAACGCCTTTTCGCAGCGGCCATCGGCCAGTATCGGGAGACGGAATCGACCCCCTCCCTCTGGATCGACGGCCCCCTGGCAACGGCGCAGGCCAGGCTCGGAGCGTTCTTCACGATGACCGCATCCGGAACACCGGCCCCGAAGCCCGTTTCAGAGAACGGAGTCCTGGTCCATTCCCGCGGCTCTCCGGCCGTCGCCCGCCTCCTCACCTGGGAGCCCTCGTCCCCGAGCGCCCATTTCACGGCACGCCACCTGGGAGAAGCCTTCACCAACCTGCCCAACCTGCCCCAGGGCGCGACGGCCTTCGATCTCTGGGATCTCCCGACCCGCACATTCCTGGTGCTTCTGGCATCGGGCTCACTCGACGAACTGGAACGGCGTGAGCAAATCATCGACTCGTTCATCCGCGACAAATGCGCCTCTTCCTCGGTCGATCCCCGGTGGGTCAGCTTTGCATCAGCCTCTCTCGAGCTCGTCGCCCTCGATCGCCGCGATCTCGCGAAATCCGCGCTCCTTTCTGCCGTCGCCTCGAGAAATCACTGGAACATCCAGCCCCCGGTCCGCCTCTCGAATCTGCGGCCGACATCGGTGAGGACGCTCACCGTCCTCCCCGACGCCTCCTGGGCTGCCCTGTTCCAGGAACAAGGCCCGTCGCTCCGGCTCATGACGGCCACCATTCCGTCCGGAACCGGTTCGGCGAACATCGTCGACGCCGTTCTCCTCATCCGTCCCGTTCCCGCCCAAGCCGCTGCCACGGCCGAAGCCGTCAGACGCCTGCTCGACGAGGACGGAATCCCCTCCGCCCAGAAGCTGGCCGAGTCCCCGACCGAGATGCAGATTTCGATGAGCTTTCCGCTCACCGAGTTTGCCGGCGCCCTCACCACGATCCGGTCGCGACTTCCCGCGTTTTTCCAGAACACTCCCACCAATCCTGCCGGAACCCTCACCCTCGCCGTCGTCGGAAACGGCATCCCCCCCTACCGGATCATCGGGCGGGTCCACGAGGCCTGGCCCATGGATGCGCAGCCCCTCCAGCCCGCCCGCCAGCCGCTCACGCAGGAACGGGTGAAAACCCTGCTGGATGTTCCCACGGCCGGGATCCAGGAGCTTCGGGGCCGCTGGACCCTGTGCGCGGCCTCCCAGAATACGCTTGCCGCCTTCCTTGCACGACTGGCCGACGCCGACGTATCACTCCGCTCCCTGGACGAGATCGACCGACTTCTCGCGCAACCCTGATCGTTCATTTCCCTCTCGGTTTTTTCCCGACACCTGCCGATAACAGAGGTGGATCTTTTTTGTCCGCCAGGCAGGCAGGAGGAAACCATGGAAGTATCGAACCGTTCCGGGTTGCGGGAACTTCAGATCGCTCAGGGGCTCGTCGCCCTGCGCTGGGCCGCCATTCCCATTCTGTTCGGGTTCGCCCTGATGTCCACCCGACTTTTGGGAATGAGCTTCCAGATCACGCCCATCTACGTTCTCTGCTGCCTGCTGGCCTGCATCAACGTCTATTTCACGGTACACATCTCGATGCTCACGCGGCAGGTCGCGCTGCGGCACGGCGTTCCCGCCCTCCGCCGGCTGCTGAACCTCCTTCTGAGCCGCCATATCGGCGAACTCCGGACGAATGCGACACGCGCCTTCACCGTCATTCCCCGGCTGGTGCTCAAGCTGATGAGCACGGTGTATCTGCTGGTTCTCGAGATGATCCGGGGAATCAGGTTCAACCTGCTCTCCCTCGACAACGTGATGCACACCCAGGTGATCGTCGATCTGATCATGATCACCCTCCTGGTACGCTACACCGGCTCGCCGGAAAGTCCCCTGATGATGCTGACCGCGATCCCGATCATCGTGGCCGGCGCCGTGCTGGGCTTCCATAAGGGCGCTCTGTATGCGGGGGTGACGGGCGGGGGCTACCTGCTCCTGTGTCTGCTCGTCCATTTCAAGCTGATCATGCATATCAAGTTCTATGGTCCCCAGTTCGGGGATCTGAGCATGTCGCTCGGGTGGGCCGTGGCGAGTTTCGCGATGATCGTGGTCGCCTTGCTCGGAACGGCGTATCTGGCCCACAACCTGACCTCGATCTTCAAGGAGCGCATCTATTATCTCCAGCAGCTCCTGAACCAGAGCCGCCGCGACAACGTCGCCCAGGGCCACGTGGCGGACAATGTGACCTCGGCCTGGTTCATCCTCGATGCCGAAGGCACGGTCCTGAAATATCGACGTGGCCGCAGCGGCCTGATCGGTGCCAACCTTGCCGGACGGAATCTGCTCGAATCGATTCCCGCGTTCAAGCAGTATGGCATGGGGTATGTCATGCAGTCGGTCCTGACGGGCGGCCGTGCCCGCGAGATCGAGCGGATCCGCGTCCAGTCTTCGGAAGGGCTTGCCCACACGTTCACCTGCCGCCTGATCCCGATGACCGGCGAGAGCCAGGAGCCGCTGATCCTGCTGCTCACCGACGATCTGACCGAACCGCTGTTTCTCAAGGACCGGGTCGAGGAGCTGAAACAGGCACTCGACACGACCCGCGTGGACCTCGAGAAAGCGACTCTGGACGGCAAGGAGCTGAACCAGCAGCTGATGAAGAGCCTGAAACAGGCCAACGAGCGCACCCAGGAGATCGACCGCCTTACCCAGCAGATCCGGGGCCTCGAGACGGCGCGCGGGGATCAGGAGAACCAGATGGCCGCCCTGATGACCGAACTGGCCTGCGTCAAATCCTCGAACGACGCGCTCACCGCCGATATCACCTACAAGCAGATGATCCTGGAGGAAGTGACCGAGCTCCTCAAGAACTGCACCCATCTCGAAACCCTCTCCTCGATGATCGAGCGCCGCACCAAAGCCCTGTTCAAGCTGGAAGACGCGTGCCTGCACATCTTCCGCTCGCCCAACGACACGGGCCGCCTCAACGAGATTCTCGACACCCGGAAGGCGCCCCCGCGTCTTCTGGACATGCCACGCCGGAACCCCAAGCTGCTCGAACCGGTTCTCGCCGATGGCCAGCCCGTGGTCATCAAGGCCGAAGTGCATCCCGAAAAGTCGGCCACCGTCGAGATCACGAACGGCCCGATCCAGCGCATGATCGCCTACATCCCGATCCGGCACGAATCCGAGCTGCTGGGCATGATGATGCTCGACCGGTTCGGCTCCGACGAGAATCCCGAAAAGATGCTCTCGATGCTGACGTATTACCTTTCCCACACCGCGATCGCCCTCAAAAATGCAATTCTGTCGCAGAATCTCGAGTCCCAGCGCCAGAGCCTCACGAGCACGATGTCCTCCCTCGAGTCGACGATCGCGGGGCTGATGGACATGGTGCGCCTCACGCCGGGCAACTGCGAACTGCCGTTCCAGACGTTCCTCAAAACGCTCGGAAAACTGTGCGGCGCCTCGGATGCCGCGATGTTCCGGGCGAACCATGACGGAACGATCCAGCCCCTGGGACGCCTCGACACCACCCGCAAACTCGAGATGCGCAGCATCGAGGAGAAGGTGTTCAAAGCCCTCCAGACCAACCCGGCCCACAAGGCCACCGTCAAGGATCCCGTGGACGGCTCGATCCTCATCTCGTATCCGCTGAACCAAGGCGCGAAACTGATCGGCTCCCTGTTCATCCAGATGCCTGATGCCGCGGCCGCAGCCATCCCGGTGCTGGATATCGGGTCGAAGCTCGCCTCCGACCACCTGACCCTGATGGTGCTCAACGAGGAAAAGGAGCTGTGGGAGAACTTCTACCGCGAGAATCTCGTCGCCTGACCTTCGCCAGAAACAGAACACCCCCGGCTCGAAATGGCCGGGGGTGTTCTGTTTGTCAAGATATTATACTCTATAATATTCTCTATACCAGTCGATGAACCGGCCAATGCCGGTTTCGAGAGGGGTCGCCGGGGCAAACCCGACATCGCGGCGCAGATCCTCGACGTCGGCATAGGTGGCCGGCACATCGCCCGGTTGCATCGGCATCAGCTTCTTGACGGCGGTGCGACCGAGTTTGCGCTCGATGTGGCCGATGAACTCGAGCAGCTCGACCGGCTGGTGGTTTCCGATGTTGTAGACGCGGTATGGGGCCGAACTGGTGCCCGGATCGGGCTGATCGCCCGTCCAGGCCGGGTCGGGCTGGGCGATCCGGTCCGAGACGCGCATGACCCCTTCGACGATGTCGTCGACATACGTGAAGTCGCGCTGCATCTTCCCGTGGTTGAACACCTCGATCGGCTCGCCGGCAAGAATCTTCTTCGTGAAGCCGAACAGGGCCATGTCGGGCCGGCCCCAGGGGCCGTACACCGTGAAGAACCGCAGCCCCGTCGTCGGCAGCCGAAACAGGTGCGAGTAGGTGTGCGCCATCAGCTCGTTCGCCTTCTTCGTCGCCGCATACAGCGAGACGGGGTGGTCGACGTCATGATGCACCGAGAACGGCATCCGGGTGTTCGCCCCGTAGACCGAACTCGACGAGGCGTAGGCCAGATGCGGCACCTTCGCGTGTCGGCAGCACTCGAGCATGTTGACGAACCCGACGAGGTTCGAATCGACGTAGGCATGAGGGTTTTCAAGACTGTACCGGACGCCGGCCTGTGCGGCGAGATGCACGACCCGGTCGAACCGGTTCTTCGCGAACACCCGCTCCATCGTCGCCCGGTCCGACAGATCAGCCTTCACGAAGCTGAAGCCCGGCTTCTGCTGCAACCGTGCGAGCCGCGCCTCCTTGAGGGTCACCTCGTAATAGGCGTTGACGTTGTCGTAGCCGACGACGGTGTCGCCGCGGGCGAGCAGCCGCTCACTCAGATGATAACCGATGAATCCGGCGGCGCCGGTAACGAGAACATGCATGTCGTTTCTCCGGGTTCGAGAGAATTGCAGGGATGATACAGGCATTCGGGGAAAAATGCCATCGGGAGATTTGTGCTATAATCCCGGCGCTTGCATCACGGCCCGCCTGCATTCCGGGCCGTCCAGAGGAGAAGAAACGATGAAAAGCGGAACCAGGGAAAGGGCCTTCCTGTCGGGAAACGCCGCCATCGCGCGCGGCGCATGGGAGGCAGGTGTGCGGTTCGCCGCCGCCTATCCCGGCACCCCGTCCACCGAGATCCTCGAATACTGCGGCCAGTATGACGAGATCGATGCCCAGTGGGCGGTCAACGAGAAAACGGCCATGGAAACGGCAATCGGCGCGGCTTACGGCGGCGCCCGCACCCTGTGCGCCCAGAAGCACGTCGGTCTGAACGTCGCGGCAGACCCCCTCTTCACCGTCGCGTACACCGGCATCAACGGAGGCCTCGTCCTCGTCACGGCCGACGATCCCGGCATGCACAGCTCCCAGAACGAGCAGGACAACCGGCATTACGCCCGCGCGGCCAAGCTGCCGTTGTTCGAGCCGAGCTCGAGCCAGGAAGCGCACGACATGACCGTCGCCGCCTACGCCCTGTCGGAAGAGTTCGACACCCCCGTCATGCTCCGCACCACCACCCGCATCTCGCACTCCGAGGGCATCGTCGAGCTCGGCAGCCGCGCCGAGGCGCCGGCCCGCGAGTTCGTGCGCGACATGGCCAAATACTGCGTCCTGCCGCACAACGCCCGCCGGCTCCACGTCAAGGTCGAGGAGCGGATGGCGAAACTCTCGGCCTGGGCCTCGTCCTGCCCCTGGAACCGCATCGAAGCCGGCGATCCGTCGATCGGCATCATCGCCTCGGGCATCGCGTACGTTCACGCCCGCGAAGTGTTCCCGCAGGCGTCGTTCCTCAAGCTCGGCTTCACGAATCCCTTCCCCGCCGACCTGGTGCGCCGCTTCGCCGCCACGGTGAAAACGGTCATCGTCATCGAGGAGAACGAGCCGATCCTCGAGGAGCAGGTGCGCGCCCTCGGCATCGCCTGTATCGGCAAGGATCGCATCCCGATCTGCGGCGAGCTCAACCCCGATATCCTTCACGCGTCGCTGAACGAGTTCGCAAAGGCCCCGGCTCCGGCCAGGATCCGCATGCCGGACGTCGCGATTCCCCAGCGGCCGCCCGTCCTCTGCCCCGGTTGCCCGCATCGCGGCGTGTTCTTCACGCTCCGCAAGCTCGACTGCACGGTCACCGGCGACATCGGCTGCTACAGCCTCGGCGCCTTCCCGCCCCACAACGCGATGCACACGATCGTCTGCATGGGCGCCTCGATCACGAACGCCCTCGGCATCGAGAAGGCGATGAAGGAGAAGGTCCACGGCAAGCTCGTGGCTGTGCTCGGCGAGTCGACCTTCATGCACTCGGGCATCACCGGCCTGATCGACACGGTGTACAACCAGGGCCGACACCTGACCATGGTGCTCGACAACTCGATCACCGCGATGACCGGCCACCAGCCCAACCCGGCGAGCGGCATGACCCTCAAGGGCAAGCCGACGAAGGCCCTCGACCTGAAGAAAATGTGCGAGGCCACCGGCGTCGAGTCGGTCGTCGACGTCGACCCGTTCGATCTGAAGGCGCTCGAGGAGGCTGTCAAGGCCGCCCTCGCCAAGCCCGAACCGACGGTCATCATCACCCGCCGGCCCTGCATCCTGCTCAAGGGGTACAAACCCGAGCGGCACATCGTCTCGATCGACCGCGCCAAATGCGTGAAATGCGGCCAGTGCTGGAAGCTGGGCTGCCCGGCCATAGAACGCGACCCGATCGATGGGAAGACCCGCATCAACGCCACCCTCTGCGTCCACTGCGGCCTGTGCGCCCGCACCTGCCGCCCCGGCGCGATCACCCAGGAGAAAGGAGCCTGACCATGAGTATCACGAACATCCTGTTGTGCGGCGTCGGCGGTCAGGGAACCCTCCTGGCCAGCAATCTCATCGCTGAATGCGCCATGGAAGCGGGCTTCGATGTGAAGAAGTCGGAAGTGCACGGCATGGCCCAGCGCGGCGGCAGTGTCGTCAGCCATGTCCGGTTCGGTCCCGCAATCCACTCGCCCCTGATCCGCACCGGAGAGGCCGATCTTCTGCTCGCCTTCGAGCAGCTCGAGGCCCTGCGCTGGAGCGAGTTTCTCAAGCCCGGCGGCCTGGTGCTGATGAACACCCAGAAGATCCTGCCCATGTCGGTCTCGGCCGGCAACGGCGTGTATCCCGAGGATATCGCCGGCAAACTCGCCGCCCTGCCCGCCCAGGTCACGGCCGTCGACGCGCTCGGCGCCGCCGAGAAGCTCGGCAACGCCAAGTGCCTGAATGTTGTCCTCGTTGGCCTGCTCGCGAAGCGGCTGCCGGCCATCAGCCGCGAGATCTGGCTCGACGGCCTGAAAAAGCGCATTCCGGCCAGACTGCTTGAGCTCAACCAGAAAGCTTTCGAGGCCGGCTGGAACCTCGCGGCATGACCGACCATCACTCGCGGCCGACGGAGCATCGATGAAACACACGCTCTCATATATATTCATTTGTTTGCTTTCTCTTCTCCCGGCGGCCCCTCTCGGGGCCGCCGAGAAGAAGGCCGTGAAAACCGTTGTCTGCACGGTGTACCCGGTGTTTCTGATCGCCCGGGATCTCGCCTCCGGAACGGGGCTGCCGGTCTCCCTGCTGCTGCCGGCTGAACTGGGCTGTCCGCACCACTATGCCCTCACGCCGGCCGACATGGCACGGCTCGAGCGTGCCACCGTGATCCTGGCCAACGGCCTCGGATTCGAACCGTTCCTCGGACGCCTCGCCGAAACCGGCTTCCAGGACCGCATCCGGGAGGTCGCTCCGGCATCGGCGGCGCACACACCGGAACACGGAGACGGTCCCAATCCGCATCTGTTCACGACACCCTCGGGTGTTTCGGCAATGGCCGAACGGATTGCCGGGGAGATGACCGCCCTCTTCCCCGCAGAGGCGGCAGCCTTCTTCCGCAGCCGTTCGGATACTCTCCGTGCCCGGCTCGCCACGATCGGCAACGAGTGGGAAGCCCTTGCCAGGCGACTCCGGGGCACTCCCGTTCTGATCACCCACGATTCGCTCGAGTACATTGCCGAGACCTTCGGCCTCGAGGTCGTCGGCCGGCTCGAAGCCGATGACGGCCACGAGCACTCGGCTCATTCCCGCCTCGGCATCGAGAAGACGATCCAGGACCGCCATCCGCGCGCCATCCTGGCCGATCAATCGGTTCCTGCCGAGGAACTGAACGCCCTCGGCCGCGAACACGCTCTTCCCGTCATCGGGCTTCCGACCCTCACCTCCGGCTCATCCGACGCCGCGCCGGATGCCCTCGAAGCCAGCCTGCGGGCCGTCGCATCGGGACTCGAACCGCTCACGACGCTTCCTTCCAGATGAAGGGAACACCGGCGATCCGCCTCGCGCACGTCTCGGTCACGATCGGCCAGACCGCGATCCTCGAGCATGTCGATGCCTCGATCATGCGCGGCCACATCACCGCGCTGATCGGGCCGAACGGCGCCGGGAAGACGACGCTGCTGCAGGCGATCCTCGGACTGCGGCCGTATTCCGGAACCATCGAGTTCCTCTCTCCCGAGGGAAAACCCCACAGGCCGCGCATCGGGTATGTACCCCAAAGCCTGACGATCGACCGGCAGGCAGCCGTCACGGTGCTGGAGTTCTTCGCCTTCGAGTTCCAGCGCCGGCCCGTCTGGCTCGGCATCACCCGCAAGGCCCGCGAAAACGCCGAAGCCGCCCTGGAGCGGCTCGAGGCCGTACGGCTGATCGACCGGCCCCTCGGCCGCCTCTCGGGAGGCGAGCTGCAGCGGGTGCTCCTGGCGCTCGCCCTCCATCGCGATCCCGAGATCCTCTTCCTCGACGAGCCGGTTTCGGGCGTCGATGTCGCGGGCGGCCACCTGTTCTGCGACGTGCTCGAATCCCTCAGCACCCGGCAGAACCGCACGATCGTGATGGTCAGTCACGACCTCTCGGTCGTCTCGCAACTTGCCTCCCACGTGCTGTGCCTGAACCGCACGATCGCCTGTCGG
>ENA-UOWO01002058-UOWO01002058.1-activated-sludge-metagenome-genome-assembly--contig:-NODE-2058-length-25550-cov-13.427496_pt1 | contig 25550 bp, 27 predicted proteins | sample MGYA00238148_ERZ761564 | MGnify/ENA primary metagenome ERZ761564 (study PRJEB28885, sample SAMN05720194) | activated sludge metagenome | isolation source: Anaerobic digester | place: USA... | reverse complement strand
AATCCGTCATTTTGATTTGGCCACTAATTTCACGAATGGACACGAACCATTCGTGCAGATTAGTGTAATTCGTGGCTAGAACTCATTCACTCCACACACTTACTCCTTCGCTGCAATTGGCACAAATATCAATATTCTTGCGGCTTTTCATCAGTTCGCTGCGGAATTGTTTATAATTATCGTTGTGCCATATTTCTTTAAACGACTGGTTCTTCAGGTTCCCCAGCCGGTGCATGGCATCCTTATCAAAACAGCAGGGCACTACCAGTCCATCCCAGGTAATTACATTGGCATGCTGCATTTTCCAGCAACGGTTGGCCAATTTGTTTTTAGCAGTATAAGTGCCGTCTTCGTTTTTTTTGTAGCGGCTGAACTTATCATTTGCAGGAATTAAATTATTGGGATCCGTTTCATATTCATACACCTGCGCCGTTTTAAAACGTACTTCATCCACACCCACTTCCTTCGCCAGTTTTTTTATTTCTTCAATTTGATGTTCATTTGGTTTTACCACTAAAAACTGGAAAAAAACAAAGGGTGTTTTACTGTTCAGTTCTTTTTTCCACTTCACAATATTTTTGGCTCCTTCAATTACTTTGTCAATGTTGCCACCCACACGGTATTGTTTGTACACATCCTGCGTGGTGCCGTCTATTGAAATGATCAGCCTGTCTAATCCGCTTTCTACTGTACGCCGGGCATTTTCTTCTGTGAGATAATGTGCATTGGTACTGGTGGCGGTATATATTTTTTTTGAGGCGGCATATTTTACCATCTCCAAAAAATCAGGGTTCAGATAAGGTTCGCCCTGGAAGTAAAAAATGAGGTAGAGCAGTTCTTTATGTATCTCGTCAATGGTTGTGCTAAAAAAATCTTTTTGAAGCATACCAGTTGGTCTTGTAAAAGCCCTCAAACCACTGGGGCATTCGGGGCAACGTAGGTTACAACTGGTGGTAGGTTCAAATGAAATAGAAACAGGATACCCCCATTGCACTGGTTTATTCAGCAAACGGCTTGCATAAAAACTGCTGAGTACTTTTACCCCGTTCCACACACGTTTTGGAGTGAGCTTGCTCAACAGGTTAAAACTATCATTCCAGTTTATTTGGGGCATAGGGCAAAGTTACTTGATAATGATACGTTGAGAAATTTGTTTTTATCTTGTTACCTCAAAATTTCCTTTATGTATAAATGGTTGCAACCGGTTGTGTTTCTTTTAATAACAAATACCCTTTTAGCACAACCCAAAATATTGCCCGAAGAAGCAAAAGCATTTGTATTGCCCGGTTATGAAATGCTTGACTATGTTATTGGTGATATTAACAACGATAAGAAGCCAGATGCCCTGCTGGTGCTAAAACAAACAGGTGAAGATAGTATTGATACAGATCCCTGCAGGCCATTGCTTGTTTTAACAAGACAGGTTAATGGAACACTTGTAAAAGCGGCACAGAGCGACAGCGCCATTTTGTGCCGTCATTGTGGTGGTGTTTTCGGCGATCCCTACGAAGGTATCAGCATCCAGAAAAATGTTTTTACCATTAGTTTCTATGGTGGCAGCTCCTGGCGGTGGGCTTACCGCTATACATTTTCTTTTAACCCTTTAAAAAGTAACTGGTTCCTGATCCGCCAGTTTGAACTTAGCTATCACAATATAGATATTGATGCAACACAAGAGCAGGCAACTATTGAAAAAGAGGAGTTAGGAGATATTTCCATCGGATCGTTTAACGCCAATTTTAATTTTAATAAGTCAAATTGGAAAGTGACCGCAGCTAAAACTTATTTTTATAACAACCCCAAAATTGACAGTAAACCAAGAAAAGGGTACTTGATAAAGGGAGATGAAGTGAGTTCTTACATACAATACAAAAACTTTGTAAAAGTATATTTCAGCAACAAAGAAAAAAGGCCTACTACAGGGTTTATCCTGAAAAAAGACCTTGTAAAAATTGAATGAACTTATTTTAGCGATGCCGTATTGCTGTTTTCCGTTTCTTCAGCAATATTGTCTTCAAAATTATCGGCAGGAACCATTTGCTTTACAGGTTTAAAAACCAGGTTGTTCTTTAAAAATTTATCGTAGTTTTTATAAATTACATTGAGTGTAATAAAGTTCATTACATATGCTTTTGTTTCTTCAGGCAGGTATTTTTTTATATCCCAGAAAGTAGGATTTTCTTTTCCGCATCTTTCCATCGCATTCCACACATTGCCGATTCCCCAGTTATAACTTGCCACCACCAGCAGCCAGTTATCATCCAGGTTAAGCCTCCTGTCTCTCAAATACCTGGCGGCCGCCAAAGTAGATTTATTAAAATTTGTTCTTTCATCTACAGTCTTACCTTTTCTTTTGGTAATATCTTTCTTCACTTTTGTTTTCTTCTCAATTATAATTTTACGGCCTCTCTTTTTAATCACTTTCTTTACCACAACCGTCTCCATTTTTTCTTCTTTGGAGATATACTTTAAACCATATTGTTTAGCTGCTGCATCCATAAACTGCCAGTAGCCAACAGCGCCGCACCTTGATACAGCATTGGCATTGTATGCAGATTCCAGTATCATCAGCACTTTCAATTCTTCCGGCAGATTATGTTTTTTCAAAATACCTGCTGCTTTAGGCAACAGTTTCGATCCTTTTGTGTACATACGTATCAGGTAATCCCTTCTGCGCACACTAAATTTTTCTATATAATCAATGGTGGCGTCTTCATTGCCTTTTAATATGTCTGGAAATTCCACATTGGCCGCTTCAAGCACGCATTCTTTTGGAGCGGTACTGTCTGAAGTAAAAGCAGCAGTGTCAATATTGATATAAGCGTACTGGGAGTAAACAGGCGCAGCGCATGTTAAAAGGATGGCTATAAAACAAAAAAAGCCATGAAGGCGAAACCGGATGTTTTTCGTCTTTTTCATGAATATTGAATTTTTTCCCTTCGTTCACAGGGGTGAAGATTTAACGGAAGGGGCGTAAAAATATTGTGCTTTTACCGGAAACGACGCCTTAAACAGTTAATTGTAACCTAAAATATATTCTGGTGCAGATTTTTATGGTGATGTAAAACAGTTTACACATTTTTACACAGTACTTTATATATGGCAAAAAAGAGGCAAAAGAAAAAGCTGCAGCTAATAGTATTTGTAACACTGATGCTGTCACTAACGGCAGGGCTTATCTGGTTTGCCAACAGGCCCCGGTTTGTTCATTACAAAGATTTCGGCATTGATATCCCGGTTAATTACGCTGTGCATGGCATCGATGTAAGCCGGTATCAGAATAGTATTAACTGGAAGGATGTAAAACGAATGCGGATAAAAGATATAGGCATCAGCTTTAGTTTCATCAAAGCAACCGAGGGCAGTGATGATGTTGACAAAAAATTTAAACGCAATTGGAAAGCTGCTAAAGACGCCGGTGTGCCAATAGGTGCCTATCATTTTTTTAACCCTTACCGGGATGGAAAATCACAAGCAAAAAATTTTATCGACAGGGTTACACTGCAAAAAGGGGACCTGCCACCTGTACTGGATATTGAACAACTGGGCAATTTAAATAAAGCCGTTTTGCAGCAACGGGTGAGCGACTGGCTTACACTGGTAGAACAGCGGTACAAAGTAAAACCCATCATCTATACCGGCGCTGTTTTTTACGAAAAATACCTGGCGGGAAAATTTGATGACTACCCACTTTGGGTGGCGCATTATTTAGTAAAAGACAAGCCAAGGGTGCGGCGCAGCTGGAGTTTTTGGCAGCACAGCGAATCAGGCCGGGTAAATGGTATTGATGCCTACGTTGATTTTAATGTTTTTAATGGCGACAGTATCGCCTTCACAAAAATGCTGCTGAAATAGTTGCACAAAGTTTTTAAATGCCACGGCTATTGCCGATCTTTATTTTTATCAATCTCTGCAATGGAACCCGACGTAAAAGCTTTTCTTGTGCTCATCATTCAATCGCTCTCGATGGTATTGCTTTGGATGATGGTGAATATGACTGCCGGCATTTATTTTGACCTGGCTTTTTTTGAAGAAAAGCTTAGTTTCTGGAATATTCTTTACTATATTTTCTTGCTGGCCTCTTTTGTAATGCTGATGCTGTACCTAAGGAAGAAATGGAAAGGGTTTAAGGAAATTGGAGAGTAGTTGGGTCAATGGTCAAAGAGAAACCCTCTGTTTGTAGCGCAGTGTCAGTAATTCAATCAGCTGCTGTGGTCTTTTATGATCAACCACCTGCCTTTTATTTTCCTGAACAGCAAAGTAAAACTCCCGCCAATATTGCCAACTGTTCTTGTTAAATGCCACCTGCCAGCTACAAAATAATAGATAGAAGAGAGTTGCTGCATTTCAACAAATTCAAAAGTCAGTTTACCCATGGCAGCGGTGTCGGAATAACCTTTTTTATAATTATTCAGCGTTTGGTGCCAGCCATAGGTAATGCCACTTTTTCCAATAAACATCAGGGAGTCGCTTTGCCAGTATCCCTGCATATAACCTTCTAAATCGCCCTGGTTCCAGGCGGCTTGCTGGGTAGTGAGTACATTTAATATGGCTGCTTTATCTTTTGATTGAGCAAAAGCATTGATTGAGGTTAGCAAAAAGCATATACAATAAAAAACGAAGTTTTTCATTTGTCCTTATTATTCCAGCGCTTTTAAATGTAATTACCTGATCTCTTTCACTACATCATATATTACTCTTGGCTTGCCCAGTGTGTAGTAGTGCAAAACAGGAACACCGAATTTTTTTAATTCTTTGGATTGCTGTATCAGCCATTCCGTTCCAATTTGTTCCACCTCCTCATCTGTTTTGGCTTTCATAACAGCATTTGACAGATCGGTTGGTATGTCCACATGGAAAACTTTTGGCAGCACCGTCAGCTGCTTTTTGTTTGTCAATGGTTTTAATCCCGGGATGATGGGTACATCAATGCCCATTTCACGGCAGGCTTTAACAAAGTCGAAAAATTTCTGGTTGTCAAAAAACATCTGCGTCATGATATAGTCAGCGCCGGCGTCCACTTTTGCTTTCAGGAAAAGAAGGTCAGTATTTAAGTTTGGCGCTTCAAAATGTTTTTCCGGGTAGCCGGCAGTACCAATACAGAAATCTGCCTTGCCACCATTTTTAATATCTTCTTCCAGGTAAATGCCATTTTTCATATTCACTACCTGTTTCAGCAGGTCAACAGCATAAGCATGGCCGTTAGGTTCAGGCTCAAAGTTGGCTTCGTTCTTGGCTGCATCACCTCTCAGCACCAGCACATTATCAATACCCAAAAAGCTCAGGTCTATTAAAGCGTCTTCAGTATCCCTTTTAGTAAAGCCTCCACAGATAAGATGCGGCACCGTATCTACATTGTAATGGTTTTTTATCGCAGCACAAATAGCAACGGTGCCCGGTCTTTTACGCACTTCCACCTTATCAAAAGTGCCATCCGTTTTTTTCTTAAACATGGTTTCACTTCTGTGATACGTAACGTTTATGAAGGAAGGTTTAAACTCCATCAAAGGATCAAGATGGTTGTAAATGGTATTAATGGTCTTGCCCTTGAGTGGTGGCAGTATTTCAAACGATACAAGCGTATCTTTTGCCTGTGCAATGTGATCGGTAACTTTCATTTCTGGTTTATATATTCTGCAAACATACCTACAAAACTATATTGTACAAACCCCTGTTAAACATTATTACCTCAATTTGTTGTTGTTGCTTTGCCTTATTTTTGTTGCAAACGTTGCCGGATTTGGAATTAGTTATACATACAAAGAACCTCGTAAAAATATATGGCAGCCGTACGGTTGTAAACAATGTTTCCTTTGAAGTAAAACAAGGGGAGATCGTTGGTTTATTGGGCCCTAATGGTGCCGGTAAAACCACGTCTTTTTACCAGGTGGTGGGCCTGATCAGGCCGGATGCAGGAGAAGTGTTTTTAAACGACGTCAATATTACCAAACTGCCCATGTACAAAAGGGCGCAAATGGGCATTGGTTATTTACCACAGGAAGCCAGTGTATTTCGCAAGCTGAGTGTGGAAGATAATATCAGTGCGGTTTTGGAAATGACAAAGCTTACAAAGCAGGAGCAAAAACTAAAACTGGAATCATTGCTGGAAGAATTCCGCCTGCAAAAAGTGAGAAAGAACAACGGTGATACCCTCAGCGGCGGTGAAAGAAGAAGAACTGAAATTGCCAGGGCGCTTGCGGTTGATCCTAAATTTATTTTATTAGATGAACCCTTTGCCGGCGTTGACCCCATTGCCGTGGAAGATATACAGGCCATTGTGGCAAAAATGAAGTATAAGAACATTGGTATCCTTATTACAGACCACAATGTGAACGAAACACTTTCTATCTGCGACAGGGCCTATTTGCTGATTGATGGAAAAATATTTGAACACGGAACAGCAGAGGAACTGGCCGCCAATGAACAGGTAAGAAGATTGTATTTGGGAAGAAATTTTGAATTGAAAAGAAAGGATTACCTCCATGAAGAAGCAAGGGAATCTGCCATTACTATTGACAAGCTGCTCTACTCTATCAAAAGCGCATTGACTACCCTCGATAAAATTGAAGCCGAAAAAAATTCCGGTGAAACGCCCGTGTTAACAGATGAAAACACTGTGGCCACAGAGGCTGAAAAGGAATTTGAACAATTTTCCGGAGAGCTAAAACAATCGTTGCTTTTATTTGCAGGCAGTTCTGATAATGTATTTTTAAAAGAAAAGATAGAAAGCCTTGCTGCTGATGCTTATGATTTGTCTAAAGAGGATCTGATTAGTATTGAGAACGAGTTGGATAAGATAAAAGGAGAGTAGGCTAATTAGTCAGCTATACTATTACATTTCCTCCTTTCCTTCCATTTCCGTATTTTGCCCAAACGAATGAAGCTGTTATCATCTACCATTTCCAAATTAGCAAGGATGCGCTTATGGCGGATCCAGAACTGGAGCAACCACCCGGTAGCGGCACAGCGTGATGTATTGCAGCACCTGGTTACTTCGGCGCAGTACACAGAGTTTGGAAAAAAATACAATTTTTCAAAGCTGTTTACCGTAAAGGCGTTTAAAAAAACAGTTCCCATTCATACCTACGACGACCTGAAACCTTATATCGAAAAAATGATGCAGGGCGAGGAAAACGTGTTGTGGAATGAGCCTGTTAACTGGTTCGCCAAATCATCCGGAACCACCTGTGATAAAAGTAAGTTTATCCCCGTAAGCGATGAGAGTTTGCAGGACAATCATTTCCAGGCAAGCAAGGATGTATTGTCCAATTACTACAAAAATTTTCCTTCCAGCGACCTGCTTACGGGCAAAGGCCTTGTAGTGGGCGGCAGTCACCAGATAAGCACCATCAATGATGATATTCACTATGGTGACCTGAGTGCGGTATTAATGCAGAATTCTCCTTTTTGGGGGCAATGGCTGCGTACACCGGAACTGAGTATTGCACTGCTGGATGAATGGGAAAACAAAATTGAAAAACTGGCAGCCATTACTGCCGAAGAAAATGTAACCTCTCTTGCGGGGGTGCCCACCTGGACCCTGTTGTTGCTTAAAAGAATATTGGATATCAAACAAAAAGCAACCATTAAAGAAGTGTGGCCCAACCTGGAGTTGTACATACATGGCGGTGTATCCTTTATTCCTTACAAAGAACAGTTTGAAAAAGTAATCGGTGCTCCCATCAACTATCTTGAAATTTATAATGCCAGCGAAGGATTTATTGCCGGGCAGGAACGTCCAGGTGATGACGGTATGCTGCTGTTTACCGAGCATGGTATTTTTTATGAGTTTATGCCGGTGGAGGAATATGGAAATGACCATCCTAAAACCGTTGGCCTCAATGAAGTGGAAGTGGGTAAAAATTATGCACCCATCATAAGCACAACAGGTGGATTGTGGCGCTATTTAATTGGCGACACTGTTCAGTTTACGTCGCTCAATCCCTACCGGGTAAAAGTAAGCGGCAGGCTAAAGCACTATATCAATGCCTTTGGGGAAGAAGTGATTGTTGACAATACCGATAGAGCGGTTGCTATTGCCTGTGAAAAAACTAATGCCACTGTAAGTGATTATACCGCAGCTCCGTATTTTGCCACAGAAAAAAATGTGGGATCACACGAATGGCTGATAGAATTTGACAAAGAACCCGCAAGCCTTCCTGATTTTGTTTATGAACTGGATGCAGCATTAAAAGAAACGAATAGTGACTATGAAGCCAAGCGGCATAAAGACATTGCGTTGCAAATACCGATAGTACATGTATTGCCGCAAGGTACTTTTACGGAGTGGCTACGCAGCAAAGGTAAATTAGGGGGCCAGCATAAAGTGCCGCGGCTGAGCAATGAAAGAATATATCTTGAAGAGATTTTACTCCTGAGTAAAGATGAATGATATTTACCTGCAACGAACCTGTAAGAATTGTGGCAATCAATTCTCTGGCAAATACTGCAACCAATGTGGTGAGAAAGTGTATACCAGTCATGACAAGTCTGTATTGCACTTTTTTGAAGAGGGGCTTCACTTTATAACCCACCTGGAAGGAACACTTTTTACAACCATTAAAACAATGTTCCGGTCTCCGGGCCGCTTGTCGTATGATTACTGTGAAGGAACGAGAAAAAGATACTTCAAACCACTTTCGTTTTTCCTGTTATTGATCGTACTATACCTGTTATTTCCTGTTTTTGAGGGGCTGAATATGAACATGAAATACTACCCTCAACAGAGTCTGTATGGAAACTATGCGGCGGCAAAAGTACAAGCAACTATGGCGCATACGGGTTTGTCAGAGGCAGCTTTATCAGAAAAGTTTCATGTGAAGGCGGCAAAGATCTCAAAGTTTATGTTATTGATAATTGTACCCTTTACGGCTTTATATTTTATGGGCATTGCTTTTTTTAAAAGAAAATATTTTTTTGATCATATGGTATTTGCAGCTGAAATAAATTCTTTCTATTTGTTATGGGGGTTTTTGCTGTTGCCCGTTGTTATAGGAACAATCAACTTTTTTACAAAAATCATTACAGGTCATTATTTTTCTTTTTATGATCAGCTATTGGGGATACTGATATATGGGGTGGTTTGTATCTATGCAGCGATGGCTGCACATAAGTTCTACAGTTTGCATTGGTGGCAGTCTGTTCTTTTTGGAGGAGCATTTTTTATTGTACATTCTTTTATTGTGTATAGTTTATACAAATTTCTTTTATTTGCAGCTGTTATCAACCAAATACACTGATATGAAATTACTGGAAGGGAAAACAGCCATCGTTACCGGCGCAGCCCGTGGAATCGGTGAAGGCATAGCCATCAAATTTGCTGAGCATGGTTGCAATGTGGCATTCACCTACGTTAGCGATAACAGTGCAGAAAAAGCAAAAGCGCTGGAAGAAAAATTAACTGCCCTTGGCGTAAAGGCTAAAGCTTATCAAAGCAATGCAGGGGATTTTGCTGCCTGCGAAACATTAGTAAATGATGTTTTGAAGGAGTTTGGGCAAATAGATGTATGTGTGAACAATGCCGGCATATCAAAAGATAATTTATTGCTGCGTATGAGCCTTGAACAATGGAATGATGTGATACAAGTGAACCTGAATAGTGTGTTCAATATGACAAAGCAGGTGATACGCCCCATGATGAAGGCTAAAAGCGGCTGCATCATCAATATGAGCAGCGTGATTGGGGAAATGGGTAATGCCGGGCAAAGCAGTTATGCTGCCAGTAAAGCAGGTGTTATAGGCTTTACTAAATCTGTTGCGAAAGAACTGGGCAGCAGAAATATTCGTTGCAATGCTATTGCACCAGGCTTTGTAGAAACCGATATGACGAGTTATTTAAAAGATGGCGAAGGTGCTGAAAAATACAAAGCCGGCATTCCGCTTGGCAGGTTTGGAACCACTGAAGATATTGCCAACGTAAGTCTTTTTTTGGCAAGTGATATGGGCAATTATATTACGGGCCAAACCATCAGCGTGTGTGGTGGGTTGAATATATAAAGCCAAACAACGTATAAAAAAAGGATGACCATCTCAGTCATCCTTTTTTTATATTAAGAACTTCTGAAAGCTACCGGGTGATCTAATTTTTTATGTGGCCCCATAAAAATACGCAGCAGTATCCTGAAGGCAGCCAGCTCTATAAAGAGGATACATAATCCCATTAGTACGATCAATATTTTTTGACTCTCCTCTACATAGGTAAAGAAAATATCAATACCAATAAATGCTGCCGTTACGGGGAAACCGAGCATGCCGATGCAGGAAAGTAAAAAGAGAAACCCTGTTGTATGCTGCTCGTACACATAACCATGAAATTTATTCAGGATAATATCATTATCAATGGATTTAATTTTTTGCAGGCAGTAATATCCTAAAGCGAAAGCAGGCAGGATGCCACTGATATAAAAAATGATTTCTATAGTTTTAATCTGCGGCGCATTGAATACAATAGCAGTGATGATAAATAAATGCCCAATAGCTAAATAACTCCAGGCTTTTAAGGCAGACTGGCGGCAGGCAAAAGAAGACAGTATGGATGCCAGTGCAACTCCCATTAAAATATGCGGAACAACAGGGCCAGCATCCGGCAGCTGGTGCAGGTTGACATACCCATAGATTAAAAGTGCGGCACCAGATACAGCCATACAAATAAGAGCAACACCCGATTGTAAGAACTGCAATTGCCTGCCTGCCCATTTAAAGGGGCTCCACAAAAATCTGAACATCGTTGCATCGAGGTTCCATTCTTTGAGGCAGAGAACATAGAAAGAGGCTTTAAACTTAGACAGTGGCTTTTGCTCTGGTTTGCTGTAATGAAAATATTGATGATGCACGAGGTAGTTTAGTACAGAGGGAGATACCAGTAATTGATAAGTGCGTAAAAAAGCATTGCCAGCAAAGTGCACCAGCACCAGCCAGTGCCATCCAATGGCCACTTCAATAAACATCAGGCCAATTTGTGCGGCCGAGGCATAGGCTATTTGTGTTTTTACTGTTGGCTGCACCCTTGCGATCATAGTAGATACAATAGCCGTAATGGCACCAAAAGCAATGATGACAATTTTAGCCCACAGCATATCTTCCCAAAAAGGATGTGTACGCAGCAGTAAAAAAACACCAATATGAACACTTAATGAGCCATAAAAAATAGCGGAGGATGCTGTGGGGCCTTCCATGGCCCGGGGCAACCAGGTAGTAAAAGGAAACTGGGCTGATTTAACCAGTGCCGGTATGATCATCATGCAGGTGATAAAAATTGCCATTGCTGCAGTGCCCGGCGCAGCTGCCATTATTTTTGCCTCACCCAGTTTTTCAAAGGTGATATTCTGGTGGGTCAGGTGATGCATCATCCACATGCAAAGCATCAGTGCCACATCGCTGGTGCGGTAATATGAAATAGCTTTGAAAGCATTTTTTACCGGTAAATAGCGGTCACGGTAAAACGCTATCAATATAAAAGAACAAACACCTTTGATTTCCCATCCAATAAAAAGTGTTTCAAAATTGCCGGATAAGATGATGAAATTATACCCGGCAGCAAACAAAAGAATGGTGTTAAAAAAACGTTTGTAGCCATGGTCGCGGTGCATGTAATATTTACTGAACGTAGCTACTAAAAAGAACAGCAACGCACCCACAACGCTGAATACAGCCGTCACTTCGTCGTAGTATAACTCAAATGCAAAAACAAAATGATCTGTTTGGTACAGCGTGGCAACATGGCTGGTCACAGGTGTTAAACCATTAAAAATCCACCAGCCGGCAAATACAACTGAAAGAATGATGTACAGCACTTTGGTAAACCGCACGATCCTCCCGATAGACCTTTCGCTTTTATTCTTCCAGAAAAGACTTATGATAAACGCCAGAAGCGGTATGGCAATAAATAATACAAGCAGTTGGTTCATGCAGGCTTTGGTTACAATGTTTTTAAACGCATCCTTTTAGTTCAACAGGTATACCGGCAGGTTTTCCTCCGTTGCATCCACAATATGGTTTGTTTCCATTTCCCTTGCGCCCTCAATAAATTCTTCCATGTTGTGAATGGTTTTTATTGCTGAGGCATCGGTAAGCGGGTTGTATTTTTCAAACACACCATTGGTGAAATAGTAAAACTGTTTTTCCAGTGGGTGAAGGGCAATGATATGCACCCATTCATTTTTATACCATTCAAATACTTCGGGCGATGATTGGATTGCTTTGAGAACTATATCCGGTGCATGTTCCACAATAACCAGCAGCCTTACCGGGTCATGTACCTCAATCATTTGCCAGGGAAGGCCCGGCCGGAGGTCGCCATCGCTGCTGTTGGCCACTCCAAACAAGCCCATCACATTGTGCGGCAATTTGGTACCGGCACCCATCTTTACATTATCTACCCTTGAAAAATAATACTCCAGGTTAATACCCCCGCATACCAAACCAATGGGCCGCATCACCGCTGTGAGGATGGTGCCATCAGGATCCGTCGTATAGTCGTAACTGTTAAGAAAAGCCCTGCGGTCAAGAAACAAACCTTTTGTTATCAGCCTGCGACCGATGATGGCAAGTGTATTAGTACCATGGCCCAGTTCAGGCCTTGGTTCAAACAAGGAAACGGAACGGCTATGAATCGCTTTACGAACCTGCTCCAGTTGCTGCCTGGTATTGATAGAAGCAAAGCGCCGGCTTCTCTCTTTGGCATTCAGGTTGAGGGCAGTTTCAAAATGCTGCATATTGATGCGGTGTACAGCAGCATTTTCTGTATTCAAAATTGTTTCATCATAGTAGCCCATCACATCAGCTGCTGTATCATGCATGCAACCAATAAACTGGGTGGAAGCAGGGATATGTATACCTTTTGAAGATAATATCTCCCGTACTTTTTCATGATTTAAAATATAAGCCTGTACCCTTGCATTGGTGGCGCCGGGTCTTCCGCTGCAGGCACCGCAATCGTGAGCGCCATGGTGCGGATTGTTGGCGCTGCTGCTGCCATGTGCTACCAGGTATACAACAGCAGCAAAATGCTTTACCAGGCCAATGCTTCTTAAAAACCCTTCGCCCCTGGTCACCATTTCATCAATGTTATAACCAATCTGCAGCCCATTTTCTATATCAGCAGGGTCTTTGTTTTCAATCGTCAGTTTTGACACTTTATCCATATGTCCATAAGCATTGGATATTGCCGGGCTCATTTTAGGCCTGAAAAGCATTTGTATCTTTTTTACAAAGGCCCAAAAACCAAAACTCATGCTTAATAAAAATCCTGATAGGATACCATGCGTTAGTTTGGTATAAATCGGCTCTTCCTGTTTAACCGGGCTGGCATCAAATTCTTTTACCAGGTATTTAGGTGTTACGGGCGCAGGGCAAAGCTTATCATAAAACTTGCTGCCTTGTTGCAGGAAATAGAACTCTACTCCAAAAAATCCCGGCGCACCAAATGTTTCGGCGTTTTTATCTACTGCTTCAATGTGGCGCCGGATAGAATCTTCCCTTTCGTCAATACAGAATACTGCCTGCAGGTTTTTTTGGGGTTGGGTACCGGGATTTAAATGATTGGTCAGTTCTGCAGCTGCTGATGCTTTTCCATTCCCATTAGCCGGGAGTTTTGGAGAGGCAAGCAGCATGCCTTTTAGTACGGAATCATAATAACTCCATTCAAAAGCTTCCTGCCATACTTGTATTGTTTCCGCCAATTCAGTTTTTGGTACTTCCGCCAGTAAATCAAGCGGCGGTTCTTCCATACGCTCTGCCAGTGGTTTCCAGTTTTCGCCTATTGTATCATACAGCGCATCCACTTCCATCAGTAACTCCAGCTCTATCAATTCCTGTAAGGTGATCTGTTTCCGGTCTAACAATGTATGCGGATGATCTTCCACTGCACTTACAAAACCACTCCATCCATGATGAGCAAACTGCTGGTCAAAAAGGTATTGTTCAAAATAGGCCTCTTTACCCACAAGCGATGAAAGCAGTGTTGATATGCTGTAGTTGCCCGACAGGAACAACTCTTTTATTTTCCTGGTTTTAAAAAAACTAACCAGGCTTTTCCTTTCCAGTTCTCTGATACTCTCCATCACAGGCTTATTGACGACCGGGAAATGATCAATAGCAATACCCTGGTCTAAAAAGGAACAAAGGATCCGGAATAATAAAGGATGAACTTCGTTGTCAAGATCAATATGGTATTTGTTTTTCCAGTGTTTTCTTAATTGACCTATCCGTGGATGATTGACCGTGTCATAGTCTTTTTCCAATAACTGGTGCTTCCATTCAGCTAAAGCAGCAGTTCCCTTTTTACTGGTAATTATTTTTTCAAGAATGTCTTTCCTGATCCTTCCGCTTTGATACAGCTGCCTGTATTCCTTCAATTGCAAATGAACCTGGAACCCAAAAATCCTGGAGGCTTTAAAGATGGCATCATAAAACTTCATATGCTGAAAAGCATGCAATGAGTTATGATGAATAAAATCTTTTAATGCCTGTTGTGCAGGCAAAAAATGTTTTAGCTCATGCAGGGTATGAGCCAGGTCAAATTTTGTGTCAGCCATGTAAGGTCTGCTTTCGCTTTTAGTGTACGGACTGCACGTTCAATTCGTTTTCTATCTGGTACTTTTCTTTAAAGCCTTTCAGCTGCAGGTCAATATTTTTAAGCGGCGCTTTTATATCCCTGAATTCTTTTATCAGTTCCAGTACATCAAAATCTATATAAGATGATTTGCTGGCATCAATTACCACTTTGGTATTAGCAGGCATATTGTCGAGTGTTTGCCTGATAGCAGCTTTATTTAAAAAAGAAACCTCTTCTGAAAGATAGATATTGATAGTGTCGCCTTGATGGTGTTTGCTTTCGTGAAAAAAGTAAGAGTTCTTGAGGTTACCATGAAGGATTGCCCCAAAAGCTGCAATGATACCGGCACCCACGCCAATCACCAGGCCCTTTCCACCTACCGCAGGGAAAATACCAAAAAGATCAATGGCAAGTATAACCACCACTGTTACTATGAATGGAATAAACTGGTACTTACCGTTGCTGAACATTTGTTTGAAAAAGGAAGGTTTCGCCAATTTGTATCCGGTAAGTAACAGTATTGCTGCAAGAGCAGATAAGGGAATTTTGTTTAGCAGGAATGGTATAGCCACAACACAGCCAAATAACAACACTCCATGTATCACCGCCGAGAGCCTGGTTTTTGCACCTGCATTTGCATTAGCGCTGCTTCGTACAATAACGCTGGTAATGGGAAGACCGCCTATTAAACCTGCCACCGCATTTCCAATACCCTGGGAGAATAGCTCCCGGTTGGTATTGGTAACCCTCCTTTGCGGATCAATATTGTCAATAGCTTCAATACTTAACAAGGTTTCCAGTGATGCAATAATGGCGATAAATACACCGTACATGATCACTTTGCCATCAAGAAAGCCATTAAAATCAGGTAATGTAAAAAAACCAAAAAACTCGCCAACGCTGTTTGCAATCGGTATTTTAACCAGGTGCTCATTTTCTGCAGCCAGCTTACTGCCCATCGATTCCCATACCACGTTGATGAGAACAGCAACGATAACAGCTACCAATGCACCAGGTACCAGGGGCAAGCGCTTTTTAATAAAGGGCTTTTCCCATAGCAGCATAATACCAATGGATACAGCGCAGATAATGGTGATGCCCACTTCAATATGCTGCAAAGGCTGCAGCAGTTCATGCATATTCTCATTACCATAAGGCAGCAGTTCTGTCATGTTGCCTTTTTCATCTTTATCATACCCAAAAGCATGCGGTATTTGCTTTGCAATGATCAAAATACCAATACTGGTAAGCATGCCTTTAATTACACTGCTCGGAATATAATTGGCGATACCTCCCAGTTTTGCCAGGCCCAGCAGTATCTGCAAAATACCTGCAACCAGCACGGCACACAGGAACAAAGGGAAATTACCAATAGAAGTTATTGCCCCAAATACGAGTGCCGCCAGACCGGCAGCAGGTCCGCTTACACTTAACTGCGAGTTGCTCAAAGAGCCAATGACCACACCGCCAACAATGCCGGATATGAGTCCGCTGAACAAAGGAGCACCTGATGCCAGCGCTATGCCCAGGCAAAGCGGTAATGCTACAAGAAACACCACAAGGCCGGATGGGAGGTCGTGTTTTAAAGTTTTTGTACTGAATTGCATTTGTATATTTCTTTTAAACTTTTGCTGCTATTTTTTCCTGCTTTTTTTCTTTGGTTAAGTTCTTAAAGAAATCGACCTCGCCGTTTTCAACATTGTAGACAGCGCCAAGAAGCCCGATCTCGCCAGCCTTAAACATGTTTCTTACGATCTCACTTTGGTTGAGTATTTCTTCCAGGCTGTTTTCCACGTTTGCATAGGCAACCTTATCGGAGTGTTTGTACTCTTCGTCCATCAACAGGGCTTTGCTGATTGAGGGATTAATGCGTTTAAGCAGTCCTGTTATATGTCCGTCGGCAACTCCCTGTTTGGCACTCTTAATAGCACCACATTCAGTATGGCCCAGCACCACCAGTATTTTTGAACCAACGTATTTTACGGCATATTCCAGGCTGGCCAGTATATCATTGTTTACAATATTACCTGCCACCCTGATGCTGAAAAGGTCACCAAGACCCTGGTCAAATATGAGCTCCACTGATGTACGGGAATCCATGCAGCTTAATATTACTGCGAAAGGAAACTGACCTTCTCTTGTCTGGTTGATAAGCTCAAGATGGTCGTGATCTGTATTAAGGTTATTGATAAATCTTTGGTTGCCTTCAACCAGTATTTCGTAAGCTTTGTGGGGTGTAAGATTTTGTAAGAATTCTTGTGAATGCTTTCTCATGTGTATAATGTTATAAGCTGTTACCGGGTACGGTAAACGGCCTTAATGATTAAATAATATTGATATGATTAAATAAATATGCTGTGTAACAGCAAAGGGAAGCCAGCACGAATCAGGCGGCGTTGGGCGGAGGTACTAACAGTTCGCCATGAAAAGCGATGTAGCTGTCCGAATTTTCTAACTTATGGTATAAAGAAACTACCGAAATATAATGATGTTCGGCATGCGGATGATGCAAATATTCTTCAGCGAGATTGGTGCCGCCCGGCACCTTTTCTTCAACATTCCCGCCGGCATTGCTGTCATTTGCCTCATCTTCACAACCGGATGGGTCGCATACTACTTTTTGCTGCTTTGCAATTTCCTGCTGAGACATGGCAACAAAGGGTGCACTCACCGTTAACCAGCAAAGTGTCAGCATCAAAAAAATTGAAGCAAGTTTTTGAAAAATGGTATGTTTTTTCTTCCTTTCTTTCATTATCTGGCTGCAAAGTACTGTTTTAGCTTATGGTAACCAAACCATTCGTAAATGCATTGAAAACTATTCAAGGTCACTGTGCAATTAATCAACCGGGCATGGTGCTTCAGCGATTTGTTAAAGAATTTAAAAAATAATCATCACTGAAATATTCCACAACATGTACAATCCGCACGATAAATTGCAACAAATACTATTTTTGAAAAAAGTCTTAATATGAAACCGTACGAGTTATTGCTGGAGAACAATGAAAAATGGGCCGCTGGAAAAGTACAGTCTGATCCGGATTTTTTTAAGCGCCTGACCAATATACAAACTCCCGAGTTTTTGTGGATTGGATGCAGCGACAGCCGTGTACCTGCTAATGAAATTACAGGTACCGAACCCGGAGAAATTTTTGTACACCGTAATATAGCCAACCTGGTAATACATACCGATGTAAACCTGTTGAGTGTACTGGAGTATGCCGTAGTGCACCTGAGAGTGGAGCACATCATCGTATGCGGACATTATGGATGCGGAGGGGTAAAGGCGGCCATGGGCAATGCAGACTACAACCAGGTGCTGAATATGTGGTTGCGAAACATCAAAGATGTTTACCGGCACAACAGGGAGGAGCTGGATACCATTTCAGATGAAAATGAAAGAACCGACAGGTTGGTTGAACTAAATGTGAAAGAACAAACACAGCGCCTGGCCAAAACATCCATCATTCAAAAAGCCTGGAAACACAGGAAGGGCCCCGACCTGCATGGCTGGGTGTACAGCCTCAAAGACGGCATCATCCATCCTGTATTTGAAATGAAAGCCGGGGCTGATATAGATCCTATATACAGGTTTGACAACATATAAAAGCTGGAAAATTGTCAGGTTGAAAAGTCCTGGGACAACTCAAAACTTACAACTTACAAGTCCTTTTTTTAACCTGTTCTCGGTATGGCTGCCGGCTGGCAAGTACACTTTAGATAAAACTTTTCTCAGCTATAGCTTTTTTTAAAGCCCCTGCAACTGTTTGTATAAATTATCTTTTAGCTGAACCCTTTTTATTCTCAATCCGTTCAGCACTTCATCGGTAGTAGCTTCAGCACCATGTTCGATGCGATGAATATCATGGTCAACTTCGTGGTATTCATCAAATAGCTTGCGGAAATGCTGGTTACTGGTTTTTAGCTCATGTATCTTTTCCCTGTATTCGGGAAACTCATGCAGCAGATCGTGTTTTTCCATGTTGATCGTTTTTATCAAAACTATAGCAGGGGCTGTTGTTTCCGGTTGACAAAAAGCATTTATATAAATGATTGTTGTCATGAGCGCAGGATGCTGTTAGTGCTTATGATGCGGAGAGCTGCATTTGCTTTTGTGACAAAGGCGATAGTTATAATAATGTGCACTGATAATGAGGATCACTGCAGGGATTAAAAACCAGTTTTCTGCGCTGTGAAAAAACTGCTTCAAAAAGAGAAATACAAAACCTACAGCAAAAATTGCAATGGGTAAAAACGATCTGTGGTGTTTGATATATCCATGAAAAAGAGCATAACTGCCTACAACAAACGCAATCCCGATCATTATCCATTCAAAAACCAGGTTGTGAATAATATTGATACCAAATAAAGGAAGACTTGTTAAGACAAGCGGGAGCAATGCACAGTGAATGGCGCAGGCTAAAGAAGTGACAATCCCAATTACATCCCAATTAAATTTTGCTTCCATTTTTTTAAGGACTGCAAAGATAGCATTTTTGCAATAGTGTTGCAAGTTTTAAAATATCGGATAGTTAAAATAGCAAAGCTGGCGTTTCAGGCTGTAGCTTTGCACCAAATTTTCAGGAATGAAGCATAAATGGATATTGTATGTTGGTTTTTTTGCAGTGTTGTTTGCTGTTTATTTTATCATTGTTTATGGACAAACAGATATTGCCAAATCAAACCTTGCAGTTATAAGTGACGTAAAGCCGTTTTCTTTTACCAACCAGGATGGTAAGCCGGTTGGCAACAGGGAGATTGATGGTAAAGTATATGTAACAGAATTTTTCTTTACTACCTGTAAAAGTATTTGCCCGAGGATGAATGCCAATATGCGCCGGGTGTATGATAAATTTAAAGACAACCCGGATTTTATGATCATTTCCCACACTTGTATGCCTGAAACAGATTCGGTACCGGTATTGAAGAGTTATGAAGCAAAAATGCTTTCGGGTACACTTGTTCAAAAGCAGGATGGTTCTTACCGCCTTGAAGATGACAGTACTATAAAAAAAGCTGTACCAGTAAATACGAACTGGCAGTTTGTTACGGGTGATAAAAGACAATTGTACAATATGGCCAGGCATAGTTATATCATTGATAACAATAAAAAAGATACCCTGGCAAATATTGCCGACGAGTTTATACATACACAGTTGTTTGCATTGGTAGATAAGCAGCAGCGGGTAAGAGGTGTGTATGATGGTTTAAAGGAAGATGAAATACAAAAGTTGTTAAAAGATATAAAAGGTTTGCTGAAAGAAACGGCACAGAACAGGAGCCTGAATTAATTGTTGTATCCTAAACGAAAAACCATGGTAGTAATAGAAGATATTTTAAAAAAGAACCAGCTAAGTGTTACCGACGGAAGAAAGAAGATACTCGAGCTTTTTATCAGCAGCGAGGGCGCCCTGGCTCATGCCGACATTGAAGAAAAAACAGGTGAAAATTTTGACAGGGTAACGGTATACCGTACACTGAATACATTTGTTGAAAAAGGAATCATACACCATATACCCACTACGGATAATTCCATTTTGTATGCTTTGTGCAAAGACAATTGCGAAGCCGGTCATCACCACGATAACCATGTGCATTTTATCTGCGATGTATGCAACAAAACCATTTGCCTGGATGAAGTAACGGTACCCACAGTACAGCTGCCGGAAGGCTTCCGGCCATCGCATGCAGAGATGGTGGTGAATGGGGTTTGCGGGGATTGTAAGTAATTAATGACTCACCTTATCCAGCTCCACTTTCACAAAATCCATCAGCTCTTTTATCACTGCAGGAGAAAAATCAAATTTCAACCCTGCGGTTTCGTATAATTGAGGAAGCGTAGCGGTGCCCCCAAGAGCTAACACATTGCAGTAGTTATCCAGTGCCCGCTCTGGGTTTTGCTTATACTGCATCCACATACCAATAGCACCCAGCTGTGCAATACCATACTCAATATAATAGAAAGGCACTTCAAACAAATGCAACTGGCGCTGCCATGCATTGCTTCGGTATGTTTCAAGGCCGCTGTAATCAACAGTGCCTTCGCTGTATTCACCTAAAATTGACATCCATTGTTCGGTACGCTGTTCATTGGTATGCCCGGGGTTTGCATACAGCCAATGCTGGAATTTATCGATGATTGCTATCCAGGGAAACAGGGTGATCACTCTTTCCAACTGGTGTTCTTTTGCCCTTCTTAGTTCTTCTGCATTATCAAAAAACACATCCCAGTATTCCATGCTGAACAGTTCCATAGCCATGCTGGCCACTTCAGCAATTTCCATCGGGTATTCTTTAAAACCAGTAAGCTTTAATGGGTGTGCCAGAAAAGAATGTACTGCGTGGCCGCCTTCATGCACCATGGTGGTTACATCATGCATCTGCCCCGCAGCGTTCATAAAGATAAAGGGAGCACCGCTTTCTGCTAACGGGCAGTTGTATCCGCCGGGAGCCTTACCCATCCTGCTCTCCAGGTCGAGATGTTTTATCTCCTCCATTTTTTTGATGCAATCGCCAAAGAAGGGACGGAGTTTTGTAAAACAGGCAATGGTTTTTTCTGTAAGATCTTTACCTGTTGTAAAAGGCGTTAGTGGTTTTACGCCATCCTGTTCTGCTTCCACATCCCAGGGACGTAATGTTTCCAAACCTAATTTTTCTTTTTTCTTCTGGTAAATGATCTTTACTAACGGTGTTACATGCTGTTTTACCGCTTCATGAAAAGCAAAACATTCTTCTTTACCATAATCAAACCTGCCCAGTTCCTTAAAACGGTAATCGGTATAATTGCCGAACCCTGCATTGGCTGCCAGTTCGTTCCGCTTTGCCATGAGTGTATTAAACAGTTCGTTCAACGGTGCTTTATCCTGTAACCTTCTTTCCTGTATTTTGCGGTAAGCTTCTTCTCTCAGATTCCTGTCGGGATTCTCTAAAAATTTCGCAGCCTGCTGAAGCGTATATTCCTGGCCGTTAATGGTAACCGTCATCTTACTGCTGATAACACCAAACTGTTGTTGCATCACCGCCAGTTCACTCTGCAGCGGAATATTTTCTTCCCGGAACAATTCAATATTTTTTTTGATGCTGCGGAGATAGGTGAAGTACTCTTTTGACTGCAATGTATCCACCAGCGGATGATGTACTAGTTTTTTATTCAGCGTATCTGCATATTGCTGAATATGCGGTTGTATAGCAGTACAGAAAAAATTAAACGATTCTTCCAGCGAGGGGTCCGTGGTATCGCAGGTCATTTTAATCTGGCGCCAGCAGGCATCTTCACTCACAACAGCTTCCAGTTCGCTTAATTGCAGCAGCCACTGTTCCAGTTCGTCTTTAGTATTGACCTCCTTTTCCTGTAATGATTTGAAATACGGTTCAATACTGTTCCAATCGGAGAGAACAAAATCAACCGGCACAAAATGACGGGGTAATTTTTGAATGTCTGCTGTGTACATACCCTAAATCCCTAAAGGGACTTTTATAGTTTAAAAATGTTTTGTCTCTTTTACTTCAGGTAAGAGACATGCTCAATTGAACGCTTGCCTTTAAGCCCCTTTAGGGGTTTGGGGCATTGTCTTACGCCATCTTCCTCGGTGAATTGATCTTTTTAGCAGGCGCCTGTTTGGTGTTTACCTGCTTGGGTTCGGCAGATTTTGCTTTGGGCAATTCATGTGCCGGAGCATCTTCAGCAGGGGTGTCAGACAGTTTGATCTCAATATTATTCGCCTCCAGCAATGCCAGCCATTTTACCATTTTCTTCATATCACTGGTGTACACCCTTTCAAGGTCGATGGTGGGATATACTTTTTCAAAATATGCTTTCAGGGCTTTGGTGTCGTTTACATCCGGACGTTTCTCCTTGCTTTCCTTCATCGCAGTAAGAATATCCACCAGGTTTACATTGTCACTGGTTGTATAGATCTCAATGCTTTCCAAATGAGAAAAGCTATGCTGCCGGCTGCTTACAAACTTGGTTGTTTTATCTTCCAGCGAACGCACGATCCCACCATCAGCTTTAGAAGCCATCAATTCAAACAATCCGCCTAAGCCGGTTATAGATACCAATTTATTGTACTCCATATAAAAAATTTTAGTGTTGCAAGATAAAGGGAAAAACGTAAATGTGGTGACCGCAAATTTCCGGCAGCTGTTTATACCAGGTTAAAATTGAATGGCAGTTTTATTAATAAAAAAAGGCAGGGAGTTCCTGCCTTTTGCTGTTTACCAAAATAAATACTTTAATTGCCGATCCTGCTTATCTCGTCGTCCATATCATCATACTCCAGTTGCAGTCCGCCATGGTACTTATAGGTGAAGTTGTACACCACTGCATACAAAATACCGATAATAAAGCCTACAATACCATAGATAATCGGGAGCAGAATGATCATAAACAAGCTCCCACCCAGCATAGCCCCGCCAAAACTGGTTCCCATTCCTATCAAGGAAAACAGCAGCATGAAGGGAACAAAAATGATTAAGATGAGTGCAACGGAAACAATGGCGGTTACCTTACCCGATTGCATCGGATCGATTCTTTTGATTCTTTTTGTTGACATGGTTTAAAAGTTTTTTCTAATATACAATTAAAACAAATATTAGCTAAAGCTTTTTGCGAATTTGTATAATAACATGCGGGAAATAGCGTCACATAATGATCAATTTTCGTCGAGGAGTTTTTTAATGGTTGCCTCCTCTTTTTTCCAGTCGTAGCCTTCCAGTTTCGTTTTAATCACTTCGCCTTTTTTATTTAATAAAAATGTGGTGGGAAAAGAATGAATGCCCAGCTCACCCAAGGGTTTTTCTGTTTTAGCAAAAACTATTTTATCAGTATCAAACCGTTTTCTGAAACCATTTACTTTTTCCTCCGGTTCATCGGAGATATAGAGTACAGTAAATTTGGGTGAATTAATACTTGCAGACAGATCATTCAGCCAACCCGTTTCCCTTGCACAATCTACACACCAGGTTTGATAGCAGGATACAATGACCACGCTTCCTTTGTAAGCATCAATACTGGTGGTTTGTTTGTTATCAAGCAGGGTTAACTGCTCCGAATGAAAACTCATTGCAGGAACAAGTAAATATCTTTTTACTAACCGGTAGCCAACAAAAGCAAGCAATAACAGGGCAATTATTGTTGTGAATTTTATCTTTTTCATTTTAACGGATTTCGTTTGTTAAGGCCGCTGTTCTCGGCTTTATTAAAGCGGTTTAAAAAAAACCGGAGAGTAATATCAGCCAATGGATTTTTTACTTTGATGTAATTAAACACCTGTCTTGGTAAAGCGCCTGCGTTTGCTTTGGCATCCCGGGCAGTTCGGCCCAGTTCTAATTTATCATATCCCTTTTCTATCATTTTTTCAATACCTGCAAACAGTATGTTGAAATACACTTTGTATTTTGTGTTGGCCTCATAATCCAGCCCGATAAAATGCGTTTCCATCTCTGTTGTGTAAAAAATAAAAGTGTAAAAACCAATCATTTTCCCTTCGGCATACAGGGCATAAAATTCAAAATTATCCTGCAGGTCTTTCTTGAGTTCATAGAAATAAGCCGTGTTAATGGTGCCGAGTTTTACCGTTTGTTTGTTTACCACATTCCAGTATAAGGGTTCAATGGAAGCAGCGTTTTGTTTAATGTCTTCAGCATTCAATTGTTTTATTTCTACTCCATTTAACGAAGCCATTATTTTTTTTGCCCGTTGCCTGTAATTCTTGTGCAGGTCATTTATATAATCATCCAGTTTGGTCCAGTGTTTTCTTCTTCCGATCTCCATCGTCACATCGCCGCTAAAAAAGCGATACCCCCAGAACCTGCAGCTTTGTTCAATAAATACATCATGGCAGTCTTTTACAATAATGCCGGCCGGTTTACCCTGTTGTTTGGTAAATAATTTAATGGCATCAAATACCAGCTCCCGGTGGGCAGGTTCTTTAAAATAAAATCCCTGGTAATTGATCCTGAATAAATGACCACAGGCAAGGATATAGAGTTTTTTAGGCAGGAAACATTTGATCAATTTGGCTGTAGTGGCACTGCCGTTGCCGAAATTCAGATGCCTGTGCTGGAAACAAAATTGCTGCAGGTAGAGTACACCTATGAGTTTTTCTTTTGCAAAAACCTGTACATAGCTGGGTTCAATATCAGCCACGGCAGCTTTTTCAAAAGCGAGCAGGTGCCTGCTATGCAAATGATGGTCTGCAGGCAGCAGTGCATCCCATTCTTTCGCAATATCCAAAATATGTTTTGCTATTGTAATGTGTAGTTTCAACCGGCAGCTTTATACAAATATCTGCAAACGGCGGTCAATCCATGCAAATAAAAAATGCCGGGCTGCAGCAGCACCGGCGTCAAAAAAAGCAGGATGAAAATATTTTTACCAGCTTAAAGCAATGCCTTCTTCTGTCATCAGTTGCCGCAGGTTGGTGAGTGCATGTTTCATGGTGTCTAATGCGGTAGTAACACTGCATTTCATTTTGGCGGCAATATCCCTAAAGCTGGTGCCGGCATAGTGGCTCAATATCATTACTTCTCTTTGTTCCTGCGGAAGCTTGTTTATCATGTTCCTGATCTTGGTATGACTGTCATAATATATTTTTCCAGGCAGGTTTTCGGGATGCGCTGCAACAACATCATTATTGCAATGAACGGCAGGGGCAGCATTCATATTTAATTTAAAATTATACTCCATACATAATTGAGATGCTACTTCAGACGCCCATCGCAAGAACGTAGTGTCTTCCGGGTTCTTGCCCGCAATCACATTATTCATAATTCGCACAAATACATCCCTGAAAATTATCTCCGCAGCATATTTGTCTTTTACGGCTGCATAAACCGTATTATAGATCCTGTCTTTATACAAGTCGGTGAGTGTTGCCAGGGCTACCGGGTTATTACTCAGGTAAAACTGTAACAGTTTCTCATCGGGCATTTCCATTGGGTTTTTCATCAGGGTAAATTTTGGCTTTATAGGTTACAATCACGGTGTAAAGGTTGG
>ENA-UOWO01002055-UOWO01002055.1-activated-sludge-metagenome-genome-assembly--contig:-NODE-2055-length-25583-cov-17.131307_pt1 | contig 25583 bp, 23 predicted proteins | sample MGYA00238148_ERZ761564 | MGnify/ENA primary metagenome ERZ761564 (study PRJEB28885, sample SAMN05720194) | activated sludge metagenome | isolation source: Anaerobic digester | place: USA... | reverse complement strand
CTTTATAAACATTTTTGTCATAAAATATATATTATAAGAACATTCTCTCGTTCTTTTCCGAGTGTTTCTTTTGAAGAAAAACTCTGCCTCAGTAGCTCAGTGGTTGGAGCAATCGACTGTTAATCGATAGGTCGTAGGTTCAAATCCTACCTGGGGCGCATTTTAATTTACTCTTATAAAAAGAACTATTTTTCAAATAAAATTAGAAATAGAAAGGGTTTAAGCAACTATCATTTCTTTTTTTGGTTTTGGTGGAGTTGTTGTTTCGTCTAAAACTTTTTGCTTAACCATTGTTACTTCTTTCTTGCCTTCTGGAGTATAGATTGCTCCTTCATCAAGCTCAGCAATTACTTTAAATACAATTTTAACTTCGCCGTCTGCAGTTCCTTTAATCAGAACACCACTAACTGCGTGTATTTCGTCTCTTGCAATAGAAATGTGAAAGTCTCCCATATACTCTTTTTCCTTAATCTTTGTAAAGTCCCCAGAAACGCTTTTAATAGAACAAGGTTCAGCATATTCTCTTTGTCTTAAGGTTCCAGTTCTAGTTGTTGCAACTTTTACGGTTCTTAGCTTTCCGTTTGCAGAGATTAGGCTTGCTTTTTTAACATTATTTTGAATAAATGCGTTTTCTACACACTCAACTACTTCATCGCCATCATCTAAAACAACTTCAAGCATGGTATTGTTTGTTTCTGCAGTATCTGCAACTCTACTTTTTATCATATTATCACATCTCTTATTAATTTAATATATTATATATAATATATCTACAATTAGTTTATAAAGCTAATTATGTTCTTTTTTTCAATAACTCTAGAAATTATTTCTTTATATATTGGAGCATAAGGAATAATCTTGATTTTTGTTGAAAGCTTGCTTTTTGGAGAAGAAAAAACATAGATTTCCTTGATTATTGAATCATTTAATCTTTCAATTGCATTTTCGCTAAATAGCCCGTGTGTTGCAATTAAATAGATATTTTTTGCGCCTTTTAAAGCCAAGAAGTTAGCAAACCGAATTATTATTTCTCCAGAAGCAATTCTGTTTCCAACAATTAAAACATCTTTGTTGTTTACGGTCTTATTAATTTCAAAACCATTTTCATTATTCTCATCAATCTTGTTTACATAAACAAAGTCGCAGCTAATTACTTTAGAAATTTCTGTTGCTCTTTCTTTTAGTTCATAGTCTACAGTAGTTACTACCAGAGAAGGATTCTTCTTGAATTTTTCTTCTATTATTCCTGAGAATATTTTTTTAATATTGATATTATATACTGGTATTTTAAAAGCATTAACAAGCTGTGGCGAAAACATATCGAAAGTATATATTGAAGTTATACCTGATGTCTGAAACAATCTAACTAACAGATTAAAATTAATTTTATTAACTTGCTCGTCTGGTATTCTAGTGTATGGCAGATAAGGAAGTATTAAATGTATGCTTTTAGCGCCTAATTTTGTTAAAGAATCAGAAATAAAGAATATCTGCATAATCGAATCATTAACTGGCGGTATGATATTAAACAATAAAAGTATTTCTTTTTGCTGAACATGACTCTTAATATCTACAAGAGTTTCTGAATCATTAATCTTTTTAACATCCATATGCCCTAAAGGGATATTTGTTTCAGAAGCAATAACTGTGGCTAGAGACATGTCTTTATTTGTAGCAAATATTAAATAGTTTGTTTCCATATATCTATATTATTTTGTAATCCTTTTAAAATTATGTGTTTTTCGGGAAATTCACAAAAAAACAGATAATCGGGTTTTATAAATCTCAAAAACCAGAAAATCTATTAAATGTATCTAAAATTAAAGGATTCAAAAGAAAAGATAGAAACAGATTTTTTTAGTAATTGCTATCACAATTTTGATAAAAAAGATATAAATGTATTTAATTGTATAAACTGCACAGATGCCCCTTGTATTACTGCCTGTAAGCAAGGAGCAATAACAAGAACAGAAAACGGCATAGTGGTTATTAATTCAAAGATATGTAATAAATGTTTAGAATGTGTAAGTTCTTGTCCAAATAACGCTATTGTTGTAAAGAATGGGATTCCTAGAAAATGCGATCTGTGCGTTAATAATTCTTTTCTTATGCCTTGTTATTATGCAAATAAAGAAGCACTAGAATTTATTGATGACACATATATTAGTTCTCTTCAAGCAATTTTGGATAAATATTTAGGATATATAATTACAACCGAAAAATATCAGCGAGCCTTATCTTTAGATGGGAAAGTATTAGAAACCACAGACAACAAACAAAAATATATTCTAAGATATCAAAGGCTATCAAGAGAGGAAATAAAAGTAATTAATGATATTCTAGATTCTTATAAATTTAAAACACTTGAAGAAACAGCAAATGAGATTTCAGTAAGAAATGATTTGGAGGACGAGCTTGTTGATTATTGTTTAAAGAATAATATTGAGCTTGATTCTGATCAATATCAATACTTAATAGATATGGCCTACAATAATCTTTATGAGTTTGGGCCGCTTTCGCAACTTCTTTCTGATTTTAATCTTGAAGAAATAAGTATTACTGGTATAAACTTACCAGTATTTGTTTATCACAGACATTATGGTTGGCTTGAGACAAATCTAAAATATGTTTCAGAACAGAAAGTAAAGGACTTAATTAATAAGCTTGGCTGGTATTCAAACAAATATATCACTTTAAAAAATCCAATAATGGATGCAACCTTAAAAGACCATACGCGGTTAAATGCATTAATCTCGCCAATTACAGACAGCGTGTCTTTAACCATAAGAAAGTTTTCTGAAAAACCGTTTACAATTTATGATATTTTAAAGTTTAATACTATAACAAGAGACGCACTTTCTTTTCTTAAGCTTGTTTTCTTAACTGATGCAAATGTTTTTGTTGTTGGTAACACCGGCTCTGGCAAGACTACAACACTTAATGCCCTCCTTAATTTTATACCAATAGATCAAAGAATTGTAATTGTTGAAGAAGTGCATGAGATAAATATTTCACACCCTCATAAAGTACAGATCACAGTAAATAAAGAGCTTGGAATAACTATGGATAATCTAATAATAAACACATTAAGGATGAGGCCGGACAAAGTAGTTATTGGAGAAGTAAGAACAAGAGAAGAATCTTTTTCTTTAATTGATTCTCTGCTTTCAGGTCAAGCAAAAGGCACCTACACGACCTTTCACGCACAGTCTGCAAATGATGCGATTTTAAGGTTGCTGTCTTATGGCGTTTTAGAATCAGATATTGGTGCAATTGATTTGATTATTACACAAAGGCGATATAATGAATGTGCTAAAGAACAAGATCAAATTCAAACAAAAGATAAAAGAAAAGTTTTTGAAATTTCAGAAGTTGATTTTATAGATAATAAGATAAAAATAAACAAAATATTTGAATATGATTTTAAAGTACAAAAGCTTGTTTTCAAGAATTTTCCAAAAAAGCTTATGCATAAATTTCAAGTTTCTTTTAATATTTCTTCTACAAAAGAATTAAAAGAAAGAATAAGGCAAGAGGAGCAAGAGATCTTTTCTATGCCCAAAATAAAAAAGCAGGGAAAAGATGCTAAAAAATAAAATAATAATAGGTTATGTAATTTTGTTTATATCAATAACTGTAATTTATCTTTTACTTGGCCAGATGATAGACACAGAAATAGATTATTTGATATATTTTCAAGCAGGTTTCTTTATTTTATATTTTTCAACAATTTTTTTTATAAAAAAAATAAAAGCACAGGATAATAAAACAAAAATACTAAGAGAGCTGCCGTTCTTCCTTAATACCCTTGCAAGCGATATAGAAAAGAATGTACCATTAAAGCTGGCTTTAGAGAATATATCAAGGCAGAATTCTACAATAGGAAAAAAGATAAGACAGGCAATGAATTTAGTTGTTAAGAAAGGTTATAACCTAGAATCGGCCCTGAAAGAAAGCACAAAAGACAACAAAGAGTTACAGAAAGCAATATATCAAATAAATGACATTCTCTCAAGTGGCACAACAAATAAAGCAGAAACCTTTAGAATTCTTTCAAATAATTTTTCAGAACAGCAAAGTATTGCAATCAAAAATTATTCTACAAAATTGAATTTTATTTCTCTAGTTTTTGTAGTGGTTTCTGCAATTGTGCCTGCGTTGTTCTTGATGTTTTTTCTTGTGGGTAGTAATTTCTTTGAAATAAGCATTTCTAAAATTGGGGTTATCATGATAACGGTTGTATTTTTTCCAATAATTGACATGTTTATTTTAATGTTTATGAGATCAAATTTGGTGTAAATGATAAACACAAAAATAATTATTCAAGCAGGCCTAAGCTTAGTTTTTTTCTTAGTATTATTATTTACACTAAAAAGTATTTACTTGTGTTTGATTGTTGTTATTTCAGGAAATATAATTTATTACATATTAGAAGCAATATTAAAAAAATATTTTTTAAGCCAGAAAAGAAAAACTTTAGAGAATGCATTGATTGACGAAGTTTTGCTTTTAGCTAGTCAACCAAAAGCAAACGACTTAAAGCAGATTTTAGGTAAGCTTTCTGTTTCAAAGCACATAATAATAGAGCGAGAGTTTAAGCAAATACAAAGAAAAGTAGAAGCTGGCCACAATATTCGAGAATTATTTTTAGCGCTTTCAAAAAAATATAGTTCAGAGATACTTGATAGGTTTCTTGAGCTTTTATTAAATTCAGTAACCACAGGAACTGTCTCTGTAGCAGACTACAGAACATTTTCAAGTAATTTCTTAAAATCTAAACAGTTGATTGATGAAAGGGCTTCTGCCCTCTTGATGCAGAAATACACAATTATCTTTGCAGGCGGTTTAATAGTTCCAGGAATATTAGGAATAGTAATAAGTTTAGTAAAAAAATTAACCAGTAATCTTGACTTCTCGTTATTGCAAACCATTCAAGGAGAAGCAATTGCCAGTTCTGGTCTTTTTAATGTTTGTTATATTTGTTCTATCGTTTATATTATTGAGTATATAATTATTTCTTCTATATATTTAGGAATGCTTGAATCAGATTTAAAAAAATCAATAATCTATCTTTTGTTTATTTTGCCAATAGCTATTGGTATTTTCTTTATAAGCCCTACAATAATTTAAGTTTAAAATCTTATTGGTTCTTTATTTTATAAGAATAAACATGTTTGAAACACTTTTTTCGTATTTTCTAAATAACATAAACTATTTTTCTATATTTATACTTATGACTATTGAAAGCTCGTTTATCCCTTTTCCATCAGAAGTCATAATGATACCTGCGGGCTATCTTGTTGTTGTTGGAAAATTAAATATTTTTCTTGCAATATTTTTTGGAATGCTTGGCTCAATTGCAGGAGCAGTTATAAATTATGTTATTGGTAAATATCTCGGTAGAGAGATTATTCTTAAACACAAAAAGTTTCTTTTTATTAATGAAAAACATCTGCGCACTACAGAAAATTATTTTAAAAGAAATGGGGTAAAAACTACTTTTATCGGAAGACTAATACCCGTAGTTAGGCAATATATATCATTGCCCGCAGGTTTTGCGAATATGAATTTTGGAAAATTTGTATTATTTACGTCATTAGGTGCAGGAATCTGGGTTGCCTTTTTAACTATTTTAGGCTATTCTATTGGCCAATCGGCAGCACAAAGCATAGTGCACACATTAAATATCATACTAGTGTTTATTGTAGTTGTTGCAATTGGTGTATTTGTGTTCTATAAGATATCAAAAGCAAACAAACATTAATATATATAAACATTTTGTAGACTAAATATATTATATTTAATCGAATTTTAGCCCTAGTAGTCTATCGGTTAGGATGCAACCCTGTCGAGGTTGCGGGACGGGTCCGACTCCCGTCTAGGGCGTATCAGAGCTGGTTTCGGTCTCATTAAAAATCTCTGATTTTTTAGGACCCTAAAAAGTCTTTGACTTTTTTTGAAATTCGCACCCAACGGATTTCGTGCTTATGCACGATGAAACCTGATTTTAAATATATTTAAAAGATTATATATACTAAATAATAATTAGTTGATGACTATGATTACTGGACTTGCAATATTAGATAAAATGGTGTGGGGAAATACCATCTCTACATATTTTTTGTTTATTCTTTTTATAGTTGTAGGAATAATTTTTATTAAACTTACAGCAAAATCTTTTAATTATGTTTTTAAGAAGTTAGAAGACAAAATAAAGAAATACGAAATTCTATTTCATATTCTAAGACATCCAGAACCATTATTGTTTATTATCTTTGTTGCAATTTTAAGAAATTCAGCAAAAGTTTTCCATACAACAACCACTCTTGCGATAATTATTGAAAAATTGGCATTTACATTGTATGTATTATTTGCAGCGTGGTTCATAATTAAAGTATTAATAACAATTATAGAAAAATATCTAGGAAAATATGCTGGAGAAGTTGAACAAATAAAAAGATTTGATTATCTTAAACCTTTAATAAAAACGCTTGTTAAAATTTTTATTTTTGTTATTGCAATATTGCTTATTATTTCAAATCTGGGATATAATGTTAATGGATTAATTGCAGGTCTTGGAATTGGCGGTATTGCTATAGCTTTTGCCTCTAAAGAATTACTTGAAAACTTCTTTAGTGGTTTAATTATCTACACAGAAAGACCAATAAAAGTTGGAGACACCATAAAAGCAGATAGTGGTGATGTCGTTGGTACTGTGCAAGAGATTGGAATAAGAACTACAAAAATTAAAACATTTGATGGAACAATGCAGACAGTTCCAAATAGTAAACTTTCAGGAACATCATTAGAAAATATTACTGAAATGCCTGCCAGAAGAATTGTTGCAACATTATCTTTATCAAGCAAATCTTCAGTTGAGCAAGTTGAAAAGGCAAAGAAAATAATTGAGCAAGTAATACATAAAAAACAGAAGACAAAGGAAATAAACGAAGAATTCCATGTTTTTTTTGATAAGATTTCTCAAGTTTCTTTAGATATAAACTATATTTATTGGATAAATAGAGACATAGACTACTGGGAACAAATGGCAGTTAAAGACTTTGTTAATTTAGAAATAGTAAAAGAACTAAATAAAGCAAAAATTGAACTTGCTAATTTTAAAATATAAAAACATGTTATTATGGTAAACAATACTCCAGAAACCGAATTTGAAAATCCAAACGATTTTTATACAAATGTTGAAGCAAAAAGATACGATTCTAATTCTGGTATGAAAAAAACACAAACAGAATTAACAAGTATTGTTCTTAATCTATTTTTAGAAGAAACAAAAAATCATTCAAAAGATATTTCTGTTCTTGACATTGGTTGTGGCACTGGTTTTTCTTTAGAGTTTTTAAAAGCAAATGGCTATAAGAACTTGACTGGAATAGAACCAGCAAAAGAGATGTTAAAGATAGCCAAAGATAAAAAATTTAATTGCTATCTTGGCGGTTTTTTGGAATTCCCAAAAGAAATAACAAACCATAAATTTGATTTAATTATTTCTGTTTCTGCACTTCAATGGATATTAACTAACAAGCAGGATATGGAAATAAAAAATACAATTAAAATTTTAGGAAAAGACCTAAAATTATTGTTAAAAGAAAAAGGGCTTATTTTGATTCAGTATTATCCACCAAGAAAAGAAACACCAGAAATTCTAATATCTAGTTTTGAAAGAGCAGGCCTAAAAACAGAAGAATATCTTTATAATAAAGGCAACAAAAAGAAAGAAAAGCACATACTTATTCTTGAAAACAAACCATAAATTCTGTATTTTTTTGCCTTTATTAAAAGTAAGCTTTAAATACCTAATTATAATTATATACTATAGTTTAAAACAAATAATTAGGTGTAATTATGAAAAAAATAATATTTACAATTATGGCTTTAATTTTAGTTGCAGGACTTGTCTTTGCAGAAGATTACGTAACTCTTAAAACAGAGAATTATAATGTTAATATAGAATCTCCTTTATCTATGAATCTATTAAGCGACTATAAGGTTAATCCAGAATCAATAAAGATTAGAACAAACGAAAATGTAAGCATTATAGGCGGGCAATCTCTAATTTCAAGATATGATTTTACAAATAAACTTGATTATTCTGTAGTTGGAAGATATGAACTAGACACTGGAATAACAGACAAAGAGCAACTAAAGAAAATTGGAGTCTATGTTGCAGACGCTTTACCAGAGATTGATTGTGTTTCGAAATCAGGAGAGATATTAGTATACAATGGAAAAAGGATAAGCATTATCAATAATGAAGAAGAAGCAGACAAAGAACAACTATATTTGTGTTATATTCTAAAGACAACAGGCTATACTTTCGAATCAGGCAAATTAATATTAGATATGGAATTAGAACCAAAATCTAATGAAAAATATATTTTGTTTGTAACAACCCCTACACTTTCCTTAGAAAACTCAAATTTACAATTTCAAGATTCTATAAAGATAAAGGAAACTCAAGAATTACAAGAGATACCAGTAACAACAGCAAACACAGAAAATTCAGAAGACCTTAAAGACATAGATTCATATAATAAGCAAATAACCTATACCAAAGCAAATTCAAACTATAATACAGTTGATGTAGTAACTGGAGAAAAAACAACAAGCACAGCAGATAAAACACAAGAAAACTTATCAGAAAAGTCCAGCAGCTTAAAAAGCAAAGCAACAGCGTTACTTACATTTACCCCAAAAAATCTAATGATAATTGGTGCCGGTATTTTAGCAGTAATTGTTCTAGCATTAATAATGTATTCAAGAAAGAAGAAAGACCTTTCAGATATGCATTAAAATATAAAATTTATATTTAAACCATTTCTTTTTATATATTTATATTCTATAATAATATATTATATTTTAGAGTGATTATTAATGAGTACTTATAACTTCTTAGAAGCAGAAAAGAAATGGCAAGAGAAATGGGAGCAAGCAGGTATTGGTGCAGTTGAACCAATATCTGATAAACCAAAATACTTTATTATCTGGGCATACCTAACTGTTTCTGGATTTCATCATGTTGGACATATGAGGGGTTTTTCTTATGCTGATGCTATAGCAAGATACAAAAGAATGCAAGGCTTTAATGTGCTTCTTCCAGCAGGAGGACACGCTTCAGGAAACTCAGCAGTTGCTAAAGCTAAAAAGATAGCAGAGAAAGACAAAGAGACAATAGAGTATTACAAGGAAGCAGGACTAACTGACGCAGACATAAAAACAATATCAACTCCAGAAGGCTTTGTAAACTTCTTTTCTAAAAGATATGTTAAAGACTACAAAGACTTTGGGTTTATTGGAGATTGGCAAAGATTTACAGTAACAACAAATCCAGATTATAATAAATTTATAGAATGGCAATTTAAGAAACTAAAAGAACTTGGTCTTTTAATTCAAGCACCATATTATGCAACGGTTTGTGTTAACTGCGGGCCAGTAGCAGTTGATCCTTCAGAGATGGATCTTAGTAAAGGCGGGACTGCAGAAAAGAACGAGTATACAATTATCAAGCTTCAATTTGAGCAACCAAACCAATTTATTGTAGTAGCAACACTTAGACCCGAAACAATGTTTGGACAAACAAATGTTTGGCTTGATCCTAATGTTAATTATGTAAAGATTTCTGTTGGTAAAGAAATTTGGATTGCAAGCAAAGAATTTGCAGATAAACTTAAATTTCAGAAAGATGAAAACGCAGTAATTGTTGGACACGTTTCAGGAAAAGAACTACTTGGCAAATATTGTATGGCGCCCTATGTCAACAGAGAGATAATTATCCTTCCATCAAGATTCTGTGATCCAAATGTAGGAACCGGAATTGTTACTTCAGTTCCTTCAGATTCTCCAGCAGATTATATTGGCCTTTGTGATCTTAAAGCTTCAGAAGCAGAATGTAAAAAATATAATCTTGATTATAACAAGATAAAAGAAATAAAATTAATACCAATAATCAAATCAAAAGACTTTGGAGAGTTTGCAGCAAAGGAAATTTGTGAAAAATTTGGAATTAAGTCTCAAGACGATACAGAGAAACTAGAGCTTGCAAAAAAAGAAGTTTACAAAAAAGGATTTCACACAGGGGTTCTTCTAGACACTTGCGGAAGCTTTGCAGGAATGAAAGTAGAAGATGCAAAAAACAAGATGAAAGAAGACCTTATATCCAAAAATCAAGCAGACATTTTCTATGACTTGTCTGAAGAAGTAATCTGTAGATGTGGTGGAAAAGTTGTTATAAAGAAAGTTCCTGATCAATGGTTTATAGATTATTCAAATAAGCAATTAACAGAAAAAACAAAAAAACACATAGAGAAGATGACTCTTCTTCCAGAACAATTTCAACAAAACCTTCCTGGTATTCTTGACTGGTTTGGACCAAGAGCTTGTGCTAGACAAGGAAGATGGCTTGGTACAAAATTGCCATTTGATGAAAGTTATACAATTGAACCAATAGCGGACAGCACACTTTATCCAATCTATTATCTTGTAAGCAAATATGTTAATTTAGGACAACTAAAAACAGAGCAATTGACAGAAAATTTTTTTGACTATGTTTATCTAGGGAAAGGAAAAGCAGAAGATACAGGTATTTCAAAAGATTTGATAGAACAAATAAGAAAAGAGGTAGAATATTGGTATCCTCTTGACATTAACCTTGGAGGAAAGGAACACCAGACAGTTCACTTTCCAGTTTTTTTGATGAATCACGTTGCAATACTTCCAGAGAAATATTATCCAAAAGGAATATTTGTTAACTGGTGGGTTGTTTCTAAAGTTGGAAAGATTTCAAAATCAAAAGGCGGAGTAAGAAGTCTAAGTGATGAAGCAAAAACATATTCAGTGGATGCCATGAGGCTCTTCTATGCAAACATTGCTAATCCTTTCGTAGATATTTCTTTTGAAAAAGAAGACTTAATCAACTATAAGCAAAGACTTGATAGGATTTATAATTTTGTAGAAGAGATTATTGAATACAAAGACAACAACAAAGACACAAGGCTTGATTCTTGGATAGAGTCAATATGGAATATAAGATTAAAGTCAATAACTGAAAATATGGAAGTAATAGAGTTCAAGAACACCACAGATGACATTTACTTTAATTTCTATAATGATATTTCTTGGTACAGAAACAGAGGCGGAAGCAATAAAGAGCTTCTTAAAGTTATATTAAAACAATGGGCGCTAACAATGGGGCTTTTTACGCCCCACTTAGCAGAAGAGCTAAACGAAAAGCTTGGAGTCAAAGAACTAGTCTCAACTTCAAGTTTTCCAAAAGCGAATAATCAAAAGATAAATCATCAGATAATAGAAGAAGAAAAAAGAGTAGAAAAGACAATATCTGAAATTAGAAATGTAATGAAGATGTCTGGAGTTGAAAAGCCAAAGAAAATTACTCTTTATATTTCTGAAAGCTGGCAATATAATTTCTTCAAGGAACTTAAAGACGAAATCGAAGTAAAGCAGAATAGAAATGTAAAAGAACTAATGCACAGTTTCTTGGACAAATATCCAGAGCACAAAGAAACAGTAAATAAAATAGTAACTTCAGCAATTAAAAATCCAAGTGTGCTTTCTGTTCCTGATTGTCAAAGCAAAGAATTTTCAGTATATATGTTTGCAAGAGATTTCTTCTCAAAGTGTCTAGAATGTAATATTGAAGTAATAAAAGCAGACGGCTGTACTCATCCTAAAGCAAAAGCTTGTCTTCCAGGAAAAGTTGGAATTCTTGTAGAGTAAAGCAATATTTATAAATCCATCAATTAATAATATTACTAAAAACGGTGAAAAAATATGCCACTATTAAAACCAAGAAGAACAAAACCACAATCTGCAAAGAAGATAATAGAAAAGATAGTAAAACAAAAAAGACAAGTCAATGATAAAAATCCTGCAGTGGTGTTAAAAGTTCCAAAAAAAGAATTAAAATACTCAGAATTAACAGAGCAAAAAGATGCATATTATGATGTAACTAAAGATGTAAACAGATATAAATCAAAAACTGATTTTGAGAAGATTGAGCACATTAAAAAAAGCATACAAGTAGATGCTAAAAAGAAATTTGGGAATTCTACGTTAATTCAGATTAAAGATAATATAAGAGATTCAAGAGCGAAATTTATACCCAATTCTCTCCCTAGAAGAAGTAGTGTTCTTGGGATTATAAATGCAGTTAAAAAAAATGGCCTTAATCAGTTTGCAATTGCAGTAACAGATGTAAAAACCGGAAAAGTAATGGGCTATACGGTTATTGGAGTTTCTAAAGCTGCTATTGAAAGTCATAAAAAGAACTACAATTATGAAACAGAAACTAGATTTAATTCATTTATTGATAATTTTATTGGAAAGTCAGAGCACCCTGAGCAATATTACGAACAGGCACTAAAAGAGATATTTGGTTTTAATATAAAATATTTAACAATGCCTGGTTATGAAATTGATTCATCTACTAGAGATTTTAGAAGAAAAACCCTAAAAGAAATAATAATAATTAAAAAATAATAAAACATGTCAAAAATAAGGTTTGAAGATATGGTTCCAAAAGAAGTTTATTCTGTCTTTTTTAATGCTATAACTAATAGAGAAGGAAAGATTATTACAACTACTATCGATGGATTAAAAAAACCAATATTTGTTCTTAAAAGAAATCCATTTAATGAAAAACTAGTTATGGATTTAGAGACCTTATCAATACATCAAATTAAAACTCTCTTTGGAAGAATTGTAAACATAAATAAAGTATTAGATATTAGAGAAACAAACAATGAAGCACACAAAGACAAATTTAAAGAAGAACTAGGAAAGCTTTCTAGTAAGTTTTCAGAAGACATGAAAAGTGCCTTTGTTCAAAAAATGCAAAAAAAAGCAGCAGCAAAAAGAGAACTAAAGAACAGAGAGTTTAGACCTAGAGAACTAAAAAGAGAATTAAAACCAAAGATAAAACCTAAAAGACCAATGGTTAGAAGATCAATTGCAAAATAATCTTATTTTCCAGAAACAATTTCTATAACGTCATTGTTCTTTAGTTGATGTTCTTTACCAAGAAGCATCTTTGTTTTTACATCAATTGCTTTGATAAAGTTGTCTCCAAAGTCTGTATGAAGCTTGTAAGCAAAATCAAGAGTTGTTGAGCCAGGAGGCATCAGAAAACAATCAGGTAAAACATTTCCATTCTTGTCCTTTAGGCTTTTTGTGCCACCAGGGTAGATTGCTAAATACTTTAAAACATCAAAGGCGCATTTATCCAAAATTTCTTGAACACCTGTTGAGCCATAAACATCAAGAATATTATTTTGAACAAACTCTAGTCCTTTCTTTTGTTTTTCAGGTACATCTTCTTTTAGAATCTTGAAGGTATTACTTCCTGGAAGATAATCAATCATTTTATTCTTGTCTGCGTTTTTCAAGGCCAGTTCACTTTCTGCAGAACAGCCAACAATAATTAATTGTGGAAATTTCTTTTTCAAAGTTTCAAGTCTTTCTTTAGAACCAGGCATATCAATTTTGTTTGCAGCAATAACAATTGGTTTTGTTGTTTCTCTAATCTTTCTTGTAAAACTCCAAAGTTCATCTTCTGTCCAGGCGATTATTTCTTTCTCAAAGAGCCCAAGGGATTTAAGAGTTGATTCTAATGTCTTTTCTGAAATTCCCATACCGCTCATGAAAGAAAGAAGAGTATTAAATGTTTTTGTTTTTCGCAGTTGCTGTTCTCTTCCAAGCTTTTCAAAATTCTTTTTATAGATTCCATAAAGCCAGTTTTCAATTTCTGTTAAAAGAAAAGAAATCTCGTTAGCTGGATCATAAGAGCCAAGAGCAACAGGCTTTCCTTCTTCGTCAGTTGAACCAGAGATATCAATCACTTGTATTAAAACTTCTGCTTGGTAAAGATCTGTTAGAAATTTATTACCAAGGCCTCTGCCTTCACTAGCCCCTGGAACAAGACCAGCCACATCAATGATATCAACATTAAGAAATCTTGTGTGTTCCTTACAATAGCCATGTCTTGGATTACACTGGGTATTAAAGAAAGTATCAACGCAAGGGTTTCTTACAAAGCCAATTCCCTTATTAGGATCAATGGTAGTAAAAGGGTAGTTAGCAGCTTCAGCATCCATTAAAGTAAGTGCTTTAAAAAACGTAGTTTTACCAACATTAGGTTTACCAACTATTCCTATAATCATATAATTCACATTAATTTATCCAATATATAATATCTATTACAATATGTTTATTAAATAATATAAATTTTTATTATAAATAAATAATTAAAAAACCACAGAATAAGGATAATGGTTGCTTTTTTTGGCATCAAATTACTTTTAAACGTTTTATTTCTAGTAAAAGGGGTCCAGTCTTGCTCTAAATCAAAATAAGCCAGATTTTATCTTTATTTTAGAAATAAAGCAAGAATAAGGCAGAATTGGCGATCTATTTATAAACCTATGCTAACATATATTAGATATTCCGGCTAAGTTCTTTTAGCAAGGAATTCGACCGTTTTAAATTTTTTAGAACAAACCTTGACGAAAAATATTCTCTATGGATATCTTTCGCATTTTATGTTTACGGGATGAGAGAGTAGTAATTTGTGCCATGTGTCAAGTTTAAACAAAATTTTGACCTATTATAAATGAGAGAAAAGTATTTTTACAAAAACTTTGGTTTTTTGTAGAGCTAATTAATGGATAACTTGGCTTGTAGACCGATGAAGAGCGTGGCAAGCTGCGATAAGCTTGGGGGAGATGCATGCAATCTTTGATCCCAAGATGCTCGAATTGTCCAAGGCGAAAGCTTTGGGTGGTAACCTAGGGAACTGAAGCATCTTAGTACCTAGAGGAAGAGAAAACAATAGTGATACCGTGACTAAGATCGACCGAAAGCGGTAGAGAACAAACCGAATCCTTTATAGTGATGTAAAGGAGATGTGGGGTTGTGTGACTTATTTACTTCTTGAAAACAAAATCGAAGATAGCTGGAAAGCTATACTACAGAGGGTGATAGTCCCGTAGATATAAGTATTTTGAGAAGATTTTTGAGTATCACGAGTACTGCGCGTTGGATATCGCGTAGGAAGCTTTGCAGGCACTTACTGCAAATTCTAAATATACTACAAGACCGATAGAGAATGAGTACCGTGAGGGAAAGTTGAAAAGTTCTCCTAACGGAGGGTAAAAAGCACTTGAAATTAATTAGCTACAGTTCGGGTGTGGCCTGAAAGTGTTGAAGGAGAGACGTGAGCGATTGTGGGTAACTGCAAAAGCGAGTTTTTCTGGAACAGGGTTACACTATCCGTCACGAAGCACGGGCGAGGGAGTATTTCTGAGTGGCAAGGCTTAAGTGAGTCATTCACAGAGCCGAAGGGAAACCGATTTTACGCAGATCTTTGGATTCAGGTAATTGGTGTTAACTGCGCCATTAGTCACTTGGAAATAACCCGAAACCAGATGATAAATTCCTGAGCAGGATGAAGGCAGCCGACTGGTTGCTGGAGGTCCGTAGTGGTTCTAGTCTAACTGTTCATGTGACTTGGGAATAGTACTGAGAGAGTAATCTAATCTGGTGCTAGCGGGTTCCTATCGAAATATCCCTAAGGATAGCCTAGCTGGAGATAGATAATATGGTAGAGATACTGATTAGAAAGTATCGGGAAGAAATTCTCGGCTTTCTTGTCAAACTCCGAATGTATTATCGTCGTTGAAGGCTGGAGTTGGGGTGGTCGGGTAAGCTGATCTTCCTAAAGGGGAAAAACCCAGACTGTGATTAAGGTCCTTAAGTACTAGCTAAGTGTTAACTGGAAGGGAGTGTTTATCCTAAGACAATTGGGAGGTTGGCTTAGAAGCAGCCACCCTTTAAAGAGTGCGTAATAGCTCACCAATCTAGGATAGATGCCTTGAAAATTAACGGGGCTAAGCTAGTCACCGATATCATAGAACACATGTTAATGTGATTTGATAGATAGGTGCTTTGGTAGAGTAGAAGTTGGGGCGTAAGTTCCGGTGGATCTGCCAAAGATATGGATCCTCGCGATAGTAACATCAAAGAAAAGTGAGAATCTTTTCCGCCGAAGGGGCAAGGGTTTCTTAGCACTAATCTTTAGCTAAGAGTAAGTCGATCCTAAGATCTTTCGTAAGACGACGAGATCGAAAGGGAAACAGGTTCATATTCCTGTACTGATAAAACACGTGTGGTAACGCAAGTATAGTTTTTAACGTTTTTGGCAAGGTAGAGTGTGCTTGTCTTGCACATCTAAATACTACAGATCTGTGGAGAATCATAATGATGAGAAGCAGATTAAAGGTATGAAGGGGAGAAATCTTCTATCGAGGCCAAGGACCCCTGAAAAGAAAACTATGCAGTGTTTTATTAATCGTACCAAGAACCGAGAAAGGTGTCCCTAGCTGAATAGGCTCAGGCGTAATAGGATAATTAAACTTAGGGAATTCGGCAACATTGGCCCCGTATCTTAGGTATGAGGGGTGCTTACGGTTGAGTAAACTGTAAGTCTTAGTAACAAGGATAGTCCGACTGTTTATCAAAAACACAGGTGACTGCTAGCCGGAAACGGTGCGTATAGTCACTGACCTCTGCTCACTGCTAGTACGTGAACACCAGGTCCAACTGGTCTAAGCGCTGGTAAAGAGCGGGCCTAACTCTGAGGCTCTCATGGTAGCGTAATACCTTGCCGGTTAATTGCCGGCTTGCACCAAGGAAGTAACGAGATTATCGCTGTCCCAAGTTTAAGCCTAGTGAACTTGCACACGTGGTGAATACGCCACGAACTGTCAATGGGAGGATAAGACCCCATGGAGGTTTACTACAGTCTGATGTGGTTGTATTCTTTCTACTATAGAGCGTAGATGGGAGTCGCTTATGTTATCCTCGCTAGGGGGTAAATAGACAACAATGTAACACCATCTAGTAGAAAAAATACAACTCTACGTTGAATAAACGGACAGCATTTGATTTGGTAGTTTGACTGGGGCGGTACACCCCTGAAAGAATATCAGGGGTGTCCAAAGGTGTGCTCAAGCAGGTCAGAAATCTGCTGTAGAGGACAAGACCAAAAGCACGCTTAACAGTGTTTCTCAAAGCACGAAACGCTGGATAGAAATATGGGTCTAGCGAACGCTAGTGTCCCTATTAGTGGGGGCCTAGTCTGACAGTAAACTTACCCTGGGGGTAACTGAGTCGTCGCGGGCAAGAGTTCACATCGACCCCGCGGTTTGCTACCTCGCTGTCGGCTCACGGCATCCTGGCTGGGCATAAATAGCCAAGGGTGGAGGTGTTCACTCATTAAAGCCGTACGTTAGTTGGGTTAAGAACGATGCGAGTCAGTTTGGTTCCTATCTATTGGCAGCGTAGGTTGTCTGAAGGGAAGATGCGTTTAGTACGAGAGGAACGGCGCGTCGCGGTCTCTGGTGTACCGATTGTCTGACAAGGCACTGTCGGGTAGCTACGCCGTAATTGATAAGAGCTGAAAGCATCTAAGCTCGAAGCGATCCCTAAGACGAGACAGCCATTTCTGTAGAGATACAGGACGAGGACTCCGGAAGAACACCGGTTTGATAGGTCAGTAATGTAAGGCGGGAGCAAGCAATTGCGACTGTTTAAGTTTTCTGATACTAAGGGTCCAAGTAAAAACCAAATTAGAATATCGATTCGAACAAATATAAGAGGTCAAATCTTAGAACACGACAGTTTCGTAGCACAAATTACTTACTTTCTTTATCCGTAATAAATCTTTTAAAACGGATTTTTTATTTTTTTTGTTTAATTATTTCTCTTGTCATCAGACTAGTTTTTAAATCTAATGATTTTTTATTTTATTATATATTAAAATTAAATTAACTAAATATGGAGATGATTTAAAAATGCCAGGAGTACCAAAACCAAGAACAGTAATGATAAAAACAAAAACAAACAGAATGGTAAATTCTAATTTTGTAAAAAAAGAAAGTCCTAATAGGGTTGTTTCTCTAAAAAAAGCACAAGGAGAAAAAACAAATAGAGCAGTTAAAGAAAATTTAAGGAAATTAACTAAAGAAAATATTAATCATATGTTAACTGAATTTTCAGGGAAACGTTTAGATCTAAAAAGAGCGCTATTAGAAAGAGGAATTGATGCTAGACAATTAAGAGCTAAAGGATTTAATGTTAGAGAAACCTTAAGGATATTTGGTCTTGAAGATACTACTTACGCATTTGGGGCTAAAAGAGTAGTTAATGAGTTTGGTAATCTGACAAAAACCGCTTTAATGTTTGGTCAAGAAGAGGTTGCTCGTTCATTTGGTGGCATTAAAAAAATTGTTGGCGAATTTAGCCTAGAAGAAGCATATAGTGCATTTGGAATTAAAAATGTAAATGAAGCATATGGCGGGTTTAAAAATATTATGAAAATATTGGGTCCAGAAGAGGTTATTCGTGCAGCACAAGCAGCAGGTGCAGGAATTAAAAATTATGATGTATTAAAAGACATAAGAGAATATTCACAAAACAATGGGGTTGTAGAAACCGCACGTTTATTTGGGGTTAAATATACTGGTCGGGCACTTGGATTATCCACAGGTGATATGACGGAATTAGCCAGAAGATTACAAAAGAAAAAATAACCCTTTTTTATTTCTTCTTTTTCTTAATATAATATGCAAATACTGCAACAGTATACATAGTTAATATAGTGTTTAATACAGATTGTATTATTAGTTCTAAATAATAACTTTTAGAAAATGCAAAATATATTAGATAAGTTAAAGAATAAGAAATTATTAAATTAATTACTCCCAGAATTAATGTCAATAATACTAGTCCCCAAAATTTTTTTTTTAAAAATAACCAAGCTCTCTCAAAGCCCTCATTTAAAGTTTTAGATACTGGCAAAAATATAATTGCAAGTCCAGAAACTAAAGATACAACCAATGCAACTATCGCAATTATAATTAAAAATATTATAAAAAGAACTCCAAATTTTAATATTAGAAAATTTAAATAAATAAAAAATATAAAAAATAAAAGGATAATTGATAAAAATAAAGTATAAACAAAAACATTAGTTATTGCCTTTTTGTGGCTTTTCTTTGATTTCAATACTGTGTGAGCAATAAGATAAGTAACATAATTGCTTATTAAAAATCCAACAAAATATCCAAGCGCTATAAAAAACAGAATATAACTATAATAATTAAATAAAAATGTAGGAAATTCAGAGATTGATGGAGAATAAGTAATAGTGTCAATAATATAATTGCCAATGTAGTTTATTCCAAACATAGATATTAAAAAAAGAACAATAATCAATAATGTTTTTTTACTCACAAAAATTTTAAAGCCTTTAATTAAACAATCTAACATATTTTTCCCTTTTTTTATTTAACTTTCAAAGTTGCTCTTTTTTCATAATTTACATTATTAAGCATATAATTTACATCAAAGTTGTAGGTTCCTGCAAGTATATCTGATTTATTTATTGTTGGTGATATTTTAACATCACAGCTAACAACTCTGGAACTGTCTTTAGACATCATAGCAATAACTACGCTGTTATTTTCTAAACTTGATGCCCCACAAGTAATAAAGAACGTTGGTTCTACAGGAATTATTGTCACTACCGAATCTGTAGCATCAATATCGCTATTGTTTTCTACGGTTACATCAATTTTTAATTCAGTGTCTTTAGAAAGAACAAATGGATTCTTACTAAATTTTACAGAAATATTATTGCCCTTTAATCCTGATCCAAGTTTAGACCAATCTATAGAAAATATTACAATAGCCAAAAGAATAACAATAACAAAAACCACAATTCCTATAATTATGTATTTCTTGTCTTTTTTTAGTGTAGAATTCATCTTGTCGTCATATAATCCCATATACTTCACCGATTTGTCGTTGTTATCTAAATAAATATACTAAATAAACATATATAAATATATTTGATTTATATATTTATGAGATTTAGTATAAATTGAGGCAGGTGTAATGCATAAAATGAAAAAAAACCGAAGATTCTTTTCAGGTAAAAACCACATAATAAAAAATCAAGATAATTCCAAACCGTTTTATGCTGTTGGGAATAGTGATGATAATGTTTCTTTTATTAATGCAAGAAGAAATACTAGAACATTTAATGAACAAAATAATTCTAATTTTGGTCATAATGCGAATAGATTTAATAAGCAAATAAATTCTAATACTTATAATAAAGAAAGGCACAAAAAAGATAATCAAAAAAACAATACTAGAATCTTTAATAAAAATCAAAAGTCTAATAATAACCAGAAATTTCAACAAGGCAACTTTCAAAATCCACAATCCGGCAAATACCAAAATCCAGAAGTTGCAAAATATATTGCTAATCTAAACTTTAAAGATTTATCTCAAATAATACTTGCTATAAATGAACAATTTCAAAAAATAGATCTTCAAAAACTACACGCAATTGATGAAAAATTATTAGATGAAGCAATTGTTTCTAATAATAAACAGATTGCAGAGCTTGCATTAATTGCTTATGCTTATAGGAAATTAATTTCTAAAAAGCATATTTTTTATAATACCAATTGGAAGAAATTTAAAGATAAATCAATAGCCGATTTAAAACTTGCTAGTGAATTATCTAAAAAACCAGATTTAACTGAATTTACTAAAAAGATAAAAGATATACAAACAGATATTGAAAATACAGATAAGTTACTAGGGCACTTTGTTCATGATATAATTTTTAATGCTAGAGCAAAACTAGCATCTAGTGCCTATGCATCTGGCCTGTCTTTATCTCGAGCGACAAATCTATTATCTGCAGATAAAGATTCAGTTATGGAGTTACTTGGCCAAACAAAGATTCCGGATGAGGATTCTAGAATTATTGGTAAAACACTAAAAGAAAAAGTAAATATTCTAAAAGGAATGACAATACAAAAAAACGTGATTAAGAAATGAAGATTGTTTTTGATACTGGGGTTTTAATTAGTTTTTCACAAACTTGTCTTTTGCCAGTTTTTTCTCATATAAGAGACGATATTGGCGAATTTGTAATAACAACTGGCGTAAAGTTTGAATGTATTGATAGAGTTAGAAATAACATGAGATTTAAGCTTAGCTCTCTAAGAATAAACGATCAATTAAATGAGTTTATTTTTACAGTATATAAGAGCGACAAAGAATTAGATAATAAAACAAAAGAGATATTAAATCTAACAAATAGTATTTTTTTAATAAATGGAACCCCACTACATATTGTAGATTTTGGAGAAGCGGAAAGTATGGCGCTTTTATCAATTAGTAAATCTAACTGTTTAGCAGTAGATGAAAGAACTACAAGATTATTGATTGAAGACCCAAATGCTCTTTTAGATATTTTAAAAAGAAAGCACCCAAATAAAAGAATAGAACTTATTAAAGAAAGGCACGACAAATTCAAAGAAATGGTTGGAAATCCCACTGTAATACGTTCTGTTGATCTTTTAGCATTTGCTTATGAGAAAAATCTTCTTAAAGGAATAATAACTAACAAAGAATATCTTAAATCAGCATTATATTCTCTAAAATTTAATGGTTGTGCAGTTTCTTTTGAAGAAATAGAAGATTATTTAAATGCTTTAAAATAATTTATTTAGGTTTTGCTCTAAACCTTTCATAAGTTTTCTTTATTCTTTGAGTTCCTGGAATATTTTCTTTGCGATACATCTTGTCTAGTTTTCTGTGTAATTCTTTTTTAAATTCCTGTGCCAATTTTTTGGCTTCTTGTGCAAGATATTTTCGGTCTATTTTTAGATAGCTTTCTATATTTTTATAATCCATTACTAGTTTTAGACTTTTAGAGTCTACTCTCCCATTATTTAAGGTTCTAAAAGAATAAACATTAAGAGTTTCTGGATCTATTGCTAGTACATTATATCCTCCAAGCACTAATACTTCTCTAGAATATTGTTTTAATGATGGCAATTCTCCAATTTGCGTTTTAACAAACAAAGCTTTTGGTCTGCCGTCTATTTCGGCGGTTATATGGTAAAGAGTATTAGTTTTTAGAGCCCTTAGAAAACCACCATAGGTCTGTTGGCAAACTATTTCTATCTGGGGCTTATCATATATCTTCTGGCTTGAATCAACAGTTGTTTTTATAAATTTGTGATTTTTTATATCATTTGCAATATTAGTAATTTTTCTAGAAGTTGTTATTTCTGAATTAACTCTAATAGTTTGTAAAAAGTTTAATAGTTCATTTGCATTAAAATATTTAATAATTTCAATAGTTTTTTGCCTATCAATCCTTGTGGCTTTGTTTAAATAATCATAAATTTTAGAACTTTCAAAAAATTTATCTAATTTATATTTTGCTTTTTCTGTACCCTCTATCTCTAAATTAGGGTCTTTGTTTATTGTTCTTTCATCAGAGCTATAGATGTGTTTAAGTTTTGAAAAAAATAAAGGATTTTCAAAAGAATAAATTTTGGTAAGGAGTGGTAAAATAAAATCTCTTTCTAAATATTTTAATTTATTATAAAGCTCTTCATTATTATAAACAGTTATAATTGCAGAATTTACCCTTTCGGTTTTATTTTCTAAAAATTCTAGGTTGTTTTTAGATTTTGACTTTTCAAAAACAATGTGTAGATTTACATTTGCCATATTTCCCTCTTTTTTCATATAAATATTAGACAAATAGCTTTTTATATTATTTAGTAATATAATATATTGGAAAAAACCATGAAAATCGTAAAAAAGAACAAAACATATTTTTTAAATTTTAATAATGATACAGAGAGTAAAGATTTAGATAATTATACAAATAAAGACTTAGATATTAAAGTAATAAATGCACAAACAATTGCCTTTTCTATAATCGAAAGAACAGAACTCCCAAAACTACAGGTTCAAATACCAGAACCATCATCAGAATCAAATAAAGAGCAAATAAAAAATAAAATAATGAAGATACTTCAAGATAAGGACTTTCCTTTTCAAGATAAAGTTGAGGGCAAGTTTGAAACCCTTCTTAAACCAGAAGATCTTTTGGTCTTTAAAGAGATGTTAAAAACAAAGGAAATAACAACTTATAAACAATCAGAAAAATACAAAAAAGCAATTTATGTTGTTAATGAGGAAAAGCCAGCTGTTTCGGTTCCAACAAACACATCAGCAAAACAGGCAATAGTAGAAGAAAATGCAGAAACAATAATGAAAGAATTTATAAAAAAGAAATATGCTTTAATCAAGTCTCTGACAACTGCAGACAAGTTTTCAAAAGAATTTTATTCTAAATTTAAGAACAATGAAATAAAAGGCCAGAAATCATTTGATGGTTATTTTTATGTTATTGATGTGATGCTTTACAACAACACAAGAAAGCAAATACTTACAAGCGGCCTTGATAAGAACTTCTCAATTGAGGATCTTTCAAAGAAGCTTAACAAAGATATAGACCTTCTAAGGATAACAATAGAGTTTCTAAAAGAAGAAGGAGCAATTATAGAAAAAAGAAAAAACGTTTATTGTTTAGTATAAAAAAAGGAGAAATGAAAAGATATGGAAACATTAACAATAGTTCTTTTGTTTGCTATTGGAGTATTTTTAATAGGAAACATTCTTTTGTTGATTCTTGAAAAAAGACAACAAAAAAAAGCAGCAAAGAGATTACCACTTGGCTCTGCTAATCAAGAAATAATTAATTCAAAGGTAGACGTATTAAACAAAAGAGTGTCTCGCCTTGAAGAAAAAGAAAGAAGAAAAGAAAAGCCAAAAACAATAAAAGCAATTGTAAAAAAAGAAAAGAAGCCAAGATATCCAATAACGAAATACAAAAGAAAAAAGAAAATTTAAAAATTTAAGACATCAGCCCGCCCATTTTATCATCACAAATCAGCAGGTGTTCATTTTTCATCATCTGTCTTAAATAACATAGGAAGGGAAATATATTTAAAGTAAAATGTACTATATTTTGTTAACAAAAAGGAAAAAAAATGAATCTCCCAAGAATTGTTGAAAAGTTTGAGACCTTTGTTAAAGAAGGTGCAATTGTAGCTGTAGGTACAAGCGAGCACGATGCTGCTTTTGTTGACGAATTAGTAAAGATATTATTATCAAAAAATAAAAAAGTGGTTTTTGTTGCAACAACTGCAAAACAAGCAACACAACTATATAATCTTGGACAACAAATCGTTTCTTTAAGCGAAAGAGAAATAGATGTTGCAGTAGAATTTTCAAATCAAGTGGATACTTATAATAATTTCATAAAAAAAGACACGCGCTCATTTATTAGAGACAAGATGATAGCACAGTCTGCTCTTAATCTGGTTGTTGTTTCCAAATACCAAGACGTTGTTGAAAGAGTAGATAAAGATGTTTATGTTGAGATTAGTTCTTTTGCTTGGGAAAGAACAATACTTAATCTTCAAAGCTTTGGTTTTGCTAGAGTTGTTAAAGATACAGATGACAATTTTGTGAAAACAGAAACCGGCCACTTTCTAGCAAGAATAACATTAGATAAAAACATCTCTCTTGATGATTTTGAGTTTTCTGTTAAAAATATTCCTGGGGTTTTAGAAACAGGAGTGTTTATTGGTTTAGCAGACATCTTCTTTATTATTGATGCTCACGATCAAATAATCATAAAAACGACTAGTAACATCAAATAGTGATTTTTTGATATCTCGAATTCCTAAAAAAATGCCAGGGGTCAGAAGAAAAATTGTCCATTTAGGTAATGTTGGAGACGATCGAGCATATCGTTCAAAAATGTTAGCACAAAGATTTTCTAATTTTGATTTTCATGGAATTGATTTAAAAGGCTTAAGAAGTAAAAAGTTTTTACATCAAGATGTTGAAGCAAATACAAAACTTAAAGAAAAAAGAGTAATTAGATTAAAGCAAAGAACACCAGAAAATTTAAATCAGATAAGAGCGGATTTTATTAAAGGTCTTTCTAAGTTTCCAGATAATTCTTTAGACATTATAACAAGCGATTTTGCTGTAGGCTTTTACAAAAAAGAAAAAACCTATAAAAAAGCAAAACAAAACGCAGATGCTGCAAAAGAAATAAGTCAACAATATATTAATATTGGTTCTGAAGAATATACACAAGAGATTATAGAGTTAGTTTATAAAAAACTTAAACCAAAAGGAAAATTTATTGCATATTATTTCATACAAAACAATACCGGCAATCTATTTTTTAAAAGAAATTTAGATATTGCTTTAAGGAAAAGTAATTTTTTGTATTATAATACTGAAAAAGTAGATATTTCTAAAATTCCAGAAGAATATAGAACAATCTATGCTTTACATTTAGGTAAAGAAAGCATTTATCGCGTTGTTGCAGAAAAAGAATAAGCATACTTTATATATATTTTTATGCTTTAAATATATACATGAGAGAACAGGTTTCGCTCAGTTCACACGCAATTCTTTTGCTTCGGTGGTTTAGCGGTTAGAACGCCAGACTCATAATCTGGAAATCGGCGGTCCGAATCCGCCTCGAAGCATAAAAAACGAATACTTTCGCTCGAATAGTGTAGCCCGGTAATCACATCAGCCTCTCACGCTGATAACGGGGGTCCGAATCCCCCTTCGAGCACTTT
>ENA-UOWO01002054-UOWO01002054.1-activated-sludge-metagenome-genome-assembly--contig:-NODE-2054-length-25586-cov-59.758725_pt1 | contig 25586 bp, 19 predicted proteins | sample MGYA00238148_ERZ761564 | MGnify/ENA primary metagenome ERZ761564 (study PRJEB28885, sample SAMN05720194) | activated sludge metagenome | isolation source: Anaerobic digester | place: USA... | reverse complement strand
GCCCGGGCTCCGGTTCGATTGATCGTAGCGGGGATGGGAGACGCGCTGGCCACCTATTTCGAAACGCGCGCATGCGCCCGATCCAACGCCGGCACGATGGCAGGGGGGAAACAAACCTTGGCCGCAGGCGCTTTATCCGAACTTTGTTATCGAACTTTATTGGAAGACGGGTTTAAGGCGAAAGTTGCGGTGGAAAATCATGTGGTGACGCCGGCGCTGGAAAACATCATCGAAGCAAATACCTATCTCAGCGGCATCGGTTTCGAAAGTGGCGGATTAGCCGCCGCCCATTCGATCCATAACGGATTGACGATCATCCGAGCGTGCCGCAGCCTCTACCATGGCGAAAAGGTCGCTTTTGGAACACTCGCCCAACTGGTCTTGGAAAACGCCCCCATAGCGGAGATTCGAGAGGTATTGGGGTTTTGTCGATCTGTCGGGTTGCCTGTCACGCTGAAGGATCTGGGAATCGATAACCCGAATCCGGAAGAGTTGATGCAGGTAGCAGAACGTTCGTGCCAGCCGGGAGAAACCATCTTCCATATGCCCTTCGACGTGACACCGGCGACGATTTATTCGGCGATCGTCTCGGCGGATTCGTTGGGTAAGATTGACAACCATTAACTGATCATCCGCGGCGCTGTTTTGCGGCGGAAACTTCCGGGGGCCGTGCGCGGGAAGTTTCCTCCCGCAGAATGGCGACCTCCCCGGAGATACCGTTAAGGGAAACGCGCATCGAATCTTTCAGATTCATCGCTCCGGAAACGGAGACGATCGCCGGTATTCGATATTCCCGCGCGATGATCGCGGCGTGGGACAGAAGGCCGCCCGCTTCGGAAATGACGCCTCCGGCCTTCAAAATCGTCGGTGTCCATCCAATATCTGAAAAAGGAATGACGATGATATCGCCTTTGTCCACTTTACTGGCATCTTTTGTGGTTTTAAGGACTTTGACCGGCCCTTCCACATACCCGCCCGAGACGCCCACGCCTTTCATCATGCTTTGGGGTCCTCCTTTAGGGTAAACGGTTGGCAGGTCATCTCCGAAGACCACCTCCGGCATTTCGACATCCTGTAATTCCTCAAAATCCTTTTTGCGCTTGTTAATGATCGTGGCGATCTCTTTGGCGTTTCGTTCTGCGAGAAACCTTTTCACCTCTTCGTAGGAGAGGAAAAACAGATCGGTTTCGTTCTTCAAAAATCCTTTGTCTTTTATGCGGTTGGCGATCTCAAGAAACAAAGGCCGGAAAAGGCTGTAACCGTAAGTGTATAAAAAGCTGACCCGTTCTTTCAATACCCGAAAGTCGCAAGCTTTTTTGTATTTTCTCGCCGTCGCGTGAGATGTAAACGCATCCGGTCCTTTCTTGGAAACCTTTTCAGGAACAGATTCAAGAGATAGGATGAGGTTCATTACAGATGCGGGATCTTCTTTCCATGAAACCGTCGAAAAATCGTTGCCGCTGTCGCTGAGATGGCCGAACTTGCGTATGAGTTCCCGGAACAAGCGTCGAAACCGATTGGCATGGAGATCCATTTCGGGGATAAAAAGGTTGTCTTCTTCCACGCGCACTTGCTCTTTTTTCTCGATGCCATCATAAACGGTTTTTAACTCTTGGAGCCAAACGGCCGGTTGGATATCGGCGATCCGGCTTTCTACCTCCGAGAAGTCGATGTCTTCCAGACGTAAATTTTCGGTTTCTAATGCTTTACTCAAGCGATAATTGGAATAGAAGGCGCTGAGCAGGGGCGTGACGATATTAAAGTAAGAGGCTTCCGTACACCTGACTTTCAGCGTTTCTATCTGGTCGACCAACTGCTCCATCGAATAAGACGAGAGGCCTTTCAGATCCAAGCTCTGGAAAATGACGTCGTACTCGGATAAAAACGCGATAATCCGTTTTTTAACGGCCAACGATTTTAAAACAAATCGGAACAACCTCGGCAGATGTCGAACGATAGAGAAGCCGGGGCGGAACTTCGGCCGCTCTTTTCCGGTGTTTTCTATCCCCAAGAGGATCTCCAGCAGTTCACGCGGCATTCCCAGAAGTTCAAACAAGTCTCCGAGAACGCCCATGTTGAAATAGGCTCGATAGTGGATGGATCGGGCTAAACGGAAGATATCGAGATCGTTTGGTCCGAGCAGCTCCGCGAAGAGGTCTTTCCATGATTGGTTGACCACCGGGATATTGATCGACCAAACCAGCGGTTTGATCATGCCCGGCAACATTTCTTTGGAAATGCGATTGGAGTAGATCGACTGCCGCTTCCCCGTGGTGATCTCTCGGAGCTGCAACCAATAGAGCGACTGGCCGTCGAACGCCCATTCCATATCCACGTCCGCGCCGAACTCTTTTTTAGCCCTTTTTACCTCTTGGATGATCTCGGTAAGGAATTCGAGATGATGATCGAACCCGCGCGGCGTTTCTTTCCACTCCCCCCACTTGTAGATCGCGCGGAACGGTGTCTGCCCCTCTTGCAGGATTCTGGCGTTATGCCCTTCGGTGTATTCGATAATGATCTCGTCGAGGCCGGTCAACGGGTTTCGGCTAAAAACGACTCCGGAGTAACGGGGATGGATCATCTCCTGCAAAAGCGCGTGCATAACGATCGGCCCTCTATCCTGTGACTGGGCTTGCGTGGCTTCGACTCTACGGTTCAGGGGCTGTTGGAAAAGCAGCCGCAATTTTTTTTCGATCTCTTTCGTTGAGGAGAGGTTCAGATAAGAATCGAATTGCCCGGCATAGGAACGGTCCAAACGGTCTTCTACCGAAGCGGAAGACCGCAAGACATAGGAGCGGTCTGAATGCAGCCATTTTTCGAGATTCGGGCTTTTATCGGCCGTGTCTGTTTTTAATAGGATATACGACTCCGGGATCCGGAATCGATGCCGATATAAAAACGCGCAATGGTCGATCTTGGCGCCGAATCCTTCTCTTTGAACCTTCGACAGCGGAAGGATGCGATAGTTAAGCGTTCCGGCCTTTACCCCAATTCCATTCCTCCAAGCGTTCAAAGACGCGATAGCGTTCAAACTCATTTTTCGATTTCGAACTGCTGATAAGAAACAAGGCCGAAACTCCGAGCCCAAAGAAAAAGAAAGGCCATTTCATGCTGATGAGTAACGATATGAACGGATAGGCGAACGTAGCGATCAGAAAGGAAAGATGTGGCTTCTTAAACAAGAAGGATACCGTCAGCCAGAGTATTCCGATCGCGACTGCCACGAGGGGAGAGAGGAACAGAGTGGCCCATCCTGCAACGGTTCGCCCGCGCCCTCCCCGAAAGCGAAAAAAAACCGGATATATCGTTCCTAAAAGAGAACAAAAGACCCAGGCGAGGGTGAGAGTCAAGCTGCGATTCGAATAATATCCCGAAATTAAAACCGGGAGTAAGGCTTTTGAAAGCTCGGCGACCACCGTTAAATAACCGGCTCGAAGGCCTCCGGCCCGAAAGGCGTTTGCCACACCCGCATTCCCCGACCCATATTCTATAAGGTTTTTCCCCGAAAACCAGCGGGTAAACAAGTAAGCAAAGGGGATCGAACCATATAGATAACAACACGCGCTCCCAAATAACAGTTTCCAGACCATCGTTCCACCCCCCCAGAGCATCAGGTCTTAGGCAATTATAGCATAGTCTGGTATCTCGAAGCGCTTGCCTTCGTTTCTAACCCCCTGGGTCAGAAAGGAATGAGCCATCCGACGGGGAAAACGGTTTGAGCTGAACCCTCACAAAGCTTTCTTATGAGATAGGATTTCTTTATAGCCGCATGGTTCCGGTAGGCATAAAGGGTTCTCATGCCCGACTAAAGTTCATTTCCGTAAAAATAAGAGATTTGCGAGACATGACTGTTTGGATTTCCGAACGTTTTCCCGCCGTAAACGCGCAATAAAAAAAGACCGGCCTTTCGACCGGTCTTCTTCGACATATTGAAAAGGGTTATTCGCCCATCTTCTTGTAGCGGTTGTAGCGATAGAGCATATCGGTTTCCGCTTTTTTGTACAACCATTCCGCGCGATCGGGGAACATTTGGGCGAGTGAGGAGAAACGCACTTCTCCCTGGAGGAACTCCTGGAACTTGCCATTAAGTTCTTTCGGCCCGTCGAACAGGAATGGGTTTTTGTCGGCTTCTTCCAAGCGGGGGTCGTATCTCCAGATCGGCCAATATCCGCAGGCATTCGCTTTCTTTTCCTCTTCGATGCTGAACCCCATACCCGCTTTCAATCCGTGGTTGATACACGGGGCATAAGCGATGATGATCGACGGGCCTTGATAGGATTCGGCTTCTTTAAAGGCTTTGAAGGCTTGATTCATGTTGGCTCCCAACGCGATTTGCGCGACATAGACATAACCGTAGGTGGTCATCATTAATCCAAGCTCTTTTTTCTTCGCCGGTTTTCCTGCGGCGGCAAATTTGGCGATCGCGGCAGTGGGCGTGGATTTCGAAGCTTGTCCGCCCGTATTGGAGTAAAGTTCGGTGTCGAGTACAAGCACATTGATGTCTTCTCCGGAGGCCAGAACGTGGTCCAATCCTCCGTAACCGATATCGTAAGCCCAACCGTCTCCGCCGATGATCCATACGGATTTTTTCACGAAGTAGTCTTTAAGATCGTAGATCTCGCTCAGCACCTTTTTGTTTGAGCCGGAAGCTTTCGACAGCGCCAGTACCAGCGTGGAGCGAAGTTCTTTATCCATTTTTTTCGTCTCTTCCGCGTCTTCCCGTTTGGCGATCCAGGTTTCGAAAACTGTCTTCGTCGCTTCATCCAATCCGTTTTTAATGGCTTCTTCCATCAAGTGGGCCACTTTGTCGCGCGTTGTGCGGATGGAGAGCATGATCCCATAACCGTACTCGGCGTTGTCTTCAAACAAAGAGTTTGCCCAAGCAGGCCCTTTTCCTTCCGCATTGGTGCAGTACGGTGTGGAAGGAGCGCTTCCGCCGTATATCGAAGAGCAACCCGTCGCATTGGCAATAACCATCCGATCTCCGAAAAGCTGGGTCAACAATCGGATGTACGGTGTCTCTCCGCAACCGCCGCATGCTCCGTGGTATTCAAAGAGCGGCTGATTGAACATCGCCGTATTCCACATCGCGTCGCCTAACGGGTTTACTACTGGAATTTGGCTGGTGATCGCGAAATTCTTTTGGTTTAGATCAATGGCGGTTTCGAAATCGACCATTTCGAGGGCGTCTTTCGGACATACGTCGGCGCAGTTGCCGCAACCGGTACAGTCGAGTCCGCTGATTTGCATCGTAAACTTATAGTCATTTTTAATCTTCGGATTATTCGGCGTGAGCGTTTTCAGGGTTTCCGGAGCAGCCGCCGCTTCTTCGTTCTTCATCAGAATCGGGCGGATTACGGCGTGAGGGCAGACCATCACGCACTGGTTGCACTGGATACATTTATCCGAAATCCACTGGGGAATCTTAACCGCGATTCCGCGCTTCTCGTATTGGGTAGTCCCGCAGGGGAAGGTCCCGTCAACGGTAAAAGCGGAAACGGGCAAGTCGTTTCCTTCCTGCCGATTCATCACTTCGGCGACCTGGGTCACGAAGGCGGGTTTGCAAGAAGGTTCGGGTTCTTCATCCGGGAGATTGGCCCAAGTGTCTGGAATTTTAATCTCCATCAGTCCGCTGGCGCCGACATCGACCGCTTTCCAGTTTTTATCCAAGACCTCTTGTCCTTTTCTCCCGTAAGTCTTCTCTATCGCTTTCTTCATATAGTCCTGAGCTTCTTCGAAGGGGATGATATCCGCCAGTTTGAAGAAAGAGGCTTGCATAATGGTGTTGATATGTTCTCCCATTCCGATCGATTCCGCCAGCTTGAAAGCGTCGATGTTATAGAACTTCGCTTGTTTGCGGGCCAAAGAGCGTTTCATTTTATTGGGGAGCTCGCGTTCCATCTCTTCCAACGTCCAGCTCGAGTTCATCAGGAAGGTGCCGCCTTTTTTCAGGTAACGGACCATATCATAGATACGGACGTAAGCGGGGCGATGGCATGCGACGAAATCGGCTTCCTGTATCAGATACGGGCTGTTGATTGGTTTTGGTCCAAAGCGAAGATGGGAGATCGTAACGCCACCGGATTTTTTGGAATCGTAGGCGAAGTACCCTTGCGCGTACATATCCGTATGGTCACCGATGATCTTGATGGAGTTCTTGTTTGCGCCGACGGTTCCGTCAGAGCCGAATCCCCAGAAAATACAGCGCTTGACCGAGGGATCTTCCGTAGAAATCTCTTCGACCGGAAGAGAGGTAAAATTGACATCGTCTACGATGCCGACGGTGAAGCGGTCCTTCGGCTGAACTCCTTTCAGGTTGTCGAAAACGGCTTTCGCCTGAGCGGGCGTGAAGTCTTTGGAGCTAAGCCCGTAACGGCCGCCGACAATATTGGGAGCGTTCTTCCTTCCGTAGAAGGCAAATTTCACATCTTCATACAGCGGTTCTCCGGCGGAACCGGGTTCTTTCGTTCGGTCCAAAACGGCGATGTTTTTAACGCTCAAGGGGATTGCCGCGAGGAGGTGTTCAACGCTGAACGGTCTGTACAGCCTGACCTTCAGCAGCCCGACCTTTTCGCCTTTGGCGATCAAGTAACGCATCGCTTCTTCGACGATGTCGGTTCCGGAGCCCATCGCGATGATAACGCGATCAGCATCGGGCGCGCCCACATAATCGAACAGATTGTAGCTGCGCCCGGTTAGCTGGCTTACTTTCCGCATATTCTCCTCAACGATATACGGGACGTTGTCAAAATATTGGTTAGCGGCTTCCCGGCTCTGGAAGAAAATATCCGGGTTCTGGGCCGTACCGCGGGTCACCGGGCGTTCCGGCCGAAGCGCTTTTTCTTTGAAGGCGCGTATTCGATCCCGGTTGATCAGCTTGGCGAGGTCTTCGTAGTCATTCAATTCGACTTTTTGGATTTCCGACGAGGTCCTAAATCCATCGAAAAAGTGCAGGAAGGGTACCGAGGAGTCTAAAGCCGAGAGATGCGCAACGATGGCCATGTCGTGGACTTCTTGGACGCCGGAGGAGGCCAATAAGGCGAATCCGGTCGCGCGGCAGTGCATCACGTCGGAATGGTCTCCGAAGATAGACAGCGCATGCGTGGCCACGGTTCGCGCGGAAACATGGAAAACCGCGGGTAGCAGTTCTCCCGAAATCTTATTCATATTGGGGATCATGAGGAGTAAACCTTGCGAAGCGGTGTAAGTTGAGGTCAGAGAGCCCCCCTGTAACGCTCCGTGAACTGAGCCGGACGCTCCGGCTTCAGATTGGAGTTCGGATACCTTCACGATATGCCCGAACATGTTCTTTCTTCCTTCCGCGGCCCACTGATCGATCAGTTCTCCCATGGTGGAAGAAGGCGTGATCGGGTAGATTGCGGCGACTTCCGAATACGCGTAAGCGACGTGCGCGGCGGCGTAATTCCCGTCAATGGTAACCATTTTTTTGCCCACAATTCATCCATCCTTTCATGTATTTTGGTATTCCACTTGTTTTCAAGTGAATTATAGCACAATAGACGGTTATTAGACATTGACACCGGTGCTAAAAAACCAATTCCGATTTTCATGGAAAATATCGCGGTTCATTACGGCTCAATATGGCGCACAAATATTCCGGGACTTTTCGACTCGTGAACGCGAGCTACGGAAACAAAGATTTACGTTGCGATCAAAGAAGCCGGCCGAGTCTATTCGATCAGGAGCTGAACCGAAACTTGGCGCTCCTTAACGAACCCGTTGACGGCTTTCTAAATATCCGGTATCGGTTTCTCGTCTTGAGCAAGGTAATCAACGGGAGAAGTGCTATAATCCTTTCGAGCAGTTGATTGTAGAACCAAGTAGGAGGAATACGATGGGCCGAAGAATGCGGGAAATTTTGTTGTTTTTTATCTTCGCGTGCGCAGTCGTTATAGCAAGCGCCGTTAATCGCGAGGTAACCCCTTCGATTGCGCTCCTTTCTCCCAGGAACGGGGCAACTGGCTTAGAGAACGCCTTGGTATTGACTTGGGCCGCAACGCCTGGAATCGTCGGCTCCTGCGGCGCTTGTGAGCCATTGGTCTATTACCGCGTTTATATTGCCGAAGAAGGGGATGACTACGCTGACCCAGTGGAATGGATGGAGAATTGGATCGACGCTTACGGTCTGTCTTACGGAACCACCTACCTGTGGAAAGTGGAGATGGTGGTCCAGGACACGCTGCACGTGATGAGCGAGGCCTTTCGATTTTCCACAAAGGAGGTCGATCGGCACCACGTGTCGGTTTCGGTTACACCTCCCGAGACAGGCAGGGTGCGGCTTGAGGACGATGTTTTTTCTCACGAACAGATCCAATGGGTGGAACACGGCAAATCGGTGATCGCGGAAGCCGAGGCGATGCCAGGGTATGGGTTTTCCGGTTGGCTCCTCGGGGATCGGTTCGCTTCGACGGAGATTCGCTATCGCTTTTTTGTCGTAGAACCTCTCGTGCTGGAAGCGACCTTCGTCCCGGTTACCTTTCGGATGGGGAATACGATGAACGAGAGGGAGGGATGGGTTGATGAAAGCCCGGTTCACGGAGTCGTGTTTGCCTACGATTTTTTCATCAGTTCTACTGAGCTCACCTTTGAAGCGTATGGAAAATTTTGCGCCGATACGGGCGTTCCTTTTCCCGGCGATTCGGGATGGGGTCGCGGCAACCGCCCAATTATCAACGTATCCTGGTATGATGCTATCGCATACTGCAACTGGTTGAGCAGTCGGGACGGATACGCCCGAGCTTACGATGATTCCGGAACCCTTTTAGATAGAAATGGCCGTGTTGCGACCGATGTTTCCCAGGTGGAAGGGTGGCGCCTTCCAACGGAGGCCGAATGGGAGTATGCCGCTCGCGGAGGTTCTTCGGATATCAGGAACGGCATCGAAGGCGAAGAAAAGATCTACGCCGGTAGTGACACGTTGGAGGAGGTCGGATGGTACTCCGGCAACGCGGATAAGCAAAGCCATCCGGTCGGAGAAAAAGCCCCAAATGAGTATGGGATCTATGATCTGAGCGGCAACGTTTGGGAGTGGTGCCACGATCGATACGGTCCCTACCCTGGAGTGGCAGCTGTGAATCCGATCGGCCCGGAAACGGGGGATATGCGGGCGATCCGAGGCGGCGCGTGGTCTCTCGCCGCGCCGAGCGCTCGGATTGCGAATCGCAACTATGCTTCTCCTGTACGCGCCAGCAACGATCTTGGTTTTCGAATCGCCCGAACGCTCTTTTGACCGCGACGGAAGGCGCTTTATTCGCTATACTATGCTCTTCGTACGATAGAAATCAAAGAGTTCTTATGTCGAGGAAGCCGCAGAAGGAGCCGTTTTGATAAACCTGACGAAGAGATACGGCCCGATCACGGTGATCCAGAGGCCCATCAGGAAGTACCGGAACAGGTCGCTGATCGCCGATTCCGGAAGCAACGCTTTCACAAAGGTTTTAAGCGCGAACAATACTCCGATCCCCACTGCGAGTTTTATGATCTGGATGGGGAAGGTTGCATGCACATCGAATCGAATATAACGGGATTCCACGATATACCCTAGAAAAAACGCGAGGAGCACGCCGAGGACTTTGTAACTCGTAGCGGTATTGGACTGGATCGCGAGAAAGACGCAGGGAAGGATCAGAACGAGCAGGAACGCCGCTTTACCAGTTTTTTCGGTATAATGGAAAATGAAGTTGCATACCAGGGTCCAGAAGATTCCCAGCGCAATCCCGACGAGAACGTCCAAGGGACGATGAACACCGAGATACAGACGGGATAAGGCGGTCAGAAAAATCAGAACGATCCCCAAAAGAGTCACCCATCGCTTTTTCACGTGAAAGAATAGGCTTGACCAGATCATCGCCGCGTTTTGGGTGTGACCGCTCGGAAAAGAATATCCTTCGGCCGTTTCGATCCGAATTGATCGAATCCCTGGATCTCCGATCGGCCGGGGAACTTTCAAAGCGGATTTGATCAACCCGTTTACGAAAACGCCGGTGAAGAACGTAAATCCCATTTTGTATCCCAAACGTTTGTCGCAGCACCAGAATATAAACACCGCGATCAGCATAAAAAAGGTTTCCTCGCCCATTAGGGTAATCCCTACAAACAGTGTGTCAAAAAAGGGGTTGGCGATGGATTGAACCCCTTTGATTACCGAATCGCTGAAAAAGCCCTCATACCACATACTCCGTTCCCCCTTTCGGATTAGCCGATAACAAACGGCAGCGCCCTCTTTCAACTTCTTTTTCCTTTCTTATGGCAGATATCTCTCCCCAAACTCCTCTCGAGCCAATCGCGTGTTCGTTTTGATAAACTCTCCCTTTGCCGAGGTATAGGCTTCCCGGTCAAACTCGAACTGTTCCTTGAGAACGCGTTTGAGCTCGGAGTAGGCGTCTGCGACCGACGGGTAGCGTGTCAAGTAGTCGCGGAAGTAAAGTTCGTCCCAATCCCCGGGATATCGAACGTGTACATGGACCGCTTGCCCGACGAATCCTTCTTCGGAGTATCCTTTTTTAAAGAGCATATGCGGCGGCGGATTCTCCGGTTGCGCCCCATACCGGAAACCATACGCTTTCATCCGTCGAATAAGCATTCGAGTGTCAACTGCGGGAGATACTTCGAGCAGAATATCGATCGTGGGTTTCGCCACCAAGCCGGGAACTGCCGTGCTGCCGATGTGACTGATACGGACGATCGTCTTACCGTCAAGCGCTTCTTCGATTTGCGTTTTTTCCGCCTCAAACAAGCGTAGCCATTCCGGGCTATGTTCCCGCAGAATAATCGGGAAGAGCTTTCCCAGTTCGCGCCGATCCATCTCTTCCAAGGGTTTGCGCCGCAAGGGATCCCTTTGAGGTTCGCTCGTATTTGAGAGCGCCGCCAAATCGAAACCGTATCCGATTCCGGGATAGTCTTTACCTCCGATCGTTAGCGTCTTTCGTAAGGCGTCTTTTCCTCCTATCCCAGTATAGAAACGGTTGTTTTCCGCGCCCAGCAACGTCCAGAGGATCATCCGCTTTCGATTTCCTTCCCAAAAATGACGCGCCATGCGATGGAATAAAGCCGATCCGATTAATTGTTTGCGGTACTCCTGGAGGACATAAAAACCGATGGTTTCACAATCGTAGTAACCATCACGTTCTTTTCCCGATATAAACCCGACGATACGGTCTTCGACGGTCTTCACGAAGAGCGTTTCTTTTCCCCATTCTATGTTTTCTTTCAACAGCCGAATAAAAGGTTCCGGTTTCAACGTTTTCGGATACTCTGGATCGATGATGCCTGAAAAGGCATTTTGCCAGCTTGCGACGATGATATCCGCAATAGGCGGCGCGTCTTGGATGGTGGCGGAACGGATCATTTGTGACCTCCCAGAGAGGGTATTTCGCAAAGTATATCATATTCTAACTTGCGCGGGTTAGAAGACAATGCGACACCCGAAAAAAGAAGGAAAGCGAATCGAGGGCAACATGGTCGCGAAGAAAAAACGATGAAACACGTGTCAACGGCTCATAGATCTCTACTTCGCGCGCCTTCGTGGATGAATTTCGCCAAAAAGTTACACCAAGAGAGAAGCTCCCGGCTTTGGTCGGGCGTGAGATGCAATCTGCGCGAGAAGGCATCGCTCGAACAAAAATACTTAGGTTGACGTAGTTAGATCGAGGAAGATAAAATAAAAACTCCGTCGAACTAAGTACAGCACGCCAACGAAGGCGCTCAAAACAGGAATGGTTATTGGTTTATGCCTTTGTTAAAGGTGTGATGTGGTCGGGAGGTTTTAACGTATCACCGACTGTGCTATAATCTTTTCCGAAGAGCTCCAGGGGGCAGAAAGAGCCATTTACCCGTCAGTGGATTTGATAATGGTTAAGATTGGGTTTGGGTTGTCCTCTCGAGCCGTTAAGGTTTAAGTATGAGAATAAATAAACATGAGGAGGCGGATCATCGGTTCATGGATCGAGCGTCGGTAAGAGCGATCAAACGTATCGGGTGCGCGTTTCTATTCCTGTTTTTGAGTCTGTCGGTTTTTTCCGCGATCCTTTCGGTACACTTTATCGATGTCGGGCAAGGAGACGCGATTTTGATACAAACGCCGGACGGAAAAAACATCCTCATCGACGGGGGCCCCGTCGAAGCCTTTCCCACCTTAGATGATTATTTGCGAAGCCAAGGAGTAGAGGTTCTCGAAATCGTCATCGCGACCCATCCGCATGCTGATCATATCGGTGGTTTGAGTAAAATATTCGCGGAGTACCCCGTCGCGCGGGTCTATATGCCCCGCGTTTCCCACACAACCGTCTTGTACCGGAATCTTTTGTTGGCGGTGCGCGAGGCGGGACTGAAGATCCAGACCGCGAGAATGGACATGGACGTGACAGTGGAGGAAGGGATTCTCTTTCGACTGCTGGGCCCGGTCCGGGATGACTACGAAGAGCTCAACAATCATAGCGTGGTCATTTATTTGGCTTTTCAAGAGGTATCTTTTTTGTTTATGGGGGATGCTGAGACCGATGCCGAGGCGGATCTGATGAAGAGAAAACTGATCCCGGATGCCGATGTGTTGAAAGTGGCGCATCACGGCAGCCGCTCTTCCACTTCCGAGGCCTTTCTTAAGAAAGTCGAGCCAACCTATGCGGTGATATCATGCGGAAAGAATAACGATTACGGTCATCCGCACGCGTCCGTCTTAAAGAGACTCCGTCTATACGCGAGCGAGGTCTTTCGCACCGATCGGAACGGCACGCTTTTATTCGAAACCAATGGTGTTGCGTTGCGGATATCCGACAAAGACGGATGGTTGGTACTCCCTTCCAGTTTCCCTTCGGAATCGGAAGGCGGACTCTATATCGGAAATCGCAAAAGCAAGATCTTTCACGTGCCGAGCTGCGCCTTCCTCCCCGATGAAAAAAATCGCGTCTATTTCTCTTCTGTCGAAGAAGCTTTAAACGAGGGCTTCCGCCCTTGCGGCCTTTGCCGTCCATTAGCGCGAGAAGGGAAAGCGTCCGGTGGAAACTACCCGAAGTGATCGCCGAGAGCTTGTACAAAAAGGCATGGTATAATCATCCGTTATTTTTCAGAAAGGAGTCCGAACACAAACGTCCGGAGAAAAAATCATGAAAAAAAGAACGCGTTGGATCTTGTTGACGATCATCGTTATTGTCGTGGTCATTGTCGTCGCCGGAGTGATCGCCTTTCGAAAGATCGAAGAGAACTTGAATCGATTGGCCGCGCTCGAGATTGGAACCGTCGATTTGAAGCGGCTTGAAGACGGTCTTTATGAAGGCCAATACGAATCCTTCCCGGTGAAGGCGCGTGTACGTGTGACGGTAGAGGCGCACGAGATCGTCAAGATAGATCTTTTGGAGCACGTGAATGGCAAAGGGAAGGATGCGGAGATCATTCCGCAACGGGTCATCGAAAGCCAATCTTTACAGGTTGATGTCGTGAGCGGCGCCACTTATAGCAGTAAAGTGATTCTGAAGGCGATCGAAGCTGCTTTGATCACGCAGTAGACAGGTGAGAGCGCCGGAGACTGAAATCAAAAAAGGGAACCGTCGATCGACGGTTCCCTTTTTCATCTTTTAAAGCTCGACGATATGAACCAAGTCGCCGGTTTTAAGCATGACGGCATTGGATTCGTCCGTATCCACATGAAATTCCAGCGCGAACTTCGGACTGACGCGGATCAGCACATCCATCAGAATCCCTTTTCGTCCTTTCGTGTCGCAGAAAACGGCTACCAGATCTTTATCTTTGACGCCGTAATACTCGGCGTCTTCCGGGAGCATGTGGATATGCCTTTTGGCGATGATCAATCCTTTGTCCAGTTTGACGCTTCCCTTCGGGCCGACCAATTCGACCCCCGGTGTTCCTTCGATATCGCCGCTATCGCGGATAGGGGGTGTCAAACCCAATTTTAAAGCGTCGGTCATGCTGATTTCAATTTGCGTGTCCTTTCTGACGGGGCCTAAAACGCGCACATTCTCGAAAGACCCTTTCGGCCCTACGATCGTCACTTTTTCGTCGCACGCGTACTGTCCCGGCTGCCGCAGGTCTTTATAATTGGTTAGTGAGGCGCCCGCCCCGAAAAGGGTTTCGAGATGGGATGTCGAGAGGTGCAAATGCCGCGCCGAAATACCGGCGATGATGGCTCCTTCTTTAATCTTCATCGTAGAGAAAAACCTCCTTCATTGCGATATGTCATATCGTGTATTTACGTCGTGCGCGATTCATTCGCTTCGTTCATATCCAGCGTATTATTCACGATACGCAGCACTTTCCGGAACTCGTCGGTCAAGAACGGATCGACTGTTACGAACAATCGTTCGACAAAAAGGACTCTCCTGCGAATAACCTCCTGAATGAGTGACTTGCCTTTGGGGGTTATAACGACCTTTCGCACGCGGTGGTCCTCTTCCAAAACAGAGTAATCGACGTAACCGGCATCCTTGAGTTTCATAATCAAACCTGTAATCGTGCTTTTAGCCACCCCCAGCCGATTACTCAGATTGGACATCGTTGAATCGCCCCAATAAACCCTCTGAAGTACATCGAACTGAGCGGGGGTGATCTTATAGTTCCCTTCCTTGATCACTTTTCTTCCTTCCGCTTTGATCCAGGCAGCCAATCTCCGAAGAGATCTTTCCAGCTCCGCGTACTTGGTCGGAGCATCTGTCGCGGATAAACCGTCGTTATCCACCATTCGGCTCTCTACCTCCCAATACTATGGTATATTCTCCTTGCACATCTCCCTCAAAAGCCGCTTTGACTTCGGACACGCGGCCGTGAAAAAACGTTTGATGCACCTTCGTCATTTCTTTGGCAATGAATATCAGCCGGTCTCCCAAGATCTGCTCAATCAATCCAAGCGTTTCCTTTATCCGATACCGCGATTCGAAAAACACGATCGCCCTCTCTTCTTCCTTAAAGGTTGCCAAGAGGCGCCTCAGGCGCTTCGCGCGGGGAAAAAACCCCTCGAATATGAATGAACCCGAGAACCCCGAGCACGCGAAGGCGCTAACGACCGCGCTGGGCCCCGGAATGACGTCTATGGGGATGCGATGCTCATGGCACGCCTTCATCAGTTTCGAACCGGGATCCGCCACGGCGGGCATTCCGGCGTCGGTGATCAGGACGCCATTTTCTCCATTCCGCAGCCGCTCGATGACCGCAACTAATTTCCGCTCGATCTTCTGCTCGGAAAAGGAGATGATCGCTTTTCTTCCGATTTCGTAGTGATTGATCAATATGAGCGAACGGCGGGTATCTTCCGCCAGGATAAAGTCCGCTTCTTTCAGGGTCCGGATGCCTCGGAAGGAAAAATCCTCCAGGTTCCCTATCGGGGAGGCCACTAAGGTCATCGTCCCAGGTGCTTTTTCTTCTCTCACCGTGAATATCCTTTTCTAGTTATACGGCGCGGAAATCTTTGAGTAAAAGTTCGAGCCGTTTCAGCGTTTTCCGGGCTTCCTCCGCTTTCATCCTGGCTTCTTCAACAACCTCCGCCTCCGCGTTCGCCATAAATTTCGGGTTGCTTAACTTGGTTTCCGCGTGCTGGAGGTCGACCCGCGTCTTGTCGATCTCTTTTTCGAGGCGTTTCCGTTCTTCCACCCAATCGATGGTCTCTCCCAGTATAACATAGATTTCCCGAGCGGAATCAACGTAGGCGGTCGCGGATTTTCCGGGTTTTTGATCGACGACGGTTACCGCTTCGACATTTGCCAAAAATCGGATATAGGTTGTTTCTTCTTCCAACAGTCCGGTTCCCGGTTGGCCCAAAAAACGGATTGCGACGCTAAACTTCTGGGAGGGCGGGACTTGGAACTGCGCCCGAAGATTCCGGATTCCCCGAATCTCTTCGATAAGCGCCTCATAACGGTTTCGCTTCTCCGAGAAGGTGTATTCCGGTCTCTCTTCGGGCCACGGCGCGACAATTAAAGAATCCGCTTCTTTTTGTATCGGTAAGTTTTGCCATAGCTCTTCGGTGATGAAGGGCATGAATGGATGGAGGACGCGAATGCTCCGCTCCAGCACATAAGACAAGACCGCGCGGGTATTCTGTTTTTGCCCGCCCTCCCCGTACAGGATCGGTTTCGCGGATTCCAGGTACCAATCGCAGAATTGGTTCCAGAAGAACTCATAGATCGCCTTTGCCGCAAAGTTGTAATCGTAATGGCGTAGATAGTCGGTGACCTTGCTTATCGTTTCGTTGAGCGTCGACAGGATCCAACCGTCGGCTAAGGTGCATTGATCGGGATCAATGGATAGAGGCGCGCCGCCGTTATCCGTATCCAGATTCATCATAGCGAAACGCGAAGCGTTCCAAAGTTTATTGGCAAAGTGCTGGTAGGTTTCGATGTTCTTCACGTCATATCGGATGTCGCTGCCCTGGGAGGCCATGATCGCCAGCGAGAACCGTGTGGCGTCGGCGCCGTAGGTTTGGATCACTTCGATCGGATCGATGCCATTCCCGAGCGACTTGCTCATCTTCCGCCCCTTTTTATCTCGCACCAACTGGTGGATATAGACATCTTTGAAAGGGATTTCATCCATAAACTCCAACCCCATCACGATCATACGGGCAACCCAAAAGAAGATGATATCAAAGGCGGTGCTCAACAACGAAGTAGGGTAAAAGGTTTCGAGATCGGCGGTTCGGTCTGGCCAACCCAAGGTGGAGAACGGCCAAAGGCCGGAAGAGAACCAGGTGTCGAGGACATCGGCATCTTGAATCAGATGAGAGGAACCGCATTTTTGGCACTGCTTCGGCTCTTCTTCTGTCACGTTCAGATGGCCACAATCCTGACAGTACCAGACGGGAATGCGATGTCCCCACCATAGCTGGCGGGAGATACACCAGTCATGCACCTCGTTCATCCAATTCAGGTATACTTTTTTCCAACGGTCGGGATAGAATTTTACGCGTCCGTTTTCGACGACCTCGACGGCTCGCTCGGCGAGTGGTTTCATCTTGATAAACCATTGATCGGAGAGACGCGGTTCGATTGTGGCAGAACACCGGTAACAGTGTCCAACCGAGTGGTTGTAGTCCTCTATTTTCACTAAAAAGCCTTCCGATTCAAGACGCTCCACGATCTTCTTTCTTGCTTCGAGCGCGGAAAGCCCGGAATAAATGCCCGCTTCCGGGGACATTTTTGAACGTTCGTCGATCACTTCGACAAAGGGGAGGTTGTGGCGAATCGCCATCTGATAGTCGTTCGGATCGTGGGCGGGCGTCACTTTCACAGCACCTGTTCCGAACTTCGGATCGACAAAATGATCGGCGATGATCGGAATCTCTCGGTTAACGATCGGCAGGAACAGGGTCTTTCCGATCCAGTCTTTGTACCGTTCATCTGAAGGATTAACCGCCACGGCCGTATCGCCCAACATGGTTTCTGGACGTGTGGTCGCGACGATTAAACCCTGTTCTTCCCCTTTTATCGGGTACCGAATATACCAGAGATGGCTTTTTTCATCTTCGTGTTCGACCTCTTCGTCGGACAATACTGTACCGCATCGGGAACACCAATTCACGAGATACTTCCCTTTATAGATCAACCCTTTATCGTAGAGTTGGACGAAAGCTTTTCTAACAGCGCGGTTCAACCCTTCGTCCAGAGTGAACCGGTCGCGTTCCCAATCCACAGAACAGCCGATCCATTCGATCTGCTTTTTGATATATTCCCGGTACTCGTTCGCCCATTCCCAGGTGATGCGAAGGAATTCTTCACGTCCCACTTCGTCTCGTGAGGTTCCCCTTTCGCGTAACGTTTTCTCGACGACCCCCTGAGTGGCGATCCCCGCGTGATCCTCGCCCGGAAGCCAGAGGGTGTTTTTCCCCAACATCCGATTAAAGCGGATCGTGATATCCTGGAGGGTCATATTCAAAGCATGGCCCATATGCAGTTTGCCGGTGATATTCGGCGGAGGGATGACGATGACGAAGGGTTCCCCTTTGCCGGAAGGTTTAAAATTGCCGTTTTCTTTCCACGTTGCGTACCACTTGTTCTCGATCCCTTTGGGATCGTAGGCTTTCGATAAGGGTTCCATAAACATGCCTCCATATTTTCAACGATACCGGGTAAACGGAAACGATTTGGCGGATTATCCCCTGAATGCTCGCAATTATAGCACGTTAATCCGTTTTTGCTTAAAGGAGGCGGAATCAAATCCCGGGATCTTCTCCACTCCAGCTTATGCTATAATTAACTCATAGGCTCGATAGGAGGAGGATATGCTCGGGTTTTCCGAAGAAATGGAAACCGTTCTTGACCATTATGTGGATATGATCATCGAGGAGAGTCACCGTCAAAACCTGATTCGATTCGTCGATCGCGAAGAAATCTTGACCAAACACGTGCAGGACATCGCGCTCCCGTTCATTGCAAACAATATCGAGTTTACCGGAAAAGGCGTTGACATTGGATCGGGCGCCGGTTTTCCAGGGATCATCCTCAAGCTGTGTTTTCCGAAAGCATCGCTCAAACTGTATGAATCAGAAAAGAAAAAGGCGGTTTTTTTACTGCGGGTGGTCGGTCAACTGGATTTGACCGGTTGCGAGGTCGTCGCCGAGCGTATCGAATCGGCAGGACGGCCGGAATCGTACGACGCCGTCTTTTCCCGCGCCGTAGCAGGCCTGTCCACTCTGTTGGAATATGCCGCGCCGTTATTGGAAATCGGCGGAAAAGCCTATTTTTTTAAAGGGCCCAAGTATCTTGAGGAGATCGAAAAATCAGAACGCGCCTGCCGGATACTCGGATGGGAATCCCCGGAAATCTTGCCCTATTCCTTTGCCTACCGGGGAGAAACGTATCTTCATTACCTTCTTATTTATCGAAAAGGCAAGAGAACCCCTGAAAAGTTCCCGAGGAGACCGGGAACCGCTGTGAGGGAACCCCTCTGACGCGACCTGCCGGACGATAGGGAATGCTCGCGATGGAGCGCCCGAAATGGAGCACCTGACGATTGGAGCGCCCGACTTTAGTCGGGCATGAGACGTTCTCGGAGACGATAGCGTTTCGCCCAGACGAGAATGTATATGCATTCGAGAACGTCTTACCTCTCGCCTTTTCCAGAGTAATGGAATGACCTTAAAAAAAACCATGCCGAACTGAAGTTTCACCTACTGGAGAAACGTAGCTGGGGCGCTCCAAGCTCTCCTTCGAGCGATACTCCTTATTCATTTGCCCCCTTCGTGGATCGAGTCTTTATCATTTGAGTAACTAAACCCATGCCGACATAAATGTCGGCGCTCCAAAGCGCTTTGAGCCCTTCTTCACGCCTTTCTTCGAGCGATACTCCTTATTCATTCGCAGCCTTCGTGGATCGAGTCTTTATCATTTGAGTAACTAAACCCATGCCGAACTAAAAGTTCGGCGCTCCAAAAAAACAGAATCCCAAAAAGCGGTGCTCCAAACTCACGCTCAAGTTGGAGGCGAAACCCGTTCAAGAGCGATCAGCGCGGCGCCGATCGCACCGACGATCTGCGGTTCGGGGGGGACAATCAACGGAATTTGGAGTTTATCGCGCAAACTGTTGACGACTCCTACGTTTTTCGCGACCCCGCCCGTCATCATCACCTTTTCTTCTTTGCCGACACGGCTCACGAGCGCTGCTGTCCTTGTGGCGACAGAATCGCAAAGCCCTTTAACGATATCGGGGGTTTCCTTGTTTTGCGCGATTAAAGAGATCACCTCCGATTCCGCGAATACGGTACACATGCTTGATATCGGCACTTTCTCCTTCGCGCGAAGCGAAACGGGTCCTAAGTCTTCGATCTCCAGCTCGAGGGTCCGAGCCATCATCTCCAAAAACTTGCCGGTTCCGGCTGCGCACTTGTCGTTCATCACGAAATTTATCAGTTCTCCGCCTGAATCGATTCGCATCACCTTGCTGTCCTGCCCTCCGATGTCGATCACCGTTCTCACGCCCGGATCCAACCATAAGGCTCCCCGCGCGTGGCAGGTGATTTCGGTTACCGTCTCGTGGCTGAAAGAGGCGACGGTTCTTCCGTAACCGGTGGAAACAACGTATCCGATATCGGATAGCGCCAAATGGGCAGCTTTAAGGGCTTCGTTCAAGGCGTTTTGCGCTCCTAAACCGCTTTTAGAGCCCGTTTTAACAATTGAAGAAGCAAGAATCTGAAAAGTATCATCCATTAGGGCGACGTTGACGGAGGTGGATCCGACATCGATACCGGCGACGATACGTGACGTTTGAAGATCTTTCCGCATTTTAAGCTCCTGTTTATTCAAAGCGAAAAGCGGTTTATGGGGAGTTTCCAACCCTCTTTTCGCTAAGATGGATTCTAAAAACGCCTCAAACCGCGTTATTAGTTGACCTTGAGAACCGCTCGTATAATCGGTCTCGATCTTTAACAAAGGACTTCCGAAGCGTTCCCGCCATAAAGCATAGTCGTACCCGTAGAAATCGCAAAACTTGACGGTTTGATAAAGAATGCCTTCCGGACGGTTTTCAAGAAGAGAATCAGGGTATCGCTCCGTGCAGTTCATCCGCATGCAGGGTGGTTGATTAAGCAACGCGCGAGCATAATCATTCATCGTTTCAATTTTCTGCTGAAAGATCTCAAATCGATTGGGATTTGTGCAGGTCGTATCGGAAATGATCCGAACAGGGTAACTGGTAAACCATTTTTTAAGATCGGGATGGATGCGCGCGCCGGCTAATGCCAATCTCACAGGGGGAAACGGAGCGCGTGGATCGGGTTCTGAATTGGCCGGACGAGAAGGCGGAATGGAATCAAAAAACCGCTTTTGGTCAAAGGATTGGGAAAAAAACGTTTGCGCTCCTTCGAGAAAGCGGTACAACTCTTGCTCGAAAAAACCGACGGCGGCGCCATCATTTTTTCTCGGCAAATCAATGAAGGCCACCCATTCAAACCTGGGATCGTGAAGGACCACGTCATATAGCCTGCGGATACTGTCGCAACAGTTGGTCAGAACCAGCCGCGAAATATTCTTTTCCAGACACGTTTCTAAAACCGCGCGGGCATAAGAGCATATATTGGGATGCATCATCCCGTCCGCGCAACAAATGGATTGTATCTTCGGTTCTATGCGCTCGGTCATTTCCGAAAACCCGTTCAATATCTCGACGGGGGTATACTTGCATAGGTATCCTGTCATCGTAGCATCTCCAGAAAGGCTTCCACTCTCGTTTTCGTTTGCCCTTCGGGCATATTCCTCCGATCTACGGCGTCTCCGTCGAGAACCAAACACGGTATGCCTTTCGCTTTTAAGGCTTCGGCCATCAGCGCGGCTCCTCCGGAGGACTGCTTGCATCCCCATTGGCAGAAGTAGATGACGCCATCGGGTTTGAGTTGGTCCATCAAACGAAGAATCCAGTCGATTCGTCTTTGGAAAGGACCATTGAATACCTGGTAGACCATTTTTTTCGCCAAAGCTTGCAACGGATCTTTCAAATCGAGTGGTTCGAGATCGTCGAGATTGATATCCATTCCTAATATTTGGTAGTCATTCTTGTAATTAAAAAGCGCGCGCAGCGTTCGGTCGAAAAACGGGATCACTTGTATCCAGAAGATCGTTTTACCCGTTCGGGAAGAGGCTTTTCGAATATCTCGAACGAGCGTGCGGAAAAATTGCAGCGTTTCGATCCGGCCCATACCCGTATGGGTCAGCATCAGTCGCGCCATCTCCAGTGTCAGGTGGTTCGGGAAGGCTTTTACGGCCAATGCTTCCAGGTATGCCGCCATCCATTTCTTCGTTTCGTTTTCGACGGCGATTACCTCTCTCAGTCGATCGATAACAAAGGGTTTCCCCGTGATCTCTTCTATCTGCTTCACCGATTCCTTCAGCTGGCCGGCGACATAGCGAACGGCTCCGGATGAAGGAGTGTAAGGCACGTCGATGACCAGAGACGGGAGCGCTCGACGCTGCGTCACGTACATGAAGGTCTTGGTATTGGCATCGCACAAAACCGATGAGGCCATCGCGAAAAGTGGCGTCGGGAGTGCTTCTTTCTCGACGCCGCCGATGAATGTTTTATGAAAACTGCACAGCGTTTCCGAGATGCCATGACTCTCAGCCTGGTCAATGGCGAGATCCTCGCAGGAGAACCCATTTAGAAACGTGGCCAACGATTCCACAAACATGGGGTAGAGATCGAAAGCGTGTAAAATCTCGCATGGAGCAAACAGGTTGACGTAGGCCGATTTTTCGGGATGGCGAAGGGGTTCTGCCAAATATTGGAAAAAGATTCGATTTAAAGCTTGCAAAGACGGGGGAATCTTTCGATCCGGGAAGTGTTTCCAGCGGAAATACTGAAGATGGGCTCCTCTTCGGATCCACTCACGAGCTTTGCTTGGCTCTCCGCACCGCGCGCCCGGTCCGCCGAACCGTGTTCTCGTCATTTCACAATAAGTTTTTCGGATATTCACAATATGAGACAACCTTTCTGTTGATAGGGATGGTGAATTCTACCACTAAAGTCCGCTAAATCGGATAGAACAGGTATCGTTGGCTTTATACCTCGCCCAAGTGATAACCGAGCGCTGACGGCACAATAACCCACGTAAGCGCTTTCTCGATCTTGAACGCCCTCAGTTGGCCATGAGGCATGAAACCAAATTGGCCTAGCGCAAATTGGGCAAGCCAAAGATTACAGGTCGGTTTTTCAGCCATACGGCTGTGTTATAATAAAAAGATCGAAATAAAAAAGCAAAGCCTTCGGGAACCTTTCGATGCGCCTTAGAAAAAAGCGAGTTGAGAAAACGATGAATCGACAAAAACATCTTTTTGTTTTCATAATCCTCCTTCTTTCCTTTTTCCTCCTCCCCCGTTTCGTTTTCGGAGCGGTCGGATTGGACAAGATACTCGAAAAGGGAGAGCTCCGGATTTTAATGGCGGAAGAAGACTGGTGGCCTTTTTTCTACGTCGATGAACGGGGTGAATTGGCCGGTATCGATGTGGAGATGGGAATGGAGATCGCGCGAGCTTTGGGTGTGCAGCCGGTTTTCATCCGAAAAGGGGTATTCAACGATCTGGCGCGGCATTTGGAAGAAGATGCGGCGGATGTGATCATCTCTTACTATTCTTATACCCCTTCCCGCAGCGCGCATCTGTTTATCACCCAACCCTATCTGATGGACTCGGATGGAATTTTAGTGAGCCATACCTTGATGGAATTCATGCGAAACCAAAAGGTAGACCTCAACCAGGAAGAAATCACGAAATACTTGAATCAACGGCGATTGCTTCGGATCGGCACATTGGCGGACACCTCCTATGAAGCGTGGGCTGTGGAAACCTTTCCGCGTGCGCGACTCTCGAAGGCAAAGCCTGAGGAGGTGCCGAATCTCCTAACCGATAAAGAGGTCGATGTGTTTTATTGCGCTCACTACTGGTTGCGCTTCTTTCTCGCCCTCCACCCGGAGATCCTTCTGAACTATCAATACGTACAAATGGATCGAAAAGACCTGATCAGCATGGCGGTGGCTCAAGAGAATCTCTCTCTGTATTTTTGGCTGGACAGCTATATCGCTTCTTCGAGCAGCCGGAACCGGAAGTTGGAGGAGCTGATCGAACGCTATGACGCGGGCGAGCAAGAGGAACCGTCTCCCACAATCGTCGATAAAGCCTTGTCCGACCCTTGGCGATCGATCCTGTTGGCCGTTCTGGTTTCCGTCGCCGCGATCGTTGTCTACGTGAGTCAAAGACGGATTCGCAGGAAATCGAACTCGAAAAAACCGCCTCATTGGCTGCTGAATATGTGGACCGTTTTGTTCTCGCTCCTGTTGGGGACCTACGCCGGACTCGCTTTTCCAGAAGTTACGGAACTCTTGAGCCCCTTTGGAGATATCTTTTTCAACTATCTGCTGTTGGCCGGTATTCCCATCCTATTCTGTGTAGTGATCCTCAATTTTACGCGATTGATGTCGAACATCGGGGGATTGCGGTTCTTTCTGAAGTTTATGGGAATCCTTTTGATCTTTGTTTCGATCGGCGCCTTCTTGGGATTGGGGATTGGCTTAGTCATTCAACCGGGCTCCGGTCTTCCGCTGGAAAGTCAACAACGGTTGGCCGAGACGCTGCAAAGGCAATCGGCGGAATCTTCCCTCGCAATCGACACCTCTCCGGGCGCGATGTTGTGGATGATACCGAGCACGATGATCCCTAACAGCATTTTGAAAGCCTTCGTGGAAAACAGAACCCTGTCGATCCTTTTCTTCGGTATCCTGATTGCCTTTATCCTGCTCTACCAGGAGGAAAAGCGTAAGGAAAAAGTCATTTCCGTGTTAACCGTCGTGAACGATCTGTTTTTCACCCTGTTTAAACTGTCCTATTATGTGCTGCCTTTCGGGCTTTTCTGTTTAATGATGAGCCAAGCGAGCGCTTTTACAGACAATTCGGGGTTGTTCATGGCCTTTATCAAACTGCTGGTTTGTCAGGGCATTATGCTGGCCGCCTGGTTCTTTATCGCGGTTGGGGTGAGCCTTTGGAAGGTACCGATGCCGTTGCCGCGATACTTGTCCGCGATCAAGAAACCGATGATGATCATCTTTTCGCTCCTGTCGACTTTGGCGACCTTGCCGGCGATTATGGAAGTCTGTGAACGGGAAGAGGCCTTTCAGGATGAAAACGTTAAAGGCACGCTGCCTCTGCTGCTGATTATGGTGATTCCGACGATCGCGAGCATTTTCTCGCTGACGATCGTATTCTTAGTCCAGTTGTTGCGGATCGAAATCGGATGGGTCGGATACCTTTTCATCGGGATCAATAGTGTGATCGCCGGCATTGCCGCTTCCGGTATCCCGGCTCCCGCCGATCTATACTCGGTATCGATCGTCACCGCGCCCTTGGGGATTCCCGTGACTCAAGCCCTCTTCTTTCTCTTGCCTTATACTTTAACAGGCGCGCGCGTCGATTCGGCGTTTTGCATCATCTTGAACTTCGCCATCGCGCGGTTTTTCAAGAAAGAAACGAAGCCGAACTTGGCGGTGAAACATGCAGTACCCGGAGAAACTTCAACCATTAAATAAGAGGTCAGACTGCCAAAGCCTCTCTACCCGACGATGTTGTTAATAATAGCAAATCGTTATGATGGTTATGGATACCGCGCGATTGCTTCCACAGGCGGGATTACGAATGGCTGGAACGCCCGATTTAAGTCTCATGCCGTAAAAATATAGAAAAGCGGTAGCGGGAAAGCGCGACAGGAAGGGTCCACAGAGATAGTATCGGTAAAATCATGTTTATGTTACAGTCATGGCATCTTTTTCATAAGTGAGGGGTTACCCACTAAAACGAGGAACGACGAGAAGTTTTAAGCCACAACACGAAACACCCTGGACTATTCCCATTTTGTTCGAGGAAGAGTTGTCGCGATTCATCTCCCACCCCTATTCACCGGGAAAGAAGCCCCTTGTGTTCTGCTCACCTCCCTCATCGACCCTCAAAAGCTTCCGGCGGAAGAGGTGATACGATGTTCTACCCGGCGGTGGACCATCGAAACGTTCTTCAAGCGGATCAAAAAAAACTTGGCGTTATCGCGCCTACGAAGTTCGAAAGCGCTTCCGGAAAAAAACGGAAAAGGGTGTATAA